>Ga0209083_1000008_pt1 | contig 344951 bp, 269 predicted proteins | sample AM7aDNAmetaG_FD_184132 | JGI IMG/M metagenome (GOLD analysis project Ga0209083, IMG submission 184132) | Freshwater microbial communities from Finland to study Microbial Dark Matter (Phase II) - AM7a DNA metaG (SPAdes) (version 3) | ecosystem: Environmental > Aquatic > Freshwater > Lake ...
CAGTCTTCCGCCCGGCCTTCTCTCCCCGTTGCCGGGCGCATGGCGGCCAGCGGTTCGCCAGCACCACGCCCCTGCGCACTCTCTTGGGCCCCCAGCAATCGCCATTCCAAGTAAATCGACAGGCCCTGTAATCGGGATAAACTTCAAGGGGGAAGCGGATTTGCGTGCAGGATTCTTTGCGGCGCAGAGAGTAAGTCGATACGTCCCCCTTGGATTCCCCCCCACAAGACCTCCATGGCCACACACAGCAGCAGCGACACTGCCGAGAGGATGTTGACGAGGCGGCGTTTCATCGTTGGCAGTCTACCACAGCCCAGAGAGGGCAGGGAAATCATAAAGCAATACACCGCACCTAAGGTATGCGACTTCCGCCTAGGAAGGGACAATACAGCTTACTGCGGGGCCGTCTTGTCCGCTCGCGTTGTTGGCTGCGCGGACTGCTCCACTGCCACGGTCAATCCACTGAGCATTGACGTCCATGAGGATGTTGTCGTTTTTGGCTCTGATCCGTACGCCTGCAACATTTGTTCAAGCTCCCGTGCTCGCCATACCTTAATGCTCTTAACGTCCCAGGTTCGACCTCTTCCAGTGTAGACCGCCCTGAAAAGAGCATCCTGGTTCCATGCATACTGCACACCATCGATTCGGAAATAGGCGATCCCAACGGGATCAAAATGGAGGTCATCGCGCTGACAAATTGCCGGTGATGAGGAGATGAGTCGACGGAGCCAAGACGCGGCCGGCTCGCTGACTCCATGGCAGGCATTCATGTTGCCATCTTCAGCCCACCACACGATTTCCACGGGTTGGGTAGCTGGCGGAAGGTTGAATTGCGGCCACTCGCGTACTTCCCGCTCCGGCCACCAAGCCCAGACAGCCGTAATCACGACGACTGCGCAGCAGAAGGTTATCAGGAGAATGTAACGGAGCTTCATGAGTTTGCCGCCGGACTCATGCCATCAGGCTATATCAATCGCACTGTCTGATCAATCTTTGGGTGGGGGCGAAGCGGTTCTTAACCGCATAGCATAGAACACAGAGAAAAGCGTTGGATGGTTTCCACTCTATGCGGTCTTTGGGTTCCTTGTGGTAGATATGTATGAGCGTGAGTGTCTTGCTGACGAAGGCGAAGATTGGCCACGAGAAAGCGCAAGAGGCGCAGAAAAAGGCGGAACTCGCGCGCATGTTGAGGCTTGTTGCGGCTATGGACTAAGTGGAATCGGTGTTCCGCATTCTGGGCAGCGGTCTTTGCTGGCGCGCAGGTCGTAGCCGCAGGTGAGGCACAGGCCATGCTTGATGCGATGTCCTTTCTTCCATGCCCGTTTGGACCACATCATGGGCAGAACCGCTGTTGTCAGCATGAGAAACCAATGTGGCACCCAGACTGCGACTTCGAGCATTCCTAGCCTGGTGTTCGTATAGGTATGATAGTCGAAACGGGCCCGTTCATTGAGGTCAGCTAAATATGGCACCATCGATCCCTTAGGCATCTGGACGGTACGGTGATCGAATTGGAGATAATTCAAGCGGAGCGATCCATCGCGGGACAACAGCCCAGGCCGAACCGTGGCGGTCCCAGGGAGGTCATATTCGACCATATCGGCACTCCAGTAGCTCCGCACCCACAACGCCACCATCGCCACCAACAGCAGCAGCGACACTGCCGAGATGATGGTGAAGAGATGGCGTTTCATTTGGCGGATTCAGTGTATTCCCGGACGCCGAACCTTGCCAGCAGGAAGGCGAGCAGAAGGAATGTTGTTCCCTGTGCCCGCTTACCTTGGCAAGCACGATCGAACTAGGCACCGACCACCTTCGTCTAGGATTGCGATCGTGGGGGTGACGGATGAGAATGGATCAGGAGGAACGACCATGCGACTTGATCGTGCGGCCGCGCGATGTATTCCGGTGATCTTCGTAAGTATGCTCGGCGTTCTGGGCTGCCACCATTCGGAAGGCGGCACTCGTTCACCCATGCCGTTGCAGTCGCTCGTGGGGCGCCACGTCCATCTCGAAGGGCAATTTGGTGGGCCTGGAAAGATTGCCGACTTTATTCTCGTTCCTGGCGGGGAGATATACTTGATGGGCTCGTTGGATGCGGGTGGGCAACCACTGCGATATGGAAATAGGATAGCAGTTGACGGGGTCCTTGGTTACCAAGTGTATCCTCCGACTACGCTGCCCGAGGATTCGCATGGCCCGACCCCGCAGCGGCCGTTCGATCACTATTACATTAGAGATGCCAAGGTACACGTGTTGCCGTGATCCACGGTGTGAGTGAATGGGGACATCGCGGCATTCTCTGCTCGATGTGGTTGGTGAATGCTCTGAGCAGCCATTATCTTTCCCATAGTTGGGGGTTGCGCCTGCTGGTCGCTCCGCTCCCCGGCTGTTGTGGGCCTGCATTTGGCCCGCCTCGGCTCCCGGCGGGTACGCCTGCGCCTTGCTGACGCTATAGCGGTGCATTTATAAGCACCTACGCGCCGACGCGGTCGTCGCACCCTTATCTAAGTCGCCTGCGGCGACGGGCACGGCCGCCGCCATTAACAAGCGGGGCAATCTTCACTATGATCCCTGCCAATCACGATGAAGAGCAAACTGATCTATGCGTTGTGGCTGCTGGTGTTCGCCGTGGTCGTTGGCTGCGCATTATGGCCCTCCGGGGCAACTGCGCAGAAGACGGCGCCGGGCGTGACCTTGCCGACTACGGGGCCGACGGACCTGTCGGGCTTTCCTTATCGAGGGATCGCCATTCAGGTCCAGCGCACGGACTGGATCGACAAATACAAGCAGAGCATCGATGAGGCGGCCGCCATTGGCGCTGACACGATCTCGCTGGTGCTTGATACGCGCATGGAAAATGGCACATCCAGCCGTATCTGGCTCGATATGCGCTACACGCCAACGCCCGAGCAGCTTGGCTCATTGATCACGCACGCGAAACAGAAGGGGCTGCGGGTGATGATTGTGCCCATCGTGCTTCTGGATAACCCCGAAGGAACCGAATGGCGCGGCACCATAAAGCCCAAGAGTTGGGAAGAATGGTTCGACAGCTATCGGAGCGTCATGATCCAGTTCTCCTGGATCGCCGAAGGTTATCATGCCGATATCCTTTCGGTTGGATCGGAACTGGTTTCGGCCGAGGAGAAGGTCGAGGAATGGCGCAAGACCATCGCGGCCGTTCGCGAGGTCTTCAGCGGCAAGCTCACCTACTCCGCCAACTGGGATCACTTCACATCGGTCCCCTTCTGGGGTTATCTCGATATGGTAGGGATGAATAGCTACTGGAAGCTCGGACCCAACCGCCATGTGTCGGTTGAGGAGATTAAGAAGAACTGGCGCGAGCATCAGGACGAGGTGCTTGCGTTCAGGAAGAAAGTGAATAAGCCAATTCTGTTCACCGAGGTCGGCTGGTGCAGCCTGGCGAATGCCGCCCATGAGCCGTGGGACTACACGAAGGTGACCGAAGAGATCGACCTGCAGCTCCAGAAGAAGCTGTACCAGGGGTTCTTTGAGACATGGTCTGGTAATCCGGGACTGGGCGGGTTCATGATCTGGGAATGGCCACCCGACCAGGGTGGACCAGAGAACCGCGGCTACATTCCCAAAGGCAAACCGGCCGAGGCGGTTCTGCGCGAGTGGATGAAGAAGCCGCGATGGAAAGTGCAGTAGAATTCCCCCTGGTGGTTTCTTGCAGGATGAATCTGCCTCTCTGGGTGTATGTAATCTGTATTACATACAAGAAACGGAGACCCAATCTCAAGAATAAGTTAGCGTTTGCAAGCCCTTAGAAACGACGAGCAGGCCATATATAAGTGTAAAGAGTCCGATTCTTCCGGGGAAAATCCCAGGAGTGTTGAATTCGTACATGCAGCCTGCTCGAAGAGATTTTCTGAAATACGCCGGTGTGATGTCGGCGGCAGCGGTCGGTCTGGCCGGCGCGCGGCAAGCCCTGGCATCCTCAGAGGAAGGCTCTGGGCACGGCCCACCACTCTCACCAGACACGAAGGGTGTGCTGGTTGACTTGGGCGACTGTGTTGGCTGCCGCCTGTGCGAGTATGCCTGCAAGAAGGCGGCCGGGATCGATGCGGGCAAGCTCGAATCGTACGATGACATGTCGGTGTTTCGGACGAAGCGCCGGCCGAGCCCGGAGGCGTTCACCGTCGTCAATGCATGGCAGCCCGTCGCGGGCGCCATGGCGGCGACCTCCCCTGCCCAACCGGTCTACACAAAGGTCAACTGCTTTCACTGCAATCATGCAGCCTGCGTCTCGGCCTGCATTGTTGGAGCGCTAACAAAAGAGAAGAGCGGCGCGGTTGCGTATGACTCCTGGAAGTGCATCGGCTGCCGATACTGTATGGTTGCCTGCCCGTTTCAGATCCCCACGTACGAGTACAACAATGCCCTCACGCCGCAGGTGCGCAAGTGCACATTATGCGAGGCTCGCACGAGCAATGGCGAACTGCCCGCATGTGTGAAAGAGTGCCCGCGGCAGGCGTTGACCTACGGCAAGCGAAGCGAGTTGCTTGTGCTGGCACATGAGAAGATCGCCAAGAGCCCGGGCAAGTACGTCGACAAGGTCTACGGAGAGCACGAAGTCGGTGGCACATCGTGGCTGTATCTCTCGCCGATTCCGCATGAGCAGGCGGGTTTCCTGGAGGTTGGCACTGCTGCTCCACCGGCACTGACAGAAGCGATTCAGCATGGTGTGTTCAAGCACTGGATCGCGCCGATTGGCTGGTATGGCTTCCTGTCGGCAATGTACTGGATAACCGGGCGGCGCGAAGAACTGGCGACGGCGACGGCCGGGCATTCCGGCGCTGGTGCATCATTCGTCGAAAACCGTTTTGTGGCCGCACGGGCCGCAATGGCTGGCGCGGAGGGAGGAACGATCACTCTCAGCCCCCCCGTGATTGTTCATCATCGTCCGCCCCACCAGGATCTTCCAACCCACGGCCACGGCCCGCATGCGGCCCCGGTCGGGCGCAAGCTGCTTACCCCGGGCGTGTGGGTGCTGATTGCCATGGTGCTGGGCGGCCTGGCATTCGGGCTATACCGATTCATCTTCGGGCTGGCGGCGGCAACAAACCTCGATCAGGAACATCCCTGGGGCCTGTGGATTGCGATGGATGTCGGCAGCGGCATCGCACTGGCCGGTGGCGGATTTGTCACTGCGGCAGTTGTCCACATCTTTCATCGCGAAAAGTACCACGCTGTCGCGCGCTCTGCCCTGCTAACCGCCCTACTCGGCTACACGTTCTATGTGCCGGGGCTGCTGGCGGACCTGGGCCGCTGGTACAACCTCTGGCATCCGACGATTCCCACCATGTGGCAGGGCAACTCGGTTCTGTTTGAAGTCGGCCTGTGCGTGATGATCTACCTGAACGTGCAGTATGCCGAAATGATCCCAATCATCTGCGAACGCTTCATCGGCAACCGCCAGAAGTTCCCCAAGATCAGCCGATGGGCAAAGCTCACTCACGATTCGCTTGAGAAGATCATGCCCGCCCTGCTCATCCTGGGCGTGGCGCTCTCGACGTTCCATCAGTCCTCACTGGGCAACCTGATGGTGATCGCGCCGTACAAACTCCACCCGCTGTGGTGGAGCCCATGGGCACCGGTACACTTCCTGCTTTCGGCAATGATGGTGGGCTTCCCGATGGTCATCTTCACGATGATTTTCGGCTCATGGTGTCTGCAGCGCAAGCCTGAGATGCATGTGCTCGCGCCCCTGTCGCGATACGTGCCGGTAATGTTGGTGGCCTACCTCGTCCTGAAGTTGGGCGATGTGTATTACCGCCAGGCATATCCCTACCTGACCGACGGTTCATTCCAAGGCATCTCCTGGATCGTCGAGATGGCCGGCGGCGTGCTGATCCCGCTGCTGATGCTGATGTCTGCAAAGGTGCGACACTCTGCGAAACTGCTGGCCAGCGCCTGTCTGATGGTGATCATGGGCGTGGTTCTCAATCGCCTCAATGTGTTCATCATCGGCTACCACCCACCCTATGCCGAGAAAACCTACTTCCCATCCCTGACCGAATTCGCACTGTCAATGGGCCTGGTTGCGGCACTGATGCTCACGTGGCGAGTGGCAGTTACATATCTGCCGATCCTGGAGCCGGCTCCGAAGGTAGAGGATGCGGAGGATGCGGAGGGGACAGAGGGGGCCGAGGAGATGGAGGGGGCGGCATCGTGAGCGACCTGGCAAGGATGCGGCGGTTTGCAGTCGCCGCGATATTACTGCTGATTCTGCTTCCCTGGACCGCGAGCGCGGAAACAACAACGGCCGCGACCACGACAGCATCCGCCCTATCCGCCCTATCCGCCCGTTCGACCACCCAGCCGGCCATCCGCGATGTGGTCATCCTCAATGAGTTGGTCGACAAATATGAGGCCGTGCCTTTTTCGCATCAGGTCCACGCCCGTATGTCCGCCATGTGGAACGGCTGTGAAACCTGCCACCATCACACGCCGATTGCAGCGACCATGCCGGCTTCCAATGCGGTCGCGACAAGCCAGCCCTCACAAGATAACGCGGCAACGATGCCAGCCTGCAAGTCCTGTCATCCTATCGCCGATGACAAGATCAGCATTCACCTGCCCAGTCTGAAGGGCGCGTATCACCGGCAATGCCTGAACTGCCACCGCGACTGGATGGAAACCAACGCCTGCGTAGTCTGCCATGCCGTTCGCGGTGGAGCCGGTGCCACCGTTCCCGCGACCGGTCAAACGCCGACACCCGATGATATCACGGGGCGGATGCACAAGCCGATTGCCGCCCCGACGACCAGGCAATACGTGGCCCGCTTCACGCCGGTGGCCGGGGCAAATGTCCTCTTCAGGCACGATGAGCACACCAAAGGGTTTGGGATCAAATGCGCTGCCTGTCACCACCAGGACACATGTGCAAGCTGCCACGCCAAGGCTGCGGTAACGGCCCCCGCAACACAGAACGGGACGGCCGGGATGAATAGCGCAGGCGCCGGCTCGCATCCAATGAAACCAGGCCGCACCTGGCAGGACACTCACAGCACTTGCGCAAGCTGCCACGTGAGCGATCGCTGCAACCATTGCCACTACCAGGATAACCAGACGCCGCCGTCGCCCTTCACTCACAAGACGACCGGCCAGACGCTCGACAAGGATCATGACAAGCTGGCTTGCGCCCAGTGTCATGTGCTGTACAAGTCGCGCAATGTCACTTGCGGTGACAGTTCCTGCCATAAAAAGCCGGTATCGTTCCCGACGGATCGGCCGGGCCCATTCACGCCTCCGGCCACACTTCCGACCAGCCCTGCAACCGTCCCTACCACCAGGCCCAGCACGGCTCCAGCAACAACGTCGGCCACAACGCGGCCAAGCAGCAAACCGGTGATCATCAAGATCCGGCGAGGTGGATCATGAACCGCTATGTTGCCACGATTCTCGCCTTCCTGGTTGGCGCTGCGGCGTATGCCCAGCCGGCAACGACCACGCCCATCGCCCCCCGGCCAAAGACGGCAACTGATCCGGCAAACTGCGTGACCTCGGAATGCCACAGTGCCATCAAGGCGGCAAAGGTGATCCACGGTCCGGTTGCCACCAACGCATGCGGCTCCTGCCACGAGCAGACATCCATCGAGAAGCACACCTTTGCGATCGTCCGGCAGAAGGCGGAGCTTTGTACCTATTGCCACGAGTTCTCGGTTGCCGACATGCCGGTCATCCATAAGCCCGTGACGGAGGGCCAATGTCTTGGGTGCCACGATCCGCATGGCGGGGCGACCAAGGCCATTACGCGCGAAGCGACAACCATCGAGCTATGCGGCCGCTGCCATGAGAACCTGAAAGCCGACAAGAAGTTCATGCACTCTCCGGTGGCTCAGGGCGAGTGCGATTCCTGCCACACCCCGCATGCGTCGAAGTTCCCGAAACTGCTGGATGTCGTGGGCTCAGACATGTGCCTGAGCTGCCACGTAGAGTTTGAGCCTGCCATTGCCGGCGCCAAGTCGCACCACAAGGCGATGGATAAGGGCTGCGAGCAATGCCATGATGCCCACGGTTCAGATGCCCCGATGGAGCTGAAGAAGGCGGTGCCCGATCTGTGCATGGACTGCCATGACAAGCTCAAGGAGAAGATTGCCTCGGCCACGGTTCCGCATTCGGGCATCACCCTCGACCGCACCTGCATGAATTGCCATGCAGCACACGCATCCAATGTTGGCAAACTGCTCAGCGAGCCGCCTGCCCAGGCGTGCCTGAAGTGCCATGACAAGGCGATCAAGACACAACGCGGCTATACCGTCGCGGCCGTCAAGGAAGTGGTCGATCCCAAACTGATGAAGCACGGCGAGATCAAGGATGGCCAGTGCAGCGGGTGCCATGCGGTACATGGCGGCGAACGTGCGATGCTGCTGACACAGCCCTACTCCCGTGCCTTCTACCAGAACTTCTCGCCGGACCAGTATGCGTTATGCTTCTCCTGCCATGACAGCCAGCTTGCCCAGGCGGAGCGAACCACGAAGATAACCGGATTCCGCAACGGCGACCTGAACCTGCACGTGATCCACGCCCGTAACGGGACACGCGACAAGAACTGCCGGGCATGCCACGAGATCCATGCCGCCGCGGGCGAGAAACTCATCCGCACCACGCTGCGCTATGGCAAGTGGGAAATGCCCATGCGCTATGTGAAGACAGCGACAGGCGGAAGTTGCTTCCCCGGATGCCATAGCCAATACGCCTATGACCGTGAAAAGCCGGTCCCCACAACCCAGTCAACGACCCTTCCCACGGAGATCTCAACGTCACTGCCGCGCTCTGCCCATGCGGATGCGCAGATGATCTCCTGGAGTGCAACCGATGTGTCGGGCAAGGCCGTTGCCGTGCCTGCGGCCGGCAAGGTCACCGCACTGGTATTGGTCTCGGCGTCCGATAAGTTGGCCGGCGACCTGCTCAAGCATCTCTATGCCATAACCGGCGCCGCGAAGGATTCCCAGACGATTGTCATCTGCAGTGGTCCCGGTGGCGATCAGCAGGCGGCGGAATTGGCCGGCCTGACTCCCTGGCCGATCGTCGTGGACAAGAACCGCGAGGCCGCCGAGGCTTTGGGTGTGCATGGCTTGCCGATGGTGCTGGTGCTCCGGCCGGACGGCCTGGAGGTCGCCCGCCTCACCGGTGATGCTACCTTCCTTGCCATCAAGCTTCCGCCGTACCTGGACCGGGCGGCCGGGCGCATTGATGAGAAGGCCCTGCAGGCACAACTCTCAACCCATCCGGTGACCGAAGCCGATGCGGACAAGCGTGCCTCGCGTGACCTGCGCGTTGCCCGCGTGCTCCTGGATGAGAATAAGCCGCAACAGGCCATCAGCTTCCTGGATCGTGATGCCAAAGCGCTGACGGCCACACCCGAATCCAGAGCTCTTCGCGCTGAGGCGCTGATCCAGCTCAAGAAAGCTGACGATGCCCTGAGCATCATCGATCAGATCCCCACCGTAGACACGCTGCGGCCCGGTCAACTCGATCTGCTCCGCGCTCAAGCGTACATGGTGCAGGAGCGTTGGGACCTGGCTAAGCCCCTGCTCGAAGCCGCTCTGAGCAAGTCACCCGACCTGGCGCAGGCACACCGCCTGCTCGGCCAGATCTATGAGCTGGAACAGAACTGGGAGAAGGCGGCCGAACACTACCGAGCGGCGTCAGACTCGCCCGCCAGGCGACCGTGATCTCTTTGTCTTTTGACCTATAAGCGCGGCTTCTCGCCGATACAATACAGGTTGAGTTCGGCCCGGTAATAGATCCTGTTTCCGCTGAAGATTGGACAACTGATCGAGCACTCGTTGCGGGTCGACGTCCCTCCGGAATTGATGCTCTGCTCGATCCGGTTCTTCGCGATCTGCTTGAACGCGCGCCCAGGTTCGATCACCACCGCGGCGCCCTGATCACCCCAGATGTAGACATGTTTCCCGCCCAGAGCCGGGCTGGAACTACAGCCGCACCGTTTCACTCCACTGTGGTTCATGAACGGCGACAGATCCAGAAGCTTCTGGTACACGACCTCTCCCTTCGCGGCATCGATGACGGTCAGGACGCCATCGACGCTGACGATATACGCCAGCCCCTGATAGAGAAGCGGCGAAGCGCAATGGTTGTAGGCGAACCAGGTGGGAAACGCCTTGACGTCATAGTTGGCCTGTTTCGCCTCCTGCATGTTCAGGGGCTCAGCGAAGGCATCGGGCAGGGCGTGAAACATGAGGCCCATTACGCCTTCGGAGGGCGCTCCACCGCTGCTGCACAACACTCTTCCCTCCATCGTCGCGGAAAGAAAGCTCTGGTAGTCGGGGATCTTAAAACCTTCCGTGACGACCTTCCCATCCTTCGGCTTCGCCATGACACTCCCGGCGAAAGCCACTAGTTTTTCTCCGCCGACCCTCACCCCCAACGGGGTACCGTACATAGCGTATCGGTAAGGATCTTCTTCACCCTTTGCTGTTCTTTTCCACAACGCGATCGGCATTGCGACTTCGCCGGTCTTGGCATTGAGCGCGACGGCGCCAGAGTATTTCTTCGCGACCAGGACGAGATATCCGTCGATCAGGCAGGGCGAGGCACAATACCCGTGCTCTCTGTATTTCAGGTCCAGCGCCGTGGTCCATTTCCGGTTGCCGTTCAGGTCGAAACACGCGACCACGCCCGACCCGAACACGGCATAGACGTTCTCGCCATCGCTCACCGGCGTTGGCGCCGACTCACCCGCCTCGCTCTCGCTCTGGCCGCAATATCTCTGTTCGTCCATCGTCCTCAGGAGAGTATTGATCTTCTTCTCCAGTTGGGCTCGTTCGTTTTTCGCCTTGACGTCGTCGGGGTACTTCCCCGGATCGGCGCAGTAGGCGTCCAAAGCGGCCTTGATCCTGGCCGCCATTGGTTCAATCTCGGCGAAGACCGACGCATTCTGCTTCCGCTCTTCCGCCGTGGCGGCGTCGGCATAGGTGCTGGATCGCGCCCAGAGAGGTTTGCCGTCCCTGGCGCTGACGCACAACAACACGCCAGTTTCCGCCTCGATGAAAAGCTTGTCCTCGACCAGGATCGGCGAACCGACGCCAGGGCCGTTGTCCGGCATCCGCAGAGACCAGAGGATGTTCTTGCTCTCGTATTCGCTCGCCTCAGCTCCGTAGAGCGCGGCGGTGAAATGCCACTGGATCACACCCTTGGCCCACCCGGTGTCAAGATGAGGCGCGACGCGCAGCAACAGCCGGTTCCATCCCTGGGCGAGATCCAGTTTGAAGTGGCCGGCCGCGTCCAGTCCTCCGTTGGCATTGATGCTGCCGGCTTGCTTGCCGTTGAGCCAGATTCGCGTGGTGTCGGAGGCCATGATATCGATGAAGACTGGCTTGGTTTGGGTAGAATGGATCCAAGCATGGGCGTAAGCGACGACACCCTTGGCGTCCGGAGTGGCCTTGTTGTACATGGGCCAGAAGTGGAGGTAGCTGCTGTCCAGGGCGACGGGACTCCATTTCAGGTCGCCGGCTTCCTGGCCTTCATCCGGCTCCCACTTGTCTTCCGCTGTTTCAAAATCGTCTTTTGTCGATTTTCCGGCAGGGATGGGAACAGGGCCGAGCGTGAGCCAGTTCCGGATCACGCCGTCCTGAACCGGCCGGCCCTTGTCCGACGGCTTGGGCTTTCCCGCCTGCGCGAATAGCTCTTTCACGACTGTGGATTCGCGGCCCCAGGTCAGTGGCGGCTCGGCGGCGAGAAACCGGCCGTTTCCGTCTCCGCGCCAGCCAACCGGATGCTCGGGCGATGGCCGGAAGTCCGGAGAGCCGAGCACCGCATCGCCGTTGCCCCCCATCGTCGGTTCCTGCGCGAAAGCCGCATTGCCTGCGCCCGGCAGCATCTTGCCTGCCATGACGAACAGGGCGGCGATGGCAACCACGGCAGCCATGGTTTTCACGATTCGCACGACGGTCTCCTTCCTGATAGACGGATAGGAAAACTGACCTGTCCTGTTGTGAAATAATCCGGCATTAACCTACCTGGCCTCTGCGATGGCCTTGGCGATCGCAGCGCGGACCTCGGCAAGGCGCTTCGTGCTCGATTCCCACACGATGAAGCCGGTCACCGGTTCGCCCTTGCCGCCGTTGTCCCAGTTCCGAGTCGTTTGCTGCACGGGGGCGGCGAAGGACCGGTCGTAGTCCTTCGTCTCCTGCGCCATTTTGTGGACGAGGGCCCGGGCCAGCGCCGGGTTCTTCGCGCGCAGCAGGGCCAGCAGTTCAAAGTCCTCGATGCCGTCGCGCACCGCCTTGAGCCGAAGCGAGGGCAAGGGGATCTCCTCCGGAATGCCCAGGTCGGCCGGGACGCCCTTGTAGAACAGCGAGCCATCGCCCCAGCAACCCGGGCCGAACTTGCGCGGCGTGACCACGCCCTCGGTGGCCCGGGTCTGCCAATACTCGATGCCCTGCTGGTCCAGCGCAAAGGTCACCCACGGCCAGATGCGCGCGTTCATGGCCGAATGGTGGATGAAGATGTTCGGGGATGACTCCTGGTCGGATGTGACCGTAACGCAGTTGATCACGCGCCGGCCGAGCTTCATCTCCTCGCGGTACGGCTCGGGGCCCGGGGCGCCCCAGTTGATGACCTCCGCGTTGATGATCGCATCCCACACGTCGACGAGGCCGACGAGATCCTTGTTGTAGCGCGTGGTCAGCAGGAACGGGATGCTCGGCGAATACTCCTTGATCTGCCGGCCGACCGTCTGGCACTGGCGCAGCGTCTGGGCATTGGGCTCGTCGATGAAGAACCACGAACACCTCTTCACCCACGGCTTGTCCTTGTAGTGTGCCTCATACTGCTTCAGGACCGCAATGCGGTCCTCATCGCTGCCGCGCAGCGCCTGCTCGATGTCGCGCGCAACGGGGCAGAGGATCGTCTTGCCGGGCACACCGTCGGCGAAAAGCTTCCCGCTGAAGTAGTCGTCGATTATCGCGTCCAGCTCGGCCTTCCACTGCATCACGGGCTTCCCCCCGGCGTCCCGTTTCAGCGAATGCGAGAGGCCGGTGAGGCCCCACACGTCGATGCGGTACTCGTGCAGCATCTTCAGGTAATCGCGCGACGGCGTATCGTATCCAAGGTTGAAATACGTCAGCAGCGTGGTCGTCTTCGGCAGCGTTACCGGCCACACGGTCAGCGCAATCGGCAGTGTCGCGGCGGGCTTGCCCGCGCCCGCGAGGGTGACCTTGATCTCGCCCTTGTAGTCGCCGGGCGCGGCGGTCTCGCTCACGCGGTACTCAACCCACACCGGTGCGTTGATGCCGCCGGTGACGTCGAACGGCGCGCCATAGACGCCACCGATTCGCGCGCCGGTCTTGGGGTTGACGAATGGCACGAGGCTGTCGGGCAGCAGCCCCTTCTCCATGCAATCAACATAGTGAACGCGGTAGAGCGTCGCCGCCGAGGCAGGGATCTTCGCGTCTCCCGGGCCCGTGAGGTCACTGACGGCGACGTCCACGCCCTTGAGATTGCCCAGTGCGGAGATGACGATCTGGAACGACTCGGTCTCGTTTCTCGCGGCGGCCAGCGTGATCGGCGCGGGCGCCGGCGCCTGCGGCGGTGCCGCCTCACGGCCAACCTTCGTGGCGGAGTCCTGGGCCCATAGTAGGTATTCGCTACGAGTCACGCGGAACTCTCCCGGCGCGGCCGTCCAGTCGCTCGCAAGGCCCGTCGGGTCCACCGCACGCGCGCGAAGTTCGTACAGCTTGTCCGTTGCCAGCTTCGTCGTGTCGAGTTCAAACTCGCCCGCCTCGGCGTCAGCTTTGCCGACGGTCTGGGCGCCGCCGTCCTTGGGCGCAACGGCAATCTCATACGTCACGGGTGTGCCGTTGGGATCCCACCGCTTCTTTTTCCACGCGATCGTGAAACGCGGCCCGAGCGTTTTACCGTCGATGCGCGTCAGAAGGTCCGGCGGAAAAGGCGCAACCTCGCCCGTGAACGAATACGCCACGACCAGTTCCGGCCGGTAGGCCGGCGCAGCGCTCGTCGGCAGGCTGAACGAAAACTCGAACTGGCCTTCCTCCGCCGGCTTCACGACGATGCGGAGCCCTTGGTTCGTCTCGGGTTTCTCCACCCACCGCGCGATCAGGTCCGCCGGCAGCTTCCACGACACCATCCGTGTCTTCTCGTCGATCGTTGCAAACTTCCCTCCGCGATAGGCCGCCGTGGCGACCGCCGGGCCATCCTTGACGGCCGCGTCGTAGAGTTCGAGATCGGCGTTGCGGATCCTGCTGTAGCCTTCTTCGAGGAAGTGCATACGCAGTTCCGCGTTAGTCACCTTCACCTCGTTGCCGCTCAGTCGAAGGTCGCCGAATACGAACGTCACATTCTGCAGATTCGCTCGCTCACCCTGGCACGGCTCCCCGCGGGCACTCAGCGCCCTGCAGCCGGCGTAGCCGTTCACGTTCTGCTGAAAGACCAGTTCCACGTCACCGCGCGGGGCGGCCCAGGCGACGACCGATAGTGTGCCGAGTACGACGGCTACAGCAAGAGCAACCCACATCCGATGCATAGCTTCACTCCTTGCGGTTCGTTCAGGAAAGCAGCCCACTCTTCCGGCCGCTCCACGCCACAGTTGATGACATAGAAGACTATACTCGCAGGCGTATGCCGCCGTTGCCGAGCCACGACGACACTCCAACGCCGCGCCAGTGGGGCAGTGCCGTCAGACACTGATAGGAAATCTGATTTCATGGGGGCGGTTGGCGATGATCCCGGAGTGAGGGGTTTATGAATCGCGTTCTTGACATCACCGTTGTGGACAACACCCCCGAAACCGTTCGGAGCATAACCTATCTATTAGACCAAGGGTTCGGAAAAGGGGTCAAAGCATATTTCAACAGGCACTTGAAACGCTGCTGCGTGCAAAGCGCTGCGCGTGTTATCCGTGTCCGATCAGTGCCTCACCTGTGGCCAAGCTTCTGCCTTCCCCACATCCTCTCCGCTCGTAGTTTACGCGCCGCGCCGGGCTTTCCGCTCTTCTCGCTGCCCATCACGCCAAGGCCGAACGCCGCCAAAATGACGCCCCACATCCCGCTCAACCAAGTTATCCAGATTTCCCATCCTACCCAAAATCGTGACAGAATTTTGGCCGACTATAAGTCCCTGTCATTCCCAATCTTACAAAATCGACCCCTCTCAAACGACCCCTATAAGATAGAGGGCTCTCCGTTTTCATCCCTCTTGGCCCTAATCGGCCGCGCTATTTGACAACCGAATGTACCTCCCCGTGCCGGAAGGTGGGCAATGCCACCAGAAGATGCGCAACGACCTTGAGCATCTTTCCAGTTCTGCCATCTATCCCACCAAGCACTCCAGACTGCGCACGCGATCCTGAGCACCTTCCGCACGCGATCTTGAGCATCTTCCTTCCCTTCGTGCCTTGATGCCTTCGTGCCTCCGTGCCGTCTGGACCGAAGTTATCCACAATCACCCCGAACCTGCGCACCTCCTCCCCCAATATCCACATAACAACTTGCCTCCACAGCACTTACCGTATAGGTGGTACCCACGCCCAGAACCTGCGCACCTGCTACTTATCCACAATCGCCCTTCGCATCCGTTCTCGCTTTTCGATCTCCGCGTCCTCGTGTCTCCGCGTCCCCGCGTCCCTCTCACCCCCTCCGCTCTTCTGCCCTGTCGACGCCACCTACATCAGGCGGTAGGCTCCCCATCCGTGGCCATTGCGATTGCAATCATTGTCGTCTTTGCAGCGCTCCTGGCACTGGTGGTTCCGGGCGTCCTGATTGTCTCGGCGGCATGTCCGGGACGGACGAGGCAATGGCGATGGACCACGGGTGCCACGCTGGGGGTGGCGGCCGGGATATATGTCAGTTTCCTCCTGAGCTATGAGGATATTTACCTGTTCGCTCCGGTGTGGGCACTGCTTGGGGCGTGCTGCTTCTGGTCCTGGCGACGACAGCGAGGCAAGCGCGGCCGCCCGCGCGAATCACTTACAGGCAGACCATCACGCCTGAACTGGATGCTCCTGATTGTTCTGGCGATCATCGGGATCCTGCGCGTCGGCACGGTTGCAGGGCGCGAGGTTCCCAAAGGATGGGATGCATCGTTCCACATGATCCTGACGCAGAAGATCCTGCTGAGCCACCAGATCATCACAGACTGGCAACCTTTCGAAGCCATAGCACTGAACTATCCCCTGGGCAGCCACACACTGATCGCATCGCTGGCAGGCGTCACCATGTTGCCGCCACACCGGATCTTTAACCTGCTGCTTCCCATGGTGGGTGTGTTGATGACTGCGGAAGTCTACGCGCTGGCGGTGGCCGCATCGCGGCGACACGGACTTGGACTTCTGGCGGCGATTGCGTACGGACTGCTGGCGCTACTTGGCAGCGTTGACTACGTGCGCTGGGGTGGAATGCCCAATGCATTGGGCATGCTCTTCCTGCTGAGTTTCTTCCGCCTGCTGATTGAGCGTGACTTCTCTCTCCGGCGCTGGATCATGGCGATGCTGGTCGCGGCGATCATCCTGGTTCACCACCATATGATGCTCACGGCGTGCATCGCCATGGCGAGTTTGGCAGCATGTGCCCTGCTCAAGAAGGACTGGAAAACGGCGACCACGATCCTCGTAACCGGCATGATCGGCTCCATCCTGGCGGCACCCCATGTGATCCCCTACCTCATGAAGGCGGGACAAGTGACATCGACGGGAGTATTGGACTTTGAAACTCAGCGGCCTTTCTGGATGTGGCTCCGGGAAATGGGTTGGGCATTTAGCACGCTGGCACTTGCCGGTGCGGGGCTATACGGATGGAGACGATTCGCCAGACGACAACATGGACATGGTTCGCCGGTTCACTGGGTGGTCCCAGGCATGATCATTATTCTCATGCTGCTGTATGTCGCGACCGGCATCATCTATCCGGCCGTACAAGAGGCACATGGCAAGCAGCCGCTGGGCGCGTTCACCCCATCGCGTTTCCTCACCGATGCAGTGCCATTTGCGGCGGTCTTTGCAGGCTATGCCATGTACTACATCGTACAGAGGCGATTAGTCGGGATGCGCTTCAGTCAGATGGCGGCATTGGGCGTGATCGGCACGGTCACGCTCTTGCCGGCATGGCGCAGCATGTTCGCGCTGGACTATCCGCTGGGCCTGGTACACGCATATCAATGGGTCGCTCAGAACACGCCGCCGCGGACGATCGTCGCCTCCACCGATGCATGGGCGCCATATCTCTGCTGGCGAAAGACTTTGCAGACACCGATACCCGTCTCCGAGCCGCAAACTTTCCATGAAGACGAGCGGCTGCTGGGTGAGTATCTGGGCACGGTGTTTAGCGGCGCCATCCCACCCGCTTCGCCCGATCTGGTCGTGGTTCGGGTGCGACGGCCCGGCGATGAGCCCGGCTCGCGGGTCCTGCTGCATGAAGAAGCAGGATACGCGGTGGAACAGATCTGGCCACGGAAGTAGGAGACCTCAACTCGCGCTTGCGGATGGTCTCTGTACATGTACCATCTTGAAGTCGACCGACTTGGTCGCTTCTTGTCCGGATGGAGTTGGTGCATGGAAGCCAGTATTGTCTCTGAACAGGTGGATGTCCGCGAGAAGCCGGATTCGGCATCGACGGTCCTCGCGCAACTGGCTCATGGTACGCGCGTCCACCTCGGCGACATCAGTTTCAAGAAGGCCTGGGTCGAGATCAGATTGATGGATGGTCGGGGTGGCTTCATTCCCGGAAACACGCCGGTTCGTTCTGATCCGATGTCGCAATGGCTGGTCGGCGAGACGCCATGGGACATTCACATTTCGCGCGATGCCTCGACAGAGCGGATTCCATCGCCCGCGGCAGGACAGATCGCGGCATGCGGCGCTGTTTCCAAGATCGGCGAAGCCTCCTGGACGGAAGTACAACTGCGCGACAACCAGACCGGATACATCGCCGGCCGGCCAACTGGCGATCGTCTGGTCTGGGCGGAACTTCCCGGCAAGCATACTCCTGTGCACGAGGCTCCGGGATCGACGAACAAGGTAGCTTCACTCCGGGCCGATCATATCGTGGCTGTCGGGCCGGCCGTGGAGTCAGGCGGCAACCAATGGGCTCGCATCGTCCTACCCAATGGCGCCGGGGGCTATCTGCCGCCTCGCACACCAATCATTCGTCTCGATCCCGCTCAAGCGCTGCCGGGATTCCGCACCATGCGGGGATCCTGTTCGCTCTGCCGCAAGCAGGCGGACGTCCGGATGATCATACTGCACCTGACTGAGGGCGGACCTGACGCAATTTACGGGGCAGTCTATGTGCCGGCATGCATGACCTGCTTGAAACGGAATTTCCGCACGAGTGTCGCGCTGCTGACCGCGGCGGGGGTGGCCGGCACTGTGGTAACCTTCACCGTTGGGCTTGAGTTCATCGGCATGGTTGCCTTCACCCCGCTGGCTCTCTATTTCTTTAACACGCTGCAGAGCAACGGCGATGCCCGACGCTTCCGGCAGTTGTGCACCAAGGCCTGGTCAGCGGAGTTTGCCACGCACAAGGTTCAAGTGCGCGAGCCGGTGGAAAACCCCGAAGAGAACCTGCCCGACAAGTGGGCCCAGCGGCCCAAATGGATTGTCTGTCCAGGCTGCCTGCGGTTGCACCGCGAACAGGCCCCGTGGTGTCCGCAATGTGGCCACCTGTTTTTCTGGCGCATGAGCCCTTTGATCTAAGGACTACATCCCGCTCGCGCCATAGCGCAGCAATCGCCACTGTTGCCAGGCAGTGTATGCACCAAGTCCGGCGAGCAGCGTTGCCCAGATTGGTGTCGGGCCATCCTTGGCCAGCAGCACCACAATCGCCATTGCATTGGACGCAGCCGCGAGCACAGTCAGGAGGAATGCAGCAAATAGCAGTTTCGTCCACATGCGAGGCAGGGCGCGAGCGATGAACAGGACAATTCCATCGGCCACCAGGGCAAGACCGAATATGAACACCGTCGATTCGGATAGGGCTGTGAATCCCTCCAGTTCCCAGTACTTCACCGCCTGCCCGATCTTCGGGCCAGCCTGCCAGATGACGCCCGTGTCATAGGTAACGCCCCGGACTGCGGCAATCAGCCACTCTGCAAAACCACGCCCCACCATCATCAACACAGCGCCAATTGCCAGCGACAGGAACGCATCAGGACCCGGAGCTGGCGGTTCAACAGGCTTCGCCTCATACTCAAGCGGAGCAGACGCGGGATTCGTTAACGGCGCTGCGGCGGGTGAGGTTTGCGGTATACTGTCTTGCGGCTTGTCGGCTTCGCGATTTCCAGAGAGCTTGGGAAGCTTCGAGAGGTCCATGACAGTATTGTGCCGCTGTTGGCGGCCACTGGCAAATCCGCCTATCATCATGCAAAAGGAGATCACAGGATGGATGCAACAACCCTCACGTCGATGTTGGATTTCGGCCGGGCACGACTCACCGGTACGCTGGATGCCATTGAGAAGAGCGGCCAGAACGTTCGCGATGTACTGCTATGGCGGCCCGGCAAAGGGCGAGCTCATATTGCCTGGCAAGCCATGCACTGCGCCGCCTCGCATGACCGATACTATAACACAGTCGCGCTTGGGTTGCCCAACCCCTCCGACCCGGCCCTTGTCAGCGCATATGCCGGCGGATCGGTTCCCAGCGACACTGATCCGGCTGACCTGACTCGTATCCGCACGACACTGCAGAAACACTTCGCTGAATTCCGCGATTTCGTATCGACGCGAACGCCCGCGCAGCTTGAGGAGGTGATCGGCCCGCCCGATCGCCGACGCAAGCTCGGCGAAGCGGTCGTTCTCATGGCGTGGCACGAGGCCCATCACCAGGGCCAGATGCACCTGACGTGGAACCTTTATAAGGCGGCTCACGGCATCAAATAGGAGTTCGGGCGACAGCCCTTAGCAGATTCCGAGCGCCATCTTACCTGGCGAGGGTCGCCTTGCGTTCGCTGATGATCTTCCGTCCGGTCAGTTCATCCGTAAACTCAACCCGCACCAGCAGATCGTTGTGTTGCGGCGGCGTGGCAAATGGAACCTGCAGTACATAGTTGTACAGCAACGCCCGGCCGTTCCAGGCCGCTTTGGCTTCGTCCAGACTAAAGGCCCGACGGGCAACCAGCGGCTTCTCCGGCACCGCCAGATCAAAGACGCTGATGTCAAAGCGCCCGGCTGCCTTGAGAATCTGCCCTTCATCATCGGTGGGCACGACATACACTACAACACCGGCATAACGCTCATCTCTTTCGTTCTGCTTATACCCGCCGGTCAGTGAGCCGAATGTAAGCCCGTGTGCTGTGTAGAGCTTCTGCATTTCGGAATAGGGCAAGGTGGGACGGGTCGAGGGCAATTCGATTGCCGCGATCCGCTGCAGGTCTCCCTGCCGGGCACGTTCCAGATTCCAGACGCGCTGCTGCAGTTCCTGGTTCTCTTTACGGAGGTCGGTGTTCGCCTTGGATGGGCCAAAGCAACCGCAAAGGGACACACAGATAACGGCGGCAACCGCGGACAGAAGCTGTTCGTGACGGTTCATGCCATGGCATTCTATGCGGAAAGACGCAAACACAGAAGACACCCGATGGCTGACAGGTATCGCATTCCGATTGTCGCAATCATGAATGAATCGGGAAAAGCCTGCAGCGATCTTCAGGCTCTTCACACCGGCAGCATGGCATCCGATAATCAGCCCATGCCCAATCGACTGGACCAGCAGATTGCCTTTATCCTTGAAATAGACCGCCTCAAGACGATCCTCCGGCGCACGCTGCTCACCGATCGATCGCGTCTGGAAAACTCAGCCGAACACTCATGGCATTTGGCCATGTGTGCAATGCTTCTCGTCGAATACTCCCCGTGCGCCATCGATGTGGCGCGTGTCCTCAAGATGGCGCTCGTCCACGACGTAGTCGAGATCGACGCCGGCGACACCTTCTGCTACGACGTAAAGGGCAACCTCGACAAAGCCGAGCGCGAGCAACGGGCGGCGGACCGTATCTTCAGTCTGCTTCCCGTCGAGCAAGGAGCCGAGCTACGCGCCCTTTGGGAGGAGTTCGACGCCCGCGAGACCCCGGAGTCCAGATACGCCAACGCCCTGGATCGCCTGCAACCACTCCTGCACAACTGCCACACTCAAGGTGCGGCCTGGCGCAAGCACGGCGTGACCTATGCTCAGATCATCGAGCGGAACCGGCATATTGCGGATGGTGCTCCTGCCCTCTGGACCTACATGAAGGATCTGATCGACGATGCGGTAAGCCAAGGGTGGCTGCAGAAGTAGAGCCGATGGCTCATGTACGTTGAGTTACTTGTTCCCCCTGCGAGCGTCAATACCGCATATTCACCTTCGCATGGTGGCGATCGTCGTGGGCACAGCGACGAAGCCGTTGGAGCATCACGGCTGGAGTCAGGGAAGACCGAAGCACGGAAGTCCAGAAAACATTCCTGCCGGGCACATCGTCTGCATGACTATTGACGGCACGCACCGTGATGCAATACATATTGTGCGCGTCTCTGTTCTCTTGGCAGGACCGCACGGGCGTGCCGCATCACTCCGTACGGGATTCGCGCCTAATCCTGTACAGGCACGTGCCACACATTCTGGTCCAGATCGGTTGTGTCCGCGGGAATCGCATCATGAATCGTTATCTTGTTGTCGCATCGTCCATGCGTCGTTTGTCGTGTTCTGCCGGAGCCTTGCTCTGTAGTCTGCTGGTTGCATCCACACTGAGCACCGTGGCATGCCAGTCCCCAGGAGGCGGCGCACGTCTCATCCCCGCCCATGGTCTGTCGCAGCGACCCGTGCGGGGAACGGTCACTGATCCGGCTGGCCTGCCCGCCCAAGGCGCTGTGGTCACGGTCTATGAAGCCAAACCTGCGTATCTGTATGGCCGGGAAATCCTGCGCCGGATCGGCCGGCAGGAGACCGGACCCGATGGCGCGTTCCGTTTCCTGGTGAGTCCGGACGCGCCCAGGACCATCCTCGTGGCGAGCAAACCCGGTTTCGGCTTTGCGTGGGCAAGTCAGGCGTCCCAGTTCAGCGCCCCCATCTGCCTGCAGATGTCCCTCGCCACTCAAGTAGCCGGCCGGGTCGTCGACCATAACAACAAGCCCGTTCCGAGCGCCGCGCTGGCGATATCTGTCGGCAAACGCCATAGTGACTACATCGACCTCGGAGACGTTGTGCCCGACCTTGCCACCATCGCCGATGCCAATGGCTGCTTCCGCTTCCAAGGGCTACCCACTCGCCAGCCAATACACTTTGAAGTGACCGCACCCGGCCACGGTCAACTTGATACGATTACCTCATTGGAGGACGGCTACAGCACTGGCCAAACCACTCTCGAGCTTAGAATGCCCGAATCGGCCACTCTTGAAGTTGCTGTCGTCGACAAAGCCAGCGGAAGACCCATCCCTGATGTGCCGTTACTGCTCTGGTACAAAGGCTCGGCGGCCGAACATGTCGGCAAGCCTGTCCCAGGATCGCCCGGGCACGTCCGCTGGACGGATATTGCACCAGGCAACGGAAGTGTTTTTGTTGGCACTCCCTTCGACGGCCACGCGCCCTACGTGAGCCCCTACAAACGCTTCGAATGCAAGACGGGAAGAGTTGAGGTTGCCACGATGGAAGTCCTCACCGGTGAGGTGGCCGAGGTCTGCGTCCGCGACGCCAAGACGGCCAAACCCATCGCCGGAGCCCAGGTCTACATGCAGAACCGGCAAATACACACCAGTGCCATCGGCCGTACCGATCATGATGGCGTTGCTCGCATCCTTGTTGTGCCCGGCGAGTACCAGGAACACGGCGCCGACGCACCCCATTACCGCGAATTGCGTTCTCAGGAGAAGGTCGTCGTCCTGGCAGGCAAGCCTCTGCGCCTTGAGTTCGCTATCGAGAAATCACCGTGCTACCGCGGCACGGTCTTCGGTATTGATGGCAGACCAGCCGCTGGTGTATCTGTGGCAGTTCTGGGCGATATGGCTCAGACCAGTACCGATACCGGCGGCGCCTTTGAACTGTACCCCGCTTTCTATGACACCGCGCAGACCCCCGCGATTACCCTCGTTGCCCGTCAGGAGGCATCCGACCTCGCCGCCATGGTAACCACCGCTCGCGCGGACACCCCCCTGCAGGTCCATCTCCAGCAAGGCGTCTCTCACGACGTCATCGTGGTGGACCCTGACGGCAATCCCGTTCCCGGTGCTGACGCTTCCATCACCGTGGGGCACTGTAATGCCCGGCCCGAAGGCGCTTGGTTTCATGTTTACACGGACCAGGCAGGCCGCGGCGTCATCCGCGCTGTACCCGCCAATCTGCCGGTGGCGTTGTGCGTCCAGGGCACCGGCTTCGCCGCTCAGGCGCAGATGCTCCAGGCGACCACCCCGGGCGCATCCGAGTCACATCGCATTCAACTTCAGCGTGCCACGCGACTGTCAAACGGTCCGGTCGTCAAAGAGATACCCATTCCCGTCACCCCCAACGAAGATTCCATTTGGGGTGGCACCGGGCGCGATTCCCGCGGCCATATCTGGTTCTGCGTCTGCAAAAGCAACAAACCCGGGGCATCGGCAGATCTCTTTGAGTTTATACCAGAATCCGGCGAGGTCATCGGCCGCGGGAATGTCGTCGATGAACTCAAACGCGCCGGCCTGCTACGCCCCGATGAGCAGCAAATGAAGATTCACAGCAAGATCTACCAGGTCGGCGAATATCTCTATTACGTCAGCATGGACGAAAAGGGTGAAGATGAGCAGAAACTCAGCCAGCCGATCTTTGGCAGCCACCTCTGGCGATTACGCCTGGCCGACAACACATGGGAACACCTTCTGACGATCCCTGAAGCCATGGTCGGCATCGCTGTTGGTGGCGGCAAGGTCTACTGCCTCGGCTACTGGAACCACGTGCTTTACCAGTACGATATCGCAACCAAGGTGGCCAAGAGTGTTACGGTTGGCTCCTGTTTCGCGCACGTGAGCAGAAACCTGGTTGCCGACTCCAACGGCCACGTGTACGTGCCGCGATGCTCTCAGGCAGGAGGCATGCTTGAGGCTTCTCTCGTCGAGTTCGACGTCCAGTTGCGCGAAATCGCTTCCACCACGCTTCCGCAGTACTACGATGGAGGGGCTAACGGGACGTATGGCATCACCGGACCTGCAACGCTGCCCGATGGCTCACTTGCATTTCTGACCCACAACGGCTGGTTGACAACCATCCATCCCCAGACAAACGGGCCAGCCAAGGTCGAGCACCTGGGATGGTTCAATCCGGGTGGCCCGAGCATGTCTGATTCGCTATTCGTCGACAACACGGGTCGTTACCTGATAGGCGTCTCGCAGAACTCCTCTCGCGTGATGGAATGGATCACTTACGATCTCCAAACCGGCCGCCACACCGTTGCCCCCTTCTCCGACGCCAAGCCCGATCAGCCGTCTTGGCGCAACGTAATGCTCTACGGCAGTATGACTCGCGACGACCAGGGCCGCTGCTACGTAACCGGCCAGACCAACGGGCGAAACAACGACGGGTACCGTCCGCTGCTCATTCAGGTGACCCCGTCTCCAGGCACGACAGATTAACGCTTCCTGTGGCCGCAACCGCCAAGCCGGGTGCCCTCTTGCGGGTTTCGGCTGACCAACTGGACGAGGGAGGCATTCAAAGAAAGGCATGATCATGAATTGGACGACGGGCCGGCCAGCCGTATTTGACTGCCATATCCACCTGCCGGCGGCGAGCGGACCGACGTTGGGATATCCGAATCCGACCTCTACACCCGCGGGCTTACTGGAGCGACTGGCGAGATCCGGTGTTGCCGGTGGGATCGTATGCGCCGGGCGCAATGCATTTGCCAAGACCCAGAAAGAGGTAGTCCTGGGAAACCGCGAACTGGCTCGTTTCCTGGAGAAGGCCGGCAGACAGTACACCGGCGGAGCGATTGTGAACCCCAGCACCGGCAGCCGGGCGATTGCGGAACTGGAATGGTGCCACCAACAGATGGGCTGGGTCTGGATGGGCGAGCTTACCGCGTATCTGAACGGATCAAACTATGAATCGCCGGCCTTTTGCGATCTGCTGATGGCCGCCGGAGAGATGGGAATGGTCGCTCAAATCCACTGCGACCTGGATGAAATGGACCGCCTGGCCGGGCAATACCCGGGTATCACTTTCGTTCTACCGCATTTTCCGCCCCAATCCCGCGTACAGAGGCTGATCCAGATTCTGCAGGCTCATCCCAATCTTTACTTCGATATCTGCGGCAGTGAATGTATTCGTATGGGCACTCTGGAGGCGGTGGTGGCAGCAGTCGGCTCTGGCCGGGTCATGTACGGATCGGACCTGCCTGGTTGTTGCCCGGATACCACCATGGCCCGCGTCCTGAATGCCGATCTGAGCACCGCCGCAAAGGCCGACATCCTTAGCCGAACCTGCTGTGGCCTGCTACGTGCGAGAGGACTGGAAATAGCGTGACGGCCTGGCAGCAAGGGCACCGTCGGCTATCATCCTGCGCATGACCTCACGCGAGCGTGTGTACCGTTGCCTCGAGCAGAACCGCCCTGATCGCGCACCACGAGAACTCTGGTGGATTCCCATCGCCCAGATCCAGCACGGCAAGCAAAACCTGCAAGCATTCATCGACCGCTGGCCCAGCGACTTTGCCTGTCCGTTTGTCGCGCAGAAATGCCTGGCGAACTGGCCCGGCAGCGCCTACGACGTCGGCACCTACGTTGATCCATGGGGGTGCATCTTCGAGAACATCCAGGCTGGCGTTCACGGCGAGGTGAAGACTCCGGTGATTGATGACTACTCAAAGCTACAGGACTGGCAACCGCCCCACCAACTGCTAGACCTCGATCTCGCCGGGATCAGGGCGCAGTGCGCTGCCACCGACAAGTTCCGCCTCTCAGCGTGCTGCCCTCGTCCTTTCGAGCGGCTTCAGTTCCTGCGCGGTTCTGAGAACGTCTTCATGGATCTGGCCGAGGGAAGCTCTGGCTTGATGGAACTGCTGCGGCGCATACACGATTTTCACCTCAAAGAGATGGAGATTTTCGCCGAGCTCGATATCGATGCCCTCTTCTTCATGGATGACTGGGGCAGCCAGCGAGCACTGCTGATCTCGCCTGAGTTGTGGCGCCGGATCTTCAAGCCGCTGTACGCCGAGTATTGCCAGATCGCCCGCGACCACGGCAAGAAGATCTTCATGCACTCCGATGGCTTCATCTTCGACATCTATGAGGACCTGATCGAAATCGGCGTGGACGCGATCAACAGCCAGCTCTTCTGCATGGACATCGAAGAAATCGGCCGCCGCTACAAGGGCCGGATCACCTTCTGGGGCGAAATCGACCGCCAGTACATCCTCCCCTTCGGCACGGTCGCCGAAGCGCGCGCCGCCGTCGGGCGCGTAGTGGACAATATCTGGAGCCCCGCCGGCGGGGTGATCGCCCAATTCGAACTCACCGCCGGAGCCAAGATGGTCAACGCCGATGAGATCTATCGAACGTTCGATGAACTGACCACAATCACGCGATAGGACACTGCCTGTGCTACTTCAGCGGCAGTGAGAGCAGGAAGCGTTCGACGTTCTCCGCCGCATCGCCGATGCCGGTTTTGCTCTGATACTCAACTTCGGCCAGTTGCGCCAGGGCCTTGTCCGTTCCCTCTTCGCCCAGCTTGGCAATGGTGCGGAGGAAGGGCTCCTTGAGTTCCTGTTTCCAGATGCGAGCTTCCTGGCATATGTCCATGTTGCCCCGGCCAGCCTTCTTCATCCGCAGGGCCTTCTGCACGCCTACGAGCCAGATCATCAGCCAGGTAAACACCCGATACTCGCTGCCGGGATCAAGCTGGATCAGGTGACGCCAGCGCCGCACCGCCTCCTCAATCTGGCCTGCCGTCAGCGCATTGGTCAGCTCCACCATCTCCAGTTCTTTCTGAAACGCCACGGTTCCGGCAATGTCCTCGGGAGACACCCGAGTCCCCGATACAGAGAGCGCCAATTTCGCCAACTCATTGTCCAGGCGGCCGAGGTCGCTTCCCACCAGATCCGCCAGCAGTCGCGAGGCCTCGGCAGTGAAGATGATCCCGTGGGCCGTTTTCGCGCGGTTCGCGATCCAAGAGGTCAGTTCGCGAGGTGGCTCACAGATGCAGATCCCGCCAAGCTTATCAATGAGCTTATAGATCCTCGTGTTCTTCGGCAGCACGTCACAACGCAGGATCAGCGTAGCGGAGTCAACCGGGCCAGAGAGGTACTTTTCCAGTTGCTCACGAAAGCGGCTGATGAACTCATCGGCGCCACGCAGAATTACCAGCTTATGGCCGCCAAACATGGCGAAACTTCGCAATTCATCCAGAACATCGGCCAGTTCGGCACGCTCACCGTCGATATCCACGCGCTGGGCATCAGCCGAGACTTGCTGTACAATCTCCGCCTGCTTCTGCAACTGCAGAAATACATCAGAACCGACCAGTGCGTAAACGGGCTTAAGCATAATCCGTGGTACCAATGGGTGTTGTAAGGGGGAGTTTGTGCCGGGTCAACGAACCAGAATGCTGTCTTCTACGTTGTATCCGAAGCGGCATCACTTTCTTAGTCGGGCCGCTTTGTGTCCAGATCGACAGGCTTTGGGTTTGCGTCGGGTAATTGTGTTGTGACCGGCGCGCGCAGGAATGAGAGTCTGGTATGTCTAATCCCTACGCGGCGTTCTGCGAGGACTTCTACATTAATACGCGGCTTGGTTCGGGAATGACCCTTCCGCATACGCGCGAGACAGTCCTGCATTTCTTCGAGCGGGTTCAGAAGCAGTTCCCGGCCATGACTCGTTTTCGCCGCAATGATGGCGAGCTGAGCCTGGAGGAGGAGCGGAGCCGCGACGGCTACCGCTGGCTGAGCCTGGAACCCAAGCGGCTATGCAGTGGCCAGGTGAATCCTGTCTCCATCGACCAGGCGCTGGCCTATCACCAGTTCATTCTTGAACAGGCGCCGTTCCAGCTTGGGCTCAGCATGCTCGAAGTCGAGTATGTCGATGTTCTGTTTGGCTTTGATCTCGCTTTCACGGGCAACCACGACGAGATCATCGCCGAAACCCTGCTGGCCCAGTCGCCCCTTTGGGCCCTTGCCGAAGAGTCCGGTGCCCGACCAGTTGATTTCCAGCCCTCTTTCACGGTCTCGCTCTCGGATGACTGCCGTCTCCAGGCCCGCGTGGACGTGATCACACGCACCAACAGCTACCAGGTGCGCACCGGCGACTACTCTGAGGAGAAGATCAGCGTTTACCTCAGCGTTCGCCGCTACTGGGGCGATCGCCCGCAGATCGCGCTCGATCAGATGATTGTCCAACTCGCGGAGAAAGCCGATGACCTTTGCGGCGCCTGTGTAATCCCGCGGGTCCTGCGACCGATCTCCGAAGCCATTGCATCTCGATCCTGAACTCGTGGCGGCCTGTCGCGAGGTAGCACCCGTGAGCCAGGGTTTTGCTCGCTTCGCAGCTCGCCAGTACAATCCTCGCGATGGGTCAGGAAAACGTATGTGATGAGATTATGCTGCAACGCGCCGGCGATTCTGCGACACGACTATTGCAGCACCTCGCTCAACACGCTTCTGGCAGCCAGGGAAACTGGAACGCGCCGGGCGCCGATTTGGCGGCGCCACCGGTAGATGAGCAGGGAACAGCCATCATGTCTCTGCGCAATCTGATTGCGGCATTGCACAAGGAGTCAGACAGCCGATGAGCACACCACCACAGATTCTGAACTATGCAGGCCCCACCGCCCCGATCGTCGCTCGAGCCGGCCGCTATTACCGCAACGCTCGCTACCTGATGTTTGTCATTATTGTCAGCATGGGCGCATGGTTCATGTATGATGGTTTTGTCGCCTATCCCGCCAGCAATGTGCGCTACAACCAGCTCAGGGCCGAACTTGCCGACTTGGAGAAGAAGCCTGACAGTCCGGAAGAAAAGAAGCTCAGCGTCACGTTCGCACTCAAGGACATGAGTTACCACGAGGAATTCAGCATCCTCCTGCAGAAGATCCTGGGGTTCACGCTTCCGCCCGTGGGAATTGGCCTGCTCGTGTACTGGCTGCGGAAATCGCGAGGCGAGATCCGCCTTGAAAACGGCGTGCTTAGCATCCCCGGTTCGCCAGCGGTTTCGCTGAGTTCAATCGATGAATTGGACAAGGAACTCTGGGACCGCAAGGGGATTGTGACGGCCTACTACACGCTTGACGATAACACGACTGGCAAGTTCATCCTCGACGACTTCATCTATCAGGCGCACCCCATCCGCGCGATCGTCAAAGCGATCGAGGGTGAGCTCGAAGCCCAGGATGAAGTTCTCGCTCAAGCCGACAAGGAGCGTCTGGAGCGAGAAAAACAGGCGCGTGAGGCGCAGGAGAAGCAGCGAGAGCAGAAGACGACGGGCGCATGAGCTACCGGCGGCCGCAGCGCGGACCTCGCAGCCTCATTCATGCTGCACACAGCGCAACGCACAGCATGTTGTGTGACCTTTCCCTCAGACCGCCATCGTAATACCGGTTCCTGCGCCCTCAACTTTGCGGGAATCGCCGTCTTTTACCAGTTCTTGGCGCGATCACGCTCTTTAGCGGCTGGCGCGTCGCACGGCGGCCATGTTCCGGTCGCGCAATTCGCGCTCGGCTTTCAGCCAGTTATCGAGCTCCGACCCACCCTGGCTCTGCCAGATCTCGTAGGCACGCTGGGCAACCATCGATTCGCTCACCTCACTCACGTCGTGGGCCATCTGCATCGGCGTTGAAACCTGTTGGGACCGCTGCGGCTGATCCTTCATCTCCTGTGGCTTCGTGCCAAACTGCACGGCCTGCTGCTGGACTGGGCTGCCGGCATTGACCTGTGGCTTGGCACCAGAGATCGGACTGTTGGAACTGCCACGGGTTGCGTTTGATCGAATAGCCATGTTCTATGACTCCTTTTATCGTGACGTCACCCACGCATCGGAACCCCCAACGCCACGGGCGACCTCATCCTCATCCTTTCGAGGACATATTTGACTGTACAAATGGGATGCGGATGTGGGAACGGTGAAAAGCCGATGAATTGCGGCCGCACAACCCCAACGAAAACCGCGTCCAGCCGCGGATCAGACGTTCAGTGCAGTTCGGTACGCTGCCAATACATCTGGCCAAGCATAGCGATGACGGACCATCTCGCGAGCATTGTTCACCAGACGTTCGCGCAGAGCCTTGTCTTCGCGCATGCGGATGATGGCGTCTGCGAGGTGCTGTGGGTCGCCGGCTTTGACAAGGATGCCGGTTCGCTCATGCTCGACCACATCGCGAATTCCAGGCACATCGGTCGCCACGACGGGCACACCGGCCGCCATCGCCTCGATCAACACCAGACCGAAGCCTTCCGCTTGTGAGGGGAGCACCAACAGAGCGATCTGGGCGAGGGCTTCCTGGGGGCGCGGGACTGCTCCGCACAGGCGGACACGCCGACCCAGTGCCGAGCGGGCAATCTGACTCTCGATGGCTTGACGCTCCGTCCCTTCGCCGTAGATGGCAAGCTCGTAACCCGAGCCGAGGAGGTCCATGGCCGCGACCAGATCGCCAATGCGCTTGATCGGATCGAGCCGGCCGATGAAGCCGATCTTCGCCGTTGGCCCATCGAGGGATGGGGGATGCAATTCGGAGAAGGCATCGGCGTCAATGGCGTTAGGGATCACCTTAAGCCGTGTACTGGAAATGCAGGATCTCGCCTGGGCGAGTTGGGCAGTTGAAGGTGAGCCCACAACCACCAGCTTCGCATTGCGGGCGGCGATGCGTTGGGCAAACCAGTGCCAGCGTGGGCGGGCCTGGGTCGTCTGGATCGACTGGATGACCCGCACGGCCGGGAAGCGCCAGTGGACGAATGCCGCAGCCACGTTTGCGTGAACCAGGAAACTCAGGATCACGTCGATTCGGTGTTCCTGCACGAAGTCGCCAACGCGCAAGATCACGCCCAGATCCCATGCCCCGCGCGCGTTGAAGGCGGTCACCGGAACGCCGGCATCGCGGATTACATCGGCTGTCGGCCCCCATTTGGCCAGACACGCCACCTCCACATCCACGCCCTGTTGTTTCAGTCGAATTGCCAGTTCGCGTACAACGCTAGGTGTACCGCCGATGAGCAAGTCGGTGACGAGTAACAGGAGGCGCGTGCTCATTGGCGCTCCCCCAGTCCGTTGTGGCGCAAGACGGCATCGTAATAGCGGTACATCAGCCGGTCCATCCAACGCGGGCAAAGCGTACCGACCGAGAGCAGCCAGCCGGCCGCGGGCCAGGGCCAGACCTCGGGCCGCGGACGGCGGATTGCCCGAACCATCGCCGCAACCACCTCTTGGGCCGTCTGTGTCTTGATGAAACCCGACGATGGCGGGAGGCGATATTTGCCCAGCCTCTCGGCAACCTGGCGAAACTCGGTCTTTGTAGGGGTCGGATGGATGCTGGTCACCGCGATTCGCACATCCGACAGTTCCACGCGCAGGGCCTCGGCGATCGCCAGTTGGGCGGCCTTGGCTCCGGAATAGATGCCGATAAAAGGAGTCCCGCGCCGGGAAGCGGCCGAGGCAACAATCATGATCTGACCGCGCCAGCCGGAGGATAGGTCCTGGCGCTGCATGTGAGGTATCGCGAGGCGGATGCACTCGGTCGTGCCGACCACATCGACATCGAGCATCTTCCGCACCTCGGCGGCATCGGTCTCATCGACGCGTTTGTAAGTGCCGTAGCCGGCATTGCAGACCAGTGTGTCGAGACGGCCGAACTTTGCGATGGTCTGGTTGATCAGGTTGTCGCAGTCCGCGGGATTCGCCACATCGCAACGGACGGCGAGGTGTACGCCACCGAGTTCGCGGTTCAGATCGCGCAGGCGATCCTCGCGCCGGGCGGCCAGGGCGAGTTTCGCGCCCGCGGCCGAGAGCTGCCTCGCCAATTCCATGCCAATGCCAGCGCTGGCGCCGGTGATGACCACGACCATATCGCGCAGTTCTCTTGCCATGAACCGCTCGACTGTACTCCGCAACGCGTATGGTGTTAAGGCCGAGTCTACTGCAGCTTCAACTTAGTCAGGATATCGCGATCGAGTTCGAAGGTCAGACCGTTGGACTGGCCGATGGGGGGATCGGTGTCGCCGCGCTCGGTGATCTTCAGGTCGTAGGTCTTCTCGACTCCACCAGCAGCCACCGTACGGAGGGAAAGGGCGTGAGTGGCGCCAAGTTGCCCGGCGGGCATAGCGGCGAGGTATTTGGTCACGCGCAGCGGCTGCAGAGCTTTGAGAAGTTCGACAACCTTTGCCTCATCGGCGGCGTTCTTCGTGCCTTCGAGGATCCACGTGGGAGCGACGGGCTGGGTGCTTGCCTGCGTGGTTGCAGGTGTGGGCGGAGCAGCGACGGCATTTCGCACGATGGCAATGGTGCTGCTGCTGGCTTCGCGGGTGGTCGGCTGGGTGGTAGCAGGTGTCTGAGTCGCGAGGGTCAGACGATTCACGGTAGCCGGGTCAATGTCCAACAGCTTCTTGTTGCGCAGATCCAACGGCTTCTTGGAGAGCTGCTGGATGATGCTGGCGCCCACCTTCGCGATCGGGCCGGTATCGCCGACCATCACGTAAACGTTCTGTTTGCGAATGTCGTCATAACCACCCACGCGAACCTGCACGCCCGCCGGCTGGCTGGTCGAAGGTTGGGTTGTGGGGGCAACCGTCGTAGCGAAGGCCACCAGCCGAGGCTGGCTCAGGCCGTACTTGGCGGCATCTTTGGCATCTTCGGCGACGATTTCACCAGCACGCAGGCCCGCCACAGCACCGATCATGTCACTCATCTCGGTGGCTTCAACCGGCATCTTCTCCGGATCGATCATCTGCCACTCATCGCCGCGCTTTTCAAACCGGTAGTCGCCATCGGTTCGGCGCACCGAGAATTGCTTCACATCGGTCGAGAGCAGGTCGCTCAGCTTCGGGTCCCGATACTTCTTGACCGGATCTTCCAGCTTGCTCAGGACATCCGCGGCGACGATCTGGGCCGACGTCGCATCATCCTTGAGCACGTAGGTCACATCACCAACTGCCGAACGCGAGCCAATAGCCAGCTTCACCGACTTGCCGTCTTTGCCAGTGATCTCGACAAGAGTGGGCTTATCGAGGCCGATGGCCGACTTGTTCTCCAGCCCTGTATCGCCACGGCTGTTCAGGCCTGCCAGCGAGGTGGCCAGGTCATCAACAGTCCACTTCTCAGCCTTGGCGCTAACAGGCGCGGTGATCTTCCAATCAGCGCCGGCTCGTTCCAGAACCACGGGCTTTCCGTCGGCCGGCGTGATGGTGATCTTCTGCATGTCACCCGAAGCGATCTGCACGACCTGGCCAGCCGGTGCTTTGACCACCGGCGGTTCGGCCGCCCGCCTGGCGACGTAGTAGTAAGCCGTGCCAACCACAATCAGCACAATAACCAGAAGCAAAGTCGTCTTCGTATTCATGGCGTTTGTTTCTAGAACCTTTATGCGCTATGCGCCTCAATCCCTGCGCTTCAGATAAACCATCACTCCGGCCAGTAACACAATCGCCGGAATGCCACCCACGATCAGCACGCGAACCATCGCCAGTTCACCGTTGCCCATATCGCGCAGGCGGCTGACTTCCATGGCGGCCGGGCTGATCGCCAGTAACGCATCCTGCCCCGAGGCCCAGAGCACACTGTTCACGAACAGTTCGGCGTTGCCCGGAAACCGCGAAACGTATGTGCCGCGGCGAGCGAGAGTCGGTTCGGGGATCTCCAGGTAGCGATTGAACATGAAGGTCGGCGAACCGATGACCACGAGGCGACCGCCCTTCTCGGCCTGCGAGATCGCCCCGGCGAACCCTGGCGATGCCTGATCGACAGCCGGGTCAAACTTGGAGGGCTGACCCTTGGAGAGCGCGTCAATGTCTGTTTCTCCCCAGGTCTTCACATTCTGCGGAATCGGGATGATCGGGGTTACGGTATAGCCCTTTGCCGGCTCCGTGCTCACAGGCACCAGCGGCACCATCAGCGATGCCAGCGAGCGCAGCGGCCGGGTCATGAGCGTGTCACCGTACTGGTTGATATCGAAGATGAACGGCAACCGGCGGGCCTGGTCAAGCTGATCGCCGGTCTGCTGATCATCCTGCATCGCTTCATGCACAATGACAGCATTGGTGCTGGCGACGATGCCGCGCGGTTTGAGGGCGGCGGAAAGATCCGGTGCTTCGCCGCCCAATCCGGGCGAGATCAGCACCACCGCGGACCCGCCCGCGTCCAGATGCTCCTGCAGTTTTTGGGCAAGCGGGGCAGGCGGCTGCTGCATCATCGGATTGCGCTGCTGGCTGGCGGGGAATGCCATCACCACCCAGAGGGCATCCTTCATCTGCTCATCAGTGGCATCGGGGGCGCTTGGCATTTGCTGCATCTGAGCCTGCATCGCGTAGGTGCCGGAAAGATCCTTCTCCAGGACCTCATAATTCAGATCGGTAAGCCGCGCCCCCGCCTGCGACATCGGCCCACCCGGAACAAACGGTGGGAATCCAGGGCTCGCCAGAGGCGCGCCATCGGGACGGACGATCACCACACGTTGCTTTTTCTCACGGGTGAGCGAGACAATGGCGCTGGTCACCTGCTGCTCGCCGGCAAAGCGGGGCTTGAGCGTCACATCACTGGCATAGCCTCGCATATCGGCCGGCTCTTGCCAGACCTTGTTGAACGGAATGACCTTCAGATCGCTCTGCCCCAGAACAAGGATGGTATTCTGCTGGCGGAGGCTCTGCCGCAGATCATCGAGCTTGAGTTCGCCGAGGTCCTTGATCTGCTTGAGCAGGTCATCGGCGCTCTTCTTGATCGCCGCATAACGAGGCGTGGAATCGACCATGTATTGGCGGATCGTCGGCGGCACCGACACATCGGCCTTGAGTTTTTCGAAACCGTCGATGATCTGGCTGAGCATGGCCGAGAGGGTATCCATCGCCTGCTGGGTCACATCAACAGCGCCTTTGTAGTCTGGCGGCTTCTGCTTCAATATCTTCTGGATCGCTTCCTGATTGCGGTCCAAGAGAGGCGGAAAGCCTGCCACCGTATCGGCCGAGAGCTGCAGCGTCTCCAGCACATCCTGGTTGGCTATCTCCTGCGTGGAGAGCTTGCCGATGGCGGTTGCTTCCTCGTTCGCCATCTTCTTGATCTGCTCAAGCTGCTTGGGGTACTGATCGATAAAGCCCTGGTATTTCTTGACCTCACCACCATAGCGGCTGGTGACTTCCGCAATCAGCCCATCAACCTTGGCAGGCGAATTGACCGGGTCGATCAACTCGACGTCGATGTTGGCGTTGGTTCGCTTGTACTCCTGCAGCAGGTCGGAAACCGTCTGCACATAGCTTGGCCAGTCGTCGGCGGCGAAACGCCCTTCCGGGTCGCTGCGGCTATCGGGCTTTGTCTGCGTGCTATAGAGCGAGACAATGCGCAGCTTGCCCTTCAGGTCGCGCAACACGTTCTGTGTCTGCGGCTTCAGGCTGTAGATGCGCTGTGATGTCGTGTCCAGCCGCCGGCCGGTCATCTGCGAGATCGCGACCACCAGAGCGCAGATCGCAATCGCGACCAGCGAGACGATCGCCACGTTCGTTCCATACTTGAGCCATCGCTTCTTCTGCGAATCGGCATGGGGTTGTTTCGTTTGGGACATAGGATCTTTAGATTCCGAATTTGAGATTTCAGATCTCAGCCACTACCGCCACCGCCTGGATTCAACGACCTTTATCGTCAGGAACAGCAGCAGCACCGTACAGGCGATGAAGAACACGACATTTCCGGTGTCGATCACACCCTTGGAGAAGTCGGCATAGCGCGTCTGCACAAACTGATCAACAGCCTTGCTGATCCATTGATCGAGGATCACCTTGCCGCGAACCCACCAGGGGATGACAGTGACGGCGAAGAGGAACGCAGCGGCGGACACGGCCGCCACCACCTGGCTGCGCGTCAGTGCTGAGCAGAAGAGCCCGACTGCGGTGAATAGCGCGCCAACCAGCACGATGCCAAGATAGCCTGAAAGGATCGGGCCATAGTCCGGCCGGCCGTAGATCGCCAGCAAAACCACGTACAGCAGCGTGGGAAGCACCAGCGCCAGCAGGAAACCCATGGCGCCCAGGAACTTGCCCAGTACCACCTGCTGATCGGTCACCGGCGCCGTCATCAGCGTCTCAACCGTCCCCGAGGAGAACTCCTGCGCCAGCAGTCCCATGCACAGCACGGGCACAATGAACACCAGGAGCCACACCATCCAGTCAAAGATCGACCGCATCGCGACGACCTGACCAGGGCGGAAATCGTCGATAAACGCCACACCGCATGCCGCCAGGAACAGGATCATGGCCACATAGGCGATCGGCGAGAAGAAGTAACTGCTCAATTCGCGCTTGGCGATGGTTGTTGTGACACTCATGCTGCTTTCTCCTCTTCAACGCGCGCCATCGCCTGATTGGCCGTTACCTGCACAAACAGTTCCTCAAGGGTCGCATGCTCATACTTCACTTCCCGCAGTGGCCAGCCGCGCTGGATCACGGTGCGGGCGGCTTCACCGCGGACGTCGTAGCCTTCCTTGGCCTTGATTGCTGCCAGCGTGACGCCCTTGACGTCACTTTCCAGCAACTCCACCTTGGCAACGCCATTCACCCGCTCCAGCGCTAGTTTCACATCACTGGCCGGTCCTTGGCATTCCACCAGGACGCGGGCCTCGATCTTCCGCTTCTCGCGGAGTTCATCCAGCGCCCCTTTGGCCACAATTCTTCCGCCTGCGATGATCACCAGGTGATCGCAGATCGCCTCGACCTCAGGCAGGATATGGGTGGAAAGCAAAACGGTATGATCGCCGCCGAGCGCTTTGATCAGTCGGCGCATCTCGCGAATCTGGTTCGGGTCCAGACCCACCGTCGGCTCATCGAGGATCAGCACGGCGGGATTATGCAGCATCGCGTCGGCCAGACCGACACGCTGCCGAAACCCCTTGGACAGATGCCCGATCACCTTGCGGCGAACGGTGCCGAGCCAACAGCGCTCCACCACATAGTCGATGCGTTTCTTTCGCTGATCAGCCGGCAAATCGCGCAGCTTGCCGCGGAATTCGAGATACTCGTCGACCCGCATTTCGGCATAGAGCGGCACACTCTCAGGCAGATACCCGAGCGATTGCCGTACCTGCTGCGACTGGTGGAAGATGTCAAAGCCGTTGATGGTCGCCGTTCCGCTGGTGGGGGCGAGATAGCAGGTCAGCATGCGCATCGTGGTTGATTTCCCCGCGGCGTTTGGCCCGAGGAATCCGACGATCTGCCCTTTCTCCACCTCAAAACTGACATGGTCAACGGCCAGCGTAGTTCCGTAGACCTTCGTAAGTTGCTGTACTGAGATCACAGTTGTTGCTTCTCCTCTACGGACATAAAAAGGACAGCTAACTGCTTATGCATCAAGCGGATAGATACTAACCAGACCCGGACCCTGTCAAGCCCGGCCGACAGAGCTCACAGATACGGTTGTGTAATGCTTGTACCTCGTGAGCGTTGAAAGCTATTCCCATTGCGCCTTGCCGCCCGCCATTTTCATCCTGCGATCACAGCGTTGGGCGACCTCGGCATTGTGCGTCACCATCACCACCGCCACCTGATGGGTCTTGGCAAGCTGATGCAGCAGCTCCGTAACAGCAATGGCATTCTCTCGGTCGAGGTTCCCCGTAGGCTCATCGCACAACAGCAATCCCGGCGAGTTTACCAGGGCACGGGCAATCGCCACGCGCTGCCGTTGCCCGCCGGAGAGCTGCCAGGCATACGCCCCGGCCTTATCCGCAATTCCCACCTGATCGAGCAACTCCCCACACCGTCCTTGATTGGCAGCGCATCCGCCCGCCAGGGTTGGCATGAGGACGTTCTCCGCGGCTGAGAGTTGCGGCAACAACCGATGTTCCTGAAAGATGAACCCGACACGCCTCGCGCGATACTCCTGCAGAGCTGCCCCGCTCAATCCCCCCACATCCACCCCGTCAACCAAAACCGTCCCGGCCGTTGGCTTCTCCAGCGACCCGATCACCGAAATCAGCGTCGTCTTACCCGATCCCGACGGTCCGGTCACTGCAACCATCTCGCCGGCCGACACTTCAAAGCTAACGCCATCCAGGACGCGCAGGGTCCCCGCAGGCGTGGTAAACTCCTTCACCACATCACGCACAACTAATCGGGATGGCGTATTGGCAACCTGCGTCACAGACCAAGGAGTATAGTGGCACGATGGGCAACCTGCACCATAGCCAGCGCTCCTGGGACAAAATCTCGCAGCACGAACTATCCGACCGCCTGCGCCCGATGTTATCCTGACACGCATGACCGAGTCCGCGTCTGCCCCAGCCGTCGCCCCCGGCCGCGCCGAAGCGCGGCCGGGGACCACGGCACTGCGCCACGTTCGCGCACGGATCGGAATCCTGATCGTTGTCGTGGGCATTGTCGTGCTGGGGTGGCGGGTGGCGGCGTACAAGATCGACCTAATCCGTTCGCTAAAAACCATCGGACACGCCGACTCGGCGGCGTATGCATTAATGGGGCAAAGCCTGGCCCAAGGCCGCGGGCTGGACGTCAACTATGTCAGCTTCTTCTTCATCCCCTACTCGCAGGATATCACTCGACGCGAAGATCATTGGCCGCCGTTCATGGGGTTTGCAATCGCGCCGTTCCTGTGGATGTTCGGGCAGGAAGCTTGGGCGGCGAAGCTGGCGCCGATCCTGATCGGGTCGATCGGGCTGCCGCTGGCGACGGCACTGCTGGGGTACGTCTACAGCCGGCGGACGTACGTAGGGTTCGTCGCCGGCCTGCTGATGATGGGACATCTGGGGATGTTCACGGCTTCGCTGATGACGCTATCGGATGTGGCGGTGGCGATGCTGGTGACGGGGTTTCTGGCGGCGCTACTGGCGACGCGCCGGCACCCGCGGGCGCATCTGCTGGCCGGGATGATGGCGGCACTGGCGTATTACGCCAAGGGGTCGTTGATACTGCTGGTGGGACTGTATCCGCTCTTGGCGGTCATGGCCGGCGGGTATGTGGTGATCACCCGGCGCTGGATGTGGCTTGGCATGCTGACGGCAGCGCTGTGCCTGGCGCCCTGGATGGCGTCCAATTGGCTGCGATACGGAAACTCGTTCCACAGTACGCAGAACTATGTCAGCGGCTATTACGGCATGTCGGTGCGGGATGATGAGTGGGATGAGTACACCTACCATCCATACTGGGGACGAGACTTGCCGCGGACCAGTGACCGCTGGGTGGATCCGGAGCGATACCAGTGGATCTCGCACCTGAACCGGGCGGATATGGCGCGGTTTGCGCTGCTGGGGACGGAGACGAACGCAAACGCGTGGAACGACCTGGGACCGATCGCGGTGAAGGTGCGTGATTGGCTATATGGAGAGCCGCCGCAGTTCGGCACGAGCACGGCGGCGATCCGGCCGATCGATCAGTGGCAAGAACCGGTGTCGGAGGCATGCACCGTGGGAGCATTTGTGCTGCTGTGTGCACTGGCATGTGGGACCGTGCCGGCAGTTGTCATCGGCAGTCTGTGGCGGCGATGGTGGAAGATTCGGGGCGAAGAACTCGCGCCGACGGCGGTCGCTGCCCCTCCCCCCCTACCCCTGATCTTCCCGACGCTGGCAATCTTTGTCGTGCTGACAAGCCAGTGGCTGTTCATCTCGTATCTATGGCAGCCCATGTCACGACTCGCCTATGGGTGCCTGCCGGCCATCGCGGTAATGGGCTGCACGGCGGCGGCGCTCGCCGTGGAAATGCCGGTGAACTGGGCAATCGCGATCCTCGCCGAACTGCTGCGACGGCCAGGGCTTCGACGCTGGCAAGAATGGGTCGATCGGTGGCACTGGACAGTGACGGCGGTGCTGGTCACTGGCGCGGTGGGATGGGCATGCCTTCACGAGAACGACCTGAAGGCGTATCACCGGGCACACACAGGGATGTGGTCTTATCCGTATGCGGATCAGCCGTTCTACCCGCAGGCCGGTGAGTGGATCAAAGAACACCTGCCCACCGCCGTGATCCTGTGCCGCAACCCGTGGGAACTGCTGTTTGGCGCGGCCGCGACCAACAAAGCAGTGGGACTGCCATACTCAACCGACTTGGGGGAGGTATTTGCCATCGCGCGCTACTACCGAGCAACGCACTACCTGCACGACCCGAACGCCCGAACGATCATCGGGCTATATCCGCCGCACGCGGGCCTGCGTCGCGTGCCAGGCACGCCGCCGGAGATGCAACTGTACGAATTGGACTACGATCGGCTGCCGAACACGCCCGCGACGACGCGGCCGGAGAAATGAACGAGCGCTGCTAAAGCGAACAGGCAATGATCGGCTCAGGTTCCTCGCCATTGCCGTGCCAGCGTCGACCGTCGAGTTCGATCAACTTTTGAGCACTCTCCGGTCCCCATGTCCCCGGAGCATACGGCTCGGGGCCGCGCTTGCTTGCAGCCCAGGCGATCTCGATCGGATCAATCACCGCCCAGGCCGCCTCCACCTCATCGGCACGAATGAACAGTGTCTGATCCCCTGTCATCGCATCAGCGATCAGCCGCTCATAGGCCTCCGGAGCTTCCGCGTGAAACGTGCTCTTGTACGAGAAATCCAAGGCAACGCTGCGAATGTTCATCGAGCCACCGGGCATCTTGCCGTTGAGCCGCCAGGAGATCCCTTCATCCGGCTGGACGCGAATGATCAGATCGTTGGGATACACCGGCGATTCGCACTGCTTCTGGAAAAGCGTTAAGGGCGGGGAACGGAAACGAACCACGACCTCCGAAACCTTCTCGGACAGACATTTGCCGGTGCGAAGAAAGAACGGCATGCCGCTCCAGCGCCAGTTGTCGATGAACAGCTTGATGGCGGTGAATGTCTCGGTCCTGGAATTGGCGGCGACATCCTTCTCTTTGAGGTAACCGGCCGTCGTAACCGTACCGATCACACCGCCAGTGTACTGCCCGCGGACAGTCTGCTGATCGACATGCACGGGCCGCATGGCTCGAATCGAACGATACACCTTCACCTTCTCATCGCGGATGCTCTGCGCATCCAGCGCCACCGGCGGCTCCATCGCCACAAGGGCCATAAGCTGGAAGATGTGGTTCTGCACCATGTCGCGCAGGGCACCACTCTTGTCGTAATAGCCGCCGCGGGTGCCCACTCCCAGCGACTCGGCAACCGTGATCTGCACGTGGTCGATGTACTTGTAGTTCCAGATCGGTTCGAAGATCGCATTGGCAAAGCGCATCACCATCAGGTTCTGGACTGTTTCTTTTCCCAGAAAATGATCAATGCGGAAGATCTGGCTCTCATCGAAATACCGGTGCGCGATGGCATTGAGTTCTCTTGCCGAGGTCAGATCCGTCCCGAACGGCTTCTCTACCAGCAGTCGCCGCACCGCCTTTTCGTAGGAGCAGGCGCCGTGCTGGCCAAGACAATCGATGATCGGCTCGAACTGTGCTGGCGGCGTGGAGAGATAGAACAGGCGGTTGCCTCCGGTGCCGTGAACCGCATCCAGTTCGGTCAGGCGATCCTGCAGACGCTTGTGAGATTGGTCATCACCATAGTCGGCCGCCGTGACATAATACGTCCGCTGCAGAAGCCAGTTGAGCACCTCGGCGTCAATCGGCTTGAGACGAGCGTGCTTCTCGATGGCCGCCTTGCATTCATCGCGGTACTGCTCGTCGGTCATTTCATGTCGGGCGAACCCGACGAGCATGAACTGTTCCGACAGAAGCTTCTCCTTCGCCAGACCATAGATCCCCGGCACCAGCTTTCGCTGTGCCAGGTCGCCAGAGGCACCGAAGATCACCAACGCGCACGCCGGAGTTGTTGCCATAGCGACAGTTTACCTGCCCGGCACAGAGCCGGAAGGTCAATTATGCTTTCTATAGCTCTCGCTATAGCTCTCGCCACGCGTGTGGGTGCACGGTGGTGTAATACCGACCGTGCCGGTGGTGAACTTCCACCTTGACGCCGTAGGCTCGGCTGAGGGTCTGGCCGGTCAGGATGGCCGATGGTTCGCCGCTGGCGATCACCTTTCCGCGGGCAAGGATCATCACTTGCTTGGTCTGCGGAGGCAGTTCCTCCACGTGGTGGGTGATCAGCAGGATGGCGGTATTGCGGCTCCGGCGCACCACTCGGCCGATGGTCATCATCACCTGTTCGCGGGCAAGCAGGTCCAGTCCCGTGGTCGGCTCATCCAGCACCAGCAGGCGCGGCCGGATCGCCATGGCACGGGCAATCAGAGTGCGCACGCGTTCGCCGGTGGAAAGCTGCCCGTATGGGTTGTCGCCAACCTGCTGCAGCCCAATGGATGCAATCAGGGCATCCGTGCGCCGCTGCATCGTACGGGTGGGCCGCTGATAGAGCCCCAGCGTGCCAAAGAAGCCGGTCCAGATGATCTGACGAACTGTCAGGGCGGATTCAAAGTCCAGTGGCGCAGAGGGCTGAACGACGCGCACCGCCGAGCGACCTGTACCGGCCGCCACAAGGCGCTTGCCATCGTGGACCCGGGCGCTGCCTTCGCTGGGCCAGATCTGGCCGGTCAACAGCTTCGCCAGTGTGCTCTTACCGCTGCCGTTGGGGCCGATGACAGCGGAGATGGTGTGCGCCGGCAGCGTCAAGCTCACATTGCGCAAGATCCAGCGCCGGCCGCGGAGAACACCGGCACTGGCAAGTTCCGCAAGTACCTGGCGTCGTGCGATCACTGCCCCTTCTCCAGCCAGCGCACCTGCTGATCGGTGAGACGAATGCCCTCCGCCGCCATTGTGTCGCTGAGATGGTCCGCTTTGACCGTACCGGTTATCGGCACTACCCGGAACGGCTGATTCATCAGCCAGGCAATAGCGATCTGGTTCGTGGTTTTGCCCAGTTGCTTCGCAAGCTGCTGGGCGCGCGCCAGGCGGCCAGCATTCTCCTGCGTATCGTAGCCTTCCTTGGCCTTGCCTTCCGTAGCGAAGTAGCCCCGAGCGGTCGCACTGTAGGCCATGATGGGCAAGTGGTGCTGAGCGTGCCAGCGGCGGTCGACATCGAGCGGATAGCGAACCGTCGGCTCGCCGTCGGCAATCTTCCAGGTCGGTGTCGCCAGCGCCCAGCAGACCTGCGAACAGCAGAAGCCCTGCAGTCTCTTCGTCGCCGCATAGGCGTTCGCCTGCTGCAATTTCGTCGTGCTCCAGTTACTGGCGGCGAAGAAGCGAATGCGCTTCTGGCGGACAAACTCATTGAGCATCTCGATGACCTCGGCAACTGGCGTGATGCCATCATCGCGGTGGAGGTAATAGAGATCGATCGTGTCCATTTGCAGGCGTTCGAGACTATCGGCAAGGTCGCGCTCAACGATCTTTCGCTCAAGCGTCTGCGGCGGCCGTTGGTAAGCATCGTTAATGGTCGGATGCCCACCCTTGGAGGCGATGATGACGCGGTCGCGGACCTTGAGCTGGCGCACCGCCCGCCCGACTGCTCGCTCGCTGCGACCATCGCCCTTGCCGCCATCAAGCCACACGGCGTAGCAGTGGGCCGTATCAAGGAAATTCCCGCCCTGATCCAGATAGCTCTCCAGCAGACGGCGAACGTCATCGCCTTGAATCGATGAATCCCAGTCCGCGGTTCCCATGCATATCCGGGACACACGTAGCGTCGTTGCCGGTATCGTGATCAATTCCATAGGCGAAGCATAGTGCGCAGCGCTCCGTTGCGAAAGCTGCGCCAGACTACGGCAAGCGAAGAATGCTCGCCACCCGGTGCCAGTAGGCATCGTCGAGGCCGAGTTGCTTCTTGATCAAGATATCACGTTTCATCCAGTTCCTTTCGCGGAGCGAACGCCAGCTCTGCAGTAGTCCCAGATGGCGAACCGGCGGCCAAGATACGACCGGCCAATCACTTCCATGGACGAGTTTGCCGCGTACCTGCGCATCGGACAGCAATCGCTTGAGACAGTAGTTCCGTGTTGGCAGCGTGATGGCGGCCGTGTCGCCATAAAAGCGCTCATGCTGCTTCGCCATCTCGCAGAAGGTCTCGAGATAACTCTCTTCCCACCACAACGAGCGAGTTCCGCAGTGAGCGGCGATGACCGTCACGCCTCGCTGCAACGCCGGCAGCAGTCTGGCCGGATCGCGAACCGTCCTGTCCGGCGCGGTAAGCGTCTGTTCGCCACCGGTGTGGCACAGCAGCGGGATGCGGTGGTGGGCCATGGCTTCATAGAACGGGAAGCAACGGGGATTGGCCGGGTTCATAACCTGCGTCAGCGGCAGCCATTTGACCAACACCGCCCCCATTTTCACACAGCGCTCCAGCTCTCCCACGGCATCGCGCCGATACGGATGGATTGACGCTCCGAAAAGCACTTTCGCATTCCGTGCGGCCAGTTCGGCGACATAATCGTTTTCGACATACAGATGTGTATTGGCATCATCGCGCGTGCCATCCTCGCGATGCACAGCATCGAAGGCGAGAATCGCCGCCTTGTCGAGCCCCGACTCATCGATAGTCCGAAGCATTGCCGTCTCAAGCTGAGCGGGCCACGTGCTGCGCTCGCCGTGGATACCCAGCCACCAGCGCATAAACCGGAACGCCGGAGACCTGATGAGCCTTTCCGAGGTCATCCCACCGCGTCCCAGTGCACAGATATGCGTGTGCACATCAATGATCATCGGAGAAGTATACCTGCGTGGTAACACCAGGACACAGCCCTGATGCGCCTGTGCCGCGGCTTCACTTCGGCCCGCCCACCGCTTTGCCCCTTCCCATGCGGCGATAGAGCACCGCCAGCGCAAAAACCAGCACGGCCAGTTCAGCCCCGTACAACGCGGCCCGGTTCAGCAGACGCTCCATGCGGTCCGCGGCAGCGTCGAACTGGGTTGGTCCAGTCGGCTGACGCCCGATATCCGAGAGCACGCCGCGAATCTGGATGACCGCCGCCTCCACCCGTTTCGAAGCGGCCTCAATCGACGGCGCAGTCCAGTCCGGCGGTTGGGCCGGCTTGCCCTCGGCTCTCTGCTGCATCGCCGTAATCTCCGACAGCAGTGCACGCGTCTCTTTAGCGGCCCTCTCGTACTCCGCGATTATTCCCGGTATCTGCCGGGCCAGTTCTGAAGTTGCTGCCGCTGCCTGCTCTGCCCGGCCCAATGCCGCATCAGTCTTCTGCACCACCCCCGTCGCCAGGCGCAACGTCGCATCGACATTCGGCTGCATCTGAGCCACCGACTTCAGCGATCGATCCACCTGGTCGCCCACGCTCGCCGGCATGGTGGCTGCCACCTGGCGCATCTCCTCGGCCAGCTTCTCCACCCGCTTCAGCGCCTCCAGCCCTTGGGCAAGCACGCCAGACTTCTCCGCCTCAAGCATGAGAAGTTCGGCATTCCAGCGAGCTTCCTGGGGCAAATCGCGAACAATGATGCCCAACGACCCGGTTTGCCTGGTGAACCGATCAATGGCCGCCGGTGTATCGCCAACGCCGCGCAGTCCCTCAACGGGTGCAAACGGGATGGAGACGATCGCTGTAAGATCACTTCGAGTCTGTGGATTAATGGGCTGTGCTGCCGCGGCCGGATTTGCCAGCAACGACGGCCGGCTCGATGCCAAAGACTCAATATCGTCAGCCGCCGCCTCGATCCTCTCAGCCGAGACACAGCGCCGGCCAACCTCCAGCACCGCTGCCTCCATGCGCCCCGCCAACTGCATTGCCGTTGCCTGCTGGTCACCAAACAGCGACGTTTCGCCGCGACCCTGCAATCGCTGGCGGAACTGCACGATAGCAAGCCATGTGGCGAGGAACTGCTGCCGCGGATCCTCAATGGCCTCAAGCGAATCCATCGCGCGAGATACGTCTATGCGAAAGCTCAAACTGGCTTCCCGCACTTCACGGCTCTTGGTATTGGCCGCGATCGCAGCCCCGGTAGCTATAGCATCGCTGGACAACCGTGCCAGCAGCCCTCCCATATCTGACGACAGCCTGACCGCATCAATCTGCCCGGCCATTGCACTGTTGCCAGGATGATTCTTCCAATGCGACGATGATGAACAGCCTGCTGTGATTAACATCACAGCAACCGCCGCCAATAAAACTCGAATTGGGGTGCAACGATTCTGTTCCATACCGACATTATGCCGCATTTCGGCCCATATCGCACCTCAAGCAGCGCATTAACCCAATCACCTACTCAAACAGCCGGCCGAGATACGCATGGCTCTTACGTGCTGCCCCGTCCGGATCTTCTGTCTGGGTATACAACTCAACCGTTACGCTTCGCGCATACCCGGTCTCCTGCAACGCATTGCGCAGGGCCACCCAATCCATCGTCCCCTCGCCGGGAATCATGTGGTAATGCTTCCGGCCAGGAATGTCTTCCACATGCAGGTTCCAGATCCGCCCCTTGAGCAGTGCAATCGCCTCCGGGATGCTCTCCCCCAGCACCTGGCTGTGCCCGACATCAAGATTCGCCCCCAGCCGCGGATGCCCAAGCCGGTCGATCCACTCGCGCAGCTCGCTGGCGTATTCGATGTACAATCCCGGCTCGCACTCGATCCCGACATCCACTCGCGCACGCTCCGCCATCTCCAATACCCGCAGCAGCCCCTCTTTCAGGAGTTCCGCCGCTCGTGCCGGCGGAACCCCACCGGTCATCCGCCCGCTGGTGATCGAGATATTCAACGCCCCCACCGCGCGCGCCAACTCCAGGCAGTGCCCGATCATCCGAATCCGATCCTCACGGCGCACCGAGTTTGGGCTGATCAGGCTGGGCTCAAAGAACGCCTCGGGCGGCGGATCGCGAAAATAGCCGAAACTGCAATTCGCGTTGATATTGCTGATCTTGAGCCCGCTACGCTCCACCAGCCTCGCGATCTGGTAGGTCAGGGCGCTATTGAGCGTGCCCGGATAGGCATGCGGCACATCGGCCAGGATCTCCGCGGCGCCAAATCCGGCATCGCGAATCCCCTGCAGTGCGCGTGCAAGGTCAAATCGCGTGTACGCATTGGTTGAGAACGCAAGCTGCATGATGTTGACCCATCAAAGGTTGCGATCGCACGTTTGTCAAACCGACCTTGCCAGACCGGCGCCTATCGTTATACTCCCATTGTATCGAATGAGATGGGCGGTTGGCGCAGTTGGCTAGCGCACCAGCATGACACGCTGGGGGTCACAGGTTCGAGCCCTGTACCGCCCACTTCTGTCCAAGGACCGGCTTATGCCGGTCCTTCTGTTTGGGATCTCCTTCGCCATGCCCATCCAGGCACTGATCTTCGATTTTGACGGCATGATCCTCGACACCGAAACTACCGAGTGGCAGATCTGGCAGGCCATCTATGCCGAGCACGGCTGTCATCTTGAACTCAGTGTCTGGTCACAGCACATCGGGCGGACTAACGACTTTTTCGATCCCTACCTGCATCTGGAGAAGCTCAGCGGTCGGAGGATACATCGCGAGTCGCTACGCGAAGAGAAGCGACGCCGTGTACGCGAGTTAAACGTCAATCTGGAACTGCGACCAGGCGTGCAAACGTATCTTCGCGATGCCCTCCGGCTGGGTCTGCGGGTCGGCATCGCGTCAAGTTCCGCGTCGGCGTGGGTCTGCGGCCACTTGGAGCGCATGGGAATCATCGGCCGCTTCTCCTGCATTACCTGTGCGGAACACACAACCGCGCACAAGCCCGATCCAGCGCCCTATCTCGCGACACTCGAATGCCTTGGCGCAGCACCCGGGTTGGCCATCGCCTTCGAGGACTCCCCCACCGGCATCGCGGCGGCCACCGCAGCCGGCATCTTCTGCGTCGCCGTGCCCAACCCGCTCACCCGCAACCTCGACCTGTCGGCGGCTGATCTGCGCATTGAATCCCTCGCCGCGCTGCCTCTGGAAATACTGCTGGCACATGCTCAGCGCCCGTCTTCTGTAGCGGATCAACCAACCATCTGACCGTCACTTCTTCCGCCGGCGTCGCACCGGTGCATGCTTGTGCGAAGCGAACCCCCCATACTTATGCACGACCTCCTCCTCTTTCACCGGAGCCGCCTTGCGCCCTTCCGCATCCGCAACCTCGCCGCGCAGCAGTTGTCCCAACGTCGGCACGGTGCCAGGAACATCCTCAACGCGTATCTTCTGGCGCGTCAGTTTCTCGATCTCGCGCAGCGTCGAACGTTCCTCAAGGTCCACGAACGACACCGCCGTCCCCGTCGCTCCCGCCCTGCCGGTCCGGCCGATCCGGTGTACATACACATCCGGCTCCTGCGGCAACTCATAGTTCACCACATGCGTGATCTCGTCGATATCCAGCCCGCGCGATGCGATATCCGTTGCCACCATCACCGGCGGCGCATCAGACTTGAACTTCTCCATCGCCCGGTCGCGGTCTCTCTGTATCAGGTCCCCGTGCATCGCCTCCGCCCGGATGCCCGCCTTGTTCAAAACCGACGCCACGCGATCGGCCGAGTGCTTCGTCCGCGTGAAAACCAGCGTCCTTTCCCAGCCGCACGTCTTCAGGAACTCAATCAGCATGTGCGGCTTCTGAATCCGCTCCACGAAATATGCAAACTGGTCAATCCCTTCGGCCGTTGTCGCCACCGGCGCTACCTGAACGTGTACTGGATCACGCAAAATGCCATCAGCCAAATGCTGGATCTCATACGGCAACGTCGCCGAGAACAGCATCGTCTGCCGTTGTTTGGGCACATGGCGGATAATCTCGCGGATATCGTCGATAAACCCCATGTCCAGCATGCGGTCGGCCTCATCCAACACCAGGTACTGCGCATGCCGCAGGTTTACATGTCCCTGCCCCATCAAGTCCATCAGCCGGCCGGGCGTCGCCACCACCACATCCACGCCCGCCCGCAAATCCGCAACCTGACTTCGCTGCCGGACGCCGCCATAGACCGTGGTGCAGCGTAAGCCCGTATGCCGGCCATACACCTCAAAACTCTTGCCGATCTGATCCGCCAGCTCGCGCGTCGGCGCCAGCACCAGACAACGCACCGGGCGATGCCCCGGCGCAGGGGGTTGTCGCATCATCATCTGCAGCAATGGCAGCGCAAAAGCCGCCGTCTTGCCGGTTCCCGTCTGCGCGCAGCCGAGAATATCAACTCCGGAGAGTACCTTAGGAATCGCCTGCTCCTGGATCGGGGTCGGCGTTGTATATCCTTCTTCACGAACGGCTTTGGTCAGGGCTTCATCGAGCCCAAGGGCTTGAAATCGCATCAGGCCCTTAATCTACACCGAACCGCACCCCATCACAATGCCCCGACGCATTCCTGAATTTCCAATGCGCCTTGCGCACTCCTCGCGGGAAGCGCCCCCCAGAACGATCTCGCCGGATGGAGGTGCAAATCGGAGGGAACTCAGCGGCTGTCAAATCGCCCTGATCCCACCCTACGATTGGCAAGGTTACCGACATGAACTGCAAAACGCACTGGCTCGGCGCCTTCTGCGGAGCGGCCATCATGGTCGTTGTGGGTTGCCGCTCGCAACCGCCGGCGCCAATGGTCATCCCTGAGGTGAAACTGACCCACTATGCCGGCACGCCTCTGGGGCGGGCACAGACGCCACCTCCGGATGTGACCGCCGCGAATTCATCGGGTCTGGATATCCGGGGCTACCTGATCGCGGCTGTCCCCGGGCAGGTCATGCAGCCGTTTGTCTCGGAGGCAAAGCTCATAACCACGAGCGGCGGCGATACGCCTCTGCTGGCGGTGGCCTCGTCATTGGCCGATGCCAGAATCGGGATCGGGCCTCTGGCCATCCAGACTGGAGCAAGTGCGGCAGGTGGCGAGCTGGGACCCGTCGTTGACCTCGATTCACATACGACAGTGCTGGCGCCGGGAATCAGTGCCCAAGTGCGCGTATCGCCGGCGGGCGCCGGCGACCGGACGAGTGACTTTCAGGATGTGGAACTGGTCTTCTCACAACCAGCGCACAGCGAGGTAATCCGCGTGGCTCTGACGCGAGAATCGCTCTATATGCCTCCAGCCGACGAGAGCCAGCCAGCGGCTCCGCGGCTGCCGCAGTTGCGGCGCGAAACCGCCATTGCAGCGGTCGCCTACGCGAAGAGCGAGGATCTTAACGTCGCGGTGCTTGTGCCGGTGAGCTTTACGCCCGGAGCGAGGCAAAGTGTTTTGATCGTGGCTCGCATTACCCCCGCCAACAAGGACCCGGCGCATGTTGCGGCCGTGGCGGTTGCCAGGAGCGAACTGGCGGGCGGCGCCGGCCCAACGCCATCGGCTTCGTACGAGGAACTCGTGCTGCGCAGTGCCCTGCGCGTGGCGGAACGCAGCGAAAACCGCCGGGCGGCACTGGTCTATCTGGCAACGCAGGACCAAGCCCCAATCTTCCTGGACGCGGCGCTGGCCGCTGATGACGCGATGCTGCAGCAACTTGCCGCCGAAGTCGAGAAGGCTTCACTCAGCGCAGCGCGGACAGCGATCCATGGGCCGCTGGGGTGGATGCTGGACCGGATCGCGTTTGAGATGATGGGAAGATCATTGATCGCGAATAAGCTTGCGCCCGAATTGCGCGCGGTCTTGAGCAAGCACGCTGGCGAGGCTGGACGTGATCCGGCATCGCTAGACCAGTTGATCGGGCGCACCGTCAGCCGGAAGGACCTCCAGAACCGGCTGATCGCCGAGAACTACATCTTCCTTGAGGACATCTCGCCGGCAGCGCGGGTAGGCGCCTATGACTGGCTCAACGCCCAGGGCAAAGCGCCCCCGGGCTATGACCCGCTGGGTCCGGTCGATCAACGGCGCAAGACGCTCGAAGCAGCCATTGAACAGATGACGCGAAGCGCCTCGTCAGGGGATGGCAAATGAACGACTCATCATCCAAACAGGTATCCGAGGATGGCGGACGAAAGCCAATTCGCCGGCGCAGACCATGGACGATGCGTCTGTTTCGCATCGGAATCATTCTGCTGGCCGTGGCGACCATTCTCCGCATTGCGCTGGCAATCCTGCTGCCGATCGCGATCGACAGAGCCGCGCGTTTCTATGGACTGAGCTGCGACTACAGCCGGGCGCGTCTGGGTCTGGCGGGCGGATATGCCACACTGTGGGACATCTCCGTATCTCCCAGGGAAGGCGGCGAACCCATCCTCAAAGCCGAGTTCTGTGAGGCAACCATTTCTACGCTGAATCTCCTGCGTGGACGGCTGGTAGTATGGCGCGTCGGCGCGGATGGCGTATGGGTCGATGTGCAGCGGCCCGCGGATGGCACGTTCCCTCTGCTGCAGCGCTTTGCATCACCCCCTGCGAAAGCGGCCGTGCAAACTTCGGCTGCGTCGCCGCGGGAACTGGATCTGGCCGCGCCCTTCCAGGTGGAAGCCTTCCGGCTCACGCACCTGCGCGCCCATATCCAGGATCGGTCCGTGACACCGGTCTTTGAGGCGACGGTCAATGCGGACGTGCGCGTCTCGGATCTGGGCCAGGGCGCCCGGCCGGCGCGCATTGAAGTCGACGTCTGGTCAGAACAGGTGCTCGATGAGCTGCGTCTGGATGGCGAAGCGAGCAGCGTGGGAAGAAACGTCAAGGCGAAGTTCCGCGTGCAAGCACACGGCATCAACCCGACCGGTGCGCCTGGTTACCTGCAGGCATTTGGCATCCGGCCATCGAGCAATGATATCAACATGACGGCAAACCTGACCGTGGAGACATCCGCCGTGGAAGGCACCATGCAGGCACTCAGAGGGACGGCGACACTCCGCGATATTCGGATCCACTGTGACGGCGCTGATGCACTGAAGATCGGAAGTATAGAACTCAAGTCACGCTATATCGGGCCGGATCGGATCGACGCAGGGACGATGACGATCGCTGACATCACGGCCAGCGCTGCGCATACGCCCGAGGGATTCGCCTTTGGTGGACTGATATATACCGGCATGGCGAAAGGGACGACCCCCGTGCCGCCGGCGACAGCGCCGGCCGCTCCTGTCGTGGCATCGACACAACCGGTGGCACTGCCGAAGGTGTCGCTGGACGAACTGGTCATTCGCAACGTGCGCTTCTCCTTCACAGACCAGGCGATTGCCCCGGCTGCAAAGCTGGGCCTGACACTTAAAACTTTGCGTCTGGCAAATCTGGCTACCTATGCGGCGGCCGAACGCCAGCCCGTCCAACTTAGCGCGGAACTATCGGCCGAAGGCATTGCCCAGACGATCACGATCACCGGAAAGGCCGATCCATTTGCGACGGCGAAAAACGGCACATTCCTCCTGCATGTTGGCGGCATTCGCCTCGATGCCGTGCGCCCGTACCTCGAAGCAGCCGGGCTCGAGTCAACGCTGGAGAATGCCGCATTGAACTGCGAGGTATCCGCTGCCTTCTCGGCGAGGGCCGACGGCAAACTCGAAGGCGACATCAAGGCTAGCGACCTCAGCCTCAGCGACCGCGGGCCGTTGCTGAAGCTCTCCGATGCGCGGATTACGGGATGCGAGGTGGATCCCAAGACGCTGGCGGTGCGGATCGGTGCGATCGACATCGCCGGCCCGTCGGTTTCCGGCTGGCGCGATGCCAAGGGCCAGGTGACGGTTCTTGGGCTCAGGACAAGACCGGCTACGAGGCAAACGCTCGTCGCCCCCGCCCAGGCGGCACCAGCCTCCACGCCAGCAACGGCCGTTGTCCTGCCGATCCCGCGCATACGCATTGACCGATTCACCTGGAAGGGCATCCATCTTGATATGCAGGATGACTTCGTCAAGCCAGCGACAAAACTCGTTATGACTGACGCGGGAATAGAACTGACGGACATGGCCCTCGAACTTGCTTCGACCACGCAGCCGGCACAGCAAGGCAAACTGCGGGCGTGGATGCAGTTCCCGGGTGTAGTAGACGACCTGCAGGTCAAGGGAACGATCACACCTACCCTCCACTCAACGAAGCTCGCTACGGACATTCGGCTCGAAGGCATCACTGGCGGATTGCTCGCGCCATATCTGTCGGCTGCGGGAATTACGTCCATGCTTCAGAAGGGAAGCTTCCGCGCTCATGCCGAAGCGTCTGCGGAATTGACGTCCGGAGGGCTGGCGGCCGAACTACTGCTGAATGACCTCCGACTGGAAGATGCCGGCAAGCTGCTGGCGGGCGTAGATGGCCTGCAGGTGGAAGGCCTGCGCATGGAGTCGCGGCTCCTGGCGGTGCACTCGACGAAAGTGAGCAAGCCGCACATAGCGGTCGCGCGCGACGCGGATGGTTCGCTGATCGTGCTTGGGCTGAAACTTGGCGGCACAGCGGCGCCAGCGAGATCTGCCCAAACCTCCCCAAAGATCCCCAACCTGCCGCTGATCGCGGCCCAACAACTCGTGATGGAGAACGCCCAGGTCGAGTGGACGGACCGCATGTTCACGCCCGCGGTGCAGATGAGAGCGAGCGCTGACGTGACGTTAACTGGACTGAAACTCGGAACCAAGGCGGAAGCCGCAAAGCTCAAGCTGCACGCGAGCATGCCCGGCAACGTTGAGGATATCAACATTGAAGGTCAGCTCGCGACATCGCCGGGCGAGTTCGGACTAGATGGAACGCTGGCGGCCAAGGGGATCAAAGGCGGCTCGATCGAGGCTTATCTGCCGCCGGCGCTGGCGGTCGGAACACGCGACGGCCAGGCGAACCTGAGGCTATTGCTCAACGCGGCAAACAATCCCTCTGGCGGGATTTCCGTAACTCTCGAGGTGCGCAATCTCGACCTGCGCGAGACAGCGGGCACGACTCCCCTGCTTGCGTTGGAGTCGTTCAAGGCATCCGCCTCGCGCATTGACCCCGCCGGAATGGTGATCGCACTGGATGAACTATCGGTCCATGGGCTCCTCGCGTCGGGCGAACGGTCGGCCGCAGGGGACATCCTCGTTGCCGGAATGCGGTCGCTGGCGTATTCGGCCGTCGGCCGGCCCATCCCCGTGGCGCTGAAGGAGCGGCAACAACCACAAGGCGAACAGGAAGTCTCGGCCATCCTCGCGGCCGCGCGCCAGGCGATGCCCGAAGTGTCTATCGCCAAGCTACTCGTCGATGTGCCGGAAATCCGCTTCCGCGACCTTATGCGCCCGGCGTCCGCTCCCCTGGCGATACAGAATCTGCAGCTATGGAACCTGGACCGTCTTGTATGGCTGGGCAAGGATCCCATGTCTCAGCCACCAAACCGCTTTGAACTGACGGTGCGGGTGGATCCTGTGGTGGACCTGCTTCACCTCAGCGCCGAGATCGCTCCGCTGGCAGCGTTGACTACGGCCCACCTGCACGTGAATGCAAGCGGTATCCACGGCGCTGGCGTCAATGCCCTGGTGCCCGAGTTGGCGGGGAAACTCGACGGTTCCACGCTGAACGATGGCCGTCTTGAGGCAGACCTGGAGGCGTCAGCTCGCATTGGTCGCCACGGCCCGATGCAGTTCGATCTGCAGCACGAATTCCAGGTCGATCTGGCGATTCACGATGTGGCACTGCGGAATGGAAGTGATCCTCGCGTTCTGGCCGGCGTCCAGGAGGTCCGGGCAACAGGAGTGAAAGTCGATCCGACCGGTCATCTCGTGCAGGCGCCCAGTGTCGAGATCACCAAACCGACCGCGTATGTGTCTCGAGATGTGGCGGGTCTGCACGCCTTGGGCTTGCTGATACCATTGTCGGCGCCCGGCGCAAACCAGCCCCCTTCCACTGTCGAAGCTGCTCGGATTCACAACGACGAAACCGGCGAACCTGCAAAGGCCGCCGGAAATGCGCCCATGGACATCGCGATCAGCAGGCTGACAGTCAGCGGCATCGATGTGCTGTATGAGGACAAGGCATTCAGCCCGGCCGTAATCGTTCCACTGAATCAACTCGATGTTGAAGTGCGGGATGTGGGCACGACATCGCTGAAACAGAATAGGCCGATCCGCTTTTCCGTGATCCTCGGTTCAGCCGGGGTTGAGATGGTCAAGCGTGGACGCGGCCGGCTTGGCGCCGGTGCGCAGACCGGAATAGAGCAACGCGACCTCTTCTCCCTGGCGACGGCTAACGGAGCAATCTCGCTGTACCCGCAGGCAAACGGATGGGCGAAAGCATCGCTCAACGGATTGGAACTCATGGCGTTCGGCGGAGCGGCCAGGCAGTTCCAGATGGACCTCTATGATGGAATCCTCGATTGTAATTTGGACGTGCGAGTCCACAGCCAGAAGGATGCTGATGTGCGTACGAGGGTCGTCGTGACCGATCTTTCCATCTCCGAGCCGCCGGATGGCCCGATTGCCCGAGTGATGAAGCTCTCCACGCCACTGGACACGACATTGCGGTTCCTGGAAGACCCCGATGGCTCGATCACACTACCCGCGAAGTTCTCGATCACAAACGGCCAGTTGTCCTATGGGGCGATGGTGAACTCGGCGCTAGAGGCGGTGGCACAGGCGGTTGCCACCGCGATCGCATCCTCCCCGGTCAAGCTCGTCAAGGGCGTGGGCGGATTGTTCGGTGCCGAAGCTCCGAAGGGCCACAAGGAAGCCCCCACCGCAGTGATCAGTTTCGCACCGGGAAGCGCATCGGTGGACCCATCCGAAATGTTGCTGCTGCAAGAGATGACCGAGCGGGCTCGCCGCGATTCGTCAGTTCAACTGGTGCTGCGGCATGAGCTTTCCGAAGCGGACCGATTACTGGCCGAGGCGAGAGCCAATCCATCGCCCGAGGATGCGATGGATATGATCCGCACCTTGCGATCTCGCAAGCAGGATCTCTTGGCGCAGGAGGATGTGCAGTCGGTAACCGTCAGAACGAGGCTGGCTTCGCTGTCGGAGGCGGCGGCGCAGGGTGACCTGCAGGATCTGCAGGCCAGTTGGCGACAGCTTGCTGCAGTGGAATCCTCGCTGGACCAACTCCTGGACCTGCAGCGTCCCGGCGCCGATCGTCAGGCCGGCCGTCGTGCTCGGGCAATGGCACTGGAGATCGCCCAAGCCCGGCTCGATGCAGTGCAGCAGATCATCGCCCAATCGCCCCAGCTAAAGCAACGCACCATGGTGGCTCCGCCATCGGCGCAGGTGATTGATGGGTTGGCCTCAGGACAGGTGGTTATAACGCTGGCCGCCCGGCAACACTGACCCTCAGACGCGGCGGTGCCATGCAACCCATGTGATCACAGATCATCGCCCTGACCTCAATGGCCGGCTGGAGCAGCCTCTTTTTCCAGGTGCGCGGACTCCATGATCGAGCCCAACCCGGTGCTATAGCTGCCGGAGTACGACTCATCCAGGTTGTAGCCCGACTCGCCGTGCTGCGAGAGATCCAGACCGGTGTACTCATCCTCTTCACTCACGCGCAGGCCCACGACCGCATCGACGATCTTCAGCAGCACAACGCTCGCAATGGCCGCGATGCCCCAGGTCATAGCGGTCGCGATGACCTGATTCAGAAGCTGGGTGCCGTTGCCTTCAACCAGGCCGCTCTTGCCATTGACAGCGGCGACAGCGAACACGCCGGTGAGAATCGCGCCAAGCGTGCCACCAACACCGTGCACGCCAAATGCGTCCAGCGAGTCGTCATAGCCGAGCCGGCCCTTGAGCCACGTGGCCGAAAAGAAACAGCCCCCGCCACCGAGGAAGCCCATGAGCAGCGCATACATCGGCGTGGTGAAACCGGCGGCCGGAGTGATCACAACCAATCCTGCCACAGCGCCGGAGATCGCGCCCAGAACCGTAGGTTTGCCGCTACGGAACCACTCAACAAACATCCAGCCCAATGCGGCGGCAGCCGCGGCAAAATGAGTATTGATGAAGGCCTGCGAAGCCAGGCCGTTAGCCGCCAGTGCGCTGCCGCCATTGAAGCCGAACCAGCCGACCCACAGCATCGCCGCGCCAATCACGCTCAGCACAACGCTGTGCGGGGCCATCGGTGTTCTCCCGTAGCCCATGCGCTTGCCGAGCATCAAGGCTGCCACCAGCGCTGAGACTCCCGAACTGACATGCACGACGGTGCCACCGGCAAAGTCGAGCGTGGGAATGTTCATGCTGCCGCCCATGAAGGCGTTAAACAATCCACCCTTGCCCCAGACCATATGGGCCAGCGGGCAATACACCACCAGCAGCCACGCCACCGAGAACATGAGCATGGCACTGAATTTCATGCGTTCAGCGTAAGCTCCACAGATCAGGGCCGGCGTGATGATGGCAAACATGAGTTGATAGATCATCCATGTGGTGTGCGGAATCGTTGGGGCGTATTCGCATGGGGCGGCGCCAACACCTTTCAAAAAGGCGAATCCGAATCCACCTACAAACGGTGTACCCGTGTCGAACGCCAGGCTGTAGCCGACAATCGCCCAGACAACTGAAACCACCGCCATCAGGACGAAACTCTGCATCATCGTCCCCAGCACGTTCTTCCGCCGGACCAGGCCACTGTAGAAAAGCGCCAAAGCCGGGCCGGTCATCATCAGGACCAGCGCTGAGCTGGTCAGCATCCAGGCGGTGTCGCCGGCGCTGATGTCTTTTACCTCACCGATCTTCACCAAATCAGCGCCGGTTGCCGGACCCTGCGCCATGGCAGAACCGCCCAGCAGCACCAACGCAAGAACCGCGAACACCATTGCCCGCAAGTGCAAAACACGCATCACGCACATAGCATCCTCCTCACCCCGGTCTTCTTCCGTGCCGGGTGGTGAGTTCCTATTCTGCATTTCAGCTCTTACAGCGCTGCCTCATCCATATCCCCGGTCCGAATCCGCACAACCGAAGTGACGGGATACACGAAGATCTTTCCATCGCCCACCTCGCCGGTACGGGCGGCTTCTACAATGGCCTGCAAGGCCTTCTGTGCATCCTGCTCTTTCACGCACACCTTGAGCATGATCTTGGGCACGAAGCCGACATCGAGCTTGGCTCCGCGATATCGTTCGGTATGCCCCATCTGCCGGCCGAAACCTTTACACTCAATAGCCGTGACCCCCAAGATGCCCAGCGCTGCCAGAGCGCCTTTCACGGCATCAAGCTTGTATGGCTTGATGACGGCCTCAATCATCTGCATGCTCCAAGCTCCTCTCGCTTCTGTCGGTTCCTGCCCACGCCCGCAACGTGCGCTGCGCGTGCTGATGGCCGGGAATCCAAAGAACAACAAGCGTGCCACAGAGCCGGCGGCGAGCCCCATAGTGTGCGTAACCTGCTGCAGATACAGGCGTTGCATCCAGAAGATGCGCAAAGTCACGCTCTGCCGATCCGCCAGACGCTCAGGCAGACCGTGCGCGCAACACAGGCGATACGTTGTGAATGCGTGAATGCTGCACAGTTTCTAGGCGGCCGTTCGTAGTGGCGCCCCAAGCCCCCAATGGGAATACTACCCGGCAGCCTGTTCCATAACCTTCTCGGCCACATAGATGGGAACACTGCCCGCCGCCCCGAGTGCGATGGCATCGCTCGGCCGACAGTCGATCGTCAGCACTTTCCCATCGTGCCTGATAGAGAGGTTGGCAAAAAACGTGGTGTTGTCGGCCGCCGCGATGTATTCCAACCGCGTAATCTCGATCTTCTCCAAAACGCCGCCCATCGCCTCGATGACATTGGCCAGCAGGTCATGCGTAAGCGGCCGGGCAGCGGGAATCCCCTTAAGCCGGCGGTCGATAGCAAAGGCCTCCGCACTGCCGATCAGAATAGGCAGCCGGCGCTCACCGTCCACCTCTTTGAGCACGATAAACTGCTCGTGCTCCATCTCGCGGATGATGATCTGGTGCAACTCGACCTGAATAGACATACAGACCTCTCTTACCCGCAGCTAGCCTAGACGTGCGCAAATCATTGTGTCAAGGGAGATTGCGGCTATTCCGCGTCACCGTCCGCTGCCCCGTCCCGCGCGGCACCCATCCATTCTCTTTCATCCACCGCACGCATTTCAAGATGCGCTCGCGTGCAAACCGCTTCTTCCGCTCATGCCAGCCATAGACTTCCGCAATCAGCGTGTCATCCGCTACCGGCCGGCCGTCAATAAGCATGTCATTCCATGCCGCGTACACCGCGGCTTGAAGTTCCGCCTGATCCGTGGGCACCAACTCGCCTCGGAAGGATGATGGCAGAGCCGTCTCGGCTCTTCTTCTTTGTCTCAGCGGCCGGACGCCGCTGCCACCTCTTCGATGACAGTTCCGCCTCAATCTCCTGCACCGTCGGCAGTTGCCCCACCAGTTCCTTGGGAAGTTCCTCCGTCAACCTGGTGATGTACTGCGCCACGCCCACCAGCCGGCTGATGTGCCGCAAGGCGTACTCGGCGATCACCTTGTTCCGTGTCTTGCACAGGATCAGCCCAATGCTGGGGGCACCCCCAGGTTTGCGCATCAGGTCATCCACGGCCGAGAGATAGAAGTTCAGTTTCCCCGCGTACTCGGGCACAAACTTGCGAGCCTTGAGTTCAATGACCACAAACGCCCGCAGGTGCAGGTGGTAGAACAGCAGGTCGATATAAGAGGACCTGCTTTTCGCTGGTCTTCCTCCGCCATTTTGCATTTGCCATTTGGCATGCAGTTTAGTCGCCGTGGCGACCATTCCGGCGGCGGCTCTTTGGCACCCGAATACCCGCACCACTCAAAGCCCACCGACTGCTGTCGGTGAGTCGTGCCCTGGCATCAGGTTTGCCAGCGCGATTCCCAGGCCAATGTCCCAGAATGTCCCGAATTTGCCCACTTTATTTCCGAGCCGCCTCCGAGGTTGAACCAAAGTGGAACAAAACGGAACGCCCTTCTGACTTCTGACTTCCGAACTCTTCGTTTCCGCTTTTCGCTTTTCGCTTTCCGCTTTTCCCCGGACTTATCCACAATCGCCCCGAACCTGCGCACCTCCTCCCTCAATCTCTGCCTAACTCCTTGGCTCCATGGGGGTTAGCGTATAGGGGGTACCCTCACCGAGAACCTGCGCACCTGCTACTTATCCACAACCACTCTCGCCCCTTGCCCCACGACCCCTTACAAGGCCTAAAGATATTCGCGCGCCCCCTGCAATCTTCCTTCCTCTCCGGCCCCCCGCCCGGCTGTTGTCGCCGTTACACCGCGCGATACACTGCGCCTTGAAGGAGTCTGCTATGAAGATGATGAACATCGGAACCTCGAACCTGCAGGCGTCGGAAGTCTCTCTTGGCTGCATGCGCATCAGCAAAATGAGCGACCAGGCCGCCGATACCCTGATCCGCACCGCCTGGGAGGCGGGGATTAACTTCTATGATCACGCCGATATCTACGGCGGCGGAAAGTCCGAAGAAGTCTTTGCCCGCTCGGTTGCCCGCCTGGGTCTCAAGCGCGAGCAACTCATCCTGCAGAGCAAGTGCGGCATCCGCAAAGGCTCTTTCGATTTCTCGAAGGAGCACATCCTGACCTCCGCAGATGGCATCCTCAAGCGGCTGCAGACGGATTACCTCGACATCCTGCTGCTGCATCGGCCGGATACGCTGATTGAGCCTGAAGAGGTGGCCGACGCGTTCAGCGCCCTGAATCGATCCGGCAAGGTGCGGCACTTCGGCGTGAGCAACCACAACCCCGCCCAGATCGAACTGCTGCAGGCAAGCTTGCAGCAGAAGCTGCAAGCCAACCAGTTGCAGTTCAGCATGACCAATACCGGCATGATCGACCACGGCCTGAACGTGAACATGCAGATCCCGCGCTCGATCGATCGCGATGGCAGCATCCTGGACTACTGCCGGCTCAAAAAGATCACCATCCAGGCCTGGTCGCCCTTCCAGTTCGGCTTCTTCGAGGGCGTCTTCCTGGATAACCCAAAATTCCCCGACCTGAACCGCGCCATCGACGCCATGGCCAAAGCCTATGGCGTCACCAACACGACAATCGCCATCGCGTGGATCCTTCGCCACCCGGCCAGGATTCAGCCGATCGTCGGTACCACCCATCCAGACCGCGTCCGCCAGGTCGCCAAGGCCTGCGATGTAGCGCTGACTCGTCCGCAGTGGTACGAGCTCTATTGCGCTGCGGGCAACACACTGCCGTGACATCGGCCCGGAAACTGATTCAGAACCAGAGGTACAACCTTGTCGGCAATGCCTGTCATGATCGTCGTTTTGTGCGTCTTGGCGCTGGCCTACCGCTACTACAGCGCGTTCCTGGCCGCCAAAGTCGCCGTGCTAGACGACACACGCCAGACGCCCGCGTACCGTCTGAACGATGGGCACAACTACCACCCGACCAGCAAGTGGGTGCTCTTCGGCCACCACTTCGCGGCCATCTCCGGCGCAGGCCCACTGATCGGCCCGGTGCTGGCCGCCCAGTTCGGCTACATGCCCGGCCTGCTGTGGATCGTGATCGGCGTCTGCCTCGCCGGCGCTGTCCAGGATTTCCTCGCCCTGGCCGCGAGCATCCGCCACGATGGCAAGTCCATCGCCCAGATTGCCTACGCCCGCATCGGCAAAGTCACCGGCACCGCCTCCATGCTCGCCATCGTCTTCATCCTCATCATCGCCCTCGCGGGCTTGGGCAAGGTGGTGGTAAAGGCACTGGGCGGGGAAGAGGTCAAGTACCCGGCCGGAAGCGTGCTGATATTGCCCAAAGACCGCCCCACATGGATGTCCATCACTGAACACAGCGAGCGAGCTCGCGTTGGCGCACCGCACGAACTGATCTACCAGGTCCCCGCGGGGAGCACACTTCGCTGGCCACAAGGCGAGATGCTGATCCAGGAGTCATTTCAACTCTGCACGCGCGAACCATCACGCGACTATGGGACGTTTTCCAACCTCATGCCGGTTGTGAATGGGATCGCCCAGTTGCCGTCCTCAGCCGTCCGCGTTGTCCCCGGCTCGCCCTGGGGCGCCTTCACGATTGCCTGCACCATCCCCATCGCCCTCTTCGTCGGCCTCTACATGTACCGCATCCGCAAAGGCCATGTCGTCGAAGCTTCCCTGATCGGCGCCGTTCTCACACTTGGCGCGACCTTCGCCGGCGGATGGGTCTCCCAGCAGCCGTTCAGTCAGTTCTTCAACCTCAGAGATTCTGCCGTCATCTGGTGCATGATGGCCTATGGCTTTATCGCATCGGTGCTGCCGGTGTGGGTGCTGCTCTGCCCGCGCGACTACCTCTCCAGCTTCCTCAAGATCGGGACCATTGCCGCCCTCGTTGGCGGCGTCATAGTCGCCAATCCCGCCCTGCACGCCCCCGCCGTCAACCACGTATTCCTCAACGGCGGGCCCACCGTCCCAGGCCAGATCTTCCCCTTCCTCTTCATCACCATCATGTGCGGTGCCATCTCGGGCTTCCATTCGCTGGTCTCGTCCGGCACCACGCCCAAAATGATCAAGCGGGAGTCGGATGCTCGGACAATCGGCTACGGCGCAATGTTGATCGAGGCCCTGGTAGGCGTAACCGCCATGATCGCCGCCGCCGCCCTGCCGGTGCAGGATTACTACGCCATGAACACCGACCTGGCAAAGGTGCCGGTATTCCAGGAACGTATCCTCCAAGTCGGCGGCGGAGGTGGCATCGAGCACCTGAATGTGCAGCAGGACAACCTGCCGCGCTACGAGCAGCTCACCCAGGAATCGCTCCGCGGCCGGACCGGCGGTGCCGTCACCCTCGCCGTCGGCATGGCCGAGATCTTCGACAAAGCCATCTCCCGCGTTGCCACCAACTCCCAGGCAGCTCTGAATGCGATGTGGAAATACTGGTACCACTTCGCCATCATGTTCGAGGCGCTGTTCATCTTGACCACCATCGACACCGGCACCCGCGTCGGTCGCTTCGTCCTGCAGGAGTTGATGGGCCGAGTCGTCCCCAAATTGGGTCAGACCGATTGGTGGCCCTCCGCCATTCTCTCTACTGCCATGATGGTCGCCGGCTGGGGATATTTCATCAGTTCCAACTCGATGGCCGCCATCTGGCCCATGTTCGGCATCGCCAATCAGATGCTGGCAGTGATCGCCCTGGCCGTGATCTCTGTCTGGCTCTTCAGCGAAGGGCGGGCCAAATACCTGTGGGTGACCGTAGCGCCGCTCGCGGTGGTGCTGACGACCACCTCAACCGCCGCAATCCAGATGCTGATCAGCCAGTGGCGCGGCGTCTCAACTCAGCTCAGTCTGGAAGCTGCCCTTCGCAACTGGACCACCATCGCAAACAGCGCTGTCCAGATGTCACTGATTGCCCTGATGCTGATCTGCACGCTGATCGTGCTCTGGGGCTCTGCGGCTAAAATCCTGCTGGACAAACGCAACCCAGTGCCAGTCAATACGCCCTGATCAGCTTCGTCCCAGGAAAGTTCGCAATCACGATATCTTCGTGCCGCCAGCCCAATAGCGCCTGCCGCTGCGCACACCACTGGCACATCCCCACGCCATGGCCATATCCATGCCCATCGATGAACCGAATGCGCTCGGCCTCGTTGATCGTGTTGAAGTAACCGCTGTAAACCGTCGGCCCGCCGTTGGCTTCGCTTGCGATCGCCAACCGTACATCCTCCGCCCGCATCATGAACCGCAGGTTCGCATTGTCCGTCACGTAGAACAGCACCGGCCGGCCAAGCTTGTTCACATAGGCCTGTTCGATCCGGGCGACGCCCTGCATCCTCAGTTCCGGCCGCGGTTGGCCTTCCTGCTCGCTCTTGCGCTTGGCCCACGCTGCAAACCGCTTCGACAATTCCGCCTTGCTGATTACGACCGGGCCCCAGTTGAACTTATTGGAAATGCTGCACGTGGCTCCCCGGTCAAACTCCCCAAGCGGCGGCAAGTAGTCATCGCCAAACGCATCATGGGATGACTGTGTCTTCCCGCCGCAACAGCTTGAGTAATACGCCCGGAAGATCCTCTCCTGCCCCGGCGGCCCGTACGCCACCACCACTCCCGCCGTCGCCTCCACCGCCCGAATGCTCTTGCTCGTCTCGGAAGCAATCCCCTTATACATCTGGCTACGTTCATCGCTGTTCAAGTCATAAGCCCGGCGCACTCCCGTCACCTTCGACTCGAAGATCGCATACGTCCGCCCCGCAATCGCCAGGGCCTTGTAGGCCTCTTCCTCCCAGGTTGAATACAGTTCAACCGGCAGCACACCTTTGAGATAGCTGTCCACGTCGACGTCGTTCACGACATCGAAGAGGCCTTGTCCCACTGGTACAAGACGATAGCGCCCACGGCAGCAACGCCCTTCAACCGATACCGTGCCGGCCCGGCCGGGTGTCAGCGTCAGTTCGCCAGATCCCAGCGGCACGCCACCGGCGATCCAACCGCCATTGACCAGCTTGAGTATGGATCCCGGGGCGGCCGGAAAGCTCACGGGTTGCGGCGTGAGGTCGGCTTGACTCTTGGCCCACAACGGACTTGTCGCGACGATGCGCGCCTCGCTGCACGCCTGCAGGATGCGCACGCGAACCACGGGAATACCCTTGGGAAGAACCGCCCCGCCTCCCTGCGGCGCGCAACCACCGCACAGGAGCATCAGCCCCATCACCAGCAGAGCAATAGCAGCCCGCAGCTCACCCATGGCTTCCTTTCCATGCGGTCGCAGCCAAGCCCCAACTAGTCCAGTTTCCGCAGCGACAACCCATACTGCGTGAGCTGGTGCTTGATCTCGTTCAAGCTTGTCTGCCCGAAGTTCTTGCACGCAAGCAGTTCCTGCTCCGTGCGCTGAGCCAGTTCCCCCACAGTGCCGATATTCAGCCGCTGCAGCGCCTTGCGGCTGCGCACGGACAGTTCCATGTCAACCACGAGTTTGCTTAGAATCTCCGGCGCAACGTTTTCCGGCAGTTCAACTGGCATTCGCCGGCTCACCGGGACCTCACCAGGTTCCAGCGATTGCCCAAGTCGCAAGCCCTTCTGAGCCAACAGCGCCTTGATCTCGCTCAGGCTGGTCTCACCGAAGTTCTTATACGAGAGCAGTTCCTGCTCGGTCGTCTTCAGCAAATCGCCCAACGTGCGCATGTTCATCTTCTTCAGGCAGTTGCGGCTGCGAACCGAGAGCTCAAAGTCCGTGATGGGTATCTCCAGCACAATGCCGCGCGAGCCGCCCATCATCCCATCTTCGTCATAGAACATTCCGCGGGCCGACTCAACATCCTTCATGTAAAGACGTGCGCGCTGATGGTTGGGATAGGTATCCAGCACGGCCGCGAGGCAGCGGAACGCCTCATCGTAGTGGTTGTTATCCTCATACAGAATCGCCAGATTCATCAATGCATTGACATGCACCGGCTGGCTGGAGCAAAGCCGCTCATACAACTCGATCGCCTTGGCATCCTCGGCGCGGCGGTCATAAAGCAGCGCCAGACGGAATACTGCCTGTTCATGGTCGGGATTCGCTTCCAGGGCCATCTCATAGGCTTCAATAGCCTGCTCATCCTGGCCGTGCTTCTCGGCATCAATGCCCTTGCGATATTGCTCTTCCGCCGCCTTCTCGTTTACTGCAACTGCTGTCATTTCACTCATGGTCGTGTCTTCCGTCTCCAACCAGGGACAATCCGGTAATCATCCCGCCTCGACTTCGATCCGGCAGTAGCCACGGGAAACCAAGCCATCCGCACGGACGCAATTTGTTATTACTACTTGGCATTGCTGCACCTGTCAACCACGGCCGCAAGGCGATCGCCGTCGTGCGCAGCATAAATCCTGTGCCCAACAGGATTGCCACGATGGACCTCTTCCTGCTCTTGCGCGACAATCCGTGAACCGCCACCGCTCCGGCGGTGTCATCCACGGTAGTACGCAGCAGATGCGATCCGACGAGCAGCTTATCTCGGCGATCAGTGCGGGCGATGCGACAGCGTTCGACGAGCTGTTCAACCGTCACGCCACAGCGATCAAGAGTCGCCTCCAGCGGATGTTGCGCGATGAGGCCGCGGCCGAGGATGTCCTGCAGGACACCTTCCTCCGCGTCTGGACGCGATCGGAACAGTATTCCGGCACGGGCCCTGCTGGAGCCTGGCTGATCCGTACAGCGACGAACCTTGCGCTCAACCATCTCCGCACGCTCCGTCGCCGTCCGGCCCAGCCGCTGGATGGCAGCCCCGACGAGGATGGCACCCGTACTTCTCGCGGGATTGTCGACAACGCGTCCGCCGGACCGGATCTGCTCTGCGAACAATCGGAGAACCGTGCCCTTCTGCGTGTCCTGATCGATGCGCTGCCCGACACCCAGCGCGAAGTCCTGCAGCTTATGATCGAGCAAGGCATGGACATCGCACAGGTAGCACAGCAGCTCGGTATCGCCCGCGGAACAGTCAAGAGCCGGCTGCACTACGCTCGAGCTCACCTCCAGCGTCAGTGGCCGGACAAACCCGAAGGAACGCCATGAACACAATTCCCACGACAATAACAGCCCCGTGGCATCGCCAATCTTACCTCCGCTTCATCAACGAATACCTGCCTGCGTTGTTGGACGAACGCCTCCCACTGGGCCGGTATGAGGCAACTCGGCTCAATCCTGAGAACTGGCAGCTCACCATTGGTCTGAACAAGGCATCCGGCGCTGTCCAGGTCGTCTTTACCATCCCCGACTGCGATGAGCATGGCGTGTTCTATATCCACCGGCGTGCCCGGGTCGTCGTGCCTGTAGCGACCGCCAGCCGATTGGATGAAGGCGAGATTCTCTGTGTCGGCGAGCAGCTTGCCCGTATCCTCGATCCTCGGATCGCCCCCGCACCTTCCGGCCTGGCGTGGGATGCAGAACTGTTGGCACATTGGCTTTCCCTGGATCAACGGATTGAGTCGTTCCTCTCCGGCCAATCCAATCGTGACGTCGAAGCCCTCTTTGGCTGGGGCACCGTACAATCGCTCGATCAGCAGAACTGCCTCGCGCGCATTACCCACCTGCGTCGGATCGTGGTTCCACAGCGTCGTCGCACCGCCGACACGAATCCCTCTTCCCTGGTGGACAGTTCCGAACTCAACCGCACCTGCCCTTTCGAGACGCCCGAGAGCCACGCCTGCGCCAAGGTGCTCTCGATCGCCCGCGGCGCTGTCATCCGCGACCGCAAGCTCATCATCGTGGACAGCTCGTACGCGGGAAAATTGGGCGTGAACGCCGCCACCATCCCCTGCTTCAACCACACCGATGCCAATCGCCTGCTCATGGGCGTGAACATGCAACGCCAATGGGTTCCCCTGCCTGATCCCGAGCCCGCCCTGGTTCAGACTGGCCTCGAACCGGTCGCCCCCGGATTCTGGTGCGGACGGAATCTCCTCACCGCCTACATGTCCGTCGGCGCAGCGACGTTTGAGGATGGCATCGTTCTGAGCACCTCTGCCGCAGCACGTCTTTCTCCCGAACAGCCTGTCGAGGTCGGCGATAAGCTCGCCAACCGCCACGGGCAGAAAGGCGTCATCAGTCTCATCCTCCCCGATCAGCAGATGCCGCATACTCCCGATGGTAGACCTGTCGATATCATCTTCAGCTTCCTCGGTCTGCAAAGCCGCATGAGTTTCGGCCAACTCCGCGAGGGTCTTCTGGGCCTTCTTGCCCGCGCCCAGGGCCAGCCCGTCGTCGTTCCTCCCTTTGCCGGACCTACCGACGAGGAGATCCAAGAACGCTTGCGCTCCGCAGGCCTGCCTGAAGATGGCATGCAGCAGCTCCGCAACGGCCGCGGCGGCCGCCCGTTTGACCGAACCACTTTCGTCGGTTCCGTCTATTGGGGTCTTACCGTACACCGCGCCAAGGCCGGCCTGAACCTCAAGCCCCAAACCGCAAGCCACGTGCAGTATCTCGTCCTGCGCGAACTGCATGCTTGCGCCACCATCCTTGATCTCTACCATACCCAGTCCGCCGATAATTCCGCCGCAGTCACACTCTTCGGCCGTCTCACACGCGGCCTCGTGGACCAGGCGTCGCCAACAACTCCGCTGTGCGCCCGCCTGCAGCAGTCCCTGAACGCTGCCGGCATATCCCTTCAGATCGACATCGGCCGCGCCATCTTCGCCATCCGCCAGCCGACCTCTGATGACCTACCCCTCGCCGTTCCCGTCCCTCACCCCTGGCTCCCGGAACATTCCCTGAAGTTCATTGGCCATGCCCCTGCCGATATTGTAGAGGCAAACACTGCTGTGCAGCAGATGCTCGGCGCCAGCCCCCCTGTTCGCCTGCTGCAGCGGGCCACCGCCACGCTTCAGGCAAAGGTTAACGACCACTTTGCCCGACTCCTTGCCCACGATGCCTTGCGGATGGAAGGCAGACCCCTCTTCGCCGCCCGTGCCGTCATCGCACCGAGTGATACGCTGACGCAATACCAGTGCGGTATCCCCGATGCCATCGCATGGAAGCTCTTTGGCCCAATGGTCGAAGGCGAGGTCGGTGCCGATGCCGTCCGCAACCGCTCGCCTGAAGCGGCCGCTGCCCTCGATCAGACAATGGCAAGCCACTGGGTTCTTCTGGTCCGCGAACCCGCCGTCATGCCCACGTCGATCATCGCCTTCCACCCCGTCCGCAGGATAGAAAACGTCATCCGCCTCCACCCGCTCTGCTGCGCCATGCTCAACGCCGATCACGACGGCGACCAGGTCACGCTCTACCTGCCGGTCACGGCCGCAGGCCAAGCCGAAGCTGGCGAAAAGCTCACCTGCGCTGCCCATCTGCGCCGCGACCCCTCAAACATCCGCTGGATGATTCCACGGCTGGATCCACTCTTCGGTCTGGCATGGCTCAGCCGCACCGCCGCCGGTCGCCAGCAGATCTCCGCCATTGCCGGCACCGACTGTACCACCGGCCACAACTTCATTACCCTCGCCAGCCTCCGCGATGCCATGACTACTCATCTGGCCCAACACGGCCCGGATCGCACCTTGGACGTATGCCACCACCTGATGCTTCTGGGCTTGGCAACGATCGCATCAAGCGGCTGTTCGCTAAACCCATTCGCCCATCGGGCCATGCCCGCCGTTCCCCCTACCGATACCATCGCTCCCGCCCATCCCCAACCCACTACAGAAGCCGCCATCGATCAGGTCATCAGCAGCGCCGACTATGACACACACCCGTTCGGCCCGCAGCTCTTCGCCATCAAGAGCGGCGCCCGCGGCAATACCACGCAGCTCGCATTCGGCCTGATCTGCCGGACCATCATCGACTACGACCGCAAGCTCCACTACTTCGCGTCGAATACCTTGGGCGGCCTGACGCCCGAGGCCTGTTTCATGAGCTACATCGGCGCACGTCTGGGAATCGCGCAATGCAGTGTGAACCCTACCGGCCAGATGCGGCAAGCCTACGGCGTCCCCGAACCTTCCGCCCCCCAAGGCTTCGGTGTACTCGCCCGCGCCATGCGCAGCCTCAGCCCCGGCTCGATCTTCGCACGTGCAGCTCTCGCCAATGAAACCGATCCTCTCACCGATCCCGACTCGCGCCTATTCATTGGGTTGCCGACCCCCTAAGGTCGATTGTCTATCGGTGGCCAGACCGAACCGAACCGGGTACAACATGCCCATGCCCAGCACCGCCCTAGAACTTCGTAAAGCGCTCAATACCTTCCGCAAGCGGCTCAACGCCAGCCAGCTTGAGGAAGACTCCAAGCTTGGCCGCGGGCCTATTGGATCGGCCAAAGACAAGATCGTCTCGATGCAACCGCCGCCCGGGTTCGGCCGGGCGATCTGGGATGAGCTCGTTGACAAGGGCTACCTTAAGAACGATGGCGGCGGGTTCTTCCAACTCACCGGCAAACAGTGGCAGGAACCGTCGGCCTAGAACCCGCCTCGTATCTCACCTATCTGGAGATCATGTCATGAAGCCGCCAGCCTGGCACATCGCTCTGACTCTGATTTCGATTGCCCTGGCACTCTCAATTGGAACTGCATCGGCGCAGTCTACGTTGCTCACTGCTCGTCAGGACTGGCCGCAGTTTCGCGGCCCCAACCGCGATGGTCGATCCGCCGCCAGGGGGCTCCTGCAGCAGTGGCCCGAAGGCGGCCCCAAGCTTCTCTGGAGCATGCAAGGAATCGGCAAGGGCTTCTCCCAAGTCTCGGCCGCCGGTGACCTGATCTATGTCAGCGGCCTTGTCGACAAACAAGGCATGCTGCACGCCTACTCGCGCGATGGGAAGCTTAAGTGGGAGGCTTCATATGGCCCCGAATGGGAGAAGAGCTACCCCGGTGCCCGCAGCATACCAACGGTTCATGATGGCCTGGTCTATGTGGCCAGCGGCGTAGGCAACTTTGCCTGCTTCGATGCACTGACCGGCAAATCGGTGTGGTCGTCGAATGTGTTTCAACTCTACGATGCACCGCAGGTAGACTGGGGATTTGCCGAGAGCCTGTTGATCGATGGCGAAAACGTCATCTGCACTCCCTGCGGCAAGAAGGCAACTATGGTCGCCCTCAACCGCAAAACGAGCCAGCAGGTCTGGGCCAGCGAGCCCCTTGGCCAGGGATCCAGCTTTTGTTCTCCGCTGCTCGTCGAACGCGGCGGCAAGCGCATCATTGTGTCGATGACCGAAGACGCCGTCGTCGCGTTCTCGGCGACCGACGGCAAACCGCTCTGGCAACACGCCTATGCAAACCCCCGGAACAATCACCCCATCACGCCGATCTACGATAACGGTTTGCTCTACATCACCAGCGGATATGGCAAGGGCGCAATTGGTCTGGCACTGGCCGACGACGGCTTGAGCGTGAAGCAGATCTGGGAGCAGCGCAGGCAAGACCCCGCTCATGGGCAAGCGGTTCTTGTCGATGGCTACGTCTACGCCTCCAGCCATCAGTCGGCCGCGGGTAAATGGACTTGCGTCGAACTGGCGACCGGCCGGCTCGCCTGGCAAGCCCCTGGCGTCGGCAAAGGCGGTTCCATCATCTACGCCGATGGCTTGCTCTACTGCTATTCCGAGGACGGCGTGGTTGGTCTGATGCGTCCCAACCCCGAGGCTTGCCAGGTGCTCAGCACATTCAAGGTTCCCCTGGGCGCTGACCAACACTGGGCTCACCCGACCGTCGCCGACGGCCGGCTCTATATCCGCCATGGTGATGCCCTGATGTGCTACGATATCGCGAAGTAGATTCGCAAGCTGCAGGTTCCCGCTGTAAACGGGGATACCTCCATTGCAGCGCGTATCATCCAGAAGGTCTGGCACTCACAAAGGAGAACCACAACATGCTGCGCAAGATCGCCATCGCGACCGCCCTGCTCTTTGCACTCGCTCTCGGCCAGTCTGCTCTGGCCGAGGGCCCAACCCAATACGCCCGATTCCTGTATGGCAACCGTGCCGCCACCTTCCAGTCGGCCGACAAGACCGTTACCGCGACCGACGATGTACGTTCGGGCGATGTGGCGGAGATGTACCGGACCATTAGCGGTAAGGAGTGGACTACCGAGCGGGAAGCCAAAGGCGGCCTGCTGGAATTCGCCTTCCTGAACGCCTTCGCCGAACAGGGCTGGGAGATCTCGCAGGTGCACTACCAGGAAGGCGCGTCGGTCTACCTGCTTAAGAAGCAGAAGTAGCCCTTGCCGTTTGAGGTTTGCCTGCCGGCGAATGCCCGCTCAGCGACCTGGGATATCAGCGGCATTGGTAGCCAATTGCCCGGCTTTGATGCGCTTGCGCTCATCTTCAACCCACGGAATCTTGTCGGCGTTGCGGTCCATCCACAGGGGCAGCGGTGTCCTCTGTCCGAGTTTGTCCAGTTCGGTGAATTCCACCACCGCCTCCCGTCGGCTGTATCCGGAATGATCATGCAGCTTGCCCATATGGATGCATGATGTCGGACATGGCTCGGTGCACAGCGCACAGAACATGCACTTGGAATAGTCGATGGCAAACCGCTGCAGTTCCCCGCCGGCCGCCTTGCCGGTGGCTTTGTCGATTTTCCGCGGCGCGCTCTTTTCGATGTAGATACAGTCCACCGGACATGCCTTGGCGCACTGGTCACAGGCGATACACAGATCCGCCTGGAACTCGTGGATACCCCGATAGCGCGGAGCCAGAGCCAGCCGCTGCTCCGGGTACTGCACCGTCACAGTGTTCTGGAAACAGTATTTCAGCGTGATGGACATCCCAATGGAGATGCTTTTCACGGTATCGTAGATGTTGCGGAAATACGCCTTTGCACTCATTATGAGTGATTATGGCAGGGCAACGGAGGCTTGTCTAATGGCCGAGTCAAAGCTGAAGCGACGGAGCAAGCTCATTCTGGCGATCATCTTCATCGTCGCCCTGCTCGTCTATATAGCCTTGATCGTTGTCGCTCCCCGCGTTGCACAATCGAAGATCAGAAGCGCCATCGAGGCGCAAGGCTATGGCCCGGTCCGTCTCTTGCGACCCGATATCGGGCTCTACCGCACCACCCTCGCCAATCTGTCCATTGGTAATCCAGATCGCCCGCGAATCGAGCTGGCATCGGCCACGGTCACCTATACGCCGAGCCAACTCTTGGCCGGGCAGGTGGACGATATCCTCCTCAGCGGCCTGCTCATGCGGGTTGAGCCCGTCAGCCAACCACCTACCCCGTCATCGAATTCATTTGGCGTCTCTCCTGCCGCAGCTGCCACCCAACCTTCAAGCTTCGTCTCCCCTGAATCCCCCGCCACCTCTCCGGCCGCTACGCCCCGCGACCCCTTCTTTCGTACTGCCCGTCTCACTAACGCTCGCGTCGAATTGGTCGATCCAGAGACCGGGCTGCCTACCAGCGTCCTGATAGATGCCCAAGCCAAAGCCGGAGCTAACCGCAAGATCGACTTTTCTGTCTCCGCGGGATTTGGAGCGGCCAAGGCCATGGTCTCCGGCACGGCCGATCCGGGCTTCGAGGTCATCGACGCTGACATCGCCGTCCGGGGCATCACGCTCGATGCACTTCGGCCGCTCATCCCCGGCGGCATTCCCGCCAAGCTCACTGAACCCGCCGAGATCGACGCCCAAATTCATGTTGACCGCGTAATTGGGCCCCGTTACGACCTGAGCGACGTCACGATCCGCGTTCCCAATGCGAGTCTCGATTTCGGCGCCCAGAACCGAATCGATGTCCATCAAATGGTCTTCTCCATGGCCGGCAGCGTGCACAAATATGGCTCCGAGTGGTACGCGGCCCTCACTCGCGGACCCAATCTGACGATCGACTCAATCAACCCGCCCGCGCCATTTCGTCCGGTTCCTGTAGCGATCTCATTCGCCCCCACTCATGCCCGTTTCGGGCCCGACTCCTGGGGCATCAGTTGCGAAGGTGCTGCCCTCGACATCGACAAGAGCCGCTTTGGCCTTGATCTTCGTCCGTTTACGGTCGCAACATCCCCCAGTGGATTGGTTGGATCGATCACCGCACGGCTGCGCAACATCGAACTGGGACGCAATCCGGTCGTGGAGAAACTGGTGCCCGAGATCAAGCAGTGGAATCTTTCTGGAAAACTGTCGGCCAGCGCCAGCCTGCAGATTGAGGGCGCTGCGTTCCGGCCTCGGTTAAGCGTGCGCCTTGAAGACGCCAACATGCAGAACACCGACTATGAACTTAAAGTCCAAGGCATCAACGCCTCCTTTGCCCTGATCGGATTTTCGCCGCTTCGGAGCGAAATCGATCAGACCATCAGTGCCAAGTACGTCCAGATGGGCAAGTGGGAGGTCGTCGACGCCGAAGCAAAGTTCGCCATTCCCGGCGAGATGCGCCCCACCATCCTTCTCAGTGGCCTCCCCGGCGAGGGCCAGATCATCAAGGTCGCCGCCGCGCGCTTCGGCTGGGCCGGCGGCGATGTCTGGTGCTCCCCCTTTGATGTCAATCTTGCCCAACCACGCATACGGACCGAACTGGGTGCCAAGGATCTGGACTTGAGCAAGATCCTCTGGGTCGTATCCGGCAACAAGGCATGGGCCGAAGGCATCGTCGATATGAAGTTGTGGGCAGACTACTCCTGGCCGGAAATTCGCTTTGGCAACGGCTGGGCCAGTTCCCGTCCCGATTGGCGCATCAGTGTGACCGACCCGACCAAGGGTCAGACGGTAATGCTGCATCTCCCCGATTCTGCACAGCAGCTCGACAACTGGTTCCGCCTGCGCGACCCGCGTTTCCAGGACAATGCCATCCTCGCGCCCATCCGCGAGCAGGTGGTCGGCACGATCGCCGATTTCCACGTTGATGACTTCCGGGCTGATTTCGCCAGAGACTCTCGCGGCAAACAGCTCACCACGATTCGCCTCCACGGCGGCGGACGCGAGACCAACGCGCAGACGAAGCAGTCCGTCGATACCCATAAGCTGGATCTGAGCATCACCGCAACCGATCTGGACATCCTGGTCAGCCATTTCCTCAAGGTGAAGAACGAAGGGGCAGACCAGGCCGCTGTCGCCGGAGTGGCGGCCGCGCAGGCTGCGGCGACGCAGGGCGCAACAACGCAACCGGCGACAGGAAAGGCAGGATCGCAATGAGACTGATCTGCAGAACCTCACGAACGCTGGTAGCGATGGCCGCGATCGCCAGCGCTGCCGGCTGCATTCGTATCCAGCTCGATCCCATTGACGTCAAACTTGATGTGAAGCTGACCGTTGAAAGCCAGCTCAACAGCGCTGAGGCAATGCCCGCGCCCCTGCGCGAACGGCTTGAGCAACGACTGCCCGATGTCCTTGCCGCCAAGAAAGCCGGCAAGATCGGCGAGACGTTCGATGGCTATGTGGACATCGTCAACCCGGCCGATGTGGCCGACGCGAAACTGGCTCCTCTCATCAAGGCTGAGAACGCCGACCGTCTGACCTATTACCAGGCCGTCGCCCGCTCCGCCCAGTCCAGCCTCGCCTATGTCAGCGAACTCAGTGGCATGAAGCGCTTCGAAGCCGCCACGACCGGAGAATATCTCCGCTATCGCGACGGCCAGTGGAAACAGAAATCGCCCAGCCCGGCCACTGCTCCGTAGCTCAGGCGGTCAATACGCCTGCGCAAAAAGCACTTCAGTGGTGATCTCTTCGCCGCTGAAGACACACTTGCCGGCCTTGTCGGACTGGGTGAAGGGGATGCAGCGTACGGTGGCCTTGGTTTCTTCCTTGATTTTTGCCTCGGCAACCCGGTCGGGCTTGAAGAAGCAGCGGACGAAGCCGCCATCCTTCACCAGCGACTTCAGTTCATCGTATGTCGTGGCGGAGCGGGTATTGGCCTCGCGATAGGCCAGGGCCTTGTTATACATCTCGTGCTGCACAGCCTCGAGCTTCTGGCGCATCCAGCCGCCCGAAACCTGAGGGAGATTGATGATCTCCTTGCTGCGGTCGAGGCGCTTCTTGAGCACCATCGCGTTGGCATCGACATCGCGCGGGCCGACTTCAAAGCGGAACGGCACGCCGCGCTGTTCCCAGTGATACTGCTTGTCGCCGGGACGGGCGTCGCGCCAGTCAACGACGACGGCCTGGTGGGTCAGTTTGTCGAAGAAGAAGGTCTCGATGTCGCCGCGCTTTGATCGCTTAGCGGCGGCCGCCACCTCTTCCTCGCCAACCAGGGCAATGAGAATCTTGTTGACGTATTCGCGGACCTTGGCCATTTCCTGCTCGCCGCGGAAGATCGGCACGATGGCGACGACGGTGGGGGCAACGTGCGGCGGAAGCACCAGACCTTCATCATCGGAGTGGGCCATGATGGTGGCGCCAATCAGGCGGGTGGAAACGCCCCAGCTTGTGGTGAAGGCGTGCTGCTGTTTCTGGTCGCGGCCGAGGAACTTGATATCGAAGGCCTTGGCAAAATTCTGGCCAAGGTTGTGGCTGGTGCCAGCCTGCAGCGCCTTGCCATCCTGCATGAGGGCTTCGATGCAGTAGGTGGTGACCGCGCCGGGAAACTTCTCAGAGTCGGTCTTGGCGCCCTTGATCACCGGCAGAGCCAGGACGTTCTCGGCAAAGTCAGCGTAAACATCCAGCATCTTGAGCGTCTCTTCCTGGGCTTCAGCCTCGGTTTCGTGGGCGGTATGACCCTCCTGCCAGAGGAACTCGGTGGTGCGGAGGAACAGGCGGGTACGCATCTCCCAGCGCATGACGTTGCACCACTGATTCACCAGGACAGGCAAGTCGCGGTAACTCTGTATCCACTGGCTATACATGTGGCCGATGACCGTCTCGGAAGTCGGGCGAATGATGAGCGGCTCATCAAGCGGGCTGGCGGGCTTAAGCGACCCATCCGGCTGCTTTTCCAGGCGCGTATGGGTGACTATGGCGCATTCCATCGCGAAGCCTTCGACGTGCTCGGCCTCTTTAGTGAGGAAGCTCTGCGGGATCAGCAGCGGAAAGTAGGCGTTCACATGGCCGGTGTCTTTGAATCGCTGATCCAGCTCACGCTGGATAGCTTCCCAGATGGCGTACCCCTCGGGGCGAATGACCATGCAGCCCTTAACCGGCGCGTAATCGGCAAGCTGGGCCGCCTTGATAACGTCGAGATACCACTGCGCATAATCCTCGCTGCGAGGCTTGATGTTCTTGGCCATAGGGGCGGATAGATTAGCCGAAATGAAGGGATTATCCACTTGTGAAACGGCCGCGCATGTTTAGTTGTGTACGGAGCTGATATATTCGCTGTCCCATGAGATTGGACATGTGGTGACAGTTGTATAGCCAGTGAGAACAGGAGACCTCTGATGCCGTTGACACAGGATCAAATGAAGGCCGCGACGTTTGGGCGACCGTCGGCCGTACCCGTGAGTGCAGGCATTCTACCGGCCGTCTGGATGAAATATCGCGATGAACTGGATCGCATCGTGCGCCGACACCCCATCCTGTTCCCGAAATACGCCGGCAACAGCAACTATGACGCGATCTGGAGCCCGACGTACCACGCGGGAAACCATGTCGATGAGTGGGGTTGCGTATGGAGCAACGTGCAGGATGGAATGGAGGCGATCGTCACCCACCATCCCGTGCCGACGCGAGCGGATGTGCGGAAGCTCAAAGCGCCCGATCTGATCAAGCCGGAACTGAAGCATGGATTCATGTACCTCCGGCTTGGCGATCTGCGCGGGTTTGAGGAGTTGATGCTCGACTTCGCCGAAGATGCGCCCGAACTCCAGATGCTCATCGACATCGTGCTCGAGCACAACATGCAGCGGTTGGAACTAATGTGCCAGAAGCTGCCCAAGGGAGAGCTGCACGGGTTTGGCGATGATCTTGGGATGCAGACCTCGCTCGCAATGGGGGCTCAAAAGTGGCGAAAATACCTCAAGCCTTGCTTCATGAAGATCTTCCAACGCTGGCGGGCGGATGGGCGGATGGTTTACTTCCACACTGATGGCTGCTGCTGGGAGGTCATTCCTGATCTGCAGGAATGCGGGGTGCAGATCATTAACCCGCAGTATCGCGCCAACGGACTCGATAACCTGGTGAAGGTATGCAAAGGGAAGCTGTGTTGCTGCCTGGATCTGGATCGGCAACTCTTCCCGTTTGCGACGCCCAAAGAGATCGACCAGCACGTGCGCGAGTGCATCACCAAGCTGGGTTCACGTGAAGGTGGATTGTGGGTATCAGCCGAGATCGGGATGGACTACCCGCTGGAGAATATCGAGGCAATCTTCGCCGCGTTGGAGAAATACCGGACGATCTACAGCAATTAGTAACCTTCAGCGGGGACAAGGTAGCTGTCGGTTGGCCATGCAGGACCGATGTTACGGCCCAGGAAACCACGCACATTGGCCGTCGGAGCCTGCCCGGTCATGACCGGCTGATCGGTCTGGGCTGTGTAGATGTTGTCGCCGTCGACGCCACAGTAGACGGTCTCGCAGAAGTCAGCATGGATGTCTCCATAGAGCACGTTTTGGCCGGCCTGACCGTGGTTTCGCGAATTGGCAATCCGCATCGTCATCGGCGGCGCCTCGGGCGTCGGGGCCGTGACATCCTGCGATGGGCCCTTTCCGGGATTGCGATCGGCCAGTAGCACGAACTTCGGCTCAAGGAAGTCAGACTTCAAGCCATAACCCTGGGCATCGCTGAAGGGTGAGGCGTAGGAATAGCTCAGATGGTTCGGGGACCGGAAGTTGCTGCGCCACCTGATCGCCGTCGGGCTGCCGTGGGCATCGAGCATTGGGTCGGGCGTGCCGCCCGAACTCGGGCAGATGAAAACAGCCGAGACGGGCTCCTTGATGTATCCGCCGCGGATCAGCAGCCAGAGCGATGCAGTCACATCATTTGCTGCGACGGCACTGTCCTTGGTGAATGGAGAGAGCGCATCGGCGCCGGTGAACGCGGTGAAGGATCGCGGCGCGTGCGCCTGATCATAGATGACACGGGGCAGTTCCCCGCGGTTCTCCTCGCCATAGGCGCTCAGTGCCAGGCCAATCCTGCGCAAGTTGTCTCGACAACACACGCGCTGTTCGACCTCGCGCAGGCGCGAGACCTTGGGCACAATGATGCCAACCAGGATCACCAGGATGCCCAGGGCAACCATGAGCTCCAGCAGAGTAAACGCGTGAGATCTCGACAACAGACGATGCATTGCAGCGCAATCTCGTTTCATAGATCCTGGTACTTCCGGCGGAGCTGGCCGCAGGCTGCGTCGATGTCGCGTCCACGGCTCTTTCTGACGTGGACGTTGACGCCGCCCTCTCGCAGAATTCTCCGGAACTCCGACACATCATCAGCCTTGGGCCTGCCAAACTCAAGTTCCGGCACTTCGTTGTACATGATCAGATTCACGTTCGCCCGCATGGTCCTGCAGACCTTCACAAGCTCTCGCGCATGCTCCGGCCGATCATTCACCCCCGAGAGCAGAATGTACTCCAGGGTGATCTCTCTTCCGGTCTTCTCAAAATAGTCGCGGGAAGCATCCAGGATTTCCTCAAGCGCAAAATGCTCGGCCCATGGGATGAGCTGCTTGCGCAGTTCTTCATTCGGGGCATGGAGTGATATCGCCAGATTCAGCGGCAGATCTTCGCCGGCAAGTTGGCGTATCCTCGCGGGAATGCCCACGGTCGAGACTGTGATCCGCCTTGCTCCAAGGTTCAGACATTCAGGATCGTGCAGGATGCGAACAGCCTGAATCACCTGGGCATAGTTCGCCAGCGGCTCGCCCATTCCCATAAAAACAACATTAGTGATGCGCTGCTCTGAGCCCATAATTATGTTAAGCTGTATGACCTGCTCAACAATCTGGGCGGCCGACAGATTGCCTTTGGAACCGCCGAGGCCGCTGGCGCAGAACCGGCACCCGACCGGACAACCGACCTGAGAGCTGACACAAGCGGTCCGGCGCACGCCCTCTGGAATCATGACCGTTTCCGCAACTTGTCCGGGCTCCCATTCAAGCAGGAGCTTAACAGTGCCGTCTGAGCTGTCTTGACGCCGAATCATCTGCGCAGGGGTGAATACAAAGGCTTCCCGCAGGTGCTGGCGGTGTTTCTTGGAAAAGCTGGTCATTGCCTCGGGATTATTCACCAGTTTGCCATAAACCCATTGGCGCAATTGCCCGCCGCGCCACCGGTCCAGACCGCATTGCTGCAGATATTCGTCGGCCTCCGCCGGAAGCAGACCCAAAAATGGCTTTTGTTGTGAAACTGACACTGGACACGACATATCATTCCTCGGAAGGCACGGAGCATTGACCGAATGGGCAAGGAATGCAACCATAGGGATGTTCCTGGATGCCAGCACAATACTAGAGGGTTTGATGGCTGGCGGAAATGGGAAGATGAACCTTTCATCAACAAATCGAGACGCTCGCGAGCAACCTCAGACGCCCGAGGCGAAGGAACTGAACCCCGATATCACACCCACGCATCCGGGACATGCCCGTGCGGCCGTGCAACGGGCCCCAGGAGAGCCGTCGGACGAGGAACTGCTCCACAGATATCGCAACGATGACCGTGGCGCATTTGCCGAGCTCGTGCGCCGATACGAACGTGAGCTATTCCACTTTCTGGTCCGTTTTCTGGGCGATCGGGCGGCCGCTGAGGACGTTTTCCAGGAAACCTTCCTGCAGGTGCATCAGTCTGCCGAGCAGTTTGACCTCGATCGGCGTCTGCGGCCGTGGCTCTTCACCATTGCGGCAAACAAGGCTCGCGATGTGATGCGGCAACGAGCTCGTCGGCCGACAAACCCCCTGGAGGCCTCTATTGGCGGATCGGCGGATGAGGGCGGCGGTCGTTTCATCGATCTGATGCAGGCTTCGACCGCCATGCCCGACGAGTCCATGCAGAAACAGGAGACGCGTGACCGGGTGCAGGGAATCGTAATGTCGATGCCCCACCACTTCCGCGAAATCCTCCTGCTCTCCTACTTTCATCAATTCCCGTATCGACAGATCAGTGATATGCTGGGTATACCGCTCGGTACGGTGAAATCGAGATTACATGCGGCGGTTGCAAACTTCGCCGAGCGCTGGGAAGCAGTGAACCCGCGGCACAGTTCAGCGTAATAACCGGCGAAAGCCACGTTTGAACAGGCCGCGAGGGCATCAAGGCGTTCTTTACGAGGCAACGTATTTCTATGTCTAAAGAAGACCTTCACTGTGCTCAGACGCAGTTTGGCCCCTTGAGTGAGCCGGATGTAGCTGAGACGCAACCAACACAAGTACCTATGAACGCTAAGCTTACAGATAGTGATCGTCGGGCAGTCGACTTCTTCTTGAATGCTGAGGAGCCGTCCATGGAAGTCAGTTCGCCCATGGCCAGAAACGCCTTTATGGACCGAGTACATGCGGTTCGTCGATTGCTTGGCCTTCTTGATTCCATGCCAGCTGACGGTCCATCCAGCGATCTGCTTGAGGCGACACTGGCCCATGTGCCCTTGCATGGGCACGCAGATGCCGTGGATTCGCCCGGTTCACAGCCCTCCGCGTGAATCACGCATCCTGATCACACACGCAGCCCCGCGATTTGCTGATCGCGGGGCTCTTCATTGGTTGGCGCCGTGCATGGCGCCATCCTCTACCGATCCCAGGCTTTATGCTGCCCTGAGCATCGCTATGATCTGGTAGATACGAAGGAGGGGCGATGGACAGCCTCGAAATACTTGGAATCCCCAAGCTCGATAACGCGACGATGCTCCTGGCTCTGACCGGGTGGATGGATGGCGGTGCTGTCTCAACAGGCACCGTCAAGATGCTGATGAACGGCCGGGATGTGAAGCAGATCGCACGGATCACCGCCGACCCCTTCTATATCTACAACTTCCCCGGGTCGATGGAAGTTGCCTCGCTCTTCCGGCCGACCGTGAAGGTTAAAGGCGGTGTGATCCGCGATCTCGATATGCCCTCCAATTCGTTCTACTGCGACGAAGCCGCCAATCTGGTCTTCTTCATCGGGAAAGAGCCCAACCTCCGTTGGCAGGAGTTTGCCTCATGTATCTTCGAGGTCGCCAGGCAGGCGGGCGTGCGCCGGATTATCTTCATGGGTTCGTTCGGCGGAACGGTGCCGCATACGCGCGAGCCGCGCATGTTCGGCTCCATCTCCCACCGCACCCTCCGGCCACAGTTGCAGACCTATGCCGTTAAGCCCAGCGACTACAAAGGTCCGGCCGGTTTCTCCACACTGCTGCTTGCACAAGCCAGCAGCCACGACATCGAGATGTTCAGCCTTGTCGCCGAGATCCCCGGCTACCTTGAAGGCGTAAACCCGCTGAGCATCGAAACGGTTTCACGTCGTCTGGCCAAAATCCTCAACGTGCCCGTTGACCTCGCGGCGATGCGCTCCGCCAGCAACAAATGGGAGATCGAGGTCAGCGAAGCCGTGCAGAAAGATGAAGACCTGTCCGCCACGGTAAAGAAACTCGAGGAGCAATACGATAACGAACTGATCAAGGAACAGGGCGAGCAGTAGAAGCCGTCGCCCGGCATGACCGGTTCACGGGCACCATTGCGCGGCAACAGCCCGGATCTCTCCGGCCGCGTCCGGATACGTCAATACCTGCGCGATATCCGCTCTGGCTTCGAAACGGCGCACGATCGCCGGTGCCTGCCCCGCGCCCACTTCAAGGAATAACCATCCACCCGGCTGCAGGTAACGGGGGGATTCGGTAATCACCCGGAACATGATCGATACGCCGAACGGCCCGCCGTTGAACGCCACGTCCGGCTCGAAATCAGCGATCTCGTGCGGCATCCTCGCCATCTGACCCGTCGAGATGTATGGTGGATTGCATGAAATGACGTCGACCTTGTTGATGAATTCGTCACAATTGAACGGGGCGAACAGGTCGCCGCAGCGAAATTCAACACGATCACCAAGCTGCAATCGATCGGCATTGCTCCTCGCCAGGCTCACGGCCTCTTCACTGATATCCGCGCCATAGATCCGCATATCGCCGGTGATGCGCGCGGCATACGCCAACGGCAGGTTGCCGCTGCCGGTGCAGATATCCAGGACCATCGCAGTACCATTGCTCGTGACACATCTCCGAATTCCCTCAATCGCCGCAGCCGCGAGTATCTCGGTTTCCTTACGCGGGATCAGGGCATCATGGCTTGCCAGCAGTTCCAGGCCCATGAAGTGCTGCCGGCCAGTCAGATGCGCCAGCGGTGTGCCGCGCTTGCGTTCCTCAATCAGCGAATCCAGATGCCGGCTCTGTCCAGCAGTGATCTCCGGCAACGGAAACGCAAATGCCAGAGTACACGATACGGGCGTCCCCGCGGCCGTCAGCCACAGCGCTCGCAGGACCGCCTCCGGCGTCTCATCGGGCTTATCCGGCAGGCTTTGCCAGAACTCGCAGATTCGCCGCAGCAGCGCGTGATACTGGTCACGCTGCACGAAATCCGTGGCGAGCGGGTGCTTATTGTCTCCCATCGTAGGCATAACACCCCTGTCCTCAGTGCATTCCATCTGCAACCCCTTAATTCTGCAGCGCGATGTGTCCGACTGCCACCAGATGACGGTAGGCATGGTTCAGTCAGCTTATCCAGTACTCTACCGATTCGTCCCCACTTCGGCAGCGCCATATATGCCGCAAGCCCATCAATGGTGCCGGGCATTCATGCAGCGTGTTGTCGTGCCGATCTCCGCGACCGCACATAGAACACCAGGGCAACAACACCTATGACAGCCAGACCCCCACCGATCCATGGAACCCGCCCGCTCACGTGTGCTGGTTGCGCCGGTGCGGGCGCAGTCGGCTTGGCGACGCCCATGAGCTGGTCATAAAAGGCGGGCTGAATGTAGCAGTAGTCGGCCGCGGGGCCTTTCCCCAATTCCTTCTCGCCGAGATAGATCACCTGAGGCTTGGGATCCAGGTTGGCCAGTGCCTCGTTCATCCGATTCGCGCACCCTGTAGCAAATCCCTCAGCGATGTCGGTATAGATGCGAACGCTTGTGCCGCGCAGCACCTGCGCAAGCTCCGGATCGAGCAACTCCCGGCCGTTCACTGGCGCCAAAGCAACGTAAACGCCCGGCATCTCCATCGCCAGGCTCCACACGGCCGTACCACCCACGGCCACACCCGTCAGACCGACATGCCGGCCATCGATCGCGCAACGGTTGGAGATCTCCCTGACCACCGCGGCCATCGCCTTGAGCGCCACCCGCTGAGAGTAGTTTCGTCCCGCCGGCGGCTGTGGCGATATACAGATAAACTTCAGTAACGGATCGGCCAGCACAAGCCTGTCGGGCCCCTGCACAAAGAATCCCTCCGCATCCGGCTTCTGATCCGTATCAGGCAAAAACACAATCGCGGGTTGCTTCCCCTCAGCCCGGTAACCCTGCGGCAAGGTGACCTGCACCGGGATCGAAACGTGCTGCAACAGATAATCCACATTCACCTGCAGTCGATGCCGGCCGGCGCTCACAGGCAAGTCGTGCAGCGTCACCACCGGATCCGGCACGACCACCGGCGCTACCGGCGAAAGGAACTTGCCCGGGATTGGCCCTTGCATCGTTCCATCAGGAAGCTTCCAGGCGACGGCAAGGTGGTTGTCTCCCCCGCCATTCTTGTGCCGGGCCTCGATGTAATAGCTGCCCCCCTGCTTCAACTGCACCGGTTTCGACTGCTGTTCGGGAGATGCTGTCCACTCCTGTGGCATCGACCACTGCGGCACTGAAGCAATCAGTCGCTTGCCCTCAGGCGTGCCATCGGAACTGAGCCACAGTTCGCACTGGTTATTGCCCGCGATATAAAAGCTGTAACTGCCATCCTGCAGCGGATGAATATAGCCGCGGATCACCGTGCCAAAATTCCCTTCCTGATTCTCCGGGATCTCAAAACGATCGAGCAGCACCTGCTCATTCGGATAGCCCGGATACACAGCCAGCGACGTCAGATCCTCCACCCGGCTGCCCGGAATCTCCCGCCAATAAGCGCAGAGAATGCCCTGGGTCTTTGCCGGCGCTGTAGCTGGCCCCGCCGCTCTTGCCGGTACAACAGGCATCAGCAGCAACAAAAACGTCAACACGATGGATAGATGATGCATCACGATTTTCTGGTAGTGCTCGCCGATGCCGGCCGGCTTGCCGGATGCGCCTTGCGTCGCTTGGAAAGCAGCCAGTCCCAGAAGGCGGGATCAGTATACACGCCACAATAACAAAAGTGATTGCCTTCAGGCAGCACCCGATAGACAAAGTCCCGATGCCCCGCCGCGATGAACGCCTTACTCATCTCCTGGCAGAACCCAGAGAAGTAGGGATCAGCGCTGCCACTGGCCAGATACACCGGCACGTTCGCCAGACGGGCCTCCGTCTCCGCTGGGTCCTCGGTGCCCTTGCCCGACACGGGAACAATGGCAGCCCACCGCCCAGGCGTCTGCTCCGCAATCAACCAGGTATGTGTTCCCCCCCAACTGAATCCCGTCAGGTAAACTCGGTTCTGATCCACGCGGTATGCCCGCCCGAGTTGGTTCACCAGTTCCGCCAGCACCTGCGGCATCGGTGCCACTTCCAGCGGATGTTCCTTCGGACACTGCGGGGCAACTCCAATGAACTTCGCGCTCTTGCGCAGCGTCAGCGAGTTAGCCTGCGGCCGCGTGGCAGGATCGCGCTCATCCCACGCATCCTGAATCCACAGGTGCGCCATGCCTTCGCATCCCAGTACCTCACCTCCACCGACACCCTCAATCCCGCGGTTGTGAATCGCCATCACGACCGGAAACGGCTCCCGGCTGGCAAAATAGCCCGGCGGAAGGAACAACCCAAACGTCATCGTGAAATGCTCCTGCCCGATCTGCACCGTCGCATCGACGCTGTGGAACCCAGGCGACGCCGGCAGCCGCGTTGCCCCCGGCAGGCGCACGCTGATTGCCTCAGCCTTGCCCGTCTCGGCCGCCAACACACAGGCCGACAGGCAACACACCAATAGCGCAATAATGATGGATCGACTCACAGCGCAACTCCTGCAACAACATCAGAGCTTACCGCACTTCGCTCCAGATGTTGATGCACAGAGTCGTCACCCGCAAGCAAACCGTTTCGTCTCGCGGTAGAATGCCCCCATGCCCGTAACCGTGCCACTTCGCCCGGCCAATGCATCTCGGCCTCAGGACCGATTGCTCCTGACCATCATCTTCCTCTGCGGCTTCATCCTGCGCTCCATCGTAAGCTGGCAGAGCCCCAAATATGATGAACTCTACTTCATCCAGCACTCTATTATCGGCCCCTGGAGCGATCTGCTCTGGGGCAATTACAGCCCCAACAACCACATTCTCTACGCCGTCATCGCCAAGCTGCTCTACGAGATGACCGGGTCGGCCGCTCCCCAGTTAGCCCGCCTCCCCGCCGAACTTGCCGGTATCTGGGTTGCCTGGCTTCTTGCCAAGCCATTCTGGCCATCCAATCGCGGAACCGCCCTCCTCATCCTCGCCACCGGCGTCTCCTATCCCTGGCTGCTCGCCTTCAGTTGCGATGCCCGCGGCTATTCGCTGATGCTCGCTCTGGTCATCCTCGCCACCCTCTACCTCCCGCAGGCCCAGTCGCGCTTCAGTTGGCGATACATGCTCGCCGTCGTCGCCGCAATGATGACCCTACCCATCGCCGTCGCCCCCGTGATCGGCCATGGCATCCTCACCCTCACCAAAGGTCGCCCCGCCACCCTCAAATGGCTCCTCTGCGCCTCCTCCGCCATGTTTGTCAGCGCACTGCTCTACCTCCCCCAATTCACCGGCATCTCCCAGTACTGGGGCGGCCTGCACGATACCGGCGAAGGCTTCCCCCTCCTGCAACTTCTCCCCTACACCGGCTGGCACCTCATCGTCGGCTGCCAGCCCGGCACCGCCGCATGGGGCTGGCTCATGCTTCTCTTGGCCTTGGCGCCCCTCCCATTGGCCTGGCGCCTGAACATGGGTCGCGACATCATCATCTCTTGCGCCATCGCCGTCATCCTGGCCCTTATCGGCGCCCTGGCCATTCCCGGCGGCGGACAAATCCGCTACCTCATTTGGCTGGTCCCCATCGTCATCCTCTCCATGGCCGCCCTCGCCCGCTGGCTCGTCCCCTCCCACGCCCCGCGATGGGCCTACGCCCTGGCCATCCCCATCCTGCTCATCTGGTCCGCCCTCTCTCTCCAGGTCCTCCGCATCCCCATGCAGCCCATCGAAGATGCCGTCCGCGCTGGCTACACCCGCACCCGGCAGGATCATCGCCTGCTTGTCGGCGTCGGCATCGCCTCCATCGAGGCCGCCCTCCAGTTCGGCCAACTCGACGGTGTAGCCTACAACCTCAGCCAACTGCAAGAGGCCGAAAACGTATCCAATCGCAAGATAAGGCTCATCGCCTTCGACCCCGACCGCCTCGCCCAGTACGACCATGATCTCTGGCAACACATCCAATCCGATTACCAAATCGAGCAACGCCTCCCCGGCCGCATCGCCGATTGCGAAATCCTCTCCCACCGCTAGCTCGATGGACAGGAGAGGCAGGATCGAGGAGAGAAGCGCGGAGGGCCTGCCACGGCCGCCAAACTGCGAGCGGAATGGAGAAGCGGATTTGCGTTGACGGTTGTTTGTGGCGGGGAATTGGAGTGGTATGGTAGGTGTTGCGTCAGCGGACAAATGCACCACGCGCTTCTTCCCGAGGCACCAGACATGGCCAGAGAGTTCAAGTTGCCGAAACGGCTTTTTGACGCCCACAATCACCTTTTTCGCGAGGATGACGACGGCTCGCTTACGGTCGAGGGTCAGAAGGCGATGGGCATCGAGACGACCGTCGTGATGGGTCTGCCGTGCGAGACGCGAGCCCGAACCGACCGTTACAACCAGCGGGTTGTGCGGGCACAGAAGAAGTTTCCGGGAAAGATCATCGCGGGTGTTTATGTCGATCCCCGAGATGCCCGACGCGCGCTAAAGACCATCCGCGACGCCCATGCGGCCGGGGTCAGGCTCGTCAAGCTCTTCCCAAACCTGGGGTACTACCCCGACGATGCGAAGATGCGGCCGTTCTTCGACGAGGTCGAAAAGCTGAAGATGGCCGTGCTCAGTCACTGCGGGTGGCTGTGGTTGTGGGGAGGCCAGATGGCCAAGGAGGACTGGGCCACCTACTTCTCGGCTCCCGGGCGGTTTGAGAAAGTTGCACGGATGCATCCGGAGACAACGTTCATCCTGGCGCACATGGGGGGCATCAACGGATTCCTGGAGGCGGTGATGCTGGCGACGCGGACGCCCAATGTTTACGTCGATACCTCGCCCGGACAAGGTTGGTGGGTGCTGGAGACGATGCCGAGGGTCGCCGGCACCATCCCGGCCGGGAAACTGCTGTGGGGGGCGGATTCGCATTACACGGCCGACGGGTTGAAACGGGTGCGCAAGGGCGTTGTGGGGGCGGGATTTGGTCCGCAACTGGAGAAGGTGTTCTACCTGAACGCTCGCGGTATCTACGAGAAACTGGGCGTGCTGCGGTAGGGATTGGAGCGGCAGAGGGCCACTGAAGAATAGGAATCGGCAGTGGTCCTCGGACCCGGACTTATCATGTGGTACTGACATGAACCGATGGAACATCCCGGAATGGCTGGAGCGCGAGGTCATTGAGCGTGATGGCTGTTGTGTCTATTGCGGAGTCAAGTTCACAGGGCAGAGCAAGAGTCGGCGCGACCGCCCGTCATGGGAACACATCATCAACGACGAACGTATCATTACACTCCAGAACATCGTCAGATGCTGCATCGGATGCAACGCAAGCAAGGGCACCAAGAATCTCGTCGACTGGCTTGAGTCAACGTACTGCAGAACTCGCGGCATCACCCGCGCTTCAGTGGCGGTGGTCATTCGGTCTGCTCTTGTGTCGAGTGCCAGCAAAGAGGTTGCTGTACAATAATAATCAGCAGCGCCCCCTTATCTTGGCCCGTGATCAATTCGAAATCGAGCTACTGCCCCGGAGATGCAAGTCCGCCGGGGCAGTTCTCGTTTCTGAACCATCCGTTGGCTGCGCATGCTTGGCGAGCCACTCACGGCTGAGTCGCTTGCCCTCATCGACCTGGTCTTTGGTCATATGCGACTCAAGGGCCTTTCGGAACTCGTGGGAACGATCGGATGCTTCAGCGGCAAGATCCGCCCACATATACGCTGCTACCATATCTTGTGGTACGCCTGCGCCCATGGCATACATAACGCCAAGGTTGTTCTGGGCGGCATCGCATCCTTGATCTGCAGCCTTGCGATACCAGACGACTGCTTGGACCATGTCCTTTCCGATGCCGGTGCCGTCTCGAAACATGTCGCCGAGATTGCTCTGGGCAATAGCGTGTCCCTGGTCTGCAGCCTTGCGGTACCAGACGACTGCTTGGACCACGTCCTTTCCGATGCCGGTGCCGTTCGCATACGCCACGCCGAGGTTGTTCTGGGCGATAGCATGTCCTTGGTCTGCAGCCTTGCGATACCAGACGACCGCTTGGACCACGTCCTTCCCGATGCCGGTGCCGTTCGCATACGCCACGCCGAGGTTGTTCTGGGCGGCGGCGTCTCCTTGATCTGCAGCCTTGCGATACCAAAAGACCGCTTGAGCCGGGTCCTTCGCGACGCCAGTGCCGTTCGCATACACCACGCCGAGGTTGTTCTGGGCGGCGGCGTTTCCTTGATCTGCCTCAGTGCGAAGCCTGGCAATGTCGGTGCTCGGTGAAGTCGCATGTTGGATGGGGTCGAGCGTAAGCTGCGACTGGGCGAAGACGGTGGCGGAAATCGTCAGCAGTAACACAAAGAAGGGCGTACACAGTCTGCCGGGCTTCATGACTTACCTCCCAAGACTTCCCTATCCTGCGGCGAGACAGGATGATGGTGCTGCAGTGCTGGCAAATTCCACCGAATCCCCAAGCGTCTCGGGCACGAGTGCCACGTACCACCTGCAGATCTCCGGCGAATTACCCATAAGCTTGGATATCTTGTACAGACTTTCACCCTTCATTGCCAGTTGGCTGCCAAAGGTGGACCAGCAGGGGCCACTACACAATACTGATCAGCAGTGACCCCCTTATCTTGGCCATCAACGGGGATCGAGGCGAGGGGCTCGCCAGCTTGCTATTACCTTCGCTCTTCAGGGAGTACCGGCATGCCCACGGTGCACGGTGGAGGATCGTTTCTTGCTCCCGCGCGTAGACTCATTACAATGCGGTAAGGACAATGTATGGCATTTCTTCAAAAACACGCCCCGTCCCGCTCTCTCCGTCTGGCAGCCATCAACATGGTGTGGTTGGGTATTATCATCGGATTCTTTGGCTTATGCGTTTTGGCAGTGACGTTGGGCGACTTCAGAGCCGCACCGTCAGGCTTCGGGAAAACGATCAACGTAGTTGTGGCCGTGCTTGTTGGCTTGGGGATGTTGCTGCCCGCAACACTCTATGTGGTCTGCGGTGTTCAACTGAATCGCCGGCAGCGCTGGGCTGCAACCTGGGGGATTATGCTGACTTGGGGCGAGTTGGCCTTCGCTGGCCTCGTTAGCGTAGCCTCGCTGGCAATGTGTCTCACTCAGAAGCCCAACATCATCGGGACACTCATTACACTCGTGTGGCTCGCCGCCTTAGCCCAACTTCTGGTACATCTGCGAAAGGCCCGTGCATATCTTGACGGTCTCGCCCACGGCCCGGACCCACTGCACCAACCTGACTGCACCGAGACAATTGCTGGCATGGAAACTGGTGACGGCAGCAGCAGCCATGGCGCGTGATCACGCACAGCTATTTAGGGCAATTCGGTTGCCGGATGCGGCGCTGAACTCAACGGAATCGCCCAATGCTTCAGGGATCAGTGCGGCATAGTGCCACCTCCAGATCTCCCGCGAATTGCCCATTAGCGTGGATATCTTGTACAGACTTTCGCCCTTCATTGCCAGTTGACTGCCGAAGGTGTGCCGGGATTCCAGACAGGACCTGTGTAGTGTCGTCATATCATACTCCACGATACGAATCTGGATTGAGGGGCGCCCGAATAGCCTGCCAGTACGCGACATATCGCCAGCCCCACGGGTCTTCGGAAGCGGGTTGAGTGTTGATGTGTGGCACGGTGTGCCGCGCTGCACGGTGTGCCGCACTACTGTGGTCAGCCCGCCGGAATGCGCCATAGCGCATCGATCGGCAGGGCATGCAGGTTCGGCCCAAAGGGCACGACTTCCCGCCCCAGATACAGAACCACGCCGCGGACAAACCGCTTGCCGGTGGCGTCGGCCAGGTCGCTCAGGCCGCGCAGGTCGTCGTTGCCGGGATTCGTCGCCGCCTTTACCTCCACTCCGACGATCATTCCCCGCCGGTCCTCCAGCACATAGTCCACCTCGCGGCCGTCGGCTGTGCGGTAGTAATACAGCGCCGGCTTGGTCTGGCTCCAGCCGATCTGCTTGTGCAACTCTTGTCCGACGAATGATTCGAGCATCGCGCCAAGGTCGGTACTGGGCTCCGTCAGCCGCGCGGTCTCCAGGCCGCAGAGGTACGCCGCCAGTCCCGAATCATCCAGATAGACCTTCTCGCGCTTGATAAACCGTCTCCTGGGGCTTCCCGACCACGCCTGCAACGGCTGGTACAGATGCGTAGCCTGGAGCAGTGTGAGGTAGCGTTTGAGCGTCGGTTGGGCCAGACCGATGTCGCGCGAGAGCGAGGCGATGTTCAGCAGGCCCCCAGTCTGAGCGGCCAGCAGGGACAGGAGGCGGGGCATCTGTGTGAGGCCGTCGATATCCGCCATGTCCCGCACGTCACGCTGCAGGATCGTGGTGATGTAGGACCCGAACCAGGCTTGGCGGCGGGCGGCATCTGCGCGGTGGGACATCTCGGGGTACCCGCCGGCAACGATCCGCTGAGCGAGGTTCGCACGCGTCATTGCCAGGGGAGAAACCGCAGGCAGGGGACTAGGGCGGAACAGGGCGTCAATGAAGCCCTCGCGGGTGCCCTCCAGTTCACCTTGCGAGAACGGCCAGAGCGTCAGGATCTCCATACGTCCGGCCAGGGATTCGGAGAGTTTGGGCAGCAGCAGGACATTGGCCGACCCGGTCAACAGGAAACGCCCCGGCGTTCTCTGGCGATCCACTTCAAGTTTGAGGGCCCGAAAGAGCTCGGGGGCCAACTGGACCTCATCGATGATCACCGGCGAGGAAAGGCCGGCCAGGAATCCGCCGGGGTCGCGGGCGGCGGCTGAGAGCACGGCAGCGTCATCCAGTGTAATGTAGCGAGCCTTGTGGCCGGCGCTGGCAAGAGCCTGGGCGAGAGTGCTCTTGCCACTCTGCCGAGGTCCTTGGAGGAGCACCACGGGGCTGTCCGTCAATGCCTGGAGAAGCGAATGGGTGAGGTGGCGTGGAATCATGGAGGCATTGTACTTCCGCGCATTAGATAATCAAACGCCATGTGTTAGATTATATAACACTGTCTTGCGCTTCAACTTGACTGAGGAAGGTGCGCCGGTGATCCGGGTGCGGGACACTTTGGGCGGCTTCTCGAGGTCGGCTCACTTGTACTCCGTTTTCGCCGAAAACGGAGGGATTGGACGGCCTTGGGCGCGGGGGCGCGGTATCGGCGGGCGGAATTGGTTCGCAGGGCAGTGCTTCAAGGTCTTCCTTAACGCCGGTTTCGGTGCGCCCGTCGTCTCGGCTGCGGCGATTCGTTCTTGCGTGTGTTGACATTTTGTTATCACGCCTGATATGACAAAGATCAATGGAAGGGTGGATTATGAAGAAGTCAAAGACCGGCACAATGAATTACCCCGTCCGCGACAGCTATCTCGATATGGTCCGGCGCTTCCCCCTGCGGCCGATCCGGTCGGATGCCGAGAGCGATGCGGCCGCCGTGATTCTGGACAAGTGGTTCGGCCGCTCGGATATGGATGCCGGCGAGGAGGACTACGTCCAAACTCTGACGCTGCTGGTCGCCGACTATGAGCAGAAACACCGGCCCTACGAACTAGCGGAAAGCACCGTGACGGACCGTTTACGGTTCACCATGAAAGAGGCGGGGCTGACGCAGACGCAACTGGCCGGAATCGCAGGAATTGACCGCAGCCTGATGAGTATGATCCTCTCCGGCAAGCGGGAGTTGAGCAAAGCCAGCGTTCGTCGCCTGGCGACGTACTTCCATATGGAGGCTGGGTATTTCCTGTAAGGCACACTGCTCCATGCTGCCAATACGCCTTCCCCCTGACCCACCGTGGCCCAGTCTTGCTGCTCCAAAAAGTGAAAAGAATTCCTGCCGCACGTAAACCCTTGTCAATCCTCATCTCCCTCTTACCAAATCATGCCAACCACCCCTATATGGTAGAGGGCTCGCGCGCTTTTTCTCTTGAGCGTGCGTACCCGCACGGTTCTTTGACAATCGAATACCACCACCCCGCGCGAACCTGCGCACCTTTGCTTGTAATGTGAGCCAAATCACAGAGCATGGCTGATTGCACCTGCTAACCTGAGCATCTTCCAAGTGGGTCGTCTCGCCCTCGAGCGACGCTGCATGCGGGCACCTATTCCGACATGCTCACTGCGCACCCAACCTGCGCATCTTCGAGTTGGATGTGATCCATATCACAAAGCCACTCCATGTGTCCACGTCAACCTGAGCACCTTCGCCCTTCCCTTCGTTTCCGCTCTCCCCTCTTCCCGGGCACCTTCGCTTCCCTGCTTCTGACTCCTGACTTCCAACTCCTCCAGGACGACTTATCCACAACGAGATGGAACTTGCGCACCTCCTCCCCTGCATCCAGCGCAACCTCTTTTCTGGCAGGTACTTACCGACATGGGGGTACATCTCGCGCAACTTGCGCACCTGCTCACTTATCCACCGGCCGCCGAAGCCCTCGAAAGCGCGCTGACCGTTCGCGTGCGGCACAGTGTGCCGCACCACTGTAGACTTAGAGCCGGAACATCGCGTTCATTGATTCACTGACGCTATCGGCGTGGGAAGCGGTGACCGTGCGGGCCGGGCCGTTGCCATCCTTGGAATCCCGGTATTTGGTAATAATTGTGTAAGGCTATTCGAGGACCAGGGGCTTGAACGCGGGGCGGTTCGTGGTGAATTGCTCGGCCGCCAGTTTCGCTTGCTGCTGGATGACCTGGCGTGCTTTCGATGGGGCGAGGCTGATCACTCCCTGGTGGTAGTTTTCCCACTGCTGTGCGTCCAGGTCGTTGCTTTTTCCGAGGAATAGCGTGCACGGGCACGGGGCCATATAGTACCTGACAATCCGGGCGTCATGGATGATGGCCCGAGTTGTTGATGTGTTTGTTGAGGTTGTTATGTCTGAATTGGCGCGGGCCTTGTCGACCGACCAGGTTCGCAAGGCGGTCAAGCTGACCTATGCCCAGGCGATGCTGGGCTCGATCTACATGGCCTCCACGGGCGGGATGTTTCTGATCGGGTATGCCCTGCAGTTGGGGGCGAGTAATGTCCAAATCGGGCTAATGAGCACGCTGCCGATGCTGTGCATCGTGTTCCAGTTGGTCTCGGCAGCGCTGGTGGAGCGAGGGGTTGGCCGGCGGAAGCTGACAGTGGTCTGCTCGCTGGTGAACGTGCTGCTCTGGGGGCTGATCATCCTGATTCCCTATGCCGGGGCGCACCTGGGCGGGTCTGGGCGAGTGTGGATGCTGCTGTGCATCGTGACGCTGGTTACTCTGTTTGGCTTTGTGGCGGGAAACGCGCGCAGCAGTTGGATCGGCGACCTGATTCCCGGCCGGTATCGGGGCACGTTCTTCGGACGACTGGGCATGTACGGCAGCATTATCGGCACGATCTTCGCCCTGACCGAGGGGACGTTCCTGGATCATGTCAAGACGATGGGGATCGGTGCGTTCAGCGTGCTGTTTGGGTTTGGCATGCTCTTTGGATTGGCCAACGCCCTGCTCTTCGTTCCGCAGGCGGAGGCGCCGTTGGATGCTCCGAAAGAGTCGGAAGGGTTCTGGCACCATGTCCGCCAGACCTTCGCCAACCGGCAATTGATGATTATGGCGGGGGTCGTGGGCGTGTGGTCGATGCAGAGCATCGCCGGGCCGTTCTATGCGGTGTATGCGCTGCGCGACCTGAAGATGCCGTTTCTGGGGTTTGGCCTGTTGAACGCGGCCGCCATGTTGACGGGGCTGTTGGGGGCGCCGTTCTGGGGACGGCTGGTCGATCGCTACGGCTGCCGGCCGGTGCTGATGACCTGCGCCCTGATCATCGCCCCGTTCCCGCTGGCATGGGCGTTCATGACCACGCCGCTGCGGATCTACAGCACCATCATTCCGCTGAATGCCGTTGCCGGGTTTATCGGCGCGGGCATCATGGTTTCGCTGAACACGCTGATCTACAAGGTTACGCCGTCGGCCGGGCGATCGGTGCAGTTGGCGATCTATTCGGTCATCGTGGTGCTGGTGGCGGCCCCCCTGCCGACGTTGGGCGGATACCTGCCCGATCTACTCAAGCGGATGGGCATCGACGCCGACATGCGGGTGCTGTTCTGCAGCCAGACGATCTTCATCATCGGCGCTTTGTTCTTTGCGCGGATGATCCGGGAACCGAAGGCGCGGCCGGCGGGAGAACTGATGCGCAAGCTACCCGAGCATCTGCTGAACCGAGGCGCAAGGGCGCTACCCGTCGAGGTCGCGGACGATGCGGCGATGGAAGAGGAAGCCGTGCTGGAAGCCGTGGAAAGATAGGCGGACACCTGATCGTTCCAGAGACCCACAGATTGTCTGCACTGTTGGTTACTCGTGCTCACCCGACTTTTGCAGGTGCGCGAAGGTGCTGATCATGAACCACAGAAGCGGAAAGGCGCCGAAGACGATGATGATCGTGTCGGGGACCATGCGCCAGGTGCCCAGCATCTGCACCGCGGGCATCTCATAGAATTCCGCGCTGCGGGCGAACCAGAAACCTTTATCGTACACGTTCCAGACCTGTAGAAGCCCAATCGGCAACAGCCCCGTGGAGAACATCAGGAACAGGCCGCCGTTGAGGCCCCAGAAGCTGACCTTGAGAATCTTGTTGTTCCACTGATCCTCTTTCACCAGCCCACGCCAGGAGAACAGGATCAGGGCAATGGCCAGCATGCCGTACACACCGAAGAGCGCGGTGTGGCCGTGGTTGGCCGTCAGGTAGGTGGCGTGCTCGTAGTAGTTGATGATCGGCAGGTTGATCATGAACCCGAAGACGCCAGCACCCAGGAAGTTCCAGAAGCTGCTGGCGATGAGGAAGTAGAACGGCCACTTGTAGGGGAACTCGCGGCCCTGGGCACGGATCTCTTTGTACTCCATCAGAGCTCGCGTCACCAAAAGGATCAGGGGTATGGGCTCCATGGAGCTGAAGACGCCGCCGATGGCCAGCCAGAAACTGGGTCCGCCGTACCAGAAGTAATGGTGGGCTGTGCCGGGAATGCCGCCCAGGAAGGTGATGATGGCCGAGAGATAGGCTGCCCGCAGCGCTGATTGTGCGGAGACCAGGCCCAGTGTCACCAGGAACAGGGCGATCACCGCGAGGCCGAAGAACTCGAAGATGCTCTCAACCCAGATATGGACCACGAACCAGCGCCAATAATCGGCCAGCGTAATGTGAGTGCCGCGGCCATACATCAGCCCAAACCCGAAGAACAGCACGACGAACACCGCACTGAACACGTAGAACCACAGCAACGCTTTGGTGTCCACCGCCTCATCGTTCGCCGGCTTGGCGCCCAGTGCGGGGGCCATTGCCCGGTAGACGACTACCAGCCAGAAGAGAAGTCCGCCGAAGAGCAGTATCTGCCAGAGCCGACCCAGCTCCAGGTATTCCCAACCTTGATGGCCGAGCCAGAACCATGCCTGGCCAAGATAACCTTTGATGCCGAGGACTTCGCCGAGCAGGCTGCCCACGGCGACCAGAACGGCCGCCGCCAGCAGGATATAGACCATCAGGCGTTGGCCTTTGGGCTCGCCGCGGCCAACCAGAGGCGCGAGGTAGATCGCGGTGCCCATCCACGAGAGGGCAATCCACAGGATCGCCAGTTGTCGGTGCCAGGTGGCCGCCCAACTAAAGGGGTACTGTTTGCCGACCAGTTCAATGTAGAAATGGCCCGGATGCACGGTGTAATGCGCCAGCAGGCCACCGTTGAAGATCTGCAAGACGAACAGCACCCCGGCGACCAGGAAGAACCAGGCACTGGCCCGCTGACTGGGCGTAATCGGTATCGCCAGGAGTTGCCGCGCTGCGTCCACTCCCTTGGCCTGGCCGTAGAAGAAGCCGTAGCGGTGCACGATATAGACGACGATTCCCAGCACCACCAGCAAGCTGAGGATCGACGCCAAGCTCCAGAGCAACGCCTCGGCGGAGGCCCGATTGCCCACGCTGGGATCCGATGGCCAGTTGTTGGTGTAGGTATAGTTCTCGCCAGGGCGCGGCGTGCCGGCAGCCCACGCGGTCCAGAAGAAGAAATCCGCAATGTGCTGGCGCTCCAGCGCTGTGGGCACCGTACCGGGGAGGAAACCATAGTGCTCATCGCCGTCGGCGAACACCTTTTCCCAATACGCCCGCACCTTCTCCAGCGCTGCGGCCTGGGCCGGCGTCAAGGTCAGCGTATCAGTGGCCGGGTCGAATCGATTGACGCGCAATTCCGCCGTCGGCACTGTTTCTCCGACCATGTGCAGCGTGCTGGCGGCAAAATCCATCCCCCGCAATGCGCCGTGGCCCCAGATACTGCCGTGATCCATCAGTCCGTAGCGCTGATACACATCCTGCCCGAGCATAATGGTCTCGCGGTCGGTGATGGCTCGGCCGGCAACCACAACCCGGCCGGGAATGGGGGCCATATTCTGCTTCGCAAAATAGCCCCCGATCAGCAGGATGGCCATGCTGACAAGGAAGGAAATGACCGCCGAATTACGCAGCAGGCGAGTGCTCACGTCTGTGCTCCTGGCTGTAGTTCGAGCCGCTTGCATTCGTGCAAAATGCAGACAACGCTTCCCGCACCGATGGAGAATCGGCTGGAGGCAACTGATTCCAGCTATCTGTCGGAGCAGGTGGACGCAACCGAACTGAACTGCATCTATCGGCTGCATTCTACGGAACCAGCCTGAACTACGGCTAGGTACAAAAACCGCAGATCTCTGGTAAGGCGCGGGGCGGGGGTCTTCGCGAATACCTCTTTCGCGTGCCGGGTGGCGGGGTACAAAACAGGGCACAAGTTTGCGTTCTCAGCCGACGAGAGATGGACTCGCGTTGCCGCAAGTCATTCTCACGTAAACAGTAGGGGCAGGATTCGCACCTGCGACCACCGGGTCATGAGCGTCGGGGAGCAGTCCTTGTCCCGGCACCCGGCCTCGGTAGAATCGCCCGGACACTGACGCTGGTCGGCGCTGAACGGTTCTTCCGGGCAACGTCGGCCGACCTGTCCATAGAGCATCCATGGCAACCACGATGATCCCGCGACCCGATCTACTCGACGCCAACTCTCCGGCCGGGCTGGAAGTGTTCCAGTTGACCTCGGAGGCGTTGCCCTCCTCGCACATCTACATGGAAGCCCAGATCTTCACGCCCGACTCCAAGCGGTTGCTTCTTCACCGGTCGGCCACGCCCCATGGCAGTAGCAAGGACGACCCGGAACACCGTTACCTGCTGTGCGACCTGGCGGACGGAGGAAAGCTCATCCCGGTGACCGACGAGGTCGGTGCCACCGCCCCGTCGGTCGCCCCCGACGGCAAGAGCTTCTACTACTTCGTCAACCAGACCCGCATCGGCGGCGGCCGCCTGACACTCAAGCGCCGGCGGATCGACGGTAGCGCCTCTGAGACTCTCGTGGTCATCGACGGCCCGCTGCCTGGCACGACCTTCCGCCCCAGTTGTATCTACCCGCTTTCGACGATCTCCGCCGACGGTCGGCGGCTGGCCGTGTCGGCCTTCCTGGGCGATGGCGCCGAGACCGGCGCTCCGTTTGGCCTGATGGTGTTCGACATCCCTTCGGCCACTGTGAGCCTCATCCTCTATGGCCCATCCTGGTGCAACATGCACCCACAGTACTCGCGCTCGTCGGACCCGCGCCATGCCCGTGACATCCTCGTCCAGGAGAACCACGGCAACGTCAGCGACGCCCAGGGAAACATCGCCAAGCTTGTCACCGGCGTGGGGGCCGACATCCACGTGGTCCGCGACGACGGGATGAGCTTCCGCGACATGCCCTGGGGGCGGGACGGCCTGGAACAGTGCCAGGGGCACCAGTGCTGGCGCGGATGCAGCGACTGGGCGATCACCTCCACCGGCAGCCCCGACGGATTCCGGCTGATCGAGGGCCGAGCCGTGGCCCACGTCGATCACAATGGGCTGAAGACTCCCGGCGCAGTGCGCAACGACCTGTCAGTTCGAGTGCCGCAGCCCACTTTCTTCCACTTCGCCACCGACCGCGACGGGCAACGGCTGATCACCGACAGCCGCTTACCCGATGGCCGCGTCCCGGTTTTGGTCGCCCGGCTCGGCGAGGCCGGCCGCGATCCCCTGCAGGACCTGACGTACCTGCTGGATTCCCGCTCGAAGTGGCTGAAGGACTCGCACATCCACCCGTTCCTGTCCCCTGACGGCCGGATCGGGTTTTTCAACTCCAACGAATCCGGCGTGCTGCAGGCGTATATGATCCGCAATCTCCCGGGGTGAGCCGGAGACAGCTATCTCATGACCGATCGCATCCATGTCCGCTGCCCGAACCTGGCCACCAGGCTAATACAGACGGCCGCCGAACTGCTGGAAAGCCGCGCCGCCACACGGCCGTGGATTGCCGGTCCCGTGGAACTGGGTCTTGACCCCGGTATCGGAACCGAGGGCTATCGCATCGAGGACGGCAACCCCGGCACCCGTATCCTCGGCAATGACGAACGCGGGTTGATCTTCGGCGTCGGGCGCTTCCTGCGCCAGCCGGGGTGGCGTGGCCAGAGTGTGCCGCGCCGAACGGTGCGAGGCATCTATTTCGCCACCCATTTTCACAACTTCTATCACGACGCCCCCATTGCCGAGATCGAACGCTACGTCGAGGATCTGGCCCTCTGGGGCTGCAACAGCCTCAGCGTCTGGTTCGACATGCACCATTACCAGGGACTGGGGGATCCGGCGGCGCAGGCCATGATTGCACGCCTGAGGGCTATCCTGAAGGCCGCCAGTGCCGTCGGCATCCGCGGCGCCCTGACTACTTTGGCGAACGAGGCCTACGCGTCCAGCCCGGCGGACCTGCGCGCCGACTGGACCGCCGGCCACGATGGCTACCACGCGCCTCCGGGCGGCCATTACCACGTCGAGATCTGCCCGTCGAAGCCCGGAGGCTTGGACCTGATCCTCAAGTACCGCAAGGAGATGCTCCAGCAGTTTGCCGACCTCGACATCGGCTACGTCTGGATATGGCCTTACGACCAAGGCGGATGCACCTGCTCGAGCTGCGCGCCTTGGGGCGGCAATGGCTTCCTGCGAACGGCTCGGCCGTATGCTGAGTTGGTCCGCCAGATGTTGCCCGACGCCAAAGTCGTCCTCTCCACCTGGTACTTCGACCGCTTCATCCGGGAGGAATGGAAGGCCTTCGACAGAGCCATGGGCTCCCGGAAACCTGTGTGGGCAGACTATCTACTGGTAGACGGGCACACGGATCAGTTTCCCCGCTATCCTTTGGAACACCGGGTGGCAGGCGGCCTGCCTCTGGTTAACTTCCCTGAGATCAGCATGTTTGGCAACGGTCCATGGGGCGGATTTGGCGCCATTGCTGCTCCCGGGCGATTTCAGAAGCTCTGGGATCAGTCCGCCCAACACCTCTCTGGCGGATGGCCCTATTCAGAAGGCATCCATGAGGATATGAACAAGGCGGTGAACCTCCAGCACTATTGGGGCGATCAGGATGCCCTCGAGACCATTCGACAATATGCCGCCTATGAGTTCGCGCCTCAGGTGGCCGAGGAAGTGGCGGCCGTCGCGTGTGCACTCGAATCGCTGCAAAGCCATGAGTTGACGCCGTATGCCCACCAGTCTGCCCAGTGGCCCGAGGGCAAGCCGACCGATCCCGTCTACCATCTGCCCGCAGCGCAGCGAGTCGGGGTGGAGGCTACCCGCCGCACTCTTCGTTGCCTGGAACAATGCGAGACTGAGCTTGGGGAGGCGGCCCGCGCTTCCTGGCGATGGCGCATCCTGATGATACGTGCTACTCTCGATTGCGAACTGACGGCCAGCAGCGGTCGGAGCACATCCCGGGCCGACGCCTGCTTCGAAGAACTGGTGCGGCTCTACCATGCCCAGTCTGCCGAGCCCTCCGTCTGCCCTCCGAGCCTGCGCCAACTCGAGCGCCTCGGGTTGCGCTGACGTCCTGCTTGATCTGGTCTGACGATCTGTCCCGCTCTTCTGGTCTCGTTCGCCTATTGTGCGCCGCTCAACTGCAGCAGGAGTCCCTGCACTTTCGCTCGGTAGCCATCCAGTTCTGCCTGGGTCATCTGGGGCTGCCGGTCCCGGCGGGTATCCTCGAAGACAATCTTGCCGAGCACGCCATCCAGGTACTCCTTGGCATCGGCGGCGAGTTTCTTATGCTTCTCATCGCCGTTGGCGCTGGCAGACTTGATCGCGCGCGTCAGGGCGAGGGTATAGCGGTAATCGTTAATGCCCTCGCGAATCTGCACGAGGTTGGTGACCGGGCGGAGATTGCCTTCGCGGTCTGGGTAGACCACGCCGCCGTCATCCTCGATGCTATCGAGCGGGTAATACGGATCGGCGTGGGTGCCCATCCAGCAGAACTGCTGATAACCTTCGACGCCCGCCTGGTGGGCCTTGTACATGTAGAGGCCGAAGGCCCAGCGGTTGGCGCCCTGGTTGTTGAGGTGCACGACATTGCCGGCAGCGCGTGCCCGCTTGAAGTGGGCGGCCGTGGCAGCGTTGAGATTGCAGACGCTGGTCACGTCCAGCAGGTCGTTGGTCTCTTTGCCTTCCGGGCTCCAGCAGATCATGGTCTTCCCGCCGGCCTGGGCACACTTCTTGTGCAGATCGATTATCTTGCCCGCGACACTGTCTGGGGGCTCATCGTCAAAGGTCCACAGTGGCTCGGGAATCCCCTGGGCTTTGGCCTGTTCGGCCATGCCGCCGAAGAAGGCCTTGGCCATCGCCTCGGGCGTAGCAAAGCCATTCTGTTTGGCGAGCGCGCCCTTGTCCTCAAGGATCTGCTTCGCAATGCTGTCGCTCGGGGACACGTTAATGACGACGAATCCCATCTGCCTGGCCGACTCGCAAGCGGCCTTGCATGCGGCGAAGTCGAATGTGGCCTTGCCATCCTTGAAGCCCGTGAACTTCGGGCCATCAACATCGGTCAGCGTCAGGCCGAATTGCCGTGCGAACAGGGACGAGTTGCGACGGTCAGAAAGATTCCGCTGCTGATTCTCCGGGAAATAGGCAGAATACGGGGCGGCGCCGCCCACCCCGAACAGCGCCAGGCCCATGTCGGCATCGGGCAAGACGGCCGGCATGACCTTCAGCGACAACTCGATCTGACGGCTCTTACCGCCAATCGCCAGGGTGAGGGCTCCCTTGTAGAAACCGGCCGCCAGGTCGGGCCCGGCTGTGGCGGTGACATAGAAGCTGCGCGTGGCATCCTTCGGAATCTTGCAGCCTGTTTCGGGCGCATCCACCAGCAGCCATGGCACCGACCCATACAGACCCGCTCCGCCAAACCCGATGCATTTGAACTTCTGGCGGACCATCTGGAGCTTGATGGCCGCGGGCGGCAGTGCCTGGCCCTGTTCATTCTTGAGCTCGCCTGTGGCCAGCTTCACTTCGCCAAGGTCCGCCAGTGCGTACATGCTGAAGCGGGCCGAGGTCGTCTCACCGCGGCTGGCGGTTAGCGAGATCGCTGGGGAGGTCATCACCTCCTCGGTGCTGGGCGCATCCCAGATACCCACGGACTTGTCCGCAGTGCGATTGAAGAGGATGAAGCCATCGGCCGTATGCTGCTGCGCCAAGGCCGGGTCGATCGCCTGCCGTTGCGGCAACTGCTGCATCCAGTTCGTGTCGAACTCGTGCTTGCGCCATCCGTTGAGCGCGGCGAGGAACTTCCTGCCGGCCTCGGACTTGTCGGCGGGGTAGATGACCAGGCCGTTCACGGTCGCGGCGTAGGGACCGGAACCGCGGAAGTTCAGATCCAGCCGGCCACCTGTCACGTCAACGTCAAACTCGCGCGGCTGGTAGCGCCACTGGATGTACCGGGCGTAGATGTCGTCGCCGGGCAGATCTTCGGTCTCGGCGAAGTGGAAGTAGCGGTCGAGGAACTCCTTGCCGTCCATCCTCTCTTCGAGGATGACCTTGTCGCCGGCGCGGATGCTGCGGTCGGTGTAGTTCTGGTAGAATTCCCACATCCCGGGGTCTTCCCACATCATCCAGAGGTGGTACTTGCCGTCGGGCAGCTTGACCGAGAATGTGTTGTTGGGCGTGCTGATCCAGTCGTTGATGAATGAGTCGGCGATGCGGTCGCGGCGGATGGGGTTGAGTCCAGCCTTGCTGACCCAGCCGAAGCCGGAGTCGTCGGTGTAGATGCTTTCATTGGTCACGCCCACGGTGCCCAGGATCACTGGCGAGCCAGCCGGACCGAAATCAAATGCCCGTACCGATGGGTCGCGCGGGAAGTCGAGCTTCTCCAGACGGATATTGTCCACCTGGATCTCGGCGTCGGAGGAGATGAGGAACCGCTGGAGCTTGTCCCAGTGGAACGGCCGCGGGTCAAGACTATCCTTGGGCGAACCTTCGCCACGGTGCAGGCCAGGAACGTACAGCTCGAGGGTGCTACGGCCCGGGCGGACCGACACGTAGCGATTGATCCAGGAGTAATAGCCGTGGCCACCCTGCGCCGGTTCGGCCACATCGTCCGACCACACCATGGTCATCCGCGCCACTCGCTGCGATGGGTTGTACACGTCGATGCGAAAGAGGTCGTACCGGGCGAATTCAACCTTGGGCGACAGGAAGCTCAGCCCCGCGCTTTTGCCGATGGTGGCGGCCTTGCCGGTCAGATCCTTACTATCGGCGATGCCCGGCCCCTTGTCGAAGATGCCGGAAGTACCATCTTCGAAATCGGCCAGCACCTTCGTCTCGGTGACCGCCTGGGCAAACGACAGCGTGCAGCCCATGGCGATCCATAGGCTGGCGAACAGTACCTGGTGCGCTCGCATGACGAACTTCCTTTCCGTTGGGTGGATGACCGGGCGAGGAGCCGATGGCCTGTTGGTTTACGGGCCGTCTGCGCCAAGCCCCACAGCCAGAGCGTAGTGTCATGCGCTACCGCCAGTGATGCAAGTGTGGAGCAGTCCACTCGGCCGGCCGGCGATGCGTGCTAGCGCCCTGCAGGCACGGGAGTTGCACGCTGCCTTGCCGGGCGCCAGGCTGGACAGCAACGAGTCTTGGGTCCCCTGCCGTTCTGCCAATGTCGCCGAAGCTCTCAGTATCGCGTATGATCCCGCGACTTTGCAGGAGATACATCGCCCCATTCCATGCCGCGTGAACTGACCAACCTTGAGAAAACGCAGCGACTGAAGTTCGCAATTGCGGGCGATGCGTGCAACTCCATCTATCTGAACTTGGCGACGGCCGGGTCGGTCTTGCTTTTGTTCATGGACCGGCTCGGTCTGGACAAGGCGCAGATGGGCGCGCTGCTTGGGGTACTGGGCCTTGGGCCAATGATTTCGCCGCTGACGACGCAGCTTGGCGCGATATTCGGGTTCAAGCGGCTTTCGCTCTCGTTCAGCGTACTGCGGGTGATCATGCTATCGGGAATGATCGCAGCGCCCTGGGTTGCGGCGAAGTATGGGCCGGCGGCGGCGTTCAACTATGTCGCGGTGGTGCTGATTGCGTTTAGCCTGTGCCGGTCAACGGGTGACAGCATGGGCGGGCCATGGTCGATGGAGTTCATCCCGCCAACCATTCGCGGCCGATTTATGGCACGGCAGATGATCGTGACCATGCTCTGCGGGGCGGGCTCGATTTTCGTAATCGGGCACTTCCTCGGCCAGGAAGCCGCGACTTGGCGGTTCCAGATGTTCTTCGCGATTGCGATCGTCTTTGGACTGATGCCGTCGCTGTGCTATTCGCGGGTGGCCGGCGGAGCAGCACATCCGGGGGCGCGTATCAGTTTCGGCAACATCCTGGTGCCGTTGCGTGATCCGGTTTACCGCCGCCATCTTCTGGGGAATGTCGTCATTAACCTTGGCTGGTGTGCGGCGATGCCGTTTGCCCCGCTCTACCTGCGTGACCAGATCGGGCTTCCGCCGGACCAGGTGGTGTCGCTTGATGCCATTATGATGCTTGGGTCACTGACCAGCAGCTTTATCTGGGGTTGGGCGGCCGACCGCTATGGCGGCAAGCCGGTGATGGTATCGCTGCTGTCGTTGCATGTGCTGCTGCCGACGGGTCTGATTCTGCTGCCGCACCACAGTGACTGGAGCCATCGGCTGGCCATGGTGATGTACTTCACGCATGGCTTTATCAGCATCGGCTGGATCATCGGCTTTTACCGATACTTCTTCATCAACCTCATACCTAAGGAGAACCGGGTTCCCTATATCGCCCTGAACTCATGCATCGTCAGTGCGGTGGTCGGGTCGGGGCCGCTCTGGGCTGGCTTCGTGCTGCAGCGGATGTCTGGCTTCAGCGGGCATATTGGGCCTCTGGCGATCAATGCACATACGCCGTTCTTCGTCGGCGCGATTGTTTGCGCAATCATTTCGACCTGGCTCATGGCCGGCTTGCCCTCGGCCGGCGCTGTCGGCACTCGTCACTTTGCCGGGCTGTTCTTCCAAGGCAATCCGCTGGCGACGGCCGCCAGTCTTGTGGGCTTCCGATACGCCGGCCGCGAGGACAGACGCGTTGCCATTGTCGAGCGTCTGGGTGCTTCGCGCAGCCCGCTGACGGTCAATGAACTGATCGAGGCGCTGGAAGATCCGAGTTTTTCGGTCCGCTATGAGGCGATCGTATCTTCGGTGCGTACGGTGCGTGATCCACGGCTGATCGATGCCCTGACACAACTACTTCACAATGCTGATCCGGGGCTGCAGATGGCGGCGGTATGGGCACTGGGCCGAATGGGCGACGAGCGGGCATGTGCGGCCCTGCGCGTGCTGCTGGATGCGCCGTACCGTACGCTACGCGCCCAGGCGGCCCGGTCGCTGGGCATGCTTGCGGACCACGAATCGGCCGAGAAACTCATTCGGCTGTTTCGGTCTGAGACTGATACTGCACTGCGGATTGCCTATGGGTCGGCCGTTGCATCGCTGAACAGGCCGGAGTTACTTTGTGACCTGCTGCAATTGCTGCGCGAGCTGGCCTCAGACCAGGATAGCCATCGCCGCCGCGAGGTGTCGATGGCGATCGCCACACTGGTGGGGCAGGATGAAGCTGCGCTGCGGCTGTGGCGGCGCATGCACGATGAGCCGGGCAATACGCTGGCGGCCGTGCTGCTGGCGATGAGACAGCGTTTGTCGCTGGGGAGCGCAGGCAGTTTCCCTCCCGCCACGATGCGGGAGTTGATCGAGCGCTGCGCGTATGCGTTTGCCGGCGATGATTTTGAAGCGGGCACGGCCGATTTGATCACGGTGATCGATGCGACCAGGCCTGAGGCATTTACTGCTGAGGCACAAGCCGTTCTTGCTGATTCGCGACAACATCTCTGCCAGCACGGCGGTGCTCGCCGTGAGTACATCATGCTTGCAACGCACTCGCTGCACGTGGGTTTACGTGCTACGGCGTAGGATCAGGCCGATATCGAGCTCAGCGCGATGGTGCGCCCGCCGTTCAGGATGGACTGCCGGCCGGCTTCGACAACCAGGTCGTTGATGTAACTGTTGGCAGGGGTGGCAATCAGGCCTTGCTGGTCGATTTCTTTGAGCCTGGCTTGGCGTGCCGCGAGGGCCTTGGATTCGGGCATGCCGGCGCAGGCCTGATTGACGGAAATGGCCGCCGTAACAAGGCCTTCGACGGAGTCGAAGCCGTAGCCGGCGGGCCGTAATCCTTTGCCGCTCCAGGGGACGAGACGCATGTAGTCGGGATTGATGAAGCGGAAGGGGTATTTCTGGCTGCCGTCGACATAGGAGTGGCTGACGCCGCGGAATTGGTCGTTGTGGTGGATCAATCCGCCGGAGTCGCCGCCTTCGCAGTAGAGGCACATGCCCTGGTCGTTGGAACCAGCGCCCTGGTCGGGATAGCCCAGGCCATTGAGGATGCTCAGGATGCCCTGGTTTTCGAAAACCACCTGGGCGGAGCTCCAGAGATAGCCCTTGTTACCGTTGGGGAAGGTTCCGGGAATGCCGCGGACGGCGACTTCCACGGGCTTGAGGCCGGTGATGAAGTAAACGAGATCGACGTAATGGCAGCCGATGTACGTGAAGGGATCGGAGTTTTCGCAGGTAAACCAGTTCTGGAAGTTGGAGTGGCGATAGTACCAGGGCTCAATGAGCTTGGCTTCGCCGCAGCGGAACTGGCCGAAGCGGCCGGCCTGATAGGACTTGCGGGCTTCGAGACTGCGGCGGTCGAATCGCTTGTGGTATTCAACGCCGATGAAGAGGCCCTTTTCGTAGGCCAGTTTTTCGAGTTCCAGAGCCTGCTGGCCTTTGAGCACGAGGGGCTTTACCGACAGTACATGGTGGCCGGCCTGCAGCGAGGCTTTGATCATGGCATAGTGCAGTTGATCGGGCACGGCGGTCATGACCAGGCTGCGCGGGGGCATCTGGGCGAGGACCTTGAGGTACAGGTCCGCAGCGGCCGGTTCATTTCCGGAGGACAAGTCAGGGAAGGCCTTGAAGCTCTGATCCGGGAAGGCTTCGCGCAGGTCGGCCGCCTCGGCCAGTTCGCGCATGGGGGCAACGCGGCGATCACAGATCTGGATGGATTCGATGATGCCGAGGCGCTTCAGGTGATAGAAGGACGGCAGAAGCTGATCGTGGGTGATCATTCCGCCGCCAACGAGTGTTAGTTGAATAGCCATGATTCCTTTCGTAAGCGAGACTGTACAAAACTGGAGCGCATTATCACTGGTGGGAGGTTTCGCTCAAGTCCGGGCGCGTATGGCGGGCCATGAAGGGCTGGAGGAAGCGAGCACGGGTGGTGAATGGGGGGCATGGCATCAACCAAGGTCATTGAGATATTGGAGCAATCGGTACCATCGATTCGAGATCTCCAATGGAAACGGCGTCGCTCTGACGCTATAAGCGACGGAGAGCTGAGATGGTCGCCAGCTCGGGCTATGCCTCTAAAGAGGTCACTTATGAGCAGCACATCGCAGTCCAGCGCATCGGTGGTGTGGCAGCAAGCCGCGCAGGGACGTACCGCGTATGCCTTTCGCATCAGCCATGACGAGGGCGGTGCGGCGCCGATCTATGCCACTGCGATCGTTGAGTGGCTAATGTCGACGCCAGCGGGGCCACGGGTCATGCGCGAATACCATCTTCATCGCGAGGGTTGCGGATGGTCGGGCAGCGATGTGGCTCCCGATACGGCAGATGCAGTCCGTATCAGCCTCTATCAGTGGAAGCAACTGGAGGAAGTTGTCCAGCGGCCCTGGCGATTCGCCATGGAGCAACTGCGCGTTGCGCCCAGGAAGCAGAGCGTGAGATTCGCGGCAGCTTTCCAAGCCGTTGGAGCGGCCGCCGAAACCCTGGAAACTCACTGTCAGATCTGCATCGATACGATCCGTCAAGCCGGCGAACAGAAAGTTGATCTGCTGTGCCTGAGTGAGAACTTCCTGGACCGGGAGATCCATCTGCCACTGGAGGAAAAAGCAATTGGGCTGGATCACCCCTGCATCATCGCGATGCGCGACGCCGCCAGGGAGGCCCAACTCCATCTGGTGTTCTCATTTCACGAAAAAGAGGCCGACGGGCGCATCTACAATACCGCCCCGCTGATCGGACCGGATGGCCAGATCATCGGCTGCTATCGGAAGAATTTTTTGGCGATGGGTGAGCTGATGTGGGGAATGACGCCCGGCAAGGGTTTTCCCGTGTTCCAGACCAATCTCGGCCGCATTGGGATCATGATCTGCTACGACATGTGGTATCCCGAAACCGCGATCGCGCTCGCCCAGAACGGTGCCCAGATCATCTGTCACCCATTGGCCGGCGATGGTTTCGCGCCACACTGCGATGTCTGCTGGCGTGCCCGCGCGGTGGATCATCAGGTGTTCCTGCTGAGCAGCCCAACCAAAGAGTGCTCTAGCGAGGCCAGCGCCAACATCATCGACCCAGAGGGCCGGATTCTGGCCACTACCCGCGAGGCCAATGACCTGGCGATGGCGACCGTATCATTGCCGGCCGGCCGGCGATTGTCCTGGTTGACTAATGGCCCGCAAGAGACCACGGTGGGCAATGTTCTGAGGGAGACGCGGCCGCTTCTGCGGCGCTACAGCGGCATCGATCGGGAGTAAGTGCGCCGACGTGAGGATCAGCGTGGTTTTGCCCGCGGGATGTACAGGCCCAGGCAATCGCGGGGTTCCAGTCGAATCTGTACACTGGCGCCATCAATCGGAATCGGCCGGTTATCCCACAAGGAGCTGGCCTGTGCCGGAAGAGGGATTCCCATCTGAGCCAGATCCAGGCGGAAATCCCTGGGATCTTCCTCCCAGTTGAACAGGCCAATAAGTTGGAAAGTCGGCTCATCGGCCAGCCATACGCTGGGCAGGCCTTCGTGGCTGTCAAACAGGTCCAGAGGAACGGCCGCCCGGCTGAGGCGATGATTCACAACCTTACGGAGAATCTCGATTCCCGTGTCATTGAGGAGCGGAAGGTGATCACTCAGCAGAATGTCACCGGCCGACAGCAGGACGAGAAACGCATAGGTCCGGGCTTCGCGGGCGTTAAACTGCCGGCCACTCCACCACCAATCTCCGAGATCGGCAGGCTTGAAATGGCGTTGGCGCCCCAGTGAATGGTTGGGCGAATGCTCCGGCGAGCGGACCACGAGAAAATCGGGATCGTTGTTCCATAGCGCGCGATGCATCCACCAACGAGACGCAATGCAGCTCAGGTCGCGCAGCACATGCGACCAGAATATGGCTACGTCACCGGTGATCCGGACCGCATCGACAATACCGGTTACGGATTCGTATGGTGCTCCGCAAGCGAGCAGGTAGGATTCCTGGCCGATCGCTTCGCGGATGGTTTGGAAGGTCATGCGCAGGAGCTGACCACGTGGAACCGTCGAATCGGAAAAGCGATCGCCCTTCAGGATCATCTGTGTAAAGTCGACTTTGAACGTCCGGAAGCCGTGGCTTTTCAGGCGGGTGAAGATCTCCCGGATCAGTTGCCGCACTTGGGCATGGGTGATGTCCAAGACGGCGCAGTTCCCGTTACTGACGCGGAGGTTCACGATGTCCCCCCGCCCATCACGGACAAACCAGTCGGGGTGATCCTGGTAGAGATGGGAAAAGCAGTTGACCATCAACGGCGCGGTCCAGATGCCCGGGATGCCGCCATCACGGACGATCTGGTGGCATAGCCAATCCAGGCCCTCCGCGAAGTTGTCATTGGGTATCCAGCTTCCCCAGCGCATCTGCCATCCATCATCGATCACAATGTCGGGAGTCTTGATCGCCAGTACGTTGCGCACCATGGCGGCGTTTTGCAGGACATCAGCGCTGGTGACCGCGCCTGCGAAGTAGTCCCATGAGTTCCAGCCCAATCGCGTATCCTTCAGTGGAGATGAACGGGCCCCCAGCCACTGTTTACCCACATCGTTGAGCAACGTCAGCGGGTCTGACCCGCTGCGACACTGGATCGTCGAGGTAGCCGCATCCTTGCCGGGAAGAACCGTGGCCATGATCTCACAGCGTATCATGATGCCAAAGCGGCCTTGCAGGTGGGGAGCTTCATGCAGTGCCCTGAAAGAAACATAATCGCCCGCGTGCGGCGGGAGGGTGCTCCAGAGCCAGGCCTGGCGGTTGGTGCGATGGTACAAGACATAAACCATGTGACTGGACACGCCGGCCGACATCCAGCGGTTGGGCAGACCCACGCGCTTGGTGCCACATGTCTGTTCAAACTCGGCAGCGTGGATGTACTCCATGTAGTCGTGGGCGGATGGTGCTGCCGCGAGGCGATCAGGGGCAAACTCGATGGTAATCTCTTTGAGGCGGACCGGCTTGCTGTCCGTGTTGCGCACCAGGACGCGTATTCCCTGTGAGTCCGTATGGATATGAAACTCTATGCCATCGCGGCTGGCAATACCGTGCGTTGTGGTGCCCTTCCAGTCGAGTTGATCGGAGGCAACGCTCAAGTGGTCGAAGGTGAATCGAACCACCCCCCCATGGAACCCACACAACGGCAGACGCAACAGACCCTGATCGGATATCAACTCAAACATGAGTGGCTTTCCTACATGAAATGGACAGGCGGCAGGCATCACCTGATGCCGTATGGGAAGGAGTAGTCTAGCCTTCCAGCGCATATTCTGCATGGCACTCATTGACCCAGGGCTCCGTTAGCGAGAGCGCCGAGGGCGAGTGTGTCTTGGTTGAGGAGAGGGAGCTGGCCAAGCTTGACCTCTGACCGTCGTCCCGCTCAGGTCTGGTTCGTCCTATACCGTTATGCCCATCGCCGTTTGTGGGTTTTCGAGGGTCAGTTTCACTGCTTGCTCGTGGGTCAGGCCGACCTTCTGGACGAGGTTGTCGAAGGCTCGCGGCATGATGAGGGCTGAGCCCATCAGGCAGGAGCGGTCGGGCATCCAGATCGCCAGGTCTTCGCCGATATCGACGGTGTTGTTGAAAAGGGTGTATCGGCCGGGTCCTTTGCCGGCCGGAGCGACGCAATCGGTGACGACGATGGTGCGCTGGAAACCGGCGGCACGAAGGTAATTGCGCAGTGCAAAGAAGGGCACATGGACGCCGTCGGCGATGAACATCAGCCAGAGCTGGTCCGATAGTGAGAGGGCACGCTGAATGATGTTGTCGTGGCGATGAATGGAGACCGCGCAGCCATTGCCCAGATGGGTGTACATGCTCAGGCCGGCATCGATTGCGCCGCGGAGCTGGTCGACCGTGGGGTCGCAGTGGCCGGCGGAAACGCGAATGCCTTGCTTCGCGAGCATCCTGGTTGCTTCGTAGCCGCGGTCACATTCCGGGGCCAGGGTTACCAGGCGGGTGAGGCCGCCGGCGGCATCGAGCAGCCGTTTCACCGAATCGGGGTCGGGCGGACGGATGGAGTTCTTGTCGTGGGCGCCCCGATACCCATCGGCTCGGTTCAGGAAGGGGCCTTCAATGTGAATTCCCGGGATGAGCTTCTTCACGAGGGGGTCGCGTTCGCGGTACTGGACGATGTTGCGTAACCTGCGACACATGTTATCGAGGGGGGCGGTCGTGATGGTGGCGAGGCAACCGGCAACGCCATCCTTTTGCATCGCCTCACATGCAATGTGCAGTTCGTCGCTGGTCATGTCGTCGCGAAGAAAATCCACGCCGAAATAGCCGTTGACCTGAAGATCGAAATACCGTTGTTGTGCGTTCATGCGTAACTGATCCTTCTCGTTGTTCGGCGGCATTATAACGACTTACCGTGAGCGGACGAGGCGGGCATCGGGGATATTGAGTTCCTGTCGCTTGCTGGCGATATCCTGAAGGAAGCGAGTGCCGTCGGGCCAGTAGCCGGCGGTGGGTTCGACCGTGGGCACAAGGGCGCGCCAGTACAGGTTATAGCGATGCATCAGGCCTTCGCGCACGTACTTGGCAAGCATCGAGGCAAGAGCGACGGGCATAGCCTGGGCTTCAGCCTTTTCGGCAAAGATGATGCGGACGGTTTTGTCAGCGCGGGAAAGATGATACTCGCAGAAGTCGGGGTCTTCCTTCAGCACGGCAAGGCTCCAGTCGTCGAACATCATGCGAAGCAGCGAGCCGTAATGAGATCGGCCGCCCTGGCGGTCGCAGAAGATGACCAGGCCTTGGGCGGCATAGTTGCGCAAGAGGTGATCGATGTGGCGGGCAACGTAGGAGAACGATGCGCTGCTCTTGTTGCGGGTGGCGTCCATCATTCGGTTCAGCGGTTCTTCAAGAAGGACGTGACAGTGGTAGTGGATGCAGTTTGTGTCAGTGGCCGTCAATTCCAGAGTGAGAGACTTGGAGAAAAGCTGGAGGGAGAGCAGGTCATTCTGCAGGGGATAGGACTCATCGGGTTGAGGCAGATACCACGGACAGCAAGCGAGGTCGGCCGCCAGATTGGGGGCTGCCACGGCAAGAAGATCATCGAGGGTCGTCGGCCGGCCGGCCGGTGGCTGGAAGAAGCCCGATGCCAGGAGGACGCAAAGGACGGAACGCTCAAGCTCTTTGACGCCGGCGGATGGGGAGTAGACGGCCTTTGAGTCGTTGACATGGAGTTTCCGGCCGGTGGAGGAACGTTTGGCTGAGACATGGCGGGAGAGACGTTTCCAGAGGTCGGGCAGATCGGCCATGTGGTCGCCGGGCGTGCGCAGGGCACAGCAGGCGATGGTAAGTGGGCCCAGCAGCGGCCCATATCCGGCTTCATCAATGCCCGCGAGGATCATGGCGGGGAGTATAGCGGGAAGGCAAAGAGGTGGGGAGCAATGGGAGTGGCTATGGAGATTCTACTGTGGCTGGGAAGGTACAGGCCATAACTGGCGAGGGTGAAGCCTGTTGCGCAGGGGGCTTGAAAAACGGTCGAAGCTCGCTAGGATGGCGAGCCTGATAGATGAACGCGGGTGTAGCTCAGTGGTAGAGCGTCACGTTGCCAACGTGAATGTCGTGAGTTCGACCCTCATCACCCGCTCTTGGATAACCGGCTTGTTTTTGTCCCGTTGATGATGCGCTGAATCCGGTTGCGGACCTGAGAGACATAGAGATCCGATGTGGCGTAGGTAGGCCGCGTGGCAATGAAGTCATCGAGATGCCGGCCAATTGGCATCTTTCCATGGTCGTCATACTGATCGACGATCCCCTCGCGTCGTCGGGCGGCATCACGTTCCAATCGTTCGCCGTAGGCCACAGATGCAGCTCGGTCGGTATATCCCCGTTTCTGCGTACGGCCGTGCTCTCCCTCGTACGCGATGTACCAGTGCCTGAACTCTCCCACGACAATGCGGTCGCCGAACCGTGGATCACGTTCGACAACGGCTTGGCGTTGTGTGCCATGAGCATCGGTCCACCTGGCAACACGCTTACTGCCGTCCTTGTCCGGGACGTCGACGATCACCGCGTTGGCCGGGATCGGAGCGTATTTCCTGCGTTTGTAGATCGAAGCCATTCCAGCTCCAAAGGCGTTCGCGGCGGTCCGACTAGGCTGCCTTACCCTCAACCTTGTCGATCACGAACTGCTCGATGCTCTTGCGTGACCAACGGCAGGAGTGCCCCAGCTTGATCGGCTTCGGGATTTCTCCGGCACTGGTCAAACGCCACACGCTTCGCTTGCTGATGCTCAAGATCTCTGCGACGTCGAGAGCCGTCAGGAGTTGAGCGTCTTGGGTCGGTCGATCCTGCTTTAACATGGCCATTTCCTCACTTGGGCTGCCGACGAAGCCCGCATTTGTACCCCGCTTGAACACGCCGGCTCTGGGTTGTCGAGCGGGTTCCAGTACCACCTGGAACGATCCCCATCACGCGACGGGCCCTCTCTATACTTCGGACGATGGAGCCATTCTCTAGATTCATAAGATGTTTTATTGGATGGATTTACAGGCGGAATTGTTTATAATTTCAGACTGCGTGAGGTATGACCACCGAACTTCGCAAATCCCTGTGGGAGTCGGCAGTTCAGGCTGGGATGATCGTGTCACCGGATGAACTGAGGGTTCCACTGCAGGCTTTTAGGTCTCCGGGTGTGTTTGCAGCGGTGCGAGTGTGGAGGCGAGGTTTGTACTGTCCATGTTGTAACAGGGATGACATTATCCGCTTCGGACGCCGACCCCACGGAAGTGCCGTCATTCAGCAGTTCCAATGTAGAGCACAGTGCAGGCCGGGTGGTTCAATGCACCGGTTCGTTGAATATTCCGGTACACCTCTGGCCATGGGCACGGTGACCGCGGAGGAGTGGCTTGCCATTTGGTATTGGCGGCTTTCCACACCCACGCCACTCCGGAAGCTTGAGGAAGTCAGCCGGGATCTGGGCCTCGCGGTAGGAACCATTCATCACATCGCATATCACGAGCAGAGCTGGAAATTGGGACGGCGAAACCCAGGAGGTGCATGGAACAGGGCCTGGCTTGATCTAGTATGGCGTGAACGCGGAATGAGAGGCATACGTCCGCGACGGGCCCTAACTGGGCACGATGTTGACCGGTTCCGAATCGAGCGCCCTGAGCGCCACCCAAAGCTACCCAACCAATACTTCACGCGTCGGAAACCCACCGGTCGCCTGTTCGAAGGGGACAGACGTTCGCCCCGGATAGAGATCACTGTTGTCGAAGGGAACCCAGTTGGGACTGGACCGACGGCGAGGCTCTGGGCCATGATTCGGTGAGCGTAGCAGTTACGACCTCTTCATCAGCATTTCGTAGTGCATCTGCCCGTGGTGAATGCAGATTGAATGGCCAGTCAGCACCCCGACGTCGCCTTCGGATGCGGAATCGCTGTGCCAACACTGGTCTTGACGCTATCAGCCGCGGCGATACATTTGCGTACAGAATGCTCTTTGCGTCGCCTTCAGATAGGGTATCTCGTCCTCCCAAAGATGATGTTGCGCCATGAAATCCACCATCAAGAAGCGGTTACCAAGCACATTCACCGCTCGTGGTCGGCATTTCACACACCGGCAATTGCAGCTCGTTGATCACATCGTGCGGCGCTATTCAAGCGAGGGAAGAACGAAGATCTCGGAGCGCGTATGCAAGGCACTGCGGTGGAAGCAGCCGAACGGCCGCCTTAAGGACATGGCATGCCGTGAGGTTCTTCGTAGACTCGAAGCGTTTGGTTGCTTTGCCCTACCGCCGGGGCGGACTCAAGGTGCAGCGTGGCCGCAGCGAAAGATTGCGCAGGCATATGCTGACAATACTACGCCCGTGACCTCCATTGACTTTCGTGCGCTAGATGTAGTGCGTGTGCAGACCGCCAGACAGCGACACCTTTGGAATCAACTGGTTGACGAATTCCACTACCTGCATTCATCTCGGTTGATCGGACGGCAAGTCAAGTACATTGTCTACAGTGGCACACGTCCGCTCGCATGCCTTGGGTGGAGCGACGCGGCGTGGGCCATACGCGCACGTGATGCCTGGATCGGATGGTCTCGGGTACAGATCCCTCTCAGGCGACACCTGATCATCAACAATTCCCGGTTTCTAATCGTGCCATGGGTGAAGGTACCGAATCTCGCCTCACATATCCTAGCTCGCTGCGCCAAGATCGTTGTCGAGGACTGGAACGCCGCATACGACTACCGTCCAGTGCTGTTGGAGACATTCGTCGATAGCGAGCGTTTCCCGGGCACCTGCTACCGTGCCGCCAATTGGATTTGCGTCGGCACTACGTCGGGATATGCCAAGGTCGGCAACTCGCATCATAACTCCCAGGCGCCAAAGGAGCTTTTCCTCTATCCTCAACATCCCAAGTGTCGGTCCATCCTGAAGGGGAAGCGGGTACATGTCCACTGATTTCTTTGAACATCGGAAAGAGTTCATCGGACAGAACGTTGGCGGCGTGACAATCGCGGAATGGATTGATTCCGACAACGTCTCGACACGCTTCGTTGGCACCGAGGAAGCGGGCGAAAAGCGACTCGTCTATCTGTATGCTGATAAATCCACCAGGGATCGCGACAAGACTCGCGTGCAGGGCTTTCGTACCACATGCGATGTGAGCCTCGATCTTGCAGGGCGGGCAACGGCCGTATTCGCGATTTTCGGCGACCACCGCGTCATCATGAGTCGGCCAATCCGGGAATACCTTACAACGTCAAGCTCGATGCCAAGCCAGATTGGTGATTACGTGGTTGAGAGGGTGCTCGGCTATGGGTACAAGGGCGTTACGTACCGAGTTGTGCGGCAAGGCTCAGTCAAAACACCCTACGCTTTGAAGCTAACGATTGCCGAAGAGTATGAAAACAAATCGCCGCTGCCCGAAATCGGTAGGATGATCGAGTTGGCGTCGCACGATCGAGACCATTTCCCGCAGGTGCACGCGCATGATAAGTACGAGATCACGATTTCGGGACGCCCTCAGCCGTTCGTCTACATCGTTGAAGATTTCATCCGTGGCCAGACGCTCGATGCCCTCATCGCCAGCGGATCAACCAAACTTACCCCGACGTTCCTCCATGCGTTTGTCCGGGACATGCTCGCCGCTCTCATTGTGATGCAGGAGTGCGGCTTGATGCACGACGACCTTCACGCCGGCAACATTATGATCAATGAGTCGCCGGCAGGCCTGCGCCCATACATCATTGACTTTGGATCAACCAAACCTCGGGGCATGACAAAGAAAGTGCGTGATGACGTCCGGAATTTGGCCAGCCATGTAGCCGCGATTGCCAACATGCTGCAAGCTCCTCCATACGCTCGGACTGCATGGGAAGAAAGTGTGCTGTCCGCCTGCAACGGTCTCTTGGCCAAGATCTCGGATGAGGACCCCATGCGGCGACCCGACGACGCAGGTGAGGTACTCAAGCACTTCGATGAGAACTTCGAACGGGGTACACTCAAGCAGAAACTGGTCCGCCCCTTCGACTTCGGAAACGCTGAAGAGGTGATGGACAACTCCCTTCTACAGGAGCTTGCGGCAAAGTCATTCCCTTGGAAAGACAAGATCGAATCCAGTTCGAATCTACTGCTCATCGGCCCGAGAGGCTGCGGCAAAACCACGGTGCTTCGAGCAATGTCGTTCAATTGCCTCGCGGATGCGGGCAAGATAGACGACGCCTTGTCCAGGGACTACCTTGCGTTCTATATCTCATGCAACAAGGAGTTCCGTCTTCGATTCAGCTCCCTCGACCCCGATTCCCTGCGCGGCCGCGACCACGATATTCAGCACTACTTCAATCTCCTAGTCCTGCGCGAGTTCATTGACGCGTTGGCAGCCTGTCATCGTATGGCGAAACTGAGCCCACATGACATTGAAACCATCAGACGTTTCCTGTCTGAGAAGGCGGCATTCCTTACGGTGCCTACGCATGTGACGGCAGTTCGCCTCGAGGAGATCAAAGCCACGATCACGCGCGAGATCGACGCAACAAGGCTCGCCATCTGGAACAACACGCCAGCCCCACATACAACAGAACAGGCATTCGTTGCGGACCTTGCTCGAGTCTGTGCAGAGGAAACGACGCCATTCCGCGGAAAGGTCGTCTATTTGCTTGTTGACGACTATACCGAGCGAAAGATCCCAAGAGAAATGCAGCGAGCACTCAACCATATTCTTTTCGTTCCCAATAGTAACTACAAATCGAAGGTGTCTTCTGAAGTCTTTGGCGTGACCCCCGACCAGGCGTTGGGCACTTTTCTTGACCAAGATCGCGACTACAAAGAGTACAACCTTGGCACGCTCTATTACCTGGACCTCCCGACCGCGGTGCAGAAGGCGTTCCTTCAAGAGATCGTTGACAAGCGGCTGGAACTAAGTGGCTATCACGGGCGCGTCAGCGACATAATCGGGCCATCCAAATATGTATCCGGGACGCTCGCCCGCGCCCTGAGACGGGAAGCCGAAGCTCGTGCCGAACTCAGAGAAGCCAAGAAGGGGAAAGGTGCCCCGGCGCTCATCGACCAAGACCTCGAGGCGGATCTTGCTCGCCGCTCTGAAAAGGCGTTCTACCACGGATGGGACACCATCTGCGACCTGTGCACGGGTGATGTCAGCAACATCCTTGAGCTCCTAAGTCGCATGTATGAGCAGTGCAGCATCGATAAAGACACCGTTACACGTATCGAGCCGCGCGCTCAGCATTCGGTCGTGGAGTCATATTCGCAGCAGTACATTGGGAAGATCAAGGGCATACCTCAACACGGAGAGAAGCTCTTCGAGATCGTGAACGCCTTCGGTAGCATGTCCCAGCGATTGCTCCGGGAGTATCCCCTAATCGATCGTGGTCCCACGAGGCAGGATCCGTATCAGCTCATCCGCATCGAACTGGACGAGGCGTTTGTCCGGTCGGCGCAGCAAACGCTAGCAGGCCCTCTGGCTGCGTTGCCTGTGGCACCCAAGAACGCCGATTATGCCGCGATGTGCTGGATGCTCCTGCAGCGTTACTCGATCTTTATCGATGCTGACCAGAGCCGTTCACGGCGTAACACGCTTGCAAGCAAGGTGATCCTTCGGCGGATATTCTGTCCGGCATTTGGGATGTCGTTGTCTAACAGTGAGTCGTTTACCCTTGATAGAGGTCGCTGGGAAGCCTTCTGTTGTGATGCACGCGGAGAAGCTGAGAGACACGTAAGCCATGTCATCGCGCGAGCGAAAGGCCGGCAGGAACCAAAAGAGAATCTTTTCGGTAGTGTACAATGAGCGCTTATGCACAGTTCGAGTTGACTCTGGATGCCTTTATCCATCGCCTGCCCCGGCCAAAGCGGTTTTCCCCTGCATACCTGACTGCTGGAACTCGGCGTTGCTTTATTGCGATCGCAGGCTTTGAGCCCAGATGTCTTGAGGTCGCACGACTGGCAGTCGAGGCCGAGTGGCATGCTGATACCTCGGTCCTCGTCGAGTACTCGTACGAGCCGATGGCGGTTGCCAACTCGCGGCATACTCCGGCACTCCGTACCTTACTGCAAAAGATCAACAACGGTGGTGAATTAGTGGAGATAGAGCACAATGAGTGTGACTTCGCTACAGACTTCGGCGAGAGATTGCTCAGCACGTTGAGTCAAGCAGGCGTGGACACCTCCTGCCCTGAGACGCATATTGTTCTTGACATCACCGTTGGCACGTCGAGGCTCCTGCTGGAGGGATTGCACGCTCTGCTGGGAACACAGGCAAACCTCACATTGACTTATTCCGAAGCGAGCGACTACCGGCCGTCATTCGCAGAACACCTGCAACACAAGGAAGCAAGCCAGAATGCTCGTTCCACCTGTCCAGAGTTTCTCAGTATCGGAGTGGAACGCGTTGAATTGCTGCATCGTATTCGGGGCCGCTCGGCCGATGCCAGGCCAACGTATCTGGCCGCTTTTCCCTCGTTTACACCCATCAGGATGCAAGCAGTCATAGAGGAGGTGGCTCCGAGCCGTGTTCATTGGCTGTTTGGGATACCCCACCTCGTCCGGAACCGCTGGAGGCTCGATGCCCAGAGGGACTATCACGCTGACATGTATGAGCACCTCCACCGACACTGCTACGTCAGCACATTTGACTATCGTGAGACGCTGGCTGTCTTGGATGCCATCTACCAGCGGAGAAAGGATGACTACGCCATGGTCGTATGCTCGTTGGGCAGTAAGCTCCAAAAGGTCGGCCAGGTGCTTTTTCACCTTCTCCGCCCAGAGGCGGGCGCCGTGGTAAGCGTTCCACGCGTTTGGGATACAGAGCGCTTCAGCGCCGACACGACGCGTGCCGCTTACTGCATCCCCTTGGGCCCATGCGACGTTCTTCGCAGGGACCTCTGGCGGACGCGAACCTTCTGTCTCTAATGTGAGGGGATCGGACCATCCACCGTGTGGCAGTACCGCCGACCTGCCGGAGGCACTCCCCAAGCTGCTTGGTTCGCTCGGGACTCGGCTGGTGTGCATATTGGGTATAGATAAACACGTCGATGAGTCGCTTGGTTGGGAATGAACCCCCAATTGGCCATTGGGGCGCAGCAGCCAACCTGGCCGCCAGACCCGAGCCACACGAGGTCAACCACTCCCCGTAGGGGTGCGTAGACAACGCCGACACGACAACAGCCAGCGCTTTCTGCAGGTTGGCTGGCTCCTTCTCCATGTACAAGCGGCGAAAGATGGTTACGAACGAGCGGATCTCCTCGTCACTTACTGCCGTCTCGATGGCTGTGTAGTTGCATGATGCGCCGCCGCAGGCGGCTGTCCCTAGGAGAGTGCCTGGGCCCTCCCGATACAGTGCGCTGGCCTCCATCGTTGTAGCCTGGCTGAGTGAGTGTGAAGTCAGGCAGGTACAACGGCACCTCGGTAACCGCATCCACCGGTGGGAACTGTTGGAGAAAGGACTCGCTTGTGAGCATTGTTCGAAGGTGTGCGGATGAGATCATCGACCCGTGGGGCTTTCCATTCCGTGTAACCTTGACTCGTACACGATCGGCAATTGCAGAAGCCAAGGCGGCTGGTGTCATTACCGGGCGTACTGTGTCCGTGGATACGAGCGGGGCTTGCATCAGCCCGGATCCGTGCGTCGTGTTGCGGAATAGATCCCCCGCCTTGGCCAGATCGGTCCCAAAGCTCTCATAGTTCTCCACGGCGTCGTTGTCATCGTTCCACGTGAACTCATTGTTGGGGTCGAGCGAGCGAGGGGCTCTGTACTCAGGTACGATCGGCGTGTCCACGCTCGGCAGATCGTCAGTGATACGCATTGCCGGCACCTCGGCTGGCGAATATCGATTGCCAATTCCGCGTTCCGCGGATGACGGTTTCAGTAACGACTCCATCGCATCTCCTAGTAGATCGACCAGGCACACCCCACACACCGAACACGCTGTTCCTGTAATGTGACATGTGCGGCCGACGCCCGCGCTTGTTCACTGCTTGAGCATGCCGGCTCTGGGCTATCGAGCGGGTTCCAGTACCACCTGGAACGACCCCCATCACACGATGGGCCCTCTCTATACTTCGGGCCATGGAGCCATTCTCTCGATTCATAAGGTGCTGTATTGGATGGCTTTACAGGCTGAATTGTTTATAATTTCAGACTGCGTGAGGTATGACCACCGAACTTTGCAAATCCCTGTGGGAGTCGGCAGTTCAGGCTGGGGCGACTTAAGCGTCGTCGCGACCTACACAACCGTCTTGAGAGTCGGTGTAGCGTCCCTCGTCAAGAGCAAGATCATGAGGTCGAGTGATACCGGCGACGAGCGAAAACGCGCTCCACCCGTACCCTCGGCAAGACCTAAGTACAGGTGATGGAATGAATTAGGGTTATGTCAGCATCACGTTGCCAACGTGAATGTCGTGAGTTCGACCCTCATCACCCGCTCTTGAATAACGCCTGGCGCCCAAGGGTGCCGGGCGTTATTCATTGGGGGCCAAAGCACTTCGGACCGCCTGCGTTCCAGCTCGCTTGCGATGCACCTTCAGCCTGCCTCAAATCGTTCTGAGAGAAATGTGCAGATCCGTGTGGCAAGACTCGGAGGTGACATATGAAAGACACAAGCGATCCGCGGCTGATCAGGCTCAGCGACACTCCGCTGACGCTGGAACGGCCCAGCGAGGATGTCCGACATCACAAAGTTCTGGATAGTGATGGCAACGAGGTTGGGAGGGTGGCGGACCTGTTCATCGACGAACAGGAGCGGAAGGTTCGCTTCCTGATGGTCCAGGCCGGCGGCTTCCTGGGCATTGGCGGCGAGCACTTGCTGATCCCGATTGACGCGGTGAAGGAAGTTACTGGGGACCATGTGGTGATTGGGCATTCGCTGGAACACATAGCCGGCGCGCCGCGCTATGATCCCGATCTGGTAGAGGATGATCGGTATCGCGCCATTTACGCATACTATGGATACGCCCCGTTCTGGGGTCCGGGATACATCTACCCGCCGACGTATCCATACTTCTTCGGGCCGCGGTGAAACTCGCATTCACCTGCAGCCGTTCAGAAGGGCGGGAACTGCGGGAGCAAGGCTCGCGAGGCGGCGAGAAGCTCGTCGAGCATCTGCTCGGACAGCTCGGGGCGGATCGCCATCTCATCCATGAGCAGTGCCTGGAGGGCGAGATTGCGATCTCCCTTTACGCCGGCTTCAACGACCAGTTCCTGCCAGGCAATGCGCTTCTGGAGGAGCCCCATCAGCGAGAGCGGCGCTTCGCCCGCCTGGATGCCCCGCGCGCCTTGGCTGTCGGTTACCGCTTCCACTTCGAGAACTGCGTAGTCCGGTAGATTGGGCACTAGGCCATGGTTGGGGAGGTTCAGGATGCGCACCTGGCGGGTGCCTGTGGCGATGGCCGCGATCAGGCTGGCGATGCCCTCGCCTCGGATGATGCTCGGTTCGGGTGTCGGCAGGCCGCGCTGGCTTAGCCGATCCGCGAACTCTTTGAGCCCCTGCTTGCGCTGCTGGGCCTGCTCTTTGGCGGTCAGGTGCGGGGCCTTCAGGTCCAGATTCTGGTAGCGCGCGACGGCCTTCTCGGCGTAGCCGTATGGGAGGCTGGCGGGATCCTTCGCCTGGGCCAGGAAAGGATAGAACTCCAACTCGTGTCCATCCTCCTGATAGACCAGGCGGTAGCCGTAGATCTCAGAGAGCTTGGCCGACATGACCTCGCCGTGTGGATGTTTGCGGGCCTGCGCTTTGGCCATCACCTCCGGGTAGACATCACGGCCGGCGAGGCGGATGCGCGTGAACCAATAATAATGGTTGGTGCCGATCCACGTTACCTCCAGGGCCTCGGGCTCTACCTCAAGCAGCTTGGCAAGCTGCATGATGCCCCCCTGCACTCCATGGCAGATGCCGATCACCTTGCGGATGCCGCTGTACTTGAGCATCGCCCGGCAGAGGATTGCCATCGGGTTGGAGTGGTTAAGCACCACGACTTCGGGGCAGCGTTTCTCCATCTCTTTGCAGATCGACAGATAGATCGGGATGCTGCGCAGGCCCATCATCATGCCGGCCGGGCCGCCGGTGTCGCCGACGAGTTGATAGATCCCGTACTTCGCGGGAATGAGCACATCAGCGCTATGCGCTGCTGTGCCGTATACACCGCCCAGCGACGGGCCGCTGCCGCCGATGGAGGAGATGGCGAAGTCCGCCCCGTCCACGGCTTCGGCGAGGCTTTTGCAGGCTCGCATCTTCACCCGCGTGCCCGCCTCTTTGGCAAGGCGCTTGCCGAGTTTGGCCATAAGCTGGGCCTTCTCGAAGTCGATGTCGTAGAGGGTGACTTCGCTACCGGCGAGACTTTCGGTGATGGCGATATCGCCGAGCGCGCGGGGAAAGTAGTAGCTCCCAGCGCCGAGGCAGACGATCTTTTTGCTTGCTGATCGGAACTCTGGTTCGCGAGGGGTCTTGGAAGCGGAGGCCGAAACAGAACTCGTCTTAGCTCTTGAAACACCCATACTTATCACCGTGGATATTCTTTAGCGCAATTCGCGGTTGGACTGCTGCCTGAGGACCGCTCCCAAGCTGTTCGGGCGCAATATACCAACTGACTCAGGTCTGGACCACACTGCTCGCCGCCGGTTGGCCGCCTCTGCTACATGTAACACCACCAACTGACTTCTGACTCCCGGCTCCTGACTTCCGACTTCTTCTTCCACCCGCGCTGCGATGGTTACGGCGCGATCCACAGGATAGTATGCGGCACGATGCCACTACCTGATTTCACCAACCATCTCGAACAGACCCAGGAAACCGCACAGAAGCCCCACGTTGTTGCCAAGGCCGACTATGACTCGGTCATGGACAGCTCCCAGGCGCTGCTGGGCGAACTGGCAAAGGTGCCTGATGGCGATCTTATTGCGGAGATGGTCACCAATGCCGTCAAACTCCTGCGCGACCGTAACAATCGCGGCGACCTGAAACTGGTAAACAAGAGCTTCAAGGAACTCCGTTACGCCCTGAAGATATTCACCCCCTACCGCGATGTGCGCAAAGTCAGCATCTTCGGATCGGCCCGCACGCCGGAGACCGATCCGGACTACGAAGCTGCCTCCGATTTCGCCAAGCGGATCGCCGCCTTAGGCTGGATGGTCATCACCGGCGCCGGCGGCGGGATCATGGCGGCCGGCCATGGCGGCGCAGGGCCCGACCCATCTTTCGGCCTCGCCATCCGCCTGCCCTTCGAGCAGAACACCAATCCCTTCATCGCCAGGGATAAGAAACTGATTAACTTCAAGTACTTTTTCACCCGCAAGCTGATGTTTGTCCGCGCAGCGCACGCAATCACCCTCTTCCCCGGCGGCTTCGGCACCATGGACGAGGGATTTGAGGTTCTTACCCTGATCCAGACCGGCAAGTGCGCCCCGATGCCAATCGTCCTGGCCGAAGCCACAGGTGGCACGTACTGGTCACAGTGGGATCGCTACATCCGCCGCGCCATGCTTGGCAAGGGCCTGATCAGCAAGGAAGATCTAAGCCTTTACACGGTCACCGACAGCATTGAAGAGGCCGTGACCGAAGTCACTCGCTTTTACAGCAACTTCCACTCCATCCGCTACTACCGCGACGAGTTGATCATTCGCCTGCGAACGCGGCCGACGGCTGGCGAACTGGCCGAACTGGAGCGGGATTTCGCTGATATACGCACCGCCGGCCAGATGCGGCTTTCCGGCCCGCTGGCGATCGAAAAGGATGAACCCGACCTGGATCACCTGCACCGGCTGATCTTCAACTTCGATAAGCGAAGCCAAGGCCGCCTGCGGCAGTTGATCGACCGGCTCAACGCCCTGGCAAGCTGAGGCGGGCATGTCCCGGCGTGTGTTGCTTCGGTTTACGCTATGTGAAGGCAGCGTAAAGACATGTCGCAGAACCGGGAACTTCTTGCATCCGGTGGATAAGCTGTGGATATTCTGTGGATTGGCTGGCAGTGGCCGGTCAGCGGTCAAATTCGAGCAACAGGTGCGGCGGAGTATCCTCCATCGTGTCACAGCAGGTTACATCTATCGAGCATGTTCACCGTTGGGTAGCCCGGCGGCTGCCATCTACAGCGCACGAGCGCCGGGTCATGGAACTGGCCCAGGGCATCTACGGCCTCCTCCAGCCCATTCATGAACTTCCCCCTCGCTATCGTCGGATGCTGCGAATCGGCGCCCTCGTCCACGACGTCGGCCGCTATCTTGGCCCAAGACGCCACCATATCCGCGGCGCCCGGATCATTGCCAAGGCCAGCCGCCTGGATGTCACCTTAGATGAACGTGCGTTCGGCGCCTATGCGGCCCGCTTTCACCGTGGAGCTACTCCGTCGGCCGATGAGAACGCTCAGTGGCTTCCCTCAAATCATGTCCGCCCGATGCGGATTCTGCTGGCTATCCTCCGCGCGGCGGATGCTCTGGACAAGCGCCGCCTGGCGCCGCCGACGATCCTGCTGAAGCGTGATGGCTATCAGTTGTCGATCACCGTGATCACCGCCGAGACCCATCACGATGCAATCTGCAATGCCCTAGCCAGCCGCCGCAAGTTCCGCATGCTCCGCGACGAACTTGATGTAAGCGTTAGACTTAAAGTGCGCCGCGAGCGGATTTAGGTGTACTCTGCGGTATCATTGGGCGGTGCGGTTCCACCGCTATTCACGATCAACGCCATTGCGGGCGTCATCGGAGTCGTACGCCTGATCGGCGTTGGGCCCGGCGACCTCGATCCGTTCGATCGCCACGCATCGTCCGGTGTCGGTATCGATCTCTGCCAGGACACCACACATGCGCACATCGGCGGTGGCCACATCAAAGAGCTGGTGCATGCCCGACGTCATGTACTTCAGCACGCGATCCTTCCGACGGCCCAGCACCGAATCGTACGGTCCGCACATGCCGACATCGCTGATATACCCCGAGCCGCCACCCAGGACATGGGCATCGGCCGTCGGTATGTGCGTGTGCGTCCCGAATACCAGTGACACCCGGCCATCCATGTAGTGCCCCAGCGCCACCTTTTCGCTGGTAGCTTCAGCATGCACATCGCAGACCATCACCTTCGCTCGCGTTCCCACATCACCAATCACACGATCTACCGCGGCAAACGGATCATCGGCCGGGAAGTTCATGAATATCCGACCCAGGACGGAGAATACGGCAACACTCACGCCATTGGTGGCCTGGACGATGGTGTATGGGCGGCCGGCCGCCCCGATCGCCAGATTCGCCGGCTTGATGATCCGCTCGCTTGTCTGTAGCACTGGCACGATGTCTGATCGGCGATAAATATGGTCGCCCAGGGTTACGACATCCACGCCATAGGAGCGGATTTTGTGGAAAAGCTTCGTGGTGATGCCACTGCCACCGGCAACGTTCTCGGCATTGCAGATCACCATGTCAATCTGCCGCTGCCGCACCAGGGCCGGCAACTGATCGTGAATGACCATCCGGCCCGGACGGCCGACAACATCGCCCAAAGCCAGAATGCGCATGGTCATACGCGAAGCGTAGAAGGCGGCACCGACAAAAGCAAACCGTTGCCACACTCGGTGGGCTGGACCTCGAGCTTGCCGCTATGGAGCAGCCCGCAGATCGAGACACTTCATCTGCTTCTGGTCACGAATAACCAGCTTGCCGTTGGAGAGCGCCATCGGGGCCCAGATGTCCCTGCCGCCAAGGAGCTTGGCAGATGAGACTTCGGTATAGGCGTCGCGCTTGGGCGAGAATAGACGAAGGATACCGGTACCGTCGATGTGGTAAATCAGCCCCTCGGTCGTAAGGAGGTTACCACGTTCGGGCGGGACGTTCGTTCCCGTGGACCAGAGCACCTTGCCATCTACCGCATCGATGCAGAACAAGCCTGCTTTTGGCGCTTCATTGGTCGTACCGTTGAAGTAAATGCAGCCATCCATAACGATCGGCTGATGGATCTGCGAGCCGTGGGGAATCCTCCAAAGCTCTTTGACATCAAAGCCTTTAGCCGAGGGGATAACCTGGATCAGCACCGAGCCTGCGCCATATCCGCCGGTCACAAACAGTTTCCCCTCACCGAGGCTCGTAACGTTGGGAATTGGAATGTTGCACTTCCAGCCGTTGAAGCTCCAGAGGAGCTTGCCGGTGTCAGGACTGACGGCAAAGACTCCATTATTCACACACTGAACGACCTGCTGGGAATCGCCGATTGTGACCAACTTGGGAGAGCAATAGGGAACCGATGGGACCTCTTGGGCCTGCCAGAGAAGCTTGCCGCTGCCTTGGTCGTAGGAGGCAAGGCCGCCGGCCTTGGCCTGAGTGGCAACGATCACTGCGTCTTTATAGATCAGCGGCGAAACGGCCAGGGCCCAATTGCCGGACTTGCCGCCTGGGCCGAGAGTATTCGTCTGCCAGAGCACGTTATGGCTGGCGCGATCAATACAGAGGAAATGGCCGTACGGACCAACAGAGAACACACGTGATTCAGTCACCGCCGGCACTGCGCGGGAACCGGGATGGCCGTATTTGCCCGGAGCATCGTACGAATAGGTCCAGAGTTCCTTGCCGCTGCTCAGCTCAAGACAGCGCAGGACATCTTTCTGTGCGTTCTCCTCGCCGACGCGGTCGAGGAAGAACACCTGGTTATCGCGAATGGCGGCGCCACCAAAGCCGGGACCCGTTTCAATCGTCCATAGCACCTTCGCACCATCGGCCGGGAATGCCTTGAGCAACCCGGTTTCCGACGAGATGTTAGTGCGGTCAGGACCGCCATACTGCGGCCAGTCCGCGGCCGATGCGAGCGAGGTCAGGGAAAGAGCGATCAGCGAGGTGACCGTATTACGATGCATCAATCACAGCTCCTTTGTCGGGCGCAGGAATCTACCATCGAAACCGTATAGAGCAAACGCCTACGGCACAGCCCGCAGGTCAAGGCACTTCATCTGTTTCTGGTCGCGAAGGACCAGCTTGCCGTTAGAGAGCGCCATGGGCGCCCAGATATCTCTGCCAGCAAGGAGCTTGGCCGAGGAAACCTCGGTGTAGGCTTCACGATTGGGCTGGATCAGCCGCAGATTGCCGGCACCGTCGATGTAATAGATCAGGCCTTCGGCCAGCATCAGGGCGCCACGATGCGGCGACATTTCGGCACCTGTTGACCAGAGGAGCTTGCCGTCGGCCGAATCGATGCACATCAGGCCCGCCTTCGGAGTGGCGTTGGTGACACCATTCAGGTAGATGCAGCCATCGACAAATAGGGGCTGATGGAGTTGGGAACCGTCCGTGATCTTCCAGAGTTGCTTGACGTCAAATCCGGTTTCAGAAGGGGTGACTTGGATCAGTGCTGATCCCGCCTTATATCCGCCGGTAAGGAAGAGCTTCCCATCGCCCAAGGCTGTCACATTCGGGATCGGAGCGTCACACTTCCAGCCGGAGTATTTCCAGAGGACTTTGCCCGTATCAGGATCGACCGCAAAGACACCGGATTCAACAAACTGGATGACCTGCGTCGAGCCGCCGATGGTTGCAAGAGAGGGCGAGCAGTAGGAAATGGAGGGTACTTCCTGGGCCTGCCAGAGAAGCTTGCCGGTAGCTTGATCGTAGGAGGCGAGACCGCCGGCCTTGGCCTGGATGTTTATGATGACAGAGTCTTTATAGATCAGGGGCGATACGGCTATGCCCCACGGGCCGGGCTTGCCGCCCTCACCAAAGGCGTTGGTCTGCCAGAGGACTTTCTGCGTGGCGCGATCGATGCACAGGAAATGGCCGTGCGTGCCAACGGAGAATACGTGCGACTTCGTTACGGCGGGAACTCCGCGCGAACCGGGAAAGTCATAGTCGCCCGGGGCATCGTACGAATGGGACCAGAGTTCCTCGCCGCTGGATAGATCCAGGCAGCGAAGGACATCCTTCTCGGCATTCTTCTCGCCAGTGCGATCGAGGAAGATCACCTGGTTGTCGCGAATGGCCGCGCCGCCGAAGCCGGGACCTGTTTGAATGGTCCAAAGCACTTTCGGGCCTTCGGCCGGGAAAGCTTTAAGCAGCCCGGTTTCCGAGGAAACGTTGTTGTGCTCCGGTCCGGCAAATTGCGGCCAGTCGGCGGCCAGTGCGAACGAGGATAGGGAAAGACTAATCAGGGAGATAACAGCATGACGATTCATCAACCACAGCTCCTTTGTCGGGCGAGGGAGTGTACCAGAAGGAATCGGCGGGTGTTAAGCGAAATACAGTGAATCGCAGAATCAGGCATGAAACGTCGCGCAGAGATCCGAGCATACAGATGGGTGTGGATAGGTGAGCAGGTGCGCAGGTTCTCGCGGAGATACCATCCATGCGGTAACCGATGTAAAAACAGGTAGTTACGGCGAAAACGGAGGAGGAGGTGCGCAAGTTCGGAGCGATTGTGGATAAGTCGGGAGAGATAGGTGGTACGCGGGAGGAGGGACTGCTTCAGGCCCGGCTCGTCGGCCCTCTGCTGCGCGCATGGCTGATCTGCCGTCGTATGCGGGTGTGCGGATGCGGAGGAAGGGCGAACAGAGAAGGACAGAGGGAAAGGAGAGATGGACTGCGGATGGCGAAGGGCGAGCACGTCATCGCTTTGTGCCCATCGGAAGAATGACCTCTTTCAAGGCTTGCAGGTAACTGCCTTCCGGGTCACCCTTCGTCGGCGCGATGTAGCCGCCTTCCCCGAACTCGTTCCAGGCGTACACAAGAACGATGCGCTCTTTCGTGGTCCGGTCGGGGTTCTTGTCCATCCAGTCGATCGACGACTGCAGAAACTTCCCGAACATCTCGGGTGTGCGGTCGGGGAAGTACCAGCCGGGCTTCTGGCGCAGGCCCAGTTCCCCTTCCCATGGGCGCTTGTCCCAGCCGGCCGTTACCTCCGGGATGAAAGGCTGCTCCGAGGTGCCCGACCACGCCTTCTGGTGCGCCTGCACCAGTTCGGCGTACTGGTGTTCCTGCGACCCGCGGTCGTACCCGGGCACGATGTTGTAGTAGGTCCGGTACGTGTACCCCAACTTGGGATCGCCCCCTCCGCAAGCCGCCACCGCCACACCCGGCAGCCCCGCCTTCTGCGCCGCCGCCTGGAGATTGTCCAATCCCTCCTTGCTGCTATCTGACGGGTTGAAGATGAGGACCAGCGGCTTGCCGTCCACCTTCACGTGCTGCTGATGCGTGAGATAAGGCATCCAGTATTCCGCAGCCCGGGTCCAGTTCTCGGGGCTGCCGATGAATGCGCCTTGGTGGTTGGCGACCAAGAGGCAGAACTTCAGGCGGTGGTTGTTCCTGGCTTTGAGGAACAGGCTTAACCCGGTGTGCAGAGGGTCTTCGTCGACCTGCTTCTGGGTGGGTCTGAAATACCAGCAGATGGCGAAGAACGCGATTCCGTGGTCGGCGGCCAGGTCGATCTGGCGCTCCATGGTCTCGAGCTTGTCATCGCGCCAGCCCCAAACCGGCTCGCGGCCGGGAAACTCGTCGAGCATGCGCTTCGAGAGGTGGGTTGGGGCGTCCTTGGCCCAGTCCACCTTACCGGCTTGCGCGCTGTGCCCGGACCAGCCGTCAAAGTAATAGGCGCCTACGGTGGCCCGTGGCGCCTCGGCGGCCTCGCCGATCCGGCCGAACGGAAGGAGGACGGCGAGCATCGCGGCAGCTCGGCAAATGCCTGGTTTCGTCAACGAGGATGACACGATGCGATGGGTTCTCACCCGAGGCATTGTCTCCTGTTGACCGGCCGCTGACAATCATTCGAACGGGGTCGGGAGAATCGGAAAACAGGAGGTGATCGAATCGACGGATGATCAGCAGAGGTACGGAGCGTAGGATGGTCCAGAGATTGGCTCGGCCTTCCGCTGCCAGGTGTCTGTGCTGAGAGTTGCTGAGGAAGGCAGACGTGGAGTAGTGTTACAGGCGTGAGTCTATCCGAATCACAGAGCATCGGGCTGGAAGAGGATGCAGCACGCCGGGGATGGCGCGTGATAGCAGTCGCTGTCAGCGTCTTTGTGCTGCTTTGGCTGTATGCGGCGGTATCTTCGGAGGGATTCATTGAGGCCGATGCCCGGACACACTATCTGTCGGCACGCTTTGCGCTGAGCCAGCCGCACCGGTTTATCAGCGTTTGGGACCGGCCGCTGTTCATGCTGCTGTATAGCGTGCCGGCCGCGACGTTGGGGGTGATGGGCACCCGGACCGTAAGCCTGATCATGGCACTTCTGTGCGCGTGGACGGCGTGGCGAATTGCCGCACGTCTTGGGATGCGCCGGCCGGAATGGGCATTTGTGACTACCTTGGCGTCGCCGTTACTCTACCTGCACTCATTCTCTGAAATGACCGAGCTGTGCTTTGCGGCTTTGACCGGACTGGCCCTGCTGGCATACCTGGACCGCAAGTGGGTCTTGATGGCAGTGCTGGTAGCGATCTCACCGCTGGGCCGGCCGGAGGGGTTTGGGCTGATCCTGCTGGCGGCCGCAGCACTGGCGCTGAATCGGCGCTGGTGGCACATGGTCATCCTGCCGCTGGGGCTACTGGCATGGACGACGATCGGGTGGCTAATGTGGGGCCTGCCCGACTATGGGCACGGAGTGCTGAATGCGCTGCTCTGGCTGCCAAAGCAATGGCCTTACTCGGGAGCGAGCGCGTATGACCCGGGGCCGCTGCTGCTCTGGAAGACACAACCGGATGGCGGAATGGCGGGAAGCCTGCTGCTACGGCTGCCGGTGCTGGCAGGCCCCCTGCTGTTCCCATTCACGGTTGCCGGAACGGTGCTGATGTTGCGCAGCCGCACGGGCAGCGTGCCGAGAGAGCAGTGTTGGGGGCGGGTGGTGACGATGGGATTGCCATGGGCGATCCTGGCAGGACACAGTGTGCTATGGTGGCGTGGGATCATGGCATCGAACGGGGAGTTGCGGTATCTGCTGGTGACGGCGCCGATGTGGGGTGTGGTCGGCGCGTTTGGGTGGGAATGGGCGAGTGAACGACTGGAGTTGCGGAAGGCGGGATGGGTATTGGCGGGGTTGGCGCTTTTGCCGGCACTGGCAAACGTCTATTTCCGCGTAGTGCCACTGGGAATCTATGATGATGATCGGCTGGCCCTGGATGTGGCGCAATGGTATCGGTCGGATGCGGAACTGCAGCGGCAGTACCCACGTCTGACCGCATCGTACATCGCGGTGTATCAATACCTGGATATGAGCATGACCGACCGCCGCAAGACGGTAGTGTGGAGCAAGGCCATGGTGAAGCAGCGGCCGGCCGGAGTTGTACTGGTGTGGGATGACGTTTATGCGATGAAGAACGCCGACACCAGCATGTGTGTCAGCCAGGAAGAGCTTAAAGAGAACGGCTGGCGCGAGCTACGGACGTTTGAGAGGGGGAAGCGCGTGTGGGATGTGTATCTGTCACCGGAGCCTGCTGTAGAGAAACCGTAGGAGCGCCGCGGAATCCGCTTTCTGTGGTTTGCGTGCGCTCGCCGATGATGACTCACTCACCATCCTTCATCGCGTCGCAGCCGGCATGGTGGTCGGTGAAACCGGCGCGGTGGTCGGCGCGGGTTCGCCATAGATATCCTCGTCAGACATGTGCGATGATTTGCCGATCTGAGAACTGCGCCGGCGCAGGTAGACATCGCGGGTGAACGTATACGGGTCAATGGCCGCCCGGTCACGTAGGTCCATCTGCGTTTGCAGACTGGCACGCTGGTCCACGAACGACGTCACGTCCATGGGAATGCTGACCTCAAGTGGCGGGTCCAGCCAGAACATCGGATTAGTGATCCTGGAAACGATGATTCCCGGCACGTCGCGAACCGTCGATGGCCCCAGGAGCGGAAGCACCAGATACGGGCCGGAAGATGCGCCCCAGCGGCCCAGGGTGATGCCAAAGTCGTTCTTCTGCCTGGGCCGGCCATAACCGCTGGCGGGATCGAACACGCCCACGATACCAATGGTCGTATTGATGGCCATGCGCTCGGTGTTGCGCCAGCCCTGGGCAAAGTGGCCCTGCAGATGATCGTTGAGGATGACATTCAGGTAGCTCAGATTGTCGAAGAAGTTGCCGATACCGGTACGGACTGATTGCGTCACATGCCTGGTGTAGCCGTCGGAGATATCTTTGATCACAGCGCGGTCGAGATCGCTGTTGAAGTTATAGACGGCACGATTGGACTTTGCCCATGGATCAGCGGGGTTGGGCGGGGCAGATCTATCAGGGCCGCTGGCGCAGCCGGCGGCACTCAGGGCGCACAGGATAAGCACCGCAACGCTCGTCAACAGATCACGCACGGCAAAGCAGCGCGTTCGTTCTTGAGCACAGGTTCGACGGCGCGGAGCGTTACTCTTTGTCACGTGCTTCCTCCCTGCCGACCTGCGCGTTCTTCTGCCGCAACCGTTCGATCAGCACATCGATACCAGAGCTGAGCACCACGGGCTGGAACTGAGCTCGGAAGACCACGGCCACACTGATACCTTCGACGCTGAGATCGATCACCTTCCAGCCAGCATTACTCCGCCGCAGCCGGCAGGCGATGCTGGCAACCTGACGCAGCGAGCCGCCCGACCCTTTGTGGTCGGTTACGGTCGTCACCGCGGTGTGGTCGCCATTCGACTCGGCGTGATCATCGCCGACACTGACCTGCTGGCCGGCATACTCGGTCACCAACGGCAGGTAGATGCCCAGCAGATGATCGGTGAACTGTTTGATGAACTCATTTCGCTGAGGCTCGGTCAGATCACGCCAGGATCCGCCGAGTGTCATGCGGCCAAGGGTCTGGAAGTCCAAGTGCTGCCGTGTCAGTGTGCTGACTCGATCCTGCTTCTGGTTCTTGGGCAAGGCCTGGTCTCCCAGGATGGCAAGCAGGTCAGTGACCGTCTGCTGCATCATGCCTCTCGCGCTGGCATCGGCAGGGCGTGTGGTTGTGCTATCTGTGGCAGATCCCGGTGCTGATGGCTGGATGGGACGTTCGGCGGCCAAGGTCGGATGCTGCGCAGCGGCCAGTACGAAGATGGCGAACGTGAACAACCAGGGCTTCCTCAAGCGGCAGTACGGATCTGGCCTTGATATGGGCATGGTGCAGGATTCTACCGTCTGCGCTGTGGGGCAGGAACAGGCCCACAATGGGTAATCTCAGCGAGACTATGAGCATTAGGTGATCTGCACTGCAATGCTTGAGCGCCAGTTGGTTCTCGCTGGGCGCTACGTGGATGGCGCGGCCGCCGCCTTGGTGCTGGAAGCTTGTTCAGGTTTGGCCGTCGCCGTCGCCGGTGCGGCCGGGGCGGAAGAGCCACCACTTGACGCTGAGGGTGCATCGCCCTTGGCGGCGGTGGTCGTGCTTGCCGGCTGATCGCTCTTTGCCGCCGATTTGTAACTGTCGGACCGATAGTCGGTGGCGTAGAAACCGCTGCCCTTGAAGATCACTCCTGCGCCAAGGCCGACCAGGCGTTTTACTTTCCTTTTTTTGCACTGCGGGCACAGCTTGATGGGCGCAGCGGTAATCGAGTGGAACTTCTCGAACGCATGGCCGCATCCGCCGCACTGGTATTCATAAGTTGGCATAGAGTACCTTGGCTTTCGGTGATCCACCTCGCGCTGGGGTTGCCGCGGCCAGCGCGAAGCCACGCACATTAACCACCAATCGCGTTTACCGCCACATGCGCGGGGCGCAATACCCGGCCGCGCATGATGTAGCCGTTCTGCAGCAGCATCGTTACCACCTGCTCTTTGGCGTGTTTATACTTGTCCGATGATTGCTGCATGATCGCCTGGTGCAGCGCCGGGTTGAACTTATCGCCCACGGCGGGCGCGATCTGTTCCACGTGCTGAGTTTTGAGCGCCGCAATCCACTGATCGTGAATCACCTGCATGCCCTTGAGAATCGCCGCAACATCGGTCTTGCCCTGGTCGACGCTCAAGGCCCGCTCAAAATTGTCAATCACGGGAAGCAGCCCGGTGATGAGATGACTGTTGGCAAACTCGATCGCCTGCTTCTTGTCATCCTCAAGGCGCTTTTGCGCATTCTTGAAGTCGGCAGTCACCCGCGCCAGGCGCTCGAACAGGCCATCGCGTTCCTCCTGGAGTTTCTTCAGGTCCAATTCCAGTTCCTGTTCCGGTGACTGTTCGTTGTCGTTTGTTTCGTCACTCATATTCGCAGCCTCTCCCGAAGTCATCCTGGCTAATCACCCTTGATGGCACTCTTGAGCTTGTCCATGAAGCCCTTGCGCTGTGGCATCAGGGCTTCATCCTCTGTCGTGGCAAACTGCTTCAACAGTTCCTTCTGTTTCTCGGTCAGTTTCTTTGGCACCTCGATCAGCACCTGCACAAGCTGGTCGCCCCGGCGACCGCTGCGCAAATCCGGCAACCCCTCGCCCTTGAGCTTGATCACCTCGCCATGCTGAGACCCGGAAGGGATCTCCAGCATCTCCTTACCCTTGAGCGTGGGCACCTCAAACCGCGCGCCCAGTGCCGCCTGTGTGAAAGTAATGGGCACCTGGCAGACCAGGTCATTATTGTGGCGTGTGAAGATAGAGTTGGCTTTCACCTGCAGGTAGCAGTGCAGGTCGCCGGATGGGCCGCCCATCTCGCCAGCCTCTCCCTCTCCCTGGACCCGCAGCGCCATTCCATCGTGCACTCCGGGCGGAACTTTGACAGACACCTTGCGCTTAACCAAGAGCTTTCCGGTGCCGCCGCAGTTGCCGCAATGCTCTTTGATCACCTGTCCGCGTCCGCGGCAGTTGGGGCAGGTGGTGACCATGCGGAACATTCCGCCAAAACCAACCTGAGCCACCTGACCGGCGCCGCCGCATTGAGGACATGCCATCGGCTTGCTGCCCGGTTTGGCGCCGCTGCCGCCGCACTTGGTGCAGTGATCGCGTTTCTCGAATTCGATCGTCTTCTCACACCCGGTCGAGACTTCCTGCAGAGTCAGTTCAACCTGGGTCTCAAGGTCGTAGCCGCGTGTCGGACCGCCGCTGCGTTGTCGTCCTCGACCACCAAAACCACCACCAAACAGCTCATCGAGGTTGAACATCGAGAAGATGTCCTCGACATTCATATGCTGGAAGTCATGGGCGCTGCCGACGCCCTGGTGGCCGAACTGATCGTAGCGTTGGCGCTTGTGAGCATCCGAGAGCACCTCGTAGGCCTCAGCGGCTTCCTTGAACTTGCCTTCGGCCTCCGACTTTTCGCCATCACCGGCGCGATCCGGGTGGTACTTCATCGCCAGCTTACGGTAAGCGCGCTTAACATCATCATCGCTGGCACCCTTCTGGATGCCCAGCACCTCGTAGTAGTCGCGCTTTGTCCCACCGGCCATGACGTACCTCAAATACATCAGCCACAGAAGGGGCACCGATAGGACACAGATGAACTCCTATCTGTGGGCATCTGTTGCCCGATCTGTGGCTGACAAGGCAGGCATGCCCGCTTTTCGCGAGCATGCCTGTGAAATAGGCTGTTTACCGGACTGAGCCTGCCACAGCATTCTGCAGCTTGCCGTCCTTCTCTTTGACCTCGGTCACCAGCACATCGGTCGTCAGGGCCAGGCCGCTGACCGATGCCGCGTTGAGCAGCGCGGTACGGGCGACCTTGGCCGGATCTATGATGCCAGCCTCATACATATCCACAAACTGGCCCGTGGCGGCATTGTAGCCGTAGCTGGCTTTGCGGTTTTCGAGGATCTGGTCGACGATGACCTCGCCATCATCACCGGCGTTGTCGGCAATCTGCTTCGTCGGAGAACGCAGTGCCTTGATGATGATGTCGAAGCCCATCTTCTCATCGCCTCTGGCCTTACTCTTGGCATTCTCCACGGCCTCAATCGCGCGGAGAAACGCTACGCCGCCGCCAGGAACAATGCCTTCCTCGGCCGCCGCTCTCGTCGCATGCAGAGCGTCGTCGATCAGGTCCTTGCGTTCCTTCATTTCGGTTTCGGTGTTGGCACCGGCCTTCACAACAGCAACGCCGCCGGTCAGCTTCGCCAAGCGTTCCTGAAGCTTCTCGCGGTCGTAGTCGCTGGTGGTCTTATCGATCTGCAGGCGGATCTGCTCCACGCGGGCGTCGATGTCTTTCTTCTTGCCTGCGCCCTGGACGATCAGGCACTTGTCTTTGTCGAGGACGACGCGCTTGGCCTGGCCGAGCTGTTCCAGCTCGATCGTTTCAAGCTTCGAGCCCAGATCTTCGCTGATGAACTCACCGCCTGTGACGGTGGCGATATCACCCATCATCGCCTTGCGACGATCGCCAAAGCCCGGAGCCTTGACCGCGCAGACGTTCAGGACGCCGCGCAGCTTGTTCACCACCAGGGCGGCGAGAGCTTCGCTTTCCACATCCTCGGCGATGATCAGCAGCGGCTTGCTGCTGGTCACGGTCTTGTTCAGCAGCGGCAGCAGTTCCGCCAGATTGCTGATCTTCTTTTCGTGGATGAGGATGTAGCAGTCCTCAAGCACCGCTTCGAGCGTGGTAGGGTTGGTCATGAAGTAGGGCGACAGGTAGCCCTTATCGAACTGCATGCCTTCGGTGTATTCCAGTGTGCTCTCGGTGCTCTTGCCTTCATCGACGGTGATTACGCCTTCCTTGCCGACCTTCTCCATGGCGTCGGCCATCAGGTTGCCGATATGCTCATCGCCGTTGGCGGAGATCGTCGCAACGCGCTTATAGTCCTCGCGTCCCTTGACCTTCTTCGCCATGGCAGTAATCGCGTCGGCCGCAACTTCAGCCGCCTTCACGATTCCGCGCTGCACCGTCACCGGGTTCACACCCGCGGCGGCATACTTCAGGCCCTCAAGGTAGATCGCCTCGGCGAGGACCACCGCGGTGGTCGTGCCGTCGCCGGCGACATCGCCGGTCTTGCTGGCGACCATATTCACGAGCTTGGCGCCCATGTTCTCGAACGGTTGCGGCAGTTCGATCTCCTTCGAGACCGTCACGCCGTCCTTGGTGATCCGCGGGCTGCCGTAGCTCTTCTGCAGGATCACATTGCGTCCGCGGGGTCCGAGAGTGGCCTTGACGGCCTTCGCAAGCTGCGACAGGCCGTTGGCGATCTCGTTGCGGGCATTCACGTCGAACATCATCTGTTTAGCTGCCATGGTTCTTTGACTCCAAGTCAGTTGCTCGTTTCTGAGCAGTGTTGATTGTTGATTGTTGATTGATTGACTGCTCGATCAGCAATCAACAATCAACAGCGGGACTGCAATGCCCGCGATTACTCCAGCACGCCAAGAATGTCCGACTCGCGGAGGATGACGAACTTCTCTCCATTCACTTCCACGTCCGTTCCCGAGTACTTGCCGTAGTACACCTCATCGCCGGCCTTGACGTTCAGCGCGTGTACTTTGCCTTTGTCGTCAGCCTTGCCGGCGCCAACGGCGATGACCTTGCCCTTGGTGGGCTTTTCCTTCGCCGCATCGGGCAGGATGATCCCGCTCTTGGTCTTCTCTTCGGCTTCCGACTGCTTCACAATCACACGGTCCTGCAGGGGCTTGAGTTTCATAGTTGTGCTTCCTCGCTTCTCTTATATGTCCTTTGTGTTGCACGGGTGCCACAGGCACACGGCCGGCAGCCACAAGTCGTTTCTTCCGACTGTCGTCGCGCTGAGACACCTGATGGTTCCCATCGCGTCTCCGGAGATCCGGGCTTACATCATGTCATCCATTCCGCCCATGTCTTCTCCACCGGGGGCGGCGGCTTTCTTATCTTTGGGCTTCTCGACCACGATGCAATCAGTGGTCAGCAGGAGGATCGCCACCTCGGCCGCGTTCTGAAGCGCGGTGCGCTCCACCTTGGTCGGAGTGATGATGCCGGCTTTCATCATGTCGACGTACTCAAGCGTCAACGCGTTGAAGCCTTCGTTCTCCTTGCCTTCCAGCACGCGGCGGACCACCACGCTGCCCGACACGCCGGCGTTCTCGGCGATCTGCTTCATCGGAGCTACCAGGGCATTGCGGACGACCTTGACGCCCAGCACTTCATCGCCCTCGGCCTTGAGGTCGCTATTGTCCAGAGCCTTCATGGCTTTGATCATCGCGACGCCACCACCGGCAACCACACCTTCCTCAACGGCAGCGCGGGTTGCATGCAAGGCATCCTCGATGCGGGCCTTCTTTTCTTTGAGCTCGGCTTCCGTGGCCGCACCGACATTGATCTGGGCCACGCCACCGGCCAGCTTGGCAAGACGCTCCTGGAGCTTCTCGCGGTCATAGTCGCTGGTCGTAATGTCGATCTCGCGGCGGATCTGAGCGATACGGCCCTGAATGGCCTTGCTCTCACCGGCGCCTTCGATAATCGTCGTATTGTCGTTGTCGATGCGGACGAGCTTCGCCTGGCCGAGCTGGCTGACCTCGATCTTGTCGAGCTCAACACCCAGGTCCTTCATGATCGCCTCGCCGCCGGTGAGGATCGCGATATCCTCCAGCATCGACTTGCGGCGATCGCCATAACCCGGGGCCTTGACAGCGCACACGTTGAGGATGCCGCGGAGCTTGTTCACTACCAGCGTTGCCAGGGCTTCGCCCTCAACATCTTCGGCGATGATCAGCAGCGGCCGCTTGGCCTTTTGGATTTTTTCAAGCAGAGGAATCAGCTTGGTGGCGGCGCTGATCTTGTCTTCAAAGACCAGCACGAAGCACTTTTCAAGCTCCGACACCATCTCGTCGGCATCAGTGATGAAATTCGGGGAAAGGAAACCGCGGTCGAACTGCATGCCCTCGACGACGGTCACTTCGGTCTGCAGGCTCTTGCCTTCTTCAACCGTGATCACGCCGTCCTTGCCGACCTTCATGAAAGCGTCGGCCATGATCTCGCCGATCTCGCGATCGTTGTTCGCCGAGATGCTCGCAACGTTGGCGATGTCATCTTTCTTCGTGGCATCGATCGGCCGGCTCTGCTTCTTCAGGCTCGCTACGACCCCATCGACGGCCTTGCGAATTCCGCGGGCCAGTGCCATGGCATCGGCGCCGGCGGTAATCGAGCGGTAGCCTTCCTTGAAGATAGCTTCGGCCATGACCGTTGCGGTCGTGGTGCCGTCGCCGGCCACATCGCTGGTCTTGCTCGCAGCCTCACGCACCAGGCGGGCGCCGATATTCTCGAACTTGTCCCGCAGTTCAATCTCCTCAGCTACCGATACGCCATCCTTCGTCACGGTCGGGGCACCCCAACCCTTGTCGAGCACAGCATTTCGGCCGCGGGGACCCAATGTCGCTTTGACCGCTCGCGACATCTTGGTCACGCCTTCCAGCAGTGACTTGCGGGCCTCCGCATCAAACTGAAGCATCTTGGTGGCCATCTAATGATCTCCTTTCCAAACATCCCCGCTTAAGGGGCTCACTATTCACTATGCAACTGTCAGAGCACCATGCACCATCGGCATGTAGACCTTGACGTGCCGAGCTTAGAACAAACGCGGTGCCGGCAAATGTGGATTCGATGTAAATACAGATAATACAACCAGTTGCATTCGGCATGCCGGGTATGCCAGATCAGCTCAAACCTGCCTCTCTGGCAGCCCCCTGAGATAGCCGCCAACCTCGCTTGCCATCTTGGCAGGCGGGCTCAGACGGGTCCTTCTGGCAAGGTTTTGTCTATCCCCAGGCGCAGATGCTGTCCACATACTGCGCTGACCCATCTCGGAACCAGCCATCAAGCTGAGCAGGATCTTTGAGCTGCTGGCCGCGAGATCGCGGGACGACGAAGAAGGAGCAGCGGATATCCGGAATCGCGGTCATGTCGCTCCAGAGCTTCTCAAACTGGGCGACGGGGTAGATGTCCTCCTGGCCGTGACCCCAGCGCTTCTTTACATCCTTGAGAGTGACATAGGTTGGCATCTTAGCGGCCACACCACGGATGGCGGCCGCGACGCGGGTCTGATCCGCCAGATCGGCGCGCGATATGCCGAATGCGGCAAGTAACTGGTCGATGTCGATCCAGGTCGTCATCGTGTTGTAGTAGGAGAGCGCGAACTCGGCCTCCTCGCGCGGCATGGCCAGGCCCTCGAGCAACCGCACCTGGCCGTTGATCTTCGCCAGACCTCCGCCGCGGTCTTCGATCCGGCGGGTGATGACTTCAAACGAAAGGCAACTCCCCTGCGCGATATGCAGGCCCAGGATTGCCGGATCGAGATCCGCGCCTAAGGTGTCGATGTTGTGCAACATCAGGTACTTCAGTTTCGGCCGGCGTTGCAGCAGACCGTGCAGGACACCATTGCGGAAGAGGTTCGGCACTTCGTACCAGTGCCCCACCGGGTGCAGGCACTGCCCGGGCAGATTGTCGGTGTAGTCTGAGCCCTCTCCCATACCGCGGGCCCAGTTCATCAACGCGGCATGCACACTTTCGATCATCTTCTGCTTCTGCTCGTCGAGCTGTTTCTGTGGCATCTCTTCCCAGGCAAAGCGCAGGTCGCGCACCATTGGGATCATCCGCATGCCCACCGCCCTGCCCGGCGAGAGCAGCACTTCGCCGGTGTAGCCATAGTTACCGTACTTGGCGAGCCAATCGGCAACCGGCTCGTGGGTGAGATAACTGGTGGAGACCAGGTGCGGCGGCATCACACCCGTGAGCTTGCCGATTCGTCGCGTCTTCGCCAAATGGGTTTCGATAAAGGTGCGGTGGACCCCGGAGAGCTTGCTGAACGGATGCAGGGCCTTGCACACTCCCGCGCCCTGTGTCCAGCGCGATCCAGAACCGGCCGCCAGGGTGAGCACGGCAACCTGCCCATCGGCCAAAGCCGCCATGCCGCGCCGTCGCAGATCATCGCCGGTCCGCTTTGTGATATCGATGACATCGGCGCTGCTGACATCGGTGATGATCGTGTTTGGCGGCAACCGGTTCTGCGCTAGACCAATCCGGCCATTGCGCAAATCAGACTGAATCCGTTCATGCTGCTGCCGATCAAAGCCGTTGGCATCGAGCATTGCCTGCAACGTCTGGCCCTTGCCATCATCCGCTGTCGGCCGCGGCAGCATGCGGTCAAACAGCGTCTCGACCATGCCGCTGAGTTCCTCGCGGGAACGAGCCGCACTGCCGAAATGCTGCAACTCGGCACGGCGATGGGCAGTCTGCTCGCGGGGGTCGGTTCGCAGCCACTGCGGCACCATCATGCCATAGTAGCCGGCCGGCAGAACCGCTTCCGGCCCGCACAGCAGGCGTGCAAACGTGCCCTTTTCATTGATCGCGAAGTCATAAACAACCGGCGCCATGGCGAACGGAAGTGAATGCTGCAGTTCTTTGCGCGTCTCCAGCATCATCGACTGCAGGAAGTCCTGTGCCTCACGCTTGCGCTGCGGAGCAAAGATAAAGCCCATGCCGCCGCCCGACATCCCGCCGAGCATCCAGAAACCCCAGAACGCATCGCCGAACTTCTGACGCGTCTTGCGAATGAGGGCCTCGGTATAGAAGTTGCTCGCCCAGGGGATGATCGTCTGCAGCGGCTCGAAGAAGTTGCGCGTGGTGGCCGCCCCGAGAGCCTGAACATCGCCGCGCTTCAGAACAGCAACGACCTCATCGAGTATCCCCATCGCCTGTTTGCGGCCGGCCCACTCCCTGGCGCTGCGGAGCAGGTATTTCTCGGTCACCATTTCCAGGATTGGGCCAACATTCTGGGCCATCCCTCCATGCACCAACACCAGGCTCTGTTCGATCTTCCGACGCGTATCGGCCGAGGCGTCGTTGTGATCGAGAATACGATGGTTCGGCAGAAGCCGCCCGCGACTGATGCCAAACTCCGGATCACCCTCGCCAGCCAGCGATCCCTGGATCAGCTTCATGCCCGGCCAGACGCCCCCGGAATCCTGCCACCCGCCGCCCGACCCGCCCAACCATTCGCCCAGGATCGCGCGAGCCGCAACAAGTCGGCGGTCGGTTTCATCGAGCATGCCGGTGAGGTTTCGCGCCTGCCCGGTGGCGCGCATGCATGCGGCGATCAATGCCCCCAGCAGGTTAGTGGATACCGCCAGGCGCGACCCCTTGGGGATGTTGTTCACACTGCTGACGATCTCCAGCCCCAGGCCCGGACCAATCATCAGCGTCAGCAGATCCGAGAGCTTCTGCCCCGAACCTTCCAGGCCCGGCGGAACGATGCCCGAGGCAATTAGCGCCGCCTTGAGCAGGCCCAGGTAGTCTTTGGCGAAATCGAAGATATCGGCAAGTAAGGTAATCTCCGCCTGCGCGCCCAGGTCAACGCTGATGAGCCGGATAATCGGCTCCTCAATCACACGGAGATATGCCTCGACCGGTGGACGCGGCTCTTTGTCCCGGCCGCGCACGGCAAGGTCGATCGAGACATTCAGTACTCGGGCGCCTTCGGGGAAATCCATCCCCAGAAAGAAGATGTCGCTCCAGGCACTGTGCGACAGATCCATGCGTACAGGCGTCTTCTCACTCAGGATCGGAAACAGTCCATCAGCGCCGCGTTGCAGCAGTTCGCGGCGGAATCGCAGAGGCTGATCGGCGGGATGACCCATGCGGAACATCCACTGATTTCCGCGCACAGAACGGACGCTACGCCGAACCTGGTTTGCCAGCGTCTGGAACCCCAGATCGTGATAGGCAGCCGCCAGGGCACTGGCAATTGCATCACTGGGCCCGTGCTGCATCTGGTGTGCCAGGAACATATCGATCGCTTCTTCAAACCGTCGCGAGAGAAGTTGCGTGTAACCATCAAACGGCACCAGACCGGCCACGCCGTGCCCCAACCTGGCCGGCAGCTCGTAACGGTAGATGGCATATAGAAAGAACAGCGCACGTACACGCTCGTAGAGATTGTCGCTGGAGCGACGAAACGAGTCGAGTTGGGCGCAGTATTGCAGCAGCCTGGATGCATCTGCCCCGCGGCAAAGCTCTTCCAGCGAACGGTTGCGGACATCGGCGTCGCCGCTGGTGATGGTATGAATCAGTTCGCAAGCCATAACGCGTGCACTCACTTCCTTGCGGAAATCAGCGTGAACGATCTGCCAGAAGCTCAACAAGCTGCGTCAGGACCTCATCGCGATCGCCGCCATCCAGGCTGAACGCAAGCTGCGCCATCAGCAGCCCGTACTTCACGCCAATGTCAAAGCGGCGGCCGTTAAGCTCCATTGCGAGATATCGCTCTCGCCCTGCCAGCGCCTGCAGGGCATCAGAAAGCTGGATGCTGCTGCCGCCAGCCGACACCATCTGATCGAGCAACTCCATTACTGTCGGCGACAGCACATGCAAGCCAAAGAGCGTCAGGTAGTGGCCCGCCCGCAGACCCGGAACCACCAGAAGCTGTTCCGCCTGTGTTGGCGTGGGCTTTTCGATGACGCGCTCCACCTCATAGAGATTGGCCCTTTGTGGCACCAGTTGTCCGCCAATGGCACCATAGTATGGCAGCTTGCTGTCGCGGGCGGCCTGCACGGCGGACACCGCACAGTTTTCCTGCTGGGCCACCTGCACTAACTGCTGGGCACAGCGCAGATCCGTACCGCTGAGATACAGGTGATCGCTGATCAAATGCAGGAACGCTTCGCCGGCAGTAAATGCTCGCGCACACCAAAGGGCGTGCCCATAGCCGCGCGGATCGCGCTGCTCAACAAATGTAAGCCGTGATGCCTCCTTGCCGGCGCCTTGGGAGTAACGATCCTGATCGCCCGGGCAGATCACGATACAGATCTCCTCGACGCCGGCCGACACGGCCTCCTCGATTACGATCTGCAGCGCCGTCTTATACTGTCCATCCCGATCTACCAGAGCCTGAATCGGCAACCCGCGCTGGTTGCGGCCGGCCGCCGTGATCACTGCCTTGCGAATCTTCATAGCTTCACATCGTCCGCGCCAAACGCGATGGCGTCAACGTCTTTTTCCCCTACCCCCTACCACGGCATGACCTGTACCTGCACGTAAAGATAGCCCAACTGGCTCAGCAGGATACTCACCACCAGCCACACGCCAGCGGCAACCGATTCGCCAACAATCATTCCGACGAAAAAAGGCCGGGCGTTCTGGTAGAGCCTGTGTCCTCCGAATCTCACGACCAGTTGCTTGCACAGCCACCCCGCGAAGAAACTGAACCAGAGAATATTGCCAGGAAACGTCTGCAGGATGAGGTACCCGATCGGATGGAAAGGCCACCATACATATCGCAGACGCAGCACCGACAGCAGCGCCGTCAGGCCAAAGCCGAAACCGAAGTTGGTGGCCGGGTCATGCCTCAGGTTGTATACGCCATCCTGGTAAGCAATCGAGCCATCGAGGACCGACCACCGGGCCATGTTGGTGCCCCAGTAGTTGATCGGCGAATCCTGCGTCCGATCCAGTGTCGCTCCGTACTTGTACTCCGTCCCGAGCACCCCCGCCCAACTGAAAACATATCCCACCACCAGCGCCAAGGCCAGAACTATCATAAACCGGCGGCTCAGCTTGCGCTGAGCCTGGTCCGCGGACCTGGACGACTCAGCGAAGAGCGTCTGATCCGCAAGGCGCATCGCATGCGAACCATACACCGCCAGCGTTTCGCGCTGATCGTAATGGGTCGATTCGTGGATGGCCGTCAGGTAGAACGATTCGACCGACGGCCGGTGCGTCATGCCACCCATGACCATGTAGTGCAACGGCCGGTACAGCGGCACCAGTGCCGGACTGTGCACGATGCCGGTTTCGGCAACGAACCGCGCGGTGATAACAAAAAGCAGCAGCAGCATCGTCGCCAGGAGCACGGCTCCGACGAAATCGCTGCCCGCGAGCATCAGCCAGCCGACGAATACCGCATACGACAGGACCAGTCCCCAGAACGCCGCGCGATAAGACAGATAGCGGCCACGCGGTTCGCCGGGGCGCTCGCCGCGAAACGCCTGCGCCAGCACCAGTTTCCAGTGCTGCCGGCCGATCCAGATCATCGCCAAGGCAAACGCCACGATGCCGCCGAATCGCTGATCGACCATTCCCGGGATCGTTGGATCACCGCTGAGTTGACCTTCGATCATCTTGTAGATCTGCATGGCGATAAAGGCGGCCCAGATGCTGAAGGAGATCGAACTGTTGAGGAAGTAGGTCACTCCCACCACCGTGAAGAACAGCGTTCCTGCTTTCAGACCTCCATCGGCATAGATAAACGGTGGGTTCGCCAGGACCCCGCTCAGATTGTACTTTACAGGGATCTCGGGGATGTATTTGGGGAAATACCGGAAGCCCCCGTTCCACATATGCAACGCGAAGATCATCGCAAAGCCGACCCAGAAGACGCGGTTGCGCATCAGGCCGTTGAACCACTGCCCCGGCCGCGGCGACTCCAGCAGGGAAAGCTGGATCTGCGCCAACGGGAACGGCAACCGCTCATTTTCGGCCCACTGCCGGCGGACGATCGCCATCAGGCACATTACCGCCCCATACGCGGCAAATGTCGGAACGCCCCAGACGAGAACCACACGCGCCCAAGCCCAATATGGTGGTGGCCCGATCCCTGTCCACCGCTGCATGAATCCGTTTACGATAGGGCTGTTGAACCATGTGTTTCGGTCGCTGCTGCCGAGGTCGGGAAAGAGCCAATCCGGAACGCGCAGGTTCACCAGCAGGTCGCGGAATTCCTTGCTCGCCTGCGCGTGCCACCATGGTGCGATGATGGAATGCGGCAGCCAGCGCATTAGCCCACCCGATGGCATGGTGCAGCTTACCAGTGCCATGGAGAACGCCACAATCAATTCACCGGTCGAAAATGCAAAGCGAGGCGCCCATCGCGACAGCGGCCCATTGATACCGACCACAAAGAGGAATGTCATCAGCACAAGCCCCAGGGGCAGGTTATTGCCGATGAAGAAGGTATTGTTGACTGCAAAATCGTTGTAATAAGCGATGGAGCAAATGAAGATCGTCGCCAGCATGCCCAGGCTGACACTGCGCCAAGTGATGGCGCCGCGCGGATGCGGCGATGGAGAAAGACCTTCGGCCTCTTGCACCGACTTCACCTTCCTGTTCTGTTGAATGCGAGTGTATAGCGACTTGTCCGATTTTGTTACCACAGGCCCAACTGCGGCTGCAATCTGCCCCGCTCTGTCGGCCGCCCATTCAGAGCAGCGATCAGGTGCGCGTCAGGCGCCTGCCATGGCCGCTTTGCGTGCATCTGAGAGCATCCATATCTTCTTGCCATCAGTACCGAGACCAACCCAATCAGCGGTCTTGAGATACCCCAGCACCGTCAGCAGTTCCGGCAGCGGCTCGTCCTCGCGTCGAAGATCCAGCCACGGAATTCCCTTCGGCTGGCGGGACAAATCCTGCAGTATCTGTGCAGCGCGCTGCCGCTGAGCCGCCCCGAAGGCTTTGTGCTCCTGCGCGAGCTGCCATGCCTCATACACGCGGCGCGGACCTGCGAACACCTTCGTCATGATGGCCTGCGCTGCCACCTTGGGCTCCAAGCCGCTCAGTTCGTAGAGGTCCACGTCGGGTGTGCCTTCGGGCGTTAGGCCCACAACCTGGATCACCTCGTCCGCGAAGTAGTGTCCTTTTTGCACCCGCGGCAGAAGCTTCCACGCAAGCAGCGCCCATATGGCGCACGCCAGGACAAACCACAGGGTGAAATAATTCCACTGCCAGTCGCTAATCCATCCGTTGATGGATATCAGCAGTGCCAAAGCAAACGGCCCGGCCAGTGCCAGGGGAAGTCCCGCGACCAATTTCAGGCCAACACGGCTCCACACCATCGAATCACGCTGGCGCATCTCGCGCTCGATACGCGCCATATCGATCGGTGGCAACAACTGCAATTCAGGAGTATCGCTCATCTACCGGGAGTATAGTGCCGATGGCCCGGCTCCGCCCAGGTGAGGCGATCTGTACGCCAGGGGCGCCACGCCATTTGGTGAGCCGTGATAGGAGGTGAACTCACTGCGGTTCGGCCATTTGCCCACGCCCGGCCCAGTGGTATATTGCGCCCGAACCGCCTGAGGACGGCCCTCAGGCATTCCTATCAGGCTCTGTCTCTCGGCCTCAATCTGGAGTCGTTCAATGTCCGCCCTCAAGCTCGGTGTCGTCCTGATCGTGGTCATGTGCCTGCGCCTTTCCCTGGCCGCCGGCGCAGCGACTGAAGTTATCATCGCGAACTTTGACCGCCCCGGTGATGAGGCTCTCTGGAGCGCCGGCGATTCGGGCGGCGTCAAGCTCTCCGTCGAAGCCCGCGACAAGACCGATCGGAACAAGTCCTTGAGGGTTGAAACCATCAACGGCGAGTATCCGGGCATTAGCACCGATAAACTTCCCGCCGACTGGTCGCAGTACGAAGTCTTTTCATTTGTGGTGTGGGCTCCCAGCGGCCGCGAACTGGGCATTCGCATTGACGACGCCAACTCCAAGAACTACGCCACCCGCTACAACGGTGGTGTCACCATCGAGAAGGGCCGCAACCTGGTCCAGATCCCCGTCAAGAGCCTCGCCAAGGTACTCACGACATCCAAGATCAAGATGGTCGTTCTCTTCACCGCCGGCTCGCCCAAAGGCTATACCCTCTACTACGACGACTTCCGCCTGGGGCCGATGCAGACCGACAAAGTGGATTTCATCCCCTACGACCAGCGCATCGAGCTGGTGCCCGGCACGAAGGTGGAATCGGCACACCTCCCCCTGGCCAGGCCTACTGCCGGCGGCCCGCTCAAGACGCTGTGCGTCTATGGCATGGAAGAGGGGCGCGACCTGTCCGAACTGATGGAACGCATTGACCTGCAGGTGTCGCCGGTAAGCTGGGGCCGCGATTCCGGTATCCATAAGTGGATCGGCCTGAAGTACGGTGAACGCACGTATGAACTGAGCCAGCGCTATCTGGCCAGTTCCGCGCAAGGCCCTGAAAAGTTCGACACCATGATCCTCAGTACGCCCACCGGATGGATCCCCTTCGGCAAAGCCGCGACTGAGGCAATCGTGGATCGGGTCAAGAACCGCGGCGAAGGCCTGGTGTTGGTATTCCCATTCCCCGGCGTCAGCCCTACACAGACTTGGCCAGATGACCTCAAGTCGATTTCGGCACTGGTCGACAGCGAAACCGACTCCCAGCGTGACGCCACCTGGATCAGAGCCGCCGCAAACGGTCACATCGTCGGCCAGAAGTGGAAGATCGTCAAAGATCACCCGATCACTCACGGTGTTCCGATTGATGCCCTGCCGTTTGAGGCGCTCGATGTCCAGGCGTACAAGCTGGCGCCCGGAGCCGAATCCCTGATCGAGACAGAAGATGGCCACCCGGTCGTGGCGATCCGCACCGTCGGCAACGCCCGCGTCGTGACGTTTGGGGTGCGATCGGAGAGCATCGCCCCGCATATCACTGAACCACGAGACAGCCGGCAATGGCGCGACTACCGCTATTGGGAAGTGTTCTACGATCTGCTCGCCCGCTCGGCCATGTGGACTGCCAAGCGCGACATGCCGCGCGAAGGCAACCCGGTTGTTCTCAAGGATCCCAAGTATCCCGACTCGGCCCTGACCCTCTCGCAGTGGAAGAACGCCAAAGGCGAAGTGACCGCCTGGGACCTTGGTTTCCAGGCTCCGAAATATGATGCCATAAAGGTCCAGTCACCCCAATTCATCAAGAAAGGGGACGAACTGCAGGTGCAGGTCAAGCTCCCGGGCGGCCTCCAGGAAGGCACCAGCGTCGTGCTGCGTTTCGTGGACTATGCGGGTAATCGGCGTCGCACCATGCTTGAGCGACCACTTCCAATTGACCTGACCCACATTGGGGATAATGCGCCTAATTCCTTCACGGTGCATACAGATACCGCCAAGCTCGATCAGCTTGCAGTCTTTGTCGAAGTGGAAGCCGCGAAAGATGGCAAGCGTGTCGCTTTCGGCCAATCGGTCACGTACGTGACGCCCTCCGCTGAATGGAACGACTACGAGATCTACGGCTGGTCGGCCGGCGGCATCAGCTATCTGCGCGATCTGCAGATGCAGCGGCTGCGCGAATTTGGCCTGACCACTGAACAGGTTGGAGGCAACGAAGCCTATAAGAGTTTCCAGCGTGGCTTCCGCATCCAGACGATGATGTCCGGCACTGGCATGCATGCCGAAAACTTCGAGGAGCACTACCGCGAATTCGCACGCACCGGCGATAAGAAGCTGCTGGTTCGTTCGCCATCCTTCGCCGATCCTGCGTTCCTTGCCAAGCAAAAGAGCGACAAGCAGGCCTGGATCAAGCCCCTGATTCCATTCTCGCCGATGACCGTCTCTCTCGGTGATGAGACTTCCCTGACCAGCTACACGTCCGACTTCGATTTCGATTTCCATCCGGCGAACATTGCGAACTTCCGGACCAAGCTCAAAGCCAAGTTCGGCACGATCGACGCGCTGAACACGGCGCTGGGTGAAAAATGGGAGTCGTTTGATGCCATCGAGCCACCCATCACCGCCGACGCCAAGAAGGCCGGCAAGTTTGGCCTGTGGAACGAATGGCGCGAACACAACGACGACATGTGGGCCGGCGCGTTCCAGTTCTATGCCGATTTCCTGAAAGAGGTCTACCCGCAGACGCGACTGAGCGTCTCGGGCACGCAAACCTCCAGCGTGTTCAACGGCATCGACTGGGCAAAACTCTCCCTGCCATTGGGCGCGGTTGCGGACTATACCGGCCGCTACCAACTCGTCCAGCGTCTCAGTTTCAACCCTGCCCTTCGCAGCACCCCGTGGGCCGGTTACGGCCGCTCCGGACGCGGCGCCGACTATCAGATTTGGACCAACCTCACCTTTGAAGGTGACGGCTCGGCATTCTTCTGGTATCCCTCGCTGCTCAACCCCGACTTTGCCTTCAGCGAATCGGCAGAATCGTATATGCGTTCGCTGAGCGTCCTGCGCGCGGGCGTGGGCAAACAGTACTTGCAGAGCAAGCGACAGTGGTCGCCGGTGGCGATTCTCTGGAGCGCTCGCAGCCAGCGAGAAGCCTGGCTGCAGGACAAATTCCCGCAGTTTGAAGCCACTGAGAAGACCGTGTACGAGACCCTTGTCGCGGCTGGCTACGACCCATCGTTTATTTCCGATGCCCAGGTCGCGGCAGGCGAGCTTAAGAGCAAGGGCATCCGCGCCCTGGTCCTTCCAATGTCCCTGGCAATCGGCATGGGCGGCAAGAGCGGCGGGCTCGATGAACTCTCTGCTCTGAAAGCCTTCATCGCCGATGGCGGCGTGGTCGTGAACACTCACCCCGTCTTCTTCGATGAATTCCTGCAACCGGCCGCCCTGCCGGCCGACGTATCCGGCAAGTTCCTGGCCTTTGCCAAAGACGCCGACGGCCTCCAGAAGCTGCTGGAAGGCGCCAAGGTGAACCCCTACGCCAACATCCGCGATACCGATGGCAAGCGGGTGAACAACGTCAGCGCTTCCCTGCACCGCCTGTATGATGCCAAGGGCGCAACGGACGGCGCGATTCTGACGATCCTGCGTGCTCCCGCCGGGCAGAAGGAAGTCGTCGGCGCTGACGGCGTGGTCTATATGCAACCAGATCCCTCCAGCGGGCCGGCGATTCAGAAGCTGACGGTCGAGATTCCGCTCGCCAAAGGCATGGAACTGTTCGACGTGCGCTCGCATCAGGCGATCCCCGTCACGGATGGCAAGATCACCATTGACATGCAGGATGGCGACGGCCGCCCCATCGCGATTCTGCCGTACGGCAAAGTCACCATCACGCCGACAATCACTCGCAGCGCTGGTGCCCTTTCGGTGAACGTGGCACTCGCCGCACCCAAGGCAGGCGCTGCGCTCATGCCCCATGTGGTCCGCATGGACGTCAAAGATCTTGAGAGCAATCAGACCGATGGGCTGCTATCGCGCAACTTGCTTGCCGACCCCGCCGGAAAGATCGCCCTCGAAATCCCGATGGCTAAAGAAGATGGCGCGCGCAAATTTGAGATCACCCTGACCGATGTCCTGACAGGAGCGCAGGCAACCGCCAAGCCATAGATGAGGCGGCCTGAAGGTCGTGAGATGGCAGTTCACGTGCGCCATGGCTTATCCATGTGTGAGGATGAATCGTGCAAAATGAGCAAAAGGGTCTGATCCAGCAGACGGCTGTCGTAATCCTTGCCGCTGGCAAGGGTACCCGGATGGGTCGCGCTGACTGTCCGAAAGTTTGCTTTGAGATTGACGGTGTGCCGGCCATCAATCGCACGATACGGACGTTCAAGAAGCTTAGATTCGGCAAGTTTGTGATCGTGGTCGGCCCTCTTGCCGAACAGGTGATGGATTGCATCACCAGGGAAGAGCCGCAGGCGCTCTATGTGCACCAGTCGCCGCAACTTGGTACCGGCGATGCGGCGAAGAAAGCCGCCGCCGCCCTGGAGCAGATTGGGCACAGCGGCCCGGTACTGGTAACCCTGGGCGACAAGCTTATCGAGGCGGAGGCGATCGAGGCGCTGGTGGATGGATTTGTCCGCCAGCAGGCCGACTTTGCCCTGGCAACGATACCCAGAACAAAGGCTACCGAGGCCTCCGGCGGCAGAATCTTCCTCGACGCCGGCGGCCAGGCGATCGGCATCATTGAGAAGCCCGACCTGGCTCGTCAGGCCGCGGTCGATGAACTCAAAGCTCTGCTGACGAAGAAGACAACGATTCCCGGCACGCTGGTTCGCGAGATAACCGCTAAGCATTTCGCCAACCCAAAGAAGCTTGCCGTGGCGATGCCCGAACTCCTGGCCATGGCCGCCGATGACGGCGCGCTAGACCTATCGCAACTGCAGGCACTGCTCAATTCCCCAAAATACAATCTTACCATTGACGGCAAGACGTACACCGCTCAACAGATCGAGACGCACTGCAAGGGCGTTAACCCCAGTCTCTACCTGTTCACGGCCGCCGCGTTCTATCAGGGCGTGGGCATGATCGATAACAACAATGCCCAGCATGAATACTACCTGACCGATGCCGTCAAACATCTTGGCAATGTGGCCGGCCAGGCCGGACATCGCTTCCGCGTAAGGGCCATCCCGATCGAGAATCCCGACCTGATTCAGGGCTTTAATTCACCTGATGAGCTCCTGGCCATACAGGATTACGTGCGCCGCAAGACTGCGTCCAAGCGTACTTCGTCGGCTGTTCCGGCCAAGCCGCATCTGAACGGCCAGCAGTACGCCACAGTGCGACAATGGATCTCGCGAATCGAGGATAACTCACCCTCGCTGGGGCGATGGCTCAAGAACATCTACGGCGATACTCCCGACCTGCACGAGGAAAAGCGACGAGCGCTGATCAAGGTGCTCAAGTGTTACGGTAAGCAGTTTGGCGATGACCAGAACGTCGTGATCGTCCGCGCGCCCGGGCGGCTCAATCTCATGGGTCGGCACGTCGATCATCGAGGCGGTTTCACCAATTTCCTGGCCATCGACCGCGAGACCCTCTGTGTCGCGGGCTTGCGCGAGGATGACAACGTGGTCGCCGTCAGCACGGAACCGGACAAGTTCAAGTCGCAGCAGTTTGGCATCTCCGAACTGATCGGACGATTTGCCTGGAGCGACTGGGTGAACTTCGTCAACAGCGACTACGTGCGCAACCTTCTCTACTCCTCCGCCGGCGACTGGGTCAACTACATTAAGGCGGCGATGCTGCGGCTTCAGCATCAGTATCAGGATGTGAAGATCCGCGGCATCAATGTCGTACTGATGGGCAATGTGCCGATGGCCGCGGGCCTGTCGAGTTCGTCGACGATCGTCGTTGCAACGCTGCAGGCGGCCATTGCTCTGAACAACTTTGAACTGACCAGCCGTCAGTTCATCGATCTCTGTGGCGAGGGCGAGTGGTTCGTCGGCTCGCGCGGCGGAGCAGGCGACCACGCGGCGATCTATCTCGGCGAGCGAGGCAAGATCGCCCACGTCGGTTATCTGCCCTTCCGCGTGGAAGGAATCATCGACGCCCCGGCCGGTTATCAGGTCATGATCGCCAACAGCCATATCAAGGCTGCCAAGAGCGCATCGGCCAAGCACATGTTCAATTCCCGCGTCGCCGCCTACAACCTGGGCCTGGCGCTGTTCAAGCAGCGATGCCCGGAAGTCGCCAAAATGGTCGAATACGTTCGCGATATCGATCCCGCCAAACTTGGCTGTCTGACCAGCGACATCTATCGGCTGCTGATGAAAGTGCCGCAGAGGATGACGCGCAAGGAACTCCAGTCCACGCTTTCCAGCGAGCATGCTCAACTGCTGAGCACGAATTTTGCCTCGCACAATGAACCGCCGCACTATGACCTGCGCGGCGTCCTGCTCTTTGGCGCTGCCGAGATCATGCGCGCCAAGATCTGCGTCGGTTGCCTCCAGCGCGGAGAGATCGACCGATTCGGCATGCTCATGAAAGTCAGCCATGACGGTGATCGCGTCGCCAAACTCGGAGCTGACGGCAAGTACCATCCGTTTGAGGCTGAGTCATCCGATCATTACCTCAACGGTTTGATCGCCGATCTTGCCAGCGAAGATCCCACGCGCGTCCTCAATGCGCAGCTTTATATGCAGCCAGGTTCCTATGCCTGCTCAACCTCGGAAATCGACGCGATGGTTGATATCGCCTGCTCGGTACCGGGTGTTGCCGGCGCCCAGATCGCCGGAGCAGGCTTGGGCGGCTGCATCATGATTCTGACCAGGAAAGATAGCACCGACCTTGTGCACAAGGCTCTGGTTAACCAGTACTACAAGCCCAACAACCTCGACCCCGCAATCATGAACTGCATCACTGTGGAAGGCGCGGGCCTCGCCGAGTTCTAAGAACAATCCCATGAGCGACCTCATCAGGCAGATTCTCAAGACCACGACCTACCGTCCGTTGGACGTGGAAGCAGTACTCGATCCCACCAAGACATCGTGGTGCAGCTTTGATCCCCGGTATGGCTACCATCCCCGCAGCATCGTTCTCAAGGATGGCATCGACTTCTGCCGCACCACTTATACCTACGGTCCGGAGGGCTGCCGCAAACTATTCAACCACGCCGATAAGCCCTGCCGCATCAACACCTATGGCGACAGCTTTACCATGTCGCAGCAGGTGAGCGACGATGAAACGTGGCAGGAGCGCCTCGCCGCTCACTTGGGCGAACCGATTCGCAATTTCGGGTGCGGCGGGCACAGTGTCTTTAGCGCGTACAAGCGCGCCATGCTGGTGGAAGACGGGCCACAGGCCGCCGAGTATCTGATCCTGACCATCTACGACGACGACCACGTCCGAAACCTAGACGCCTCCCGCTGGATCCGCACCCAGTGGAATGAGAAGGACCGGCCGCCAGATCGTGCCTGGCCGCTGCACGGCCTTCCCTGGCCGCACCTGCGCTGGGACCTCGCCAAGGGCGCCTTCGTCGAACGCCCCGCCATCGCACAAAGCCCGGCCGATCTACGCAGGCTGACCGACCCGGAACATTTCTACAACACGTTCCACGATGACCAGATTGTGCGTCTCTTCGCCCTGGAAAAAGGCGGCGAGGCCCGGTTCGACGATCTGGAGAAGACGGCCGATTCCCTCAACATCAAGGTAGACCTTCGCACCGCCGCAACCCGACGGGCCGAAGCCTTCAACCTGCGCCGCGCCTACGGATTCAAATCCACCGAATATCTCCTGGACAACCTGCTGATCCCCTGGTGCCAGAAGACCAACCGCAAACTCCTAATCCCTCTTGCCTACAGCGAAGGCCAGATCATCAACTTCCTCAAGGGCGGCGAACGCTTCGACACCGTCTTCATCGACTACCTGAAGCGCCGTAATCTTCGCTGGATCGATGCTCTGCAGTTGCACAAGGACGATTACGCCGACTTTGGCTGCACCCCCGAAAGGTACCTCGAGCGCCTGTTCATCAAGCCCGCCGCCGCCGCGGTATTCGGGCACTACAACGCACTAGGCAACGCCTTCTTCGCCTATGCGATCAAGAACGATGTGGTCAACTGGCTGAGCCCCAAACCGCCGGCATATAGCTGAACTTTTGCCCTTACGATGGGCGTAACAACACTTTCGGGCAGCACCGGTGGCACTGGCGACGTAAACTGGTCTGATGAAGTGGTGCAGCAACTGGGTCTCGAATCGGCAATGCGGCCCCTGGGTCGTCCCAGAAAGGCGGCAGGTGCTTCGCCGAGCTCTTCTCGACTCGACTATCGTGTGATCAGAGAACCATATTGCAGCGCCCGGTTTGTCGAATTAGCATGTGACCTGTTTGTACAAAGACTCCCGGTAACGAAATCCCTATGTATGTGCGAAGGAGGGCATGACGATGGCGTTGGTGATAAAATCATGGCGAGCTGACACGGCCAATCCCGATCCCGATGGCAATATGGTTGCAATTGAGTGCCGACAAGAAGGTGTATTGGCATACCTATTGACGGTTCTCGGCATCTCGCCCATAAGCACGATCAAAGTCGGGCCGGTACGCGTTGAGTTTACAACCGGATCTCTGGAGGGATTCACCCGCCGTATGATCCCCCTGTCCGCGATATGCTCGACCTACTATGGCTATATCCGCCCCTTACGGGCGGCGATTGTATTGCTACTAGCTCTACTGTTCATTGCAGTGCCGGTTGGTTTTGCACTTCACCCCATTGCTGGAGTGATTTGCTTCTTGGGATCTTGTGTCGTTGCCATCGCGTATTATCTCCTGAACAAGAAGCTTACACTGGGCTTTGTTGAGAACAGTGGAGTCATCTCAGGGATCCAGTTCAAACGATCCCTGATCGAGGGTCAAAAGATTGAGGAAGAGGATGCGCGGCGAGTTTGCGCACTCGTCCAGTCAATCATCGAGGCAGTTGATATTCCCGTAGCAGAACCAGTGTCTCCATCGGGGACTCCCACTGGCGGATTTCCTGTGGTGTATCCGCCGCCAGCAAGTCGCCCTACCGTACAAATGAAGCCGACGCACGTTCGATCCTGTCCAAAATGCGGCGCCCAGGTGGGCGAGGCTCGTCAATGTGGCGTCTGCGGCGAGAAGCTATGAACATGGCCGGCTACTCTGGATACCAAACTCCGTCGCCGCTGAACGTGGAACGGGGAGAGGCATGGAGGGTATCAGGGGTCATAAGCCAATACGACATGATTGCTTATGACGCCTTTCCCGACTCGCTCTTCAATGCCGCGGCGCTACAGTCGACGGCTGGGCGTGGTTTCACGTTCATGGACTTGCCCGGAGAAACCGCGTACGCTTGGGATCGATGGATCGGCTACCGATAGCGGACGACCAACTCCCTGCCAACGCGACCTGCCTCTTCACCGGTGACGCGCTCACCGCGGAGACAAAAACGGAGCATACTATTCCGCAAGCGGTCGCGGGCCGGATAAAGAGCAGAATCGTCTCCTCGGATCGCTTCAACGAAGCCGCCGGTAAGACTGTCGATCAAGCCTTGGCGGGCGCATTTGCGCCTGTGTTCAATCGTCTCGGCCTCGTTACACCAGCCTCCCACAGGACGCCGAGCGTCGGAGCATTCATTCGCGGCGACAACGGCCGCTACGAGTTTGGCAAGAACGGAAGGTTCCAGCGCAGGGGCTTTGCGGAGGAGCGGGATCCAAAGACGCACCAATTGGTTTCGGTGGTCGGCGCCGACGTGGCGCAGGTTACTCGTCGGCTCGGCCGGCCGGGCAAAGTGGACCTGGCCCCGTCGCCGCCGGGTACAAGAGCGACGATCGACGTGCCCCTCCTCGACCTGAACATTGAGATCGCGGCGCTAAAATCCGTCCTGCTTACCTTCGACCATCTGCTCGCCCCAGATCAAGACCGCTTTACGCGAAGGCCCGAACTGGCAGCAGTGCGGTGCTTCGTGCGAGATTATGTCCTGGCCGGAAAGTTCGACCAGCGTGTGTATGACCAGGTTGCCGTCGGGATCCAATACGACAAACTTAGGGAGCTCCAGGAGCTGCGGCGGCGAGCTGCCAGGCCGGCCACCCCCTTTGAGCATGTGATGGTGGCAGCGGCGGACCCGGCCACGCGAACGCTTGACGCAGTTTGGTGGTTGGCAAGTATCGATCCCTACGGTTTTCGCCTCTGCTCCGACTGGCGCGGGAAGCCCTTTACACTCGTGGTCGCGAGCGGAATCCTCAGGGACACGGATACCTGCATGGAGTCCGTACCAATCGAGTTCCACTGTCGGGTTGCCGCGCGCCTACGAGCGACGCAGCCGCGCGGGGTGACGAAGCAGCAGTTGGACGCCATTGCGGGGGAGATAGCCGTCCACCATCGGGACGCTGTCCAGAGGGCCACAGATCACGCCGAGAGGCACTGCCCTGATTTCGTCCGAGATTGCGTCGAGCGAATGGCGCAGATCAACCTGCAGGAACGCCGCGATGCGCGGGTTGTCAGCGGCCTCCGTCGTTATATAGAGTCGGCGTTTGAGTGGCGTTTGGCCGATCCTGTGAGGCGTGCCGAATTCGAAAGAATCGTGGAGTTGCGTATCGGTGCCGCGCCAGGTGAACTGCTGGGGGAGGCGGTTAACAACATCACGGCACCGCCCGCGAAATTGACTTGGGACCAATGGCACCGGCTGTACGTTTCCATCCTCGACGATCTACGAACACCCTTCGGACTTCCGGGCGAGGTAGACCGGGGCGAGTCGACGCTTGCGATCACCCAAATGCATGGAAGGGTAGTCGACGTGTAAAGGCCGGCGACGATCCGGAAAGATGGTCAAAGCAAATCCATAAAAGGGTCAAAGCATATTTCTGCAGGATCCGGAAAAGGCTCAAAGCATATTTCAGCAGACACTCTATAAAGCGAACACGTATGCCCTGAGGACAACTTTACAGTGACCCGCATTCCGCTATCCCGCTCCTATCCGCACACCCCCTTGGCCCATCGCCGCCCTCAACGTGATGAACAAGCACCTGCGGTGCCACATAGGACAAGCCCCAACCTCCATCCATCTTCCTCTGTTCGTGGCGTCCGTAGCGTCGTAAGCGGTACTCCGCGGGCGTGAGACCTCTTCAACGCACCAGATTGACTTCTCACGCCCGATCCGCCTACGGCCCTCACGACGCCACGACGCCACGTGAAACAAGTCCGAAGTCAACCGAATGAACCGACTAAGCATCCGCGCCCATCCGCGTTATCCGCGGTCGATCACTTCTGCTCTTTGTGGTTAACCCTCGCTTCGGCATTCCCCTGTACCCCTCACTGCGTAGTGGACCTCCCTTCGCTTCCGTCTTCGCCCCTTCGCGCCATCGCGGTCGCCCCCGACTTATCCACAATTCATCCACAGAAAAGTGGAAGGAATTTCCCGCTTCCTTAACTCCTTACTACTCCTTAACTTCCATTTTTGGCAGCCTCCAAATCACCCCATATATATGGAGAGACCGCGCGATCGGGTCTCGTTCTTTGACAAGTGAAGATCCACGCCATGCTAGAACCACGGACTCACCGTCCGTGGGCACGCGTTCCGCCAGATCCGTGCGCGCTAACTTGAGCACCTTTATCCGGTCGGCAATTTGGATCACATAGCACCACGGATTGCACACGCCAACCTGCGCACCTTTGCCGGGCCAGTGAGTTGGCCTGAATCACGCCCCAAAGACGCGCAAGCGATCTTGAGCACCTTCCCTTCGTGCCTTGACGCCTTCGTTTCCGCTATCCGCAATCCGCTCTCCGCTATTCCTCGGAGTTATCCACAATCGCCCCGAACCTGCGCACCTCCTCCCCCAATATCCACCTAACCGGCTGCCTCCACAGCACTTACCACATAGGGGGTACCCACCTCGAGAACTTGCGCACCTGTCACTTATCCACAATCCTCCTCATCGCGGTTCCCGTTACGGCTGGCGTCAGCCGTGCCACTGTTGTTACCCAAGAGCATTGTCACGCCCCTACCGATTGTCAGCGATGTACCGTTTGCATTCGGGCGAATCGTCGGGAGAATGCCGGGCATATGTATACCCAAGCCGACATCCTGCAGGCATTTCGTACACTTGGCATCCAGACGGGCGATCGCATCATTGTCCACACCTCACTGAAGTCGGTTGGACATGTTGAGGGTGGGCCCGAAGCGTTCTGCCGGGCCGCCATGGCGGCCGTGGGGCCCGATGGCCTGCTGCTGATGCCGACCTTCAATCACTACGAAGCCTGCGGCGGCACACCCGGCTACTACAGCCCACTGGAGACCCCTACCCGCAATGGCAAGGTCGCCGACACATTCTGGCGCATGCCCGGCGTGCTGCGCTCTCTGGACCCATCACACGCGTTTGCCGCCTGGGGACGCGATGCCCAGCGCTATGTCGGCAAGCACCACCTCGTTCCGACGATGGGACATGGTTCGCCGCTGCACCTGCTGGAACAGGATGGCGGCAAGATCATCCTCGTCGGCTGCCCCGGCTCCAATACCTTCCATCATGTCGTCGAGATGACGAACTATACCCCCTGCCTGGGCCAGCGCACGGAACAGTACTGGGTCAAGCTTCCCGAGGGCTCCTGGACCATGCTTCGCACCTGGGGCTGGCGAGAGGGTGGTTGCCCCATCACAGATCGAACGATCTATTGGGAGGAGATGCGCCGTCGTGGGTATGTCGCCGAAGGCCTCATCGGCAACGCAAAGACGATGGTCGTAAAGCCGAGTCAGTGCCGCGAGGTCATCGAGGACTATTTCTCCGGACGCATCGGCCCGCAGGCATGCGCCACCTGCCCCATCCGGCCGCGCAAGGTCTCGGCCACCGTGCCAACCGACTGGGATGCCCAGCGGAAGTGCCTGATCCGCCCTGCCCCCTATGCCGGCCTTGCACCTCTGGTTGACGATTGCATCGCCCAGCAGGATGCCGCTGCCCTTCGACACGATACCGCCGCACTCTGGCAACATTCGCGGCCGGCCGATTTTGACTCATTTGGACAAGAGGTCGCCTGGGCAGTCAAAAAAGCAGACTCCTTTGGCCTGAGTACGGAAGTCTGGCCCCTTCCAGCAGATGGCGTCACGGCCTATCACAGCTATACCGCGCCGATCGGATACCGGACCCGCATCGCCACCGTCGACATTGTCGAGCCCGCCGATCTGGCCGGCCGCTGGGCCGATCGCGCCCAGATCTCCAATACCGCCATAGTCGGCACGGGCCACACGGAGCCCAATGGTATCACTGCCGAACTCGTGCTGATTACCAATCCCGCCCAACTGGCCACCGCGGCCATCAAAGGCAAGATTGTCTTCTGCCCGAGCCACCATGTGATGGAAATCCGCGGCCTGGCAATCCGCCATGGCGCGTTTGCGCTACTCAGCTCGTTCAACACACATAAAGAGGGCGCCAACCGCGAAGCGGTGAAGTGGAACAACACCTGGGACAGCGCAAACGATGGCTGGCTGCCCACAGCTCAGGCCGCGAAAGAGAACTTCCCCGGACTGGTGATCTCTCCGGCGCAAGGTGAGCGACTGACGGCACGGCTACAGGCTGGCGGACGCGTGGTAGCAAAGCTCGTCGTGGAAGGTGAATACTTCTCCGGCACGCTTCCGGTGTTCAGCGCTTTGACGGCAGGCATCTCGGGAGAGGAACTGTGGATCACCGGCCATCTCTTTGAACAGGGCGCCTGGGATAACGCGTCAGGCGTAGTAACGTCCCTGCACGCCGGCCGCATTCTGCAGAGGATGATTGCCAAGCAAGGGCATCTTCCGCGCCGCGGCCTGCGCCACGTTCATTCGCAGGAGTGCTATGGCGTACTGGGCTTGCATGCCCTGCACCCGGAACGCCTGGCCAATGTCCGGGCAAGCCTATGCGTGGACAGCGTCGGCATCAGCACATCGCCCGTGTGCGTTAATCCGGGACTCCGCGCCTCTGGCGATTTTACGTTTCGCGTTCAGCGCGAATGTCTGCGCCTGGCTGCGCAGCGCCTGGGCGCGGCGTGGACTGAATCCCAGTCCTTCGAGATCAACTGCACCCTGGTAGCCGATCCGCGCACGGGAGACATTCCCACCGCCTCGCTCGGATCCAAGGGCGAAACTTCGGGGATCTGGCACACCAACCGCGATACCTCCGAGGTCCTGAACGAGCCACAACTCATACTCGCCGCATCGGCCATCGCCGCCTGGTCGGCGTTCCTCGCCAACGCAGGCACCGCCGAGATGGAATGGGTGCTGGCTCAGTATCCGGCATGGCTGGAAGAGGATCGTGCTTCCGGCCAGATCCTCGATGGCGAGATGTACCTGGAGCTGCTCAAGCGCGAACTGCGCACGATCCCACTTTATGCCGATTCGGCCGCGGATGCCGCTCGGTTGCGTACCGCGTGCGCGGATCTGGTGGAGAAGACGCGCCAAGCCATCGCAGCCAATGGTTCGCCGCGGTTCAGCCCTGCGGGCACAGACGCCCAGCGTGAGCGAGCGAGCAAGACCTGTCCCAAGCCCCTCTGGGCTGGCCCCGTGCTCGATGCGTTCTTTGCGCCGGAGGATCTCAAGATCGTCGGTGGCCCCAAGTGGGATAACCGGCAACTGATTCTGGCCTCATGGTGCGATGGCACGCGGAACCTTGAAGATGCCCTTCGGCTGACCGCCCAGGAAATGGGCGAGAAAAAGCCCCTCACGCTCACCTGGGCGCTGGCCTGGGTGGACGGTTTGGTCCGAAGCGGCAAACTGGTAGACATGGCCAAGCGCTGATCGCCAGTGTCGTTGCCTACTGAATGTTGACGTACGTCAGGGGATGCCAGCCGCCGTCCGTGATGGCGCGGATGTGCATCTTCACCACCGGTTCGTTGGCGGCGTTGATGATGCCGCAATCCACGCGCGCCGGCCCCTGCCGAAGTTGCGCTGGTAGCGTCACCGACTCTTCGAAGTAGGAGTAATCAGGCATCCATTTGCGAATGTCCTGGCGCAACGGCACGACCGCACTGTGTCCATCCTGTACAAATCGCAGAGCAAAGCGATAGGGACGGTAGATGGGGGCAAGTCCCTTGTTATCGATGGTTACAGCGACTTTGACCGCTTCGGCGGCCTTGGCGTCCAAGGGCAGAACCATCTGGTGGAGATAGAATTGATAGCCCATGCGGCGGTTGAACTGCATGAACTGCTGCATCCACTGCGCGGGAGTCTCGACGCTCTTGGCCATGAACGTGGAAAGGTGATATTTCATGCAGTGCTCGACCTGCCAGGCGAAGTCGGCACTGATGGAGTCTTTCGTGAGATTGAAAATGCCAGTGCCGGGCTGCAGATGATAAAGCGTTGCATGCGGCTCGATGGAAACCGGAGCGGTCTTCCACGTTTCACTCAGCCCGCATTCGTGCAGGTGACGCGGGTACTCATCGAACATGTGGTGCCAGACCAGTCCATCGGGCACGACGCCGGGCGCGCGGTATTTGCCGTCCATGAAGCCATCGCCGCGCCAGCCAATGTTCTTGCGATTCAGTGATGCGGCGTAGCGGCAACCGTGGGTGTTCATCATCGACAGCAGGAATGTTTCGGGGAATGCCTCGATATAGGCATCCACGAGCTTCTTGGAGCTGCTCTCATCGGCGTTGCCCCCGCATTCACCAAATCGCCCGGCATAGGCGACATCGACGCTCTCGAGGTTCGGATGGCCGTTGAACTGCTTGCCAATCGCTTTGACGAATTCGGACCAATGCTTCAGGTAAAGGGGATCGTTGCTGTCGATCTCGGGAACGGAATTGGTGGGGATGATCCCTGCCCCCGTCTTCTTGTACCAGTCCGGGATATCGTCGTGCACGTACGGTTCAAAGCGAATCTGCAACGTCTGGCCGCGTTTGGCGGCAGCTTCCAGGGCGCCGTGAATGACGTCAAAACGGTATTGCCCCTTCGTCGGCTCGAGCTTGCTCCACGGCCAGCGGCAATAAGAGATGCGCGTGGGCGGGTAGTTAGGCATGGGCGCAGGAATCGACGCCGGCGCCGGCGCAAATGTCATTGGCCCCCGGTCGTCGTGCCAGCGGTGATCCTCCTGGAGTGGATCGCCTTCAAAACGTTGGAAGGTCGTCGTCCCCTCATGGGGGTTGTTCAGGTAGTCGACAGAGATCTCGGGGCGCACACGCTGGATATTCTCGGCCGCGCCAAACAGCGTGCGCCACGTACGAGCCTGTTCACGGTCCGACACATTTACGTGCATGGTATCCCTCTGGTATGAAAAACGCTGGCGCGTTCCTTATTGATTGGGTTCGACATCGAGCATGCGCAGAACGACGAGATCCTGGACATCGATCAGGCCCACCGGGCGGCGATCGGCATCGACAACGGGCAGTTCGTCGATGCGGTGCTTCTGCATGATCGCCATGGCTTCGCTGGCAAGCTGATCGTTGCGGACATGCTTGGGAGTGCGCCCCATCACATCGCGAACCGGCCGCGAAAGTGCGTTGGCAGGGCCGCTGGTAAGCAGCCGCCGGAGATCGCCATCGGTGAAGATGCCAGAGAGCCGACCAGCCTCATCGACGAGGATCACGGCGCCGCTACGTCGCTTGATCGTGCTAACCTGGTGCAGCACTTCGCCGACGGTGAGTTTGTCCGAGGCGACCGGCAGGTTCTCGCCGAGCCGGAAGGTCATCGCTTCGCCAACGTGGATTAGCTGGCGGCCGAGCTGCCCGGCCGGATGATAGATGGCAAAATCTTCGGCCCTGAAGTCGCGCAGTTTCATGACGGTCAGCGCAAGTGCATCGCCCAGAGCCAGCATGGCAGTGGTAGATGCACTGGGCGCGAGGCCCAGCGGACAGGCCTCTTCGATCTTGCCCATCTCGAGGACCAGATCGGCATGGCGGCCAAGGCTGCTGCTGCGCGAGGCCGTCATGGCGATGATCTGATGCCCGAGCTTGCGGACGATGTTGATGATACGAACAATCTCGTCGCTTTCGCCTGAGGCCGAGAGGATCATGACGATATCGCCGTCGCGGATGCATCCCAGATCGCCGTGAACGGCATCGGTGGGTGAGAGGAAGTGGCTCGGGGTGCCGGTGGACGAGAATGTGGCGGAAAGCTTGCGGGCAATGTGACCTGCCTTACCGACGCCCGTGAGTAGCAGCGTCGCCGGGCAAGCAAGCAGAAGCCTGGCGGACGCGATGAAGTCCTGATTGAGGGCGCGTTCCATCGCGCCAACAGCGGCCGCTTCGGTGCGAATGACCGCCTGGGCGGAACGTTGGATATCCTGATCCGTCATGTATCGCTGGATTATCAAACGTCCACCACTAAAATCAACCCTTCCGTGATTTGCCGGGGCAAAGGCCGGGATCGCGGGCTTGTAGCAGGACACCTATGGATTACCGCGTTGATTTGGATGTCTATAACGGGCCGATGGATCTGCTGCTGTACCTGATCAAGCGCGACGAGTTGGACATCTACGACATTCCGATCTCGCGGATCACGCAATCTTACATGGAGTATGTGAACATGCTCCATGGGATCAACAACGACAGCGGGCTGGACATCAACATCGCGGGCGAGTTTCTCGTCATGGCGGCGACACTGATGGAGATCAAGTCGGCGCTGCTGTTGCCGCGCCTGACGGAATCGACTGATCCAAATGCTCCGACGTCAACCGAGGATCTTACCGATCCGCGATACGAATTGGTGCAAAAACTGCTGGAGTACAAGCGATTCAAGGATTCGGCGATGCTGCTGGAGCGGAAGGCTGCGGTGCATTCGCAGCGATTCCCGCGGTATCCGGCCATGCCTGAAGGCAATCCCGATGAGCCGCCGCCGCTGGACATGGAAGAGGTGCAGATCTGGGATCTGCTAGAGGCTTTCAACCGGCTGATGCGCGAGGTGGGGCTGCGCAAGACGGTCCATGAGGTGATATACGACGACACGCCCATCGACCTGCATGCGGCCGACATCGAGGATCGGCTGGCACGCGAAGGGAAGCTTTCCCTGCGGCAGCTTATCCTGGGACGCAAGAGCAAGAGCGAGATGATCGGCGTGTTCCTGGCAGTGCTGGAACTGACGCGGCAGAAGCGAATCCTGGTGGCGCAGAACGAATCCCACGACGACATCGAGATCCTGCCAGCGCCTGAAGAGCATCGCAGGACGTATCAGGAGGCGATGGAGGCGGACGATAAGCCCACAGAGGGCCCTGAGCCAAAGGCGGAGGAACTCGTCGAAGAACAGGAACCGGCCGAAGAGGATGGGACGAGTTCGATCATGGATGAAGTAAGTAAAGCGATGCCAGAGGATGAACAGGAGATCGAGTAACTGTATCTCGCCGGCTCCGGCGGCGGGCGACCATCGAAAACAAGAGACCGGGCAGGCCATGATTGGCCTGCCCGGGTCGTTTTCCTGACCGTTCGATGTGGCTACGGAACCTTGACCGGCGCGGTGGTCTCGCCCTGGTATTCGTAGTACGTGCGGATATTACGGGCGTAGTAGCCGCCGCCCTGGGCCTTGACTGCGTTGAGCACGACACCGATCTGCTGCGCCTTGGTTTGACGCAGGGTATCGCGGACACGCTGTAGAGCCCCACGGCTGTTCTGGCCGGCGCGGACCACTGTCACCACGCCATCGACGCGCGGAGCCAGCGCCACCGACTCCGAAACAAACAGCAGCGGCGCCGAGTCGAAGATGATGTGGTCATAGTCATCAAGCACATGATCGATGAAGTCGATCAGAAGCTGACTCTCCAGGAGTTCCGTGGCATTCGGCGGCCTGGGTCCGCACGGCATCACCGCGAGATTCGGAATCGAAGTTTCCTTCACATACTGGGCAAACTCATCCGGGGCGGCCAGGGCGTTGGCGAAACCCTTGTCATTGTTAACGCTGAACACCGCGTGCAACTGCGGTTTGCGGAAGTTCGCATCGACCAGCAGGATGCGGCGGCCATTAAGAGCCAGGCCGGCAGCCAGGTTCGCCGCGATAGTGGTCTTGCCGTCATCAGGGCCGGCGCTTGTGATCAGGATGGCGCGGGTGGTATCCAACGACACCGAATGCTGCAGGCGAGTACGAATCTGGCGAAGCTGTTCGGCGACGATCGAGTGCGGAGCTTCGAAAATCGCAAGGGGCAACCGGACACCTGCAATCTGCGGATCGTCCTGTTCATCAGGAACGATGCCCAGAAGATTGAGCTGGCCAACGCGGGCAATGTCGCGTGGCGAACGAACGGAAGTGTCCAACATCTCCTTCAGGAAGGCCACGCCCAGGCTCAGCGCCAGACCCATCATGATGGCCAGCGCCTCGATGATCACAGGTTTCGGAAAGCTCATTCGATCCGGGATATCAGGTCGCTGTGCCCAAAGGACGACAGTCTGGTCGGCACGAGATTGATACGAGCGGATGTCCTCAAGCTCTTTGCCGATCTTCGTCAATGTATCACGGACGGTCTTTTGCTCATCAAGGAGCACCAGGTAGACGTTCAGATCGGCGGTAAGTCCTGCCAGATCCGACCGGACCTCCTCAGCCTGCTTTGTCATGCGGTCGACTGCAAGCTGCTGAATGGTCATCGTGGCCTTGAGACGATCGAGATACGCCGCACGGTATTTGGAGGCTTGTTCGGCACGAAGGTCTTCGTACTTCCGGGACAAAGCCTCATGACGAGCTTTGGCCTGTTTGACGGCCGGATGCTCGTCGCCAAGCTTCTGCAGTTCGGCAAGCTGAACGTCGATAGTGTCCAGATTGCTGCGATAGGTGTTCAGCAGTTGATCTCGGGCGACCATCTCCTCGACGTCGGCAGGGTCCTGACCGGACTGAAGCTGGGCCGAGGAACGTTCGTAAGCCGATTTGGCCGCCTCAAGATCGCTCTCACGCTCAGCCAGCATCGATATCAGGTGACCTGCCTCCGTTTCCTTGGCATTCAGGTGACCAGGGACGCCCATGGCATCGACCGCCAGCTTGCTGCCGCGCTGTCGAAGCTGCTCATTCAGCTCGTTCAGCCGGATCTGGTTCAGGTTGCGCATTTCGTTGAGTGCCTGGCTGCGGCGCAACTCGACATTGCGGCGGATCTCGCCCTGCTGGCGCAAGTGTTGTTCCACAAGCTGCTCAACAATGATCTTGGCGTCTTTGGGATCGCTGGTGGACGCCTGGATCTTGATGACCTTGGTATCGGGAATCGGAGTGATGGTCAGGCGATCCACCAGATCATCCTTGGCCGCGCTGACATCTCCCTTAAACTGCTGGAACCATCCGGTGTTGCGCAGATCGGTGCTGCGCTGCAGTACATTGCTGAGCAGAGAATCGTGCGTGAGGTAGGCCGCCTGCGTGCGCTGCTCCAGCTCGATCGAATTGCGATCGAGCACCCCTTCACTTGACTTCAGCGGATCCAGAACCAATGTCGGCTGAACTTCGATCAAACCGATGGCGGCATACCTTGGGTAGTACCGGGCGAGCCAGAAGTAAGCTACCACACCAAGCACGGCGAAGATCACGACCGAGGAGATGATAAGGACCATGTTGGCGCGGATCACGCGCCAGGCATCCGCACCAGTCATCTGCCCTGCTGTGCCCAAAGGCACCTGGCCCGCGGACATGCCCATACCGGGGACCATCAAGGTCGCCGGCCCCGTCGTGCGGGGAACTCTTACCGTTGTCGTTTGCGGCAACGTCGTCATTGCTAACTCCTATCACAGCGAAATCAAACGAAACATTCCAGTATGCCACAAGCTGCCATTCTCGCAACATCTATGAACACTATCCGGCCGCTTTTTTTGCTCCACGCGTTCATTACGGTTTCGTGGTCGGCGCACCAGACGCAGCCTTAGCCAGTAACAGCTCAACTTTCGCCTTGATGGAAGCGTCGACCGGAACCGACTTGGCTTCCATCGCGGAAATCATCCCCTTGGCTTCATTGGCCTGTCGTAACGCGGCTTCCGGATAGTTGCCCAGCAAGAACGCCTGAGCCAGGTGGAATCGAGCCTCGAGGAACGGCTGATTCTGCACGACTTCCTGAAGCAGAACGATGCCTTCGTCAACACGCTTATTGTTTACCAGCACCCAGCCGTGCGTATCGATCAGCAGCGGCTGATTCACGCCGCGGCGCCGCATCGCATCATACGCGCGCTGGCTATATTCGAGCGCCTTGGCCGGCTGGGGCGGGCTCTTGCTGTCAACATAGATGCAGGCAAGGTTGTTCAAGGCCTGCAGATCCTCCGAATCGCGCTTCAGCAGCTCCTCATACATGTCCAGAGCCTCTTTAACCAGCGGCGGCTCGGCCGACAGGTAGACGGCGCCCGCGATGCCCATGGCGCGCGTCTGCTCGTCGGCAGAGAGTGAGCCGAGGGAAGCCATCGCCTGTTTCACCATCGCAACGGCATTCGTCTTGTCGTTTGCGGAGTGGTACAGCCATGCCGCGAGAATTGCCCAGCGAGTATCAGTCTTGGCCCGCTCCAGAACGCGTGGCATCACCTGCTGAAGGCCCAAGTCCTGTGCGATGCCGCGCATCACCGCGATGGCACCAGAATCATCCTTGGACTTCTCGGCCAACGAGAGGGCAAGTTCCCACTCACTTAATGCATCCTCCTTCTGGCCCAGTTTGGCATGGGCAGAAGCGCGAAGATGGCGAATCCACCAGGCATCCGGATTCTGAGCCAGAAGCTGCTCCGATTCTTTGAGCAGAAGGTCATACTGTGCCAACTCCAGCAGCATGGTCATGTAGGCCCGGACCACCTCTTCTTTGCCGCTGGACATGTCGACCGCTCGGTGCATCTCTGCAATCGCGGCGGGCACATCCTTGCGCATCTGGGCGACCGCGGCCGACCGCATCGTCAGTTCCAGCGTATTGCCGCCAGCGGCACGAACCTGCTCTATCAGAGCTCTGCAGTCGTCGACCCGCGGCGGGTTCGAACTCAGGTAGAGATCCATCAACTGGTTCCAAAGAACTCGATTGCGGGGAGCCAGTGCGGCGGCGACCTCCATTTCGCGAATCGCGCCGTCGCGATCGCGGCGAGCCAGGTAGGCCTCGGAGGTGGTGACGCGCAGCTCCACGTTCTGCGGGGCCTGTTGCGTGGCCAGCTTGAGGTCGATGATCGCGCCATCGACATCGGCAGGCGTGTCCTTGAGCTTCGCCAGAGCACGCTGGTGCAGTGCAATGGGATTGTCGGGTTTGAGCGCCAGTGACTTGTCCGCCAGCGCGCGAGCACCCTTAAGATCATTCTCTTGGAGAGCGACGTACGCCTGAGCATTGATCAGGCTGAAATCCTCACCTTTGCGGGCCAGCGCCCCCTGAATGACTTCTTTGGCTCGCGCGATATTGTGCGCTTGCAGCAGGATCTCCAGTTTCTGCGTCAGCACCTGATCCTGATCGGGAGCGGCGTCGAGGGTTGCGATAGCATCGTCGACCTTGTTCGCCGACACCTGGATCGTGGCAAGCCGCTGCCACAGTTCGGTGGCCTTGGGCATGCGTTCGGCGGCCTTGCGAAGCACCAGTTCCGCCTGGGCAGGCTGGTTGGTCCGGGCATAGAACTCGGCCAGCATCAGCGCCGGCTCAGGCTTGTCAGGCACTTTCGCCGCATGCTGCGTCAGCGCCTTTTCCGCTTCATCACGGACATTGAGCTGAATGCACGCATCGGCATACTTGCCGGCGAACTCACTATTGTCCGGCCACTTCTCGAATGCCTTGCCATAGTGTTCGCGCAGAGTGCTCGCCCACTTGCGCACCTCATCATCTCCACCTTTGGCAGCCTTCCGCTGCAGGATGCGCTCATAGGCACGGCCAAGCATGGCCCATGACTGCGGCTTGTCCTTTTGCTGTGACGCCTGGGCCTCGATCAAGCCGATGACCTTTTCGGGCTGACCGTAGTTCAATTCGTACTCGATCTCCATCTGCTTCAGGACGGGGTTGTTGGGCATGCGCCGACGGGCATCAGCGAGGTGGCGGCCGGCATCGTCATTCTGTCGCATCGCATAGCAGCTCTCCACCAGCCCGCGATAGGCATCAAAGTTTGCCGCCTGTTTCTCCAGGACACGGAGATAAGCCTGTTTCGCCTCTTCATACTTCCGCCCGGACTGCAGGCCCTGGGCAAGAGCCAGCCAGCTCTGGGCAAACTCAGGGAGTTTGACAGTCATCTGCCGGGCGATGTCAATGCCGTGGTCCACCTCGTTCTTGGCCATGGCCAGGCGGAACTGATAGAGCAGCCCGCCCGCACGATCATGGTTAACGGCGATGAGTTTGTCGAGGTAGGGCTGCGCCTTATCCCACTGTTTCTGACGAGCATAGAACTGGAAATACTGATCCCAGAGCTCAGGAGCATCGGGCTTGATCTTTTCGGCATTCACCAGATGCTCAAGCGCCTCTTGCGTCTTGCCTCTGGAATCCGCCACAATGCCCTTTTTGAGTTCGCGCGTGAACTCATCGGAGATCCGTTCGATGCCCTCGTCGATCGCATCGGCGAGTTGGTCGCCGCCACCTTCAAGCTGTGCCTTGATCAAGCGCAGCACCCGGCTGTCCGGATTGGCAGCCAGCGCCAGTTCAAGAACTTGCTGTGCATCGCCCGGTTTGCTCTGCCGGAGCAGCGCCTGCACACAGAGTTGCGCTGCCTCTTCGTCAGCGGGAGTCTGCTTCAGGATATCATCAGCAAGACGCTGGGTTTCGGTGACCTGGTCGGCCTCGAAGGCCGCCTTGGCCTTGGTGATCTTCTCATCGCGCGTCGACTCTGGCAGCTTTGCCAACAGATCGCGCGACCGTTTCGGATCCTGTTGCACAGATGCCGCCAGCAGCAGCCCCGTGACCTGGGGATCGTTCGCAGCCGTCTGCTCAAGGTAGCGCAGATGCACGGCAAGTTTGTCGCGACTGCCTTCGGTAAGCAGAACGTGGCAAAGCAATATACGCGCCGGGAGGAATGAGTCATACTTGCGAACCAGGTCCTCAAGGATGTTGCGGGCCTCACCCGTCTGCTGTGCCGCGATATAGACGCGGGCAAGCTGATACATCATGTCATCATTCTGAGGCTGCCCAAGCTGGGCCAGCATGGCGGCGGCACGGCTGTACGTCTGGATGGCATCGACAAACTGGTTCTGCGCCTGGCACAGCCTGCCCTTCAACCGGAGATACTCAGGAGATTCGCCCTGACGGTTATAGATTGTCCTCAGGTGCTCCTCAATCTTCACCAGGACGTCTTTCTTCTCCTGCTCGTCTTTCAATCCTGCCAGGGCATCAATGCGCAGCCCGGCCAGGACCATCTGAGCCCGCAGTTCCTGATCCCCACGAAGCCGAACGCGAGAACCGATGGCGGTCTGGTCATCGCCAACTCCCTGGTCCAGCAGCGCAATCGCCTCCGGGCGTTTGGCAGGATCTGCCGCCATCATCTGGGCCAGGGCGATGCGCACACCGCGATCCTCCGGACGGCGATCGAGCAGGTCACGGTAGGTCTTCTCCGCCTCTTCGTTCTTCTGTTCCTGTGCCATCAGCGACGCCCAAGCCAAATTCACCTCGGAATAGGGAGGATCCTCGGGCTTGGCCAGGGGATCCACGGGCTTGGCCAGTTCGCAGGCACGCTTCACAGCGCCGATACCCATGGCGCGGTAGATCTTGCGCTTTCCCAGGTCCTTGGAATAGACGGCAGCAATCTCGATCAGAACCTGTCCCTGACGGAGATGCGCCAGAGAGTTATCCGGGTTGGCAAGGATCACCTGCTCCATAATGCCCTCAGCCCCTTCATCCCCCCTCCCCAAACCAGCATCTGCGTCTTCACGGCGATCTTGGGCAAGGAGGTCGCTCGCTTGCTTGATCTTGGCACGGGCAAGAACAAACGGGACATCGATATTCGACGGCTCCTTTTCCTGGATGTTCTTCAGTTCGCGCATGCTCTCTTTGATCTGGTCCGATGGTGTTTCCACCCCGAAGATCCAGCGCTGCAACCACGACATGTGCAATTGCGCCTTGGCACGGGGATCATTTGGATCAACCGCCAGTATCCGATTGCAGATATCGCGGAGACGCTCGAACATCTGCGGCTGGGGCCACAACTGCGCATCTTCAATATAGGCGTTGAGCAGAAGTTGCATGGCCGGAAGGTAGGTCGGATCCACCTCCAGCGCCATGATCCAGTACTGCTTGTCCTTATCGACCATCATCGGGTCGGTTCGGGTGAGCGACCTCATGACATCGCCGAGTTTCACGAAAGTCTCAGGGTTCCGCCGGTCGAGGCTAATCGCAGTCTTGTACTCCTCGGCGGCGTCGGCAAGCCGGTTTTCACGAGTATAGAGTTCGGCCATCTTCAGGTGCTTATCGGCGGTGCCTCTGAACAGATACCGACCGCCCACAACCAACACCATAAGCCCTGCCACCACACCGATGGTAAGGATTACCAGAAAACGCGTGTTAAGTTTTCGCTGCATCGAATGCCTTCTGCTGCCTGAATTTCATATCTCACAATCGCAAACCAGAGGGGTTGCGACGGTGCGCACCCGCATCACAAACTCCCGCAACTACTGCACGACCTTCTGGGTGGTTGAGCCAGGTTCTTCGGCGACCTCCCGAGCGGGCAGACACTTGCGAATCTCGGGCATCGCATCTTTGAGGAAATCCTCCATGATCTTCGCGGCCTCATTGCGGTTGCGCCAAAGGCTCATCAACTCAATCTTGGCGTAGTAAACATCCGCACGGGTCAGATCCTGCAAGCGGTAGCGCACGGCAATCGGACTGCTTTCCATCTCGCCGTTCACCTGGAAAAAATAGCCGACGTTCTTGTTTACACGGCTGCTGATGCCCGTGGCATCCTCAAAGTTGATGAAGCGGGCTCCGAGCTTCTTATCGCCGTCCGGATGTTCTTTATCGCTGAGGTCCCAGATCTTCTGCTCAGGGTCGATGGGCGCGTAACCGTCGGCGATATAGCAGCGGTCAGGCACGTGGGCAACCGTGTCAACCATACCGGTGTAGTAAGTCACCGCCAGGTGGATGAAGCCGCGCGGTTTGCGGCTCTCCGTAATGGCGATCTGCCGCTTCTTCGCTTCCGACCCGGACGCATCGAGGATGTCCTTTATCTCCGGGTCTCCGACAATTCGCTTGTCGACGTAATCACGGAAGATGTACTTCTTCGTGCCCAGGGTCTGCTCGATCTCGCCTGGCAGTGGTTCATCGGATGATACCTGGACCCAGTTCTTGCCGAGCTGCTGCGGCAGGGTCTCCAGCGGCTGGCGCAGCTCCACCGGCGTCTTGCGGAACCGAAGTTTCATGAACGACGTGGCCGCGCCCATTCCAAAGGCCGTCACGACCATAATCACCAGTGCCACCACAAAGGGCCGGCTGGCAAATGAGCGTTCAAACGCCTGTTTCCATATGCCAGGAGGGGCCTGAAGTTCATTCTCTGTCTCGCTCATGCTTTGGCCTCCGGATCTTTGCTTGCCGGCTGTGCGCCATCGTTTGGTCCCGCCGGGCTTCCGCTGGCCGCCGCCGGAGGCCCGCCCGGCGGCTGCGGGCGAAGACGTTTCTTGGACCGGCGAATGGTGTTATGGCTCCGCTGTGGCGGAACGATGATGGGTGTGCCCGAGGCAGCGGCGGCGGCCTCAAGCTTGGCGACAGCTTCAGCCACAGCCACGCCCCCATCGTCGGTGACCGGCATCACTTCAACGAAAATCCTGTCCAGAAGCCAACCGATCAGCAGAAGCAGAAAGAACGCCGGAATCAGCATAACCATGCCTGCAAACTGGTGCGCAAACCCCTGCGACCACTCGCGGCTCCAGTAGTGATCCAGCAGTCCCTGACCGCTGACACGCATCACATTGCAGAAAATCGCAATAGGCACGGCCGAAACCGTTACAACGATCTTCTGCCAAAGCGGTCGGGCCGACAGGAATGCCATCGCAGCGCCGATCGTGATAAACGTCATCAGCGAGCGCAATCCGGCACATGCCTCAGCCACATTCAGGGTTCGCAATTCGCCCTGGAATCCTTCCATGAATATCTTGGTGCCGTTGAAAAACGCGTTCACGCCGGAGATTCGAAGAACGAACACCGCCACCTGGGCGGCCAGTTCCTGAAGGGGCAAAGCCACCGCGCTGTAGACCAGTGGCGGCCACGGCAGCGCACAGACCAGGAACAGAATCGGGAACCAGAGGACCTTCATCATCCTCCAGCCGGCAAGGAAAGCGGCGAGCCCGAAGAGCGTCGTCACCATCCCCGCATCTTTCACGAAATCGTTCTGGCCAGGATAGATGCCATATCCGAAAAGAAGTATCCCGAAAGGTATAATCGGTAATGCGCTCCAAGAAGCAACCACAGGTGTGTTGATGAACTCCCGGCGGTGGGCATACAGGTAATAAAGCCCAATCACCGGCACGCAAATCGCGTGGCTCCAATTGGCATCGCCGGAGATCGGATTGGTCTTGAGCCACAGCCGACGCAGGCAGATAAGAAAGGCAACAAGAAAGAGGAGGCCCAACGTCCCAACCTGTACCCAGGCAGTGGGTGTCAGCCCGAAGTAGCGCTCTTCGCGTACATCGACCTCCTGGATGATGCCAGTATCACTGCTTGCCAGTTCGGACATGCGATAACGCCTGTTAAATAAGTCACAGACACGGCACCAGCCCGGTGCGCCGACACTCTATGAACACCTTGAGCACGCCGAAGTTGCGGAGCGTGGCCGACCAACAGCCCTTTGCGGCTCCGCTGCCAACACGTGTTGGGGGCAACTGAATACTCGGTACGGCCCAAAATGGCAAACGGATCGGCCAAATGGCCGATCCGTTTGCTCAGGTCGGTAAGGCACTATGGGGTGACTTGGTTCTGTGTGGGCACTGCCCTGCCACCCATCCCAAATGGATCGTCGTAGCTGGCGAAATTCCTGTCATACAGGAAGCCAAAGCCGTAGGTAAACCGGAAGCCGCCACGAACGGCCGCCGCAAACGGGGCCCACCAGCTTGTCCCCACCTGCACCACATCGTTGGGCTTCAGGAACACATCGGGCTGTGAGCCTTCGAACACTTTATCGAGGTCTACCTCAACGAAGATCTCCTTGTCGCCCTGCACCCGGCGGATGACCTCTGTCTGAGATGGTACGGCGATCTGGTCAAACATGCCCGCCGAAACGATGGCCTGCTTGAGGGTGATCTTCCTTGCAGTCAGGCTATACACACCAACACGGGTGACATGTCCACCCATGTAGTATTCGCCAACTGTTGGCTGAGGTACAACAATCAAGTCATAGGGCTGGATAATGATGTTCAACCGAAGGTCGCCGTTACGCAGCGCATCGTAGGGAATACGAATCACGCGCGTCTTGCCGGCCGCCACAGGGTCGCGAAATTCGAACGGCGTTACCTGCATCGCCGGCGCGGGCGGGGCGGCAACCGGCGCGGCTGGGGTGCCAACCTTCGCCGTCGGAGTGGCGGGCATGGCGGCAGGCTCGGTACTGGGCACCGGAATCTGCTTGCCGTCAACCGTCATGAACTTTTGTCCATCCTGCTCTACAGCGCCCGTGACACTGGTGGCTGGTGAGGCCTGGGCAAGGATGGCGTGCTTGGCATTCGTCACGCTGCCCTGCGGTGTCAGCACATCCGCTGGCGACGGCTGCGTTGACGGTTCAGTGCTGGCCGGACCAGCGGGCTGATTGCGGATCTGCCTTACCACATAAATGCTCTCAACTCCCTGTGCCGTAACGTCTTTGGCCAGAACCAAGGCATCCAGCACGCGGAACTCTGAATTGAGAATCGCGTACTGCCCCGGAGCAGCAACGCTGCCAAGGATGCTGAATGTCCGGCCGCGTGCTTCAATCACGCTCACCGATACCTGAGCGCTCTGGATCAGGTTCGCCTGCCGGTATGCGGCCGCGATCTGCTTCTCCAATTGCGCTTCCGTCAGGCCCTGAGCCTGAACCTGACCAACCAGTGGAAGACTGATCATGCCAGACTCGCTGACGCGCATCTGCCGGGTCGTCTCCACATTCGGTGCGACCAGGTCAGTAATGGCCACATTGATCAGATCGTTCCGGCCGATGGTGTAATCACTGCCGGTGGGCTCAATGTCCTCCGGCCGAACGTCATTTGCATTACGAAATTGCTCGTCGGCAACGTCAACGCTGCGATCGAGGCTGGAAAGGATGGGCACCACCAGCGGTTGCTTCTGAAAGCGACCGACGGCCGTCGGATCCAGAAATCCCTTGCGGAAGTCTGTCAGCGCGCCTGTGCTCGGCGGGTTGGAACAACCAATCAGGCTGCTCGCAATAATCGCCCCTAACAGGCACAGCACTACTTTCCCGCCTATTCCGAAGAAACGGCTTGAGCTAGACAAGGTGATCTCCTTTCCTGGTCACATCGGCACTTATGCCCTCAACCACCCCATACTCCGGAAGCGGCGGAATTGAAGGTCAGGTAGCAGTTTACGTTGTAGAGCCCGTATTACGCAACCTCATTAAAGAAAATGGGCAATACGATCTCCCGGGACCGGCCCGAACCACGCCAACGGCCGCCCGTACGCGCCCCGGCATATTTCATTTTGCCACTCTGGCAGGAGCGTTAAGGCGGCTGTCGAAATGGCATCTTTGAATCGACTACCCACGGCACTCGGCAGCGGCTTTATCGTGATGCAACCTATTGTACAATAACGTCTTGCGCCATTGTGTGATGACCATGGCACAACCATTGCACTAGTGATGATGACCCCGAGCCATTGGGCTAGGGCCATAGTTATGTCCGGTATTGTTTGAGAGGAGTTTGCGATGGGCAAGATCGTAGGTATCGACCTTGGAACGACGAACAGTGTGGTAGCCGTAATGGAAGGTGATCAGCCCAAAGTTCTGATCAACTCGCATGGCAGCCGGCTTACGCCCTCGGTAGTCGCGTTCACCGACAAAGGCGAGATCCTCGTCGGAGCAACGGCCAAGCACCAGCAAATAACCAATCCCAAGAACACTGTTTTCTCAATCAAACGCTTTATGGGCCGCCGTCATAGCGAAGTGGCTCAGGAAGAGAAGATGGTTCCTTATGGAGTTACCGGTGGACCTGAGGAGTTAGTGAAGGTCACCGTCCGGGGCAAAGACTACACGCCCGAGCAGATCTCGGCCATGATCCTCCAGGATCTGAAAAAGACGGCTGAGACCTACCTCGGTGAGAAGGTGACCGAGGCGGTCATCACCGTCCCGGCGTACTTCAACGATTCCCAGCGCAAGGCCACCAAGGACGCCGGCGAGATCGCAGGCCTGAAAGTCCTGCGCGTTCTGCCGGAACCCACAGCCGCCGCTCTGGCGTATGGCTTGAACCGCAAGAAGAACGAGAAGATCTGCGTCTTCGACCTCGGCGGCGGCACCTTCGACGTGTCCGTGCTCGATGTCGGCGACGGCGTCTTCGAGGTGCTCTCGATCAACGGCAATACGCACCTTGGCGGCGATGACTTTGATGAAGTCCTGATCAACTTCCTGGCCGAAGAGTTCCGCAAGCAGGAAGGAATCGACCTGCGCAAGGATGCGATGGCTCTGCAGCGTCTGAAAGAGGCTGCGGAAAAGGCCAAGGTTGAACTCTCAACCGTCATGGAGACGACGGTGAACCTGCCCTTCATCACGGCCGATCAGAACGGCCCGAAGCACATGCAGATCACCATCACGCGGACAAAGTTTGAGCAACTGATCAACCACCTGGTGGAGAAGTGCCGCCAGCCGCTGATTGATGCACTGCGCGATGCCAAGCTGCAGCCGAACCAGGTCGACGAAGTGGTGCTGGTGGGCGGTTCCACGCGTGTCCCGATGGTCAAGAAACTGGTGAAAGAACTTTTCCCGGGCAAAGAGCCCAACCAGTCGGTGAACCCGGACGAGGTCGTGGCGATCGGCGCTGCAGTCCAGGGCGGCATCGCAACCGGCGAGGTGAAAGATATCCTCGTGCTGGATGCGACCCCCCTGTCGCTGGGTGTTGAGACTCTTGGCGGCGTGATGACAACGCTGATCTCGCGCAACACAACGATCCCGACGAGCAAGAAGGAGATCTTCTCGACCGCATCCGACAATCAGCCGTCGGTGACGATCAACGTGCTGCAGGGCGAGCGCCCCATGGCGCGCGATAACCGTCTGCTCGGCACCTTTAACCTCGAAGGCATCGCGCCCGCTCCACGTGGCCTGCCGCAGATCGAGGTGACATTCAACATCGACGTCAACGGCATCCTCTCAGTGAGTGCCAAAGACAACGGGACCGGAAAGGAGAACAAGATCACGGTCCAGAACGCCGGCGGCCTCTCCAAGGAAGAGATCGAGAAGATGAAAAACGAGGCGCAGGCCCACGAAACCGAAGACAAGAAACGCCGTGAGGTGATTGATCTTCGCAATCAGGCCGATGCGATGGTCTACAACATGGAGAAACAGCTCAAGGAGCACGGAGACAAGGTTGGCGCCGACGTCCGCGGCGCCTTGGAAGCCGAACTGAACAACCTCAAGGAAGCCGCCAAGAGCGAAGATCCGGACAGAATCAAGAAGGCGATCGACAGCGTCAATCAGGCTGCATCCAAACTCGGCGAGGCGATCTACGCCAAGTCCGGAGCGGCAGGTGCAGCCGGTGCCGCACCCGGTGGCGCTGCCCCAGGCGGCGCGGGCGCAGGCCCGCAACCCGGCCAGGGCCCCCAACCCGGCGCTGGCGGCGGTAAGAAGGATGACGATGTCATCGACGCCGAGTACGAAGTAAAGAAGTGAGCCTGCGCTAAACACGAGCCTGTATGTGATGACGGCGGCATGGAGACCATCCTCTCCATGCCGCCTCTGCTTTGCGCGCCAACGAGTCAGATGGATCCCCTCTTGCATCGCTCCCCGAGCTACCATACGGTGCAATTGATGGATGCGCCCATTTATCTTGACCACAACGCCACGACGCCGGTAGATCCGCGCGTATTCGAGATGATGCGTCCCTACTTTTGCGAAGTGTATGGCAATGCCGCCAGCCGGTCGCATGCGTTTGGGCATGAGGCCGCCAAGGCTGTTGCTGCGGCACGCGAGCAGGTTGCAGCGCTAATTGGCGCCGCACCCGCCGAGATCGTCTTCACCAGCGGAGCCACCGAATCAAACAACCTGGCGATCAAGGGAGCCGCCGAGAACTACGCGAAGAAGGGCCGCCACATCATCACCCAGGCAACCGAGCACAAAGCGGTGCTGGATCCCTGCAAGAAGCTTCAGTTGAGCGGCTATGACGTGACCATCCTTGGCGTCGATTCAACCGGGCGAATCAGACTCGACGAACTTGCGGCCGCCATCCGGCCGGACACGATCCTGGTCTCGATCATGTACGCGAACAATGAGACCGGGACCCTGCAACCGATTCGCGAGATCGGTCACATCTGCCAGGAACGCGGCATCCCGTTCCATAGCGATGCCACCCAAGCCGTTGGGCATCTTCCGGTAAACGTGGATAACGATGCAATCGACATGCTATCCCTCTCGGCCCACAAGCTGTACGGACCAAAAGGGGTCGGGAGTCTTTTTCTCCGTCGGCGAGGGAAACGCGCCGTCGTATGCGCCCAGTTGGACGGCGGCGGGCATGAGCGCGGGTTCCGCTCCGGCACGCTGAATGTCCCTGGAATCGTGGGGCTGGGCGAGGCATGCCGCCTTGCTCAGATGGCAATGCAAGATGAGATGGCACGGATGCAGAGTCTGCGTGATCGCCTTGATCAGGGCATCCTGGCACGCAACCGCTATGTGAGCATCAATGGAAGCACCGACAACCGCCTGCCGCACACCTCGAACCTGTCGTTCGCGTACGCCGAAGGGGAGAGTATCATGCTTGCGATGCCGGAAGTCGCTGTTTCATCCGGGTCTGCCTGCACATCAGCAAACCTGGAGCCCTCATATGTGCTGGCGGCCATGGGGCTTAATGCCGCCCATGCCCACTCGTCCATCCGCTTTGGCATAGGTCGATTCAATACAGAGCAGCAGATCGACTACGTTGTGGAGAGACTCACGGCGAACCTCACCCGCCTGCGCGAGATGAGTCCGTTGTACGAGATGGCCATGGAAGGGATCAATCCAGACACGGTGCAATGGCCGCGGGATAAGCACCATGATTGAGGCGGCGGATATCGTCATTGTCGGCGGAGGAGCGGCCGGCCTGGCAGCAGCAATCTTCGCGGCCGAGAAAGCTTCGGATACCAAGCGCATCGTCCTCCTTGAGGGCACACGCCAATGCGGCACAAAGATCCTCGCCTCCGGTGGCGGGCGCTGCAATGTCACACACGAGAAAGTGACGGCGGACGATTTCAACGGCTCGCGGAACATCGTGCGGAACATCCTCGCGGCATTCGATGCTGCGGCCACCGTGCGCTGGTTCGCCTCCATCGGCGTTGAACTAAAACGTGAGGACACCGGAAAGCTTTTTCCTGTGACCGACTCTGCCCATACCGTGGTCAATGCGCTGGTGAACCGATGCCGCGAATTGGGCGTGGCGATTGAAACGGAGTGCAAGGTCACGGACATCGCGCGCTGTTCTGATGGCTCACTTAAGCTCGCGGCCCTGGCAACCAGCGCTATGGGCGTGAATGTGACCGTGACAGCCCGACACGTCATCCTTGCCACAGGCGGCCGATCCCTACCCAAGAGCGGCAGCGATGGCATCGGCTGGGACATCGTGCGGCGACTGGGCCACACGGTAACCGACACGCATCAGGCATTGGTTCCGCTCATGCTTGATCCGAGATTCTTCCATGCCGATCTGAGCGGAATCAGCCTGAAGACCGAGCTTTCGACATTCGCACAAGGCAAGCGGATCGACCATCGCCGCGGGCAACTTCTCTTCACCCATTTCGGCATCTCCGGCCCAGTCGTCATGGACGCCAGCCGGCATTGGGTCATGGCGGCCGACGCCGGCCTAACCCCTGAACTGCGATGCAACCTCCTGCCGGGTCAGACGTTTGAGGCCGTTGAGAAGTGGCTGGTATCCACCTGCTCCGCCCGTCCCAAGGCCGGACTGCTGACGCTGCTCGGAGAGCACTTTCCCGAACGGCTTTCTCTGGCTCTGATGGTACATGCGGGATTAGCCGCGACCCAGCCGGCCGGCCAACTCTCGCGCGATAGCCGACGGGCTCTGGTCCACGGAATCACAAACCTGCATCTACCCGTAACGCAGCCCCGCGGTTGGAACTACGCGGAAGTGACGGCCGGCGGAGTCCCGCTCGCGGAGATCGATTTCCGCACCATGGAATCGCGCAAAGTGCCCGGCCTATTCCTGATCGGCGAAATCCTCAACTGCGAAGGCCGCATCGGCGGCTTCAATTTCCAGTGGGCCTGGTCAACAGCATATGTAGCAGGCAAGGCGATGGGCCGCTGATCTCTTCCTGTGCCACAACCCGGACCTAATCTCTGGTGATATCTCCGTTCAGGAATGCCCACATGCTCTGCTTCCGCTGTGGTTGTGGGCCAGGAAGAGAAGGCGGTTTCGGCAGATCCTTCGGAGCCGCCTCACTCGCCGGGACCGGCGCTGACCGCATCGGGCAGTCATCACAGCGGTCCCTATCACTTTTCGCGAGCGGATTACAGCACTCTGTCAGTTTTGCGGCCACGGCAAGTCTCCCAGTTGAGTCACCAGATTCTACGCTCGTCGCCCCCGACTCGTGCGGATCAGCACCGAACATGGTAGGCTTCCTCACATTCAGGAAGGAGCCAATCCCATGTCAGAGCAATCAGTGCCTCCCGCCGGCAAGCCCTCCAACCCGGCCGCCCTCACCAGCATCATCTGCGGGGCACTGTTGTGCATCCCCCTGATCACCAGCATCCCGGCCGTCATCTTTGGCATCGTCGGCCTCAATAAGGCCCGCCGTGAACCACAAGCCGGCGGCCGGGGTCTCGCCATCGCCGGACTTATCCTCGGTGTCATCGGCATCGCCGGATGGGTCACCGTCGGTATTGGAGCGTATCTGGCCTACGGAGTCGCCAAGCAGGTAGTCACCGATGTCCAGGCAGAGGCCGGCCAGCCTGGCCGGATGCTCGCCCGCAACTTCGTTCAGAAGATCTCCAGCGGCGATGTGCAGGGAGCTCGTGATGTTGCCGCCCCGGAGCTCAGCAAGAGCGGCATCGAATCCATCAGCCAGCAGATCCAGCAGCTCGGCGCCTTCCAGGATCTCAAGATCGACAATGTGGTGCCCACCACGGTCAACGGCAACCTTCAGGTGCAGCTCTCCGGCACAGCTCGCTTCGCTAAAGGCGCCAAGCACTTCAGCATCACCGTCGCCAAAGATGCCAATGGCCTCCGAGTAGTGCAATACAGCTTTGAGTAATGTAGAACGCCTCGCATCCCCGTCTATCGCCGATGCTTGCCGCGCCGATGACTGGGCGGCTTTTTCTTCATCTCGCGCGGCTGCATCTTCTTGGACCCGCCGCGCGCGCCTGGCCATTGCGTGATCCTTAGGTCCAGCTCGCGCCGAGGCAGATCCACCTTCGCCACCACCACCTTCACCACATCGCCGATCCGCAACGCCAGGCCCGTCCGTTGCCCACGCACCTCGCCGGTGCGCTCGTTCACATCCCACCAGTCATCGGCAAGGTGCTCATAGCGAATCAGTCCTTCAATCAGCCACTGATGCAGTTGGATGAACACGCCGAAATTGGTAATCCCGGTGATCACACCGCTGAACACCTCGCCCAGTCGATTCTGGAGTAGTGTCAGCACCTTCACCTGCCGCAATTCCCGCTCAGCCCCCTCGGCCCGACGCTCGGTAAAGCTGATATGCCTGCCGACCTCCACCAGCTTCTGATAATCGGGCTGGTCGCTGAAATCGAACTTCGCCTTCCGGTGCCCGCGCCCATGCTCCTGCTGCTGCTCCAGATAGGTCTGCAGGAGTCGATGGATCGTCAGATCGGCATAGCGGCGAATGGGTGAGGTAAAGTGGCAGTAATACTCCGATGCCAGAGCATAGTGCCCCACTTCCTGTGGCGAATACTCAGCGCGCGTCAGGCTCTTGAGGATCGCAAGATTGATCGCATAGGACTGCGGCTGGCCACGAACGGTATCCAGCAGCGTCTGGATCGCCTTGCGGTCCATCTTCTTGGGCAGCTTGTAGCCGGCCGCCGCGATGAACTCCTGCAGCCGGGTATTCTCCTGATCGCCCGGCCCCGGATGGACGCGCCGCAAGAACGGCACGTGCACGTGATCCAGCAGCCGCGCTACCGCCTCGTTCGCCTCCACCATAAACATCTCGATCAGCGTATGCGTGAAGCTGGTATCCTCGGGCACCGCATCAATCACTTTGCCATCTTGATCCAGCACAAGCTGGACCACGGGCAATTCCAGCACCAACTGCCCTGCCTTGAGCCTCCGCTTCTGGATGCGCTTCGCCAGCGTATTCATGTCCTCCAGCAGCTTCAGCACCTCCGACGGATAGTCGTGCCGGTTCTTCTCCCCATCCGGATGCGGGATCCGCGCGGCCCCGTCGATCAACGCCTGAGCCTCGCGATAGCGCAGCCGCTTGGCGCTCTTGATCACTGTATTGGCGAATCGCGTCCCTATTACTTCTGCATCAGCATCCAGCGTGATCCACGCGCTCTTGCACAGCCGAGGCACCCCCTCCTGCAGCGAGCAGATGCCGTTGGACAGAATCTCCGGCAGCATCGGAATCACGAACCCCGGGAAATATGCGCTATTGCCTCGCAGTTCCGCCTCGCCATCCAGCGGCGAGCCGACCGGCACAAACCGCGCCACATCCGCAATATGCACCCCCAACTCCCACTGTCCATCGTCGAGGCGATTGAGGCTGATCGCATCGTCATAGTCCTTTGCGTCATCCGGATCGATGGTGACGATCGTCTCTTGCGTCAGATCCACTCTCCCGGACCGCTCCGCATCCCAGTTCACCTCATCCACCGCCGCTCGCGCCTGCGTCAACACCTCATCAGGGAACACCTGCGGCAGGTTGTGCTGGATGATCACGCTCTTGAGATCGACGTCGCGATCTCCCTCGCGCCCCAGCACTTCCGTGATCACACCCTGAGCCGACTGCCCGCGCTCCGGATACACCGTCAGTTCCACAACCACCTTGGTGCCGGGGCGGACATTCCGCGACGAGGCATCGGGAACCTCGATTGGGTCGGTCAGCGTGTTGCCATCCGGCATCACCACCCATCGGCCGCCCTGCTTCAGCAGCGTTCCCACAAACCGCTTCTGCGTCCGCTCGATGATCTCCATGACCCGGCCGGTCAGAAGTTGCTTGCCGCCGCGGTTTGACCTCGAAACAATCTGCGCGGACACAACATCCCCAGTGATTGCTCCCGCGTTCTCGCCCTCGGAAATATACAGATCCTCGTGCCCCTCCGGATCGCGCGGAATGACAAAACCAAAACCCTTGCGGTTATGCCGGTAGGTTCCCACGATCGTGTCGCGGCGTTCATGGCTCGCCGGCAGCACCACCGACCCGCCCGCTCCGATCGCCACGCGGCCCTGATGCATCAGCTCTTTGAGCGATTCGCGGAATGCCGGGTACTGCTCTTCGTCGGCCAGTGCCAATTCCTTGGCAAGCTTGCGCGGCCGCTGGGGCCGATATCGGCCGCCCTTGACGTGTTCCAGGATGCGTTGCGCAAGTGGTTGATTCATATTAGGCATTATTGACCGATGGGCAGCCGATTGCCACCGCAACTACTGTTGCATGTCACTACCTTCCACGTCGTCCCGTACTCCTCGTGCGCCCTGTATTTGTCGTATCAACCGTGGCCGCGCCATTCAATCTGCGCCCCGCGCTCTGGAGAATCTCGTCCAGCCTTTCGCCGCTGTTCGGATCCGCCCTGCGCACATTCCACACGTATCCAGGCCCCTGGTCATTCTTAGTCACGCCGTCATAGTAATCCGGCATCTGCATAATCTTCAGCTTGGTCACCATGCCGGCAAACTGCTTCACCTCGGCATCACTTGCATCACGGCTGATCCACTGCGTCGCGTGGCCGGAGAGCCTGGCCGTCAACGACTGCGGCTCCGCGCCGGCTCGGCAACGTTCATACACATCGTTCAGCGCGGCCTCAAAGGTCCGCATACCGCTCGGCAGGCGGCTAAAGAGCTCATCCCGATATGCCAGGACGCTCTTATTCAGGTCATCCGTGCGTCGAACTCCCATATCAAGCTGCGCTGCCACCGCCGTCCCATCCACCGCCTTGCGCAGTTCACGGTCCAGGACAATGCGTTCCTTCATTTCCATGCCCGGCCGGCGCTGCAAACCCGGCGCCTTGCGATAGGCATCGAACGCCGCATTGGCCAGTTCTTCGGGAATATCGCCTGTAATCGCCGAGAGCAGTTGCCATTTGATATAGCCATCCATGGCATCAGAGTCGCCCAGCGTCCGTCCGAGCAACTGCACCGCAAGTTGCGGCGTCAGTTCCGTATTTGCTGTTTCGCTGAAGAAATCCGACTTCTGCCTCAACTTCCCCTGCTCAAATTCTCTGCCAATCTCCTGCAGAGCGGTCGCCACCGAAGCTGGCATCGCTGGGGCCTTCCTGGCATTCGGCCGTCGGGCACTTGCCGCCTTGATCGGCCTGGTAGTCGGTGATGTTGTCGCTTTAGGCGCCGGTGATGGAAGTTGACCCGCAGTCGCAGCGGGAACATCCTGTGCCGTGGCCAGATCGGCACTTCCGATCGATCCTGCCATTACCAGCATCAACATCCATCGGGCAGCAAGCATAGTCGTGCCCTCTCTCGGCAACACTCAGCCGTCGGCCAACTCAAAGCGTGCCGCGCCGGAGGTGGTGACATTCACCATCACCCCGGAGGCCGGCTCGCCATTTTTCATGTCAAACGCACTGCGCTCTTCCGGCAGTTCCACACACATCGGCGTCCCTGCCTGCACGATCAGCATCTTCCCCTGAACCGCCTTGACGATTCCCTGAACCACAAGCGGTTTCCCGGCCAGCGGCGTAATGAAACTGCCTCCCGCCGACACCGTCCACACCTTCCTCGCCCGGACAACAACCTTTCCCCGCACCCGCTGCCCAGCCGTCAGGGGAGCCTGGCAATCCAGGTACAGTTCATAGTTCGTATTGTCCACGGCAAGAACGAGCTTTCCCTCGGCCGCCGAACACACTGTTCCACGCGTCAAACCGTTGTGTGCTGTAGCTTGCATTGTCATAGGCGAGATCAGTGTATCGTCCGCACCGCCGTTCGGATAGCCAATCCCGGCCGTTGGTCATTGGTCATTGCCCACCCTCTTCGCTACAATCCTTACCCCATGGCCCGTTATTTCCCGGATTTTCCGACTTTTGAGACCGCCGCAAGCACGGCGCAGCTCATTCCTGTCTATCGACAGATGATGGCCGACCACCACACGCCGGTGACGGCGTTTGAACTGCTGGCGGCGCATTCGCCCAATGCCTTCCTGCTGGAAAGCGTGGTCGGCGGGGCGAAGATCGCTCGCTACAGCTTCATCGCAACGAACCCGACGGTGCTGTACCAGGTGGCCTCGGGTCAGGCTTCCATCACCGACTTCCGCACCGGAATGACCCGCGAATTTGTCACCACCGACCCGCTGGCCGACCTGGAAGCGCTTCGCCCTAAACTGTGCTACCATCGCGACCCCCTGCTGCCGCCATTCACCGGCGGCCTGGTGGGCTTCGCGGGCTACGACACCATCCGCTACTACGAAGGTGAAAAGCTCAACGCCCCGCCCAAGGATGATCGCCACATTCCCGATCTGCTCTTTGGGCTCTATGGTGAGCTGGTCATCTTTGATCATGTGGATAAGACGATCAAGATCGTCGCCAACGCTGATGTAAATGCCCACTCAGGCCTCGCCGAGGCATATGCAGATGCGAAGCGACGTATCGACACCATCGTGCAGCTTCTGCAGCGGCCGCACACGCCGGAACTGGGAGAGATCGATTGGAGAGGGAAGCTGACGCTCAATTACGAGAGCAACTTCAGCAAGGAAGGCTTTGAGAATGCGGTGCTCGCCGGCAAGGAATACATCAAGGCCGGCGACATCTTCCAATTTGTCCCATCGCAGCGCCTCCGTGTACATAGCGCTGCCCGGCCATTTGATGTCTATCGGGCATTGCGGGTGATCAATCCCTCGCCCTTTATGTTCTATCTCAAGTGCGACAAGTGCACTCTCATCGGCGCCAGCCCCGAAATCCTCTGCCGCGTGCAGGATCGAAAGGTGACGACCCGGCCGCTGGCCGGCACGCGCAAACGCGGCAAGGATGAAGCCGAGGATGCCGCATTGGAGAAGGAACTGCTAGCTGACCCGAAGGAACGCGCAGAGCACATCATGCTGGTGGATCTGCACCGCAACGATGTCGGCCGGGTGGCCAAGGTTGGAACCGTTGAGATCTCCGATGTCATGACCGTAGAGCGCTACAGCCACGTCATGCACATCACCACTAACGTAACAGGCATGCTGCAGGACCAGTACACCTCGCTCGATGCCTTGCGCGTCTCGCTGCCGGTAGGCACGGTCTCGGGGGCACCCAAGATTCGCGCGATGCAGATTATCGATGAGCTGGAAGCGACCCGACGCGGCCCATATGGCGGCGCCATCGGCTATGTTGACTTCGATGGCAATATGGACACCTGCATCGGACTGCGAACGATCGTCTGGGCCAACGGCATTTTTGATGTGCAGGCCGGCGCCGGCATCGTCGCCGACTCGGTGCCCGAGAGCGAATACGAGGAGACGATGAGCAAAGCCCGGGCTATGCTCAAGGCGGTGGAAATCGCTCACGGCGGATTCTGATCGCTTGCCGCCGCGAACAGTTCAGCGAGGAACTTCTGGATGCGATGGCGGCTGGCAATCATCGCCCTGTTCATCGTGCTTGGCTTGGGCGCGTTCACAGCAATGCTGCTGCACCCGGGTGGCCGGGAACTTCTGAACGACCCCCAGCACGCCGGCCAGCAAGTGCGGCAGTGGGTCCTTGCCAACCCTGTCGCCGCCGAAGCGGTGATAGTGCTGGCATACATCCTGCTCACGCTGGTTGCCATGCCGGTCTGGTGGATCAATGTGTTGGCGGGCTTCAGCTTCGGCCTGATCGGTGGAACCGTGCGCTGCGTCATCGCCGCGGCGATCGCGGCCGCCATCACGGCACATCTCTGGAAATACCTGGCTGGCGATCTTGCCCATAGTGGACGGCTGACCCGTTACCGGATTGTCCGCCTGCTGGAGTCGTACGCTCTGAAGTATGGGTTCAGCGTTGTGCTCATCACCCGGTTGACCCGCCTGCTGCCATTTGGCCTGTCCAACTATGTATTCGGGATGCTGGAGATCACCTGGCCAAAGGTTTTTGCGGGCACGCTGATCGGCATCATCCCATCAATAGCAACCTACGTGGCGATCGGCGCCGGCAGCGACTGGCGCTCGCACCTGCCCTTCATCATCACGATCGCCATCCTCACGGTCGGCGGCATCGCGGCCGGCGCCTATATCTACGCACGGCATGCGCGGCATGCGAAATGACCAGACAGAGACTATGCCTCTGCCCATTGCTGTTTGAGAAATGCCAGCGCCTTGGGGCCTTGCTCGGGGATGCTGCTGAGGTTCAATGCCTCAACGCTCAACGCGCCATCATACCCAACCTCCTTCAGCAGCGCGAAGACGGGGCGATAATCAGACTTGCCGCTCTCGCCAGGCACGACGCGGCCATCCTTGTCGGCCATGTGGACGTGGCGGACAAACGGCATCAGCGGCAACACACTCGACATCGGCAGTTCGTCGATCCAGAGATGGTATGTGTCCAAGAGCGCCATGAAGTTCGGATGATTGACCCGCTGCACGATGGCAAGCTCTTCTTCGAGCGTATTGACGATGTTGCATTCAGCCCGGCAAAGATGCTCAAGCACGATGGTCACCCCAACCGCTTGCGCCAGCGGAGCCATCATCTTGCCGAATGCCACGATCTGGTCGGTCGCCTTGCTCTTGTCCCACCCATCGGGCACATGCCGCGCCCCACCGGAGCCGAACACCAGTTTTCGGCAGCCGGCCTGCCCGGCACGCCGCAGCACGTTGTTCATGTACGCCTGCAGGGCGTCCATACTAACAGTCGACCCGGTGATCTTGATGCTGGCGGGAACCAGACTATTGGCGGCCGACACCGGCAGCACAGAGGCGGCCACCTTCTCCCGCCCTTCGTACTTCTGGTCAGGCTCCATGCCCTTGAACAGGCTCTGAGCGTTCTCTTCCACGTAATCCCAGCCGGCCTGTTTCACGGCCGGTGCGTTTGCTACCGATGTGCAGATGCCAAAGCGAACCATGATTTTCGGTTCCTCCCACGGTCATCATAAGCGAACGCGGCCGAGATGTAGAGTACATTGCAATCATTGCAATCGCTCCCATCGGGTCTACAATCTTCGCCTCTAATGGTTGAGTTAGGCGTCAATATCGATCACGTGGCCACCGTGCGGCAGGCCCGGCGGACCTATGAGCCAGATCCGGTCTGGGCAGCGGCCGAAGCCGAGCTTGGCGGAGCCGATGGCATCACCATCCATCTTCGCGAGGATCGCCGCCACATCAACGATCGCGATGTTGAGATCCTGCGCAAGACCGTGCAGTGCAAGCTGAATCTGGAGATGTCGCTGGCGGCGGAGATCGTCGAGGTCGCCATTCGTACCCGTCCCCAACAGGCAACCCTGGTCCCCGAGCGCCGGGAAGAGGTAACCACCGAGGGCGGTCTGGATCTGTCGGTTGCGAAGAACTGCGCTGATGCGGTCAAACGCCTCCATGATGCCGGGATCTTCGTCTCTGCATTCATTGATGCGGTTCCGCGGCAAATCGAATTGGCGAAGAAACTGGGCTTTGATGCGGTCGAACTGCACACCGGCCAGTATGCCAACGCCGTCACTGACCAGCAGCGCGAGCTGGACAAGCTTATTAGCGCCGGCCGGCTCATCGTGACGGCCGGTATGCGCCTGCATGCCGGCCATGGATTGAACTACCGTAATGTCCTGCCGGTGGCGGCCATGGATGGGATGTATGAACTGAACATCGGTCACGCCATCATCGCCAGGTCCATCTTCATCGGCCTGCGAGAGGCCGTGCGCGAAATGAAGCAGCTCATCAATCCCAAACGCTAGCCGGGCACGGTTTTGCCAATTGCCCGGCCGCTTTCTTCGCGATACCAATACAACGACGAGAATCCCCAGAGAAGCACACAAAAGAGACACGATCATGAAGTTACAAGGTGCAATGACGGCGATGATCACCCCGTTCCGCAACGGCGCGTTGGACATCGACCACCTGAAGAGCAATGTCGAATATCAGATCAAGCACGGCATTGATGCCCTGGTGCCGGTCGGCACAACCGGAGAATCCCCTACTCTCGACTTCAAGGAACACGAACTGGTGATTGAGGTTACCATCGCGGCCGCCGGCGGCCGGGTACCCGTCATTGCCGGCACTGGCGCCAACGCCACCTCCGAAGCTCTGGAACTGCATGCCTTTGCCAAGAAGGCCGGGGCCAATGCCTGCCTCTCGGTAAACCCCTACTACAACAAGCCGTCACAGGAAGGACTGTACCGGCATTTCATGGCTCTGGCCGATAAGGTCGACCTGCCGATCGTCCTCTACAACATCCCAAGCCGGACCGGCATCACCATGACGCCCCAGACGGTCGCCCGTCTGCACAAGCACCCCAACATCATCGGCATCAAGGAAGCCACCGGTTCGCTGGATATGGCCAGCGAGATTCACAGCCTCTGCGATATCGCGATTGTTTCCGGCGATGATTCTCTGACACTGCCGCTGATGGCGATCGGCGGCATGGGGATCATCAGCGTCGCCTCCAACCTGGTGCCTAATCTCATCAAGAAGATGGTCAGCCTGGCATCAGCAGGCAACTTCTGCGAAGCCGCCAAGGTGCATTACATGCTCTTTCCCCTGATCAAGGGCCTCTTCCTCGACGGCAACCCTGTCGGCATCAAGTATGCGATGAAGGTTGCGGGCATGGACAGCGGCGAAGTGCGCCTGCCCCTGGTCGAAGCCTCCGAACCGACCCGCAAGACCATCGAAACCTGCGTGAAGCAACTCGGCATAACCCACTAGACACCAACCGAGGTCAAATACACCCCATGCACATACTTTGTATCGGCGCACATCCGGATGATTGTGATGCCGCTTGCGGCGGAACGGCCATCATGCTGGCCCGGCGCGGCCATCATGTGAAGTTCGTCGCCGTCACCAACGGCGATCGCGGGCATATGGATATGTCGCTTGCCGCAGACCGCTCACCATTGGCAATCCGACGCCTGGCCGAAGCCAAGGCCGCCGTCTCCCTGTTTGGCGCCCAGTACGAATGCGTTGGCGTCCACGATGGCGATGTCTATGTCACGCGCGAACTCACCGAGCAACTGGTTCGCATCATCCGGCGCTGGGGCCGCGATCCGGGCGCTGGGCCCGATCTGGTGCTGGTGAACCGCCCCAACGACTATCACCGCGACCATCGCTATACGGCACAGGCCGTATTGGACACCTCCTTCATGCTTACCGTGCCCTTGATGTGCCCCGATGTGCCGCGGCTGACTCGCATGCCCGTCTTTGCCTACTGGTTCGACAACTTCCATGAAGGCGGCGCCTTCCGCCCGGACATTGTTATCCCGCTCGACCCGATGATGGATGCCAAGGCGGATATCCTTGCCCAACACGCATCACAATTCTTCGAGTGGCTCCCCTTCGTCGCCGGCGATCCACGTAAAGTGCCTTCCGATCCCGCCGGCCGGCACCGCTTTGCCCTTGAATGGATACAGCATCGTGGCAAACGCGCCGCCGACGTCTGCCGGAGCATCGCTCCCAGCAAGGTGCCGACGGACTGCCAGTTCGCCGAGGCTTTCCAGATCAGCGAATACGGCCGGCAGCCGGGCGCGGATGAGTTACCATCGCTGTTTGGCCGCGTGTAATGGCCACATGGCCACAACCTAGAACATGACAGCATTGTGCGCAGCCATCTTCGTTACCGACCTCGCTCAGGCGAAGCGCGACATCGCTCGCGCTGCCGAAGCGGGCGCTGACATGGTCGAACTGCGCATCGACACCTTCACCGAACCCCACCTCGTCCGTCAACTCGCCGAGGAGTGCATCCTTCCCGCCATCGTCACCTGCCGAGCCGCCTGGGAAGGTGGCCAATCGGATCTGCCCGACGAACAGCGCCTCGCCGTACTGGAAGCCGCCTGCCACGGACAAACGAAATACATCGATATTGAACTGCAGACCGTTCGACGCGGCCATGACCTCCCGATTGGCCGGCCGGTAATCTGCTCCTCCCACGACTTCGACGGCCGCCCCTCCAAGCTGCACAACATCGTCCTGGAGATGAACCAGCGCCCCGGCGCTGTGAACAAGATCGTCTGGTCCGCACGCTCCATCCGCGACTGCGTTGAGGCCTTTGAACTGCTCACCACGCGCACCAAGCCCACCATCGCGCTATGCATGGGCGAAGCGGGCGTCGCCACGCGAATCCTGGCAAAGAAGTTCGGAGCCCTGCTCACCTTCGCATCGCTCGACGCCGACTCCGGCACCGCCCCCGGCCAGGTTTCCATCAAGCAGATGAAGCAGCTCTACCGCTGGGATGCCATCACGCCAGAAACCAGGGTCTACGGCGTCGTCGCCTCGCCGGTAAAGCACTCGATGTCGCCCGCCATTCACAACGCCGCCTTCAGCGCCGTGGGCCACGACGGTGTCTATCTCCCCTTCCTCGTCGAACCCGGCTACGAACGCTTCAAAGCGTTCATGGAGACATTCCTGGCCTTCCCGCCACTGCACCTTTCCGGCCTGTCGATCACGCTGCCGCACAAAGAGAACGCCCTGCGATATCTGAAGGAAAAAGGCGCGGAAATCGAACCTCTCGCCGAATCTATCGGCGCAGTGAACACGATCGTTATCACCTCAATCAACAATCAACCATCAACACTTTCGGGCTTCAACTCCGACTACGCCGCCATCCTCGACTCGATCACCGCCGCCCTCTCCATCACTCGCGAACAACTCGCCGGCAAACGTGTTGCCGTCATCGGCGCCGGCGGCACCGGCCGAACCGCCGTCGCCGCCCTCGCACACTACGGAGCAAACGTCGTCGTCTACAACCGCACTCTGGATCGAGCCCAGAAGCTCGCGGAAGAGTTCCCCGGCAAGACCGGCAAGGTCGTCGCCGCCCCGCTGGAGAATCTGTGCAAGAGTTGCTGCCAGATCTACCTGAACACCACCAGCATCGGCATGCATCCGAAGGTGGATCAGAGCCCCATCGACGGCAACCTGCCCGACTTGTCCCCCGACACATTGATCTTCGATGCAGTCTACAACCCTCCGGAAACCAAGCTCCTGCAGCAGGCCAAAGCCGCCGGCGCCAAGACCGTCTCCGGCGTGGAGATGTTCGTGCGCCAGGCTGTCCGCCAGTTTGAACTGTGGACCGGGAAACCGGCTCCGACCGACCTGATGCGCCAAGTCGTCCTGTGCCGGTTAACTCATTCATGATGCATTCGCACACCATGCCCGATTTCCCCAAAGCAGTTCTCTTCGATTTTGACGGTGTCCTGGTGGACAGCGAACCGCACCACTTCACAACGTTCACCACAGTCCTGCGTCGAAATGGCCTGGACATCGACAAAAGCGGGTATTACCGCAACCTGCTGGGTCTGACCGACTATGACAGCTTCATGCATGTCTATCGCGAATCGGACCAGAACCTGCCGGGGGACTTGGTCGATCGGATGACCCAGCAGAAAGCACAGGCGATGATGCAGCGCATCCGCCAGGGCCATATCCAGCCGACACCGGGTGCGATCGACTTCGTTGAGGCGATGGCCGCCCGATGCCCCTTGGCAATCTGCTCTGGCGCGCGGCGAGAAGAAATCGAGGCTGTCCTTGCTGCCTTGGAACTGGCCCCCTACTTTCGCACCATCGTGGCCGCCGGTGAAGTGCCGGGCAAACCCGACCCGGCCGGCTATCTCCTGGCGATGCGGCAACTCGCCGCACATACCGGCCGGCGCTTAACCCCCTCAGATTGCCTCATTGTCGAAGATTCCCCCCTCGTCATCGCATCAGTCCGCGAAGTCGGCTTCCGCGTTCTGGCCGTCGCCTGTTCCGTGCCGGCGGAGAGTCTGGCTCATGCCGATCATGTCGTGCCTTCACTTGATGCGCCCTCAGCCCGCTCGCTGTGTAGCGTGCCGTGACGCACTCCTTAGGCCTTCCCATGCAAGGCGCCGGGGGCTCTACTGCTGCGGCTTCCGCAGGGCAGAGACATGCCGTTTGCCGGTGTGGATCGGCCGGCGCCCGTAGCGAGTACCTTCGCCAGTCCCCGCTGTTCGCGGTGTGCCGCTCAACGGTGGACGCTGCTTGCCGTTGCCATTGCCATTGGTGATCTTCCGCAGTTCCTTATCGGCTGGCCGCCACCAGCGTTTCTTGATCCCCTGCCGGAGTTGCTTCACCGCTTCTTCCGGTGTGTCGACGATGCGGAAAATACCCATATCCTCGCCGTCGATGTATTTGTCGGTCACCACCTGTCGCATCCAGTCTATCAGCCCAGTCCAGTACGCTGACCCGTACAACACCACCGGAAAGGCTTCCACCTTCAGCGTCTGGATCAGCGTAATCAATTCGAAAAACTCATCGAGCGTGCCGTAACCGCCGGGGAAGCAGATGAACGCCGAGGCATACTTCACAAACATCACTTTGCGGACATAGAAGTAGTGGAAGTCCAGGCTCTTGGTCTGATAGCGGTTTGCCTGCTGCTCATGCGGCAACGTGATATTCAGACCGATGCTCTGGCCGCCGGCTTCGTAAGCGCCTTTGTTTCCGGCCTCCATGATACCGGGGCCGCCGCCGGTGATGACAGCCAGACCGCTCTTGACCAGCAGCGCCGCCGTTTTCTCGGCGGCCAGGTAGTCCGGATGGTCCGGTCGGGTACGGGCAGAGCCAAAGATGGTGACGGCCGGGCCTACCTCCGACATTTCCTCAAATCCTTCGACGAACTCGGCCATAATCCGGAAAATGCGCCAAGTGTCCTGCTTCATGATATCAATCGGCATAGTTCATAGCTCCCGAGTACTGATAGGATCAGAACATACCCGCTGATCAGCGCCGAGTCATCATTGCGGGCATCGGCTGCCAAGGGAATGTTCGTGGCAATACGTTCGGGCAGAGAATCAGGAAGCGGCTCTGCCAGAACGACGGAGGGTGGGGAGGATCGCATGCATCAGGTGCGCAGGTTGTTGGCGGGGTACCCCCTATTTTCCAAGTGCTGTGGCGGCAAGTGGTTAGGTAGATAATGGGGGAGGAGGTGCGCAGGTTCGTTGGGGCACACAGGCACGAAGGGAAGACGCTCAGGTTGGCGAACCCAGCGATGGAGCGACGAAGGGGAAGATGCTCAAGATCGATTGCGCAGTTCGGGGAGTTTGTGTGAGGTGGACAACTATCGCTGGGAAGGTGCTCAAGATCGAGTGCGCATCTTCGAGTGGCGATGGCCGACCTGTCCGGAACGAGTAGCTGTATTCGGTTGTCAAATAGCGTGGCCCGGGTAAGGGCCGGGAGGTGAAACAGGTCCCCCATAATAAAGGTGGTCTTGGAGGGGGTCGGTTTTGGAAGGTGAGGAAAGACAAGGACTTGCGCGCGGCCAAAATTCTTTCACGATTTTGGGCAGGATGGGAAACTTCGGTAAGGCGTTCCATCTCCGGCAAACTGCTATCAATGTGAAGGATGTCACCCTTCTGGACCCAGCCTACTTCCGCCCGGCAATGCTCTCCAGCAGCCAAGCCATATTCTCGCCCAGTACTCGCATCGCCTTCATTCCTTCTTCGTCCTTCTCGATGTCGCCCTTGTCTCGGCCAACGCCCACGTTCCAGTAGCACGAGCCGGGAACGACCATCTGGCAGATAAGGAAAAAGTGGTTGAGCGAGTCGAACGCATGAAGTTCCCCGGCCCTGCCGAAGGCAATGACCGCCGCCCCGACTTTGCGCCTGAGCAGTTCGCCACTCCCACGGGTCACAAAACCTACCCGATCAATCAGGGCCTTGGTCTCCGGCGTCACGTCGGCAAAATAAGTAGGCGAGCCGACGACGATGCCGTCGGCCTCGACCATCTTGGCGATGCACTCGTTGACCATGTCGTCATCGTGGACGCAGCGCCCGTTCTTATTGCGACGGCAAGCGTAGCACGCCCGGCATCCGTGGATATTGCTGCCTCCGACTTGCACGACCTCGATCTGGATGCCCCTGGCCTTGATCGGCTCAAGGACGCGGTTCAGCAGGATGCTGGTGTTGCCATCCCTTCGGGGACTTCCGTTGAATGCGACGACCTTCATGAGCCTGTCTCCAGACGCATCATACAGACGCCCAGCGATGGGCCGCAAGGCGGGAGAGCCAGCAGGGAGTAGCCACCCCGGGGCTGATCTGCGTTCATCTGTGGTTTCAGTGTTTTGCCTGCTTTGAGTGTGAGGATTGTGTTCTCGGGTTAGGGAAGCGCGACGGGCTCTGTAGTGCTGTTTGAGCAAATGGGAGTCACTTCAGGTGGGTGCTCTTGTGCGCTGGTGGTGGTTTGAGCGCCCCCGCGGGACGCGTAGGGTACTGATGCGCGGGCTACTGGATTCGGTAGTAGGTGCAGAAGCGGAAACCGGTGCTGTGTTTCGCATCCGCTTCGTGGCGGATCGCCTCCGCGAGCCGCCACTGGGATCTGTCCCAGGCGGGAAACCGCGCATCGCCTTCAAAGGCCTCATCAAGTTCGGTAAGGCGCATCGTCCCGACAATCGGCAGCGCAGCTTCGTAGAGCACGCCGCCGCCGGCGACGAAGATCGGTCCGGCAGAGTCCTCGGCCAGGCGAATCGCTTCATCCAGTGTGCCGGCATGTTCCACGCCGGAGGGCACGTTGGTCAGAGTCCTGCTTACGATGATTATCCTGCGCCTCGAAAGGGGCATCTCGAGCGACTCGAAAGTCTTTCTCCCCATGATGACCGCGTGGCCCAGGGTCGTCTTCATGAAGAAGCGCATATCATCCGGCAGATTCCAGGGAAGTTGGCCAGAGCGGCCGATCACGCCATTGGCCGCCACTGCAGCGATGATCTCCAGTCTCGGGTTGATCATACCGCCACCGGCGCCTTGATCGGTGGATGCGGGTCATAGCCCTGGATTTCGATGTCAGCCGCCGTGAATACATTGATGTCGCGCACCGCGGGATTCAGTACAAGCCGGGGCAATGGCCGGGGCTCGCGCTCCAAAAGCTGCTTTGTCTGCTCGATATGGTTTTCGTACAGATGCGCATCTCCCAGCACATGGACGAAATCCCCCACTCCCAGCGAAGTCACTTGCGCGATCATATGGGTTAGCAGCGAATAGCTGGCAATGTTAAACGGCACACCCAGAAACAGGTCGGCCGACCGCTGATAGAGCTGGCACGAAAGTTTGCGGCTTTGCGAGACATAAAACTGAAACATCACGTGGCACGGTGCCAGCGCCATCTTGGGAATGTCCGCCACATTCCACGCACTGACCACCAGTCGCCGTGAATGCGGGTCAGTCCGGATCAGATCGATCACCCGCTGAAGCTGATCGATCGTCGTGCCATCCGGCCCAGACCAGGCGCGCCACTGCTTTCCATACACCGGTCCCAACTCGCCCTGGGCATTCGCCCATTCATCCCAGATCGAAACGCCGTTGTCGCGGAGATACTTGATGTTCGTCTGTCCCTTGATGAACCACAGCAGTTCATGAACCAGAGAGCGAACATGGATCTTCCGATTGGTCAGCAGCGGGAATCCGGCCGACAGATCGAAGCGGAGCTGAGCGCCAAAGAGGCTGCGGGTCCCGACGCCGGTGCGATCAGGCCTGACCTCACCCTCATTGAGGACTCGGCGAAGAAGATTCAGGTAATCCTGCATGTCGGTGCTGATGGTATACGCGATCACCATGCCCCGACAAGAACGCGGTCCGCCTTACCCTTGCTCGTTCAACGTCGATGCCGGCTGGCGACCCGCAAAGCCTGTGTGCAATTCGTGCCACCAGGCGACCCGGTCTTCGCCCATCCGCCAGCAGAGGTAGACATCGCGGCCGTCGTGCCGGCCGATGAAGTCGATCAGGCCCATGCCTGGGTCTTTCAATTCACATCCGATCCCCGCCAATTCGTCCACCAACGCATCGAATACCTGCTCCTGGTGCTCGGCCGCTGCTTCAAGCTGCTCACGCCCCGATAGCGTTAACGAGTCTTGTGCCAGACGCTGCCGCATGGCCGCAATCTCGCGGCACGAACCGACGACATCCGCGACAATACGCCGTACCAGCGGCAGCGAACTGTTGGCCTGTTCCAAGGTGAACGTCCGCCGCCTGCGGGCCACGTCCACATCTCCATAAAGTGGATTGCCTGTTTCTTCCATTACTCCTCCTGAGTACTTCTGCGCAGATCATAGCCAGACAGATGACGCCATGGGGGTACAAAACGGAAGAAGACCCATAATCGCCCGCCCAATCGTGCCCAGACCAATCGGGCGCAACAGCAGATAGCAGACAGGACAAATCCAGCCAGTACGACCTTATTTCGCAGCTTCCGTATGTTCGCGCTCTCCCGCCTCGGCCACCTGTTCCAGTAGTTTGTCGATCACCTGATCTGGCCCAACCCCCTCGGCATCGGCATTGAAGTTCGTGAAGATACGATGCCGCAGCACCGGCTTGGCCACCGCACGCACATCATCACAGCTCACATTCAGCCTTCCATGCAGCACCGCATACGCCTTCGCGCCCAAGACCAGATACTGCGCCGCCCGCGGTCCCGCGCCCCATGTCAGCCATTCATTGATGAACGCCGGCGTGCCCTGCTCTTTCGGCCGCGTCGCCCGCGCCAGGCTCACCGCATAGTCCACCACATGATCGCTCACCGGCAGCTTTCGCAGCACTTTCTGCACCGTGATGATGTCGGCCGAAGTCAGGATCGCTTCGGGCTCACCCTCCAGGTCCATCGTCGTCCGTCTGACGATGCTCCGCTCTTCTTTCTTTGACGGATAACCGATGTTCACCATGAACATGAACCGATCGAGCTGCGCCTCGGGCAGGGGATAGGTTCCCTCCTGCTCCACCGGGTTCTGTGTCGCCAGGACAAAGAACGGCAACTCCAGCGGATAGGTCTGCCCCCCGGCGGTCACCTGAAATTCCTGCATCGCCTGCAACAGCGCCGACTGGGTCTTGGGCGGTGTCCGGTTGATCTCGTCAGCCAGCACGATGTTAGCAAACACTGGCCCGCGGACGAATCGGAACCCCCGCTTGCCGGTCGCCGCATTCTCCTCTAACACATCGGTGCCGGTGATGTCCGAAGGCATCAGGTCAGGTGTAAACTGGATGCGGTTGAACTTCAGGTGCAACACTCTTGCCAGCGTGCTGATCATCAGCGTCTTCGCCAGCCCCGGAACGCCCACCACCAGGCAGTGCCCGCGGGCAAACATCGCCGCCATGAGGAGTTCGATCACCTGGTCCTGGCCGATGATCACCTTGTGCAGTTCCAGCAGCATCTTCGTCTTGATGTGCGTGAAGCGCTCGATGAACTGGTTCTCATACTGTCCCTGGCCGGCAGGTGGTGGTGCTTGCTGTGACAATGTTCGCTCCTGCGGCCATGGTGCCGCGACCTGTAATACCACAGACTATACCAATTCTCCCCACGTATGGTTGCATTTGACCCACGATATCTTACATCCGTTGCCCCCGGCACACCCCGCCCGTAGAATCCGCCGGACCATACCGCAACAAGGAGCGTACCGGCTATGCGCAACAGTCTCATCGCAGTTCTGAGCCTTTCCCTGCTTGGCTTTACTTCATTGGCATCCGGCCAGGCCGAACCGATCAAGATTGGCCTGTTCGGCTCCGAGACCGGCGGCACCGCGACCTTTGGCGTCTCCACCAAAGAAGGTGTCATGCTGGCTCTCGATCAGATCAACGGCAAAGGCGGCGTCCTCGGCCGGCAGATCCAGATCATCTCGGAGGATGACCAGTCCAAGCCCGAAGAGGCCAAGACGGCCGCCGAAAAGCTGATCAACCGCGACAAAGTGGTTGCCCTGATCGGCGAGGTCGCCAGCTCCCGTTCCCTGGCCGCCGCTCCCGTGGCGCAGGCAGCGGGCATCCCCATGCTCTCCCCCTCCAGCACCAACCCCAAGGTCACCCAGGTTGGCGACTGCATCTTCCGCGCCTGCTTCATCGATCCCTTCCAAGGCTCGGCCATGGCCAAGTACGCCATGAACGACCTTAAGCTCAAGAAGTTCGCGATCCTCTACGATGTCAAAAACGACTACAGCGTGGGCCTGAAACAGTTCTTCTCCGAGTATGTGAAGGCAAACGGCGGCGAGATCGTCACCGAACTGGGTTACTCCGAGGGCGACAACGACTTCAAAGCCCAGCTCACGAGGATCCGTAGGGCCAATCCCGAAGCGATCTACGCCCCCGGCTACTACACCGAAGTCGGCTCCATCTGCAAACAAGCCCGCCAGCTTGGCATCGCAGTACCGCTGATGGGCGGCGACGGCTGGGACAGCGAAAAGACCGCCGAGATGGGTGGCGACGCCATCAATGGCTGCTACTTCACCAACCATTACTCGCCTGAAGACAAAGCCCCCGCCGTTCAGGAATTCGTCAGCGCCTACAAGGCGAAGTACGGTGGCAAGACGCCCGATGCCATGGCCATCCTGGGCTATGATGCGATGAGAATCATGGCCGATGCCATCACTCGCGCCGGCAGTGCCGATCCCAAGGCCATTCGCAATGCCCTGGCCACCACCAAAGACTTCCGTGCCGCCAGCGCTGTGATCACCATCGACGAGAACCGCAACGCCAAGAAAGCCATCGTTGTCCTGAAGATCGAGAACCGAGTGCCACACTTCGTGCAGTCGATCGCACCATAGTGCGCGGCTGCAGCAGCTATGGATTCGCAGACGTTATGCATATATAGTTATGCATCAGAGGTAAGCTCCTGACCAGAACGACGATCATGTTGCCGCGTGAACTGCGAAGCCGCGCCGCCAGGCGGGCCAGAGAGACGGGCGTGTCTATGGGCCAGTTTGTGCGGCAATCGATCGAGCGTGCTTTGCAGCCCGCATCAGTCAAAAAAGGCCGCTTCCTCGATCTTCCTGTCTATGAGGGCCCTGGCCCATCCGATGTCTCATCCCGTGTAGACGACTACCTCTATGGTGAGCGGCGTGATCTTCGTTGACACAGGAGCCTTCTACGCACGTGCGATGCGGTCCGATGCGCATCACACGCTCGCGCTAGCCACGTGGCCGAAGTTGGATGCTTTGCGCGTTTACACAAGCAATCTGGTTTTGTGCGAGACGGCCGAGTTGCTGTTGCGCCGAGCGGACGCTCACTTTGCCGCCAGCTGCGTCAGCGCCATCCTGGCGGAGGAGAAACTTACGATCCTGAGGCCCGGCGCTGACGAGGAACACACAGCTCTGGAACTGATGCTGAAATTCTCCGATCAGCCGATTGGATTTGTCGATTGCGTTTCCATGGTGCTCATGAAGAAGCAACGTATCCGTCGGGTTTTCTCGTTCGACCGTCACTTTCGTACCGCGGGATTTACGCTTTGGCCCCAAACGTAGCCACCTATGTCCGACTTCCTCTCCGAACTTCTGCAGCAGATCGTCAATGGTCTGTCGCTGGGCGCTATCTACGCGCTGATCGCCGTAGGCTACACCATGGTGTATGGTGTCCTTCGCCTGATCAACTTCGCCCACGGTGACGTCTTCATGATCGGCGCTGTCGTGGCCTGGTACACCGGCAAGCTGCTGGTCCGGACCGGCCACGCCCCCGCCGACAGCGCCATGATGCAGGTCATGCTGGTTCTCGCCTTGCTCCTGGTTCCCGTACTCATCTGCTCCGTGCTGGGCTTCACCATCGAGCGCTTTGCCTACCGCCCCCTGCGCAACCGCCCGCGCCTGGCCTCCCTGATCACCGCCATCGGCGTCTCCATGCTCCTCGAATACGGCATGCAGACCGAAGTCGCCGCCGGCGGGGCAAAGTATTCCCTCTTCGGCCCCACGCCCCAGGGCATGCCCTCAATCCTGCCGTGGATGGAAAACGCCCTGCAGATCGGAAACGTCTTCATCGTACCGATCGACCCGATCATTATGGGACTCACCATCGCCCTGATGGTCGGCCTTTCTCTGATCATCAAATACACGCGCATGGGTATGGCAATCCGCGCCGTCTCGCATCGCGTCGACACTGCGGCTCTGATGGGCATCAATGTCAACAAAGTCATCTCCCAGACCTTCATTCTGGGTTCGGCCCTGGCGGCCGTCGGCGGCGTCCTCTGGGCGATCAAGTACACCAAGGTCGAGCCCCTCATGGGCTTGATGCCCGGCATCAAGGCCTTTGTGGCGGCCGTTCTTGGCGGCATCGGCAACATCTATGGCGCGGTCCTGGGCGGCTTACTGCTGGGCCTTGTCGAAGTCCTCGTCGAGGGCTTTGTTGTGGGCGGCTCGCAATACCGCGACGGCGTCGCCTTCGTCATCCTCATCGCCGTGCTCCTGATCAAACCCTCAGGCCTGCTGGGCGGGAGCACCCATGAAAAGGTCTGACCAGCTCCTCCCCGGCCCCGCCCACGGCAGCCCCTGGGCCTCATTCTGGCCGCTACTGCTCCTGCTATTACTCTGGCCGATCGGGTCTTTCCTCCAGAACGCCGCGCTCTTTGATCCCTACTTCGCCCGCATCATCTGCCTGGTGGGCCTCAACATCACCCTCGCCGTCAGCCTGCAACTGATCAATGGCATCAGTGGCCAGTTCTCACTCGGCCATGCCGGCTTCATGGCCGTCGGCGCATACATGGCCGCCTATCCCGCCCATGCCATGCTTGCCACGGACGCCAAAGATGCCCATCTTCGCCTCCTGACCAATCCCCTCGCCCCACTGCTGTTCTATCTCGATATCGCCGTCGTCGGCCTCTGCGTGGTCGGCATCTGCTGGCTGCTCTTTGGCGTATTCCGCCTTCTCCGCCGACTCGGTAACTGGGCGATGGCGGTTGGGCTGCTCGTCGTGGCGATCTGGCTCCTCACCGACATGGCGATGGGCAGCGGCCAAGACGGTGCACCACCCCCGTATCTCGTCTGGTCAAGCCTGAACTACTGGCTGCACGCCCTCTTCGACGCCCTGCTTGCCCGTGGTCTGCCGATGACTCACCAGGTCGCCGCGATGCTGCCCGGGGCCGTGGCAGACGTCCTCAAAGGTCCTGTGGCATACTTCCTCACCTGCCTGGTCCTGCTGATCGGCGGCGGACTCTGCGCGGCCGGCGCTGGCCTGCTCATCGGTATCCCGGTCCTGCGTCTTCGCGGCGACTATCTCGCCATCGCCACTCTCGGATTCGCCGAGATCATCGCGGTGCTCATCAACAACTCTCAGCCTCTCGGTGGAGCCTTGGGCCTGTCCGATATCCCACGCTTCGCCGGCTTCGGCTGGATCTACGGTGTCGCCATCCTCACCACCATCGCCGTCTGGCGCCTGACCCATTCTGCCCGCGGCCGGGCCATGCTCGCCGTCCGCGAAGATGAGGTCGCCGCATCGGCCATCGGCATCGACCCCGCTCACAGTCGCATCATGGCCTTCGTCGTTGGCGCCTTCTTCGCCGGCGTCGCCGGCGCGCTCTTCGCGCATTTCGAGGGTTACATCACCCCTCGCCACTTTCAGTTCATGCGCTCAATCGAACTGGTCGTGATGGTGACTCTCGCCGGCGCTGGCAGCCTCAGTGGCACCATCCTCGCCGCCATCGTACTGACCGTGATGCCCGAATTGCTCCGCAGCTTCAGCGAATGGCGCATGGTCATCTACTCGCTGCTCCTGATCATCATGATGCTGCTCCGCCCCGAGGGCCTCTTAGGTGGCCGGGAACTGATCCCCCGCCGCTGGCGAGGAGACGCAGATGTCTCTGCTTGAGATCAACAATCTCTCCATTCAGTTCGGTGGCCTCACCGCCCTGACTGGCTTCCGTTTCGCGCTCGACCCCGGCCAACTCGTTGCCCTCATCGGCCCCAACGGCGCTGGCAAAACCACCGCGTTCAATCTCGTCACCGGCGTCTATGCCCCCACCACCGGCACCATCGCGCTCGATGGCAAAAGCATCGCCGCCCGGCCACCCCACCGCATCAATCAACTTGGCATCGGCCGAACCTTCCAGAACATCCGCCTCTTTGGTCAGCTCTCGGTGCTGGATAACGTGCTGGCGGGCTTTCACCAGGAGATCACCCACGGGTTCTGGGGAACGCTTCTTCGCAGCTCTCACCACTGGCGTGAAGAGCGCGAGCATCACCGCCAGGCCATGGAACTGCTCAAAACCTTCGCTCTGGACTCCCGTGCCCACTGGCAAGCCCGCAACCTCCCCTATGGCGATCAGCGCCGGCTGGAAATCGCCCGCGCCCTCGCCACCAGTCCGCGCATCCTGTTGCTGGACGAACCCGCGGCCGGCATGAACCCCACCGAAAAGGCCGAACTGATGCAACTGATCCGCTTCATCCGCGACCACTTCCACGTCGGCATCTGGCTGATCGAACACGACATGAAACTGGTCATGGCAATCAGCGAGCGCATCACCGTCCTCGATCACGGCGAGATCATCGCCACCGGTTCCCCCGCCGAAGTACAGGCCAACCCCAAGGTGATCGAAGCTTACCTGGGCAGCACATTACATGGAGCCTAATGAAACTGTTATTTGCCTTCGCAATCGTGATGCTCATGGCTACCTGTGCTCTTGCCCAGCAGGCGGTTCCTCCCATCCCCGGCCTTTCCGCCTGGGAAGACCACATGAAAGACAACGCGCAGATGGTGGCTGCCCAACCGGAGAAAATCGATCCCACCAACATCAAGGAAAACTTCATCTGGTACTACGACGGCATCTTCGTTTTTCACCAGATCGCGCAATACACCGGCGATAAGAAGTGGCTCGACGTCGCCGCCAAATGCAGACGCTTCTACCGGGATAGCTACATCATAGAGCGCAGAAACTATGAGGTGGAAGGCTGGCGGAACTTCACCCGCGGTCTGTATTACGACTGGACCGTTCTGCACGATGAGGTCTCGAAACATACCGCCATCGAGATGGCCCGCAAAGGCAAGCTCTCACAGATAGTGTGGGCCCAGAATGTCAGGCAGTGGGATAAGAACGTTGACGTGAGCCGGGAAGTGGCGTACTGCATCAACGCCTGGCACGTGGCCAGGGACCTCGGGGCACCGGAATTCGCCGGCCGCGATCCTTACCTGGACACCGCCTACAGCCACCTGGACATTTGGAAGGCCTGTCTGAGCGCCTATCCGAACGCTCCCTATCCCGGCGAGCAGACGGCCAAGTACCAGCCATTCATGTTCGCGCTGACCGCTGAGGCGCTAATTCGTGTCTATGAGCGCAGCGACACCTCGCAAGATGACAAGGCCAGGATCCTTGCCAAGATCTACGATGTCGCCAGGCTCACTTATGACAAGTTGTACATTGACGCGAACCATGCCTTTATGTCCAACACCGCTCATCCCACCGAGTCCTACAAAGTTAACCTGCTGATCGTGCCGCTTTACGGCTGGCTCTGGCACGTGACCGGTGAGCAGTACTTCCTCGACGCCGGGGACAGGATATGGAAGGACTGGCTCGACTTCGGCTGGCCGCAGATCACCGGCTGGGGTGGCAAACAGTTCAGCCAGAATTACCACTGGAGTTTTGATTACGTGCGCTGGCGGAAAATGGTTCCCGAGCCGGACCTCAAGTCGCTGGAATGGAAGGCGGCCAACTCCAGACCAGCAAGGTGACGTCTGAAGGGTCAAAGATCATCGGCGTAACCGCCCTCTGGGTGCTTCGCACCAATGATCCCTGACCCTTTGCCCCCTCTTCCCAAAACCCCTCACTGCCACTCCCCGTGCCCGGTCCCGCGAAATCAGACCTCCTATAGTTATTGGTATGAAGGAGAGCACAGCCACCAAGGGCGAATCCCCTTCCCGGCTAATCGACGCAAGGATCAGGGACCTGGCCGACTGGAGGGGCAAGATGCTCTCCCATGTCCGCGCTCTCATCAAACAGGCTGTCCCTGAGGTCATCGAGCAGTGGAAGTGGAGAGGTGTTCCGGTCTGGTATCACGATGGACAGATCTGCACCGGCGAGACGTACAAGAACACCGTGAAGCTGACTTTCCTCAAGGGCGCTTCGCTCAAGGACCCTGCAGGCCTGTTCAACTCCAGCCTTGAAGGCAACGCCAGGCGTGCTATCGATATCCATGAGGGTGATGAAATAGATGATGATGCCTTCAAGATGCTCATACGCGCTGCCGCAGACCTGAATCGACCATCGGCCCAATAGTCCAATCAAGCATATTCGTTCATCTGTCGTTACATTGCTGGACCGGGACCATCACATACTTCTTCTGGATATGCTCGATGCGATAAAGTACGCCGCCGCGTATTCCACCTGCAAGGTGATCTCCGGGACAATCTCCACCAAGCGGCCATCCACGGCCAGAACCTGCTTCTACTGCTGCGTCAGGTCATGCACCTGCGTCACTTTGGGCAGCGCATCGAAGGACCGCAGGTTCGGCTCATTGCGCCGCAGGGCCAGATTGGGGGGTGCGCAAGCGCTTGATCCGGGCCTGGACATCGCGATAGTTGAAGTCCCACTGCACGAGCTGGCTGTAGGTCTTCAACGCCGTAACCGGATCGCCCTTCAGCTCCAGGGCATTGCCGTACCAGTAGAACAGCGCCTTGGAGCGCTCATCGCCGCGGAGCTCATACTCGTCGATCGTGCCCTTAAGCGTCTCGACGGCTTCCTCACCGAACCCGCATGCCATAAATGCCCGGCCGAGATACGTTGAGGCATCCACCCGCAACTTCGGGTCAGCGCGTGCCTGCTGAAACATGGCAATGGCATCGTTATGGCGATCCAGAGCAAAGAGCCGGACCCCCCACTCATACCGGAAGGTCATGTCCGTGGGGTAATTCTCCGAGAAGAGCTGGAACTCCTTGAGTTCCTCCTCGTTCTTTTCCTTCTGGAACTGCTTGTACTGGGCAACCAGTGCGTTGTAGTCGGCAATATCTTTTGGATCCTTGGAAGCCTGGGCGGCCTTGCTGGCCTGCCGCAGGCGGCTCAGCTCCGCACGGTCTTGCCGGCGAAGCTGATTGATCTTGATCTTGCCCATAGTCAGACGGAAACGGAACTGCCCCGTCTTCTCATACCACTGCTGCAGCAGCTCGATGGCGCGATTCTCGTTCTCCATCGTCTCTGATCGCACCAGGGCATCCACCAGCCTGCTCAGCTTGCTCGCATCCTCGGGAGCGGCCTGAAACTCGGCATCGGCATCCTTCACCTGGCGAGCCAACACATCCGCATCGCGGATGTCCATGTCGGCCTCAATCAGCTTGCGCTGGGCATCCATGTTCTTGATGCTGCCGCGGAAGGAGCCGCTTTCCAGGTAGTTGCCCTCTTTGATGATGTCCATCGCACCGAGATCTTTCACGATGCGCATAAGCTCCATGTCATCGGGCTTCATGTTCATGGCTCTCTGGCAGGCATCGGTGGCCTGTCTCCAGAGCTTCAGGTCGACGTAAATATCGCGCAGGGCGATGTACTTGTTGATGTCCTCGTGCTTGCCATTATCTGAATTCGCCTTCTGCAGGATCGGCCCGATCCACAGCACCGTATCATAGAAGCCGGCCTTGTGGGCGCTCTTGATCAGCCGGAGCATGTTGTCGGTATTGCCGGGGTCATAGGACAGCAGCCGTTCAGCCCGCAACATGTTTTCCGTGTCATCTTTGCCCGGGCGTTTGAGGTCCATCTTCTTCATGAAGCCCAGGTCCTTGCCGCCGCTGGCTTTGCGCTTCATGGAGATATCGCGCAGCGCCTGATGTGCTTCCTTGGCGTCAGGGTCGACCATCAGGCCCTGCAGGTACATCTCGATGGCGTATTCGTAGTTGCCCGTGGCGGCCACTTTCGCGCCTTGAGCGAAGAAGACATCCGCCTTCTTGCGGTCCTCTTCCGGAATCTCTTTGTAGCCTTGAAGAACGTCAGCCACGGTCAAACCTGCCTAGCCTGAACTCGTACAGATTAGCGCTGCACAAGGTGCTGATGCACAAACATGGTCTGTCCAGCCCTGATCGCTCCGCAAAAGCACGGAGCGATAGGTACGGGCCTCATTGAACCGCCCAAGGTTGAATCTGTCAACCAAATGATCTACTGTTTGGGCAAAGACTTAGGTCATATATTATGTACGAGAACCTTCAGATCATCCATTGGCCAGACCCGCGCCTGAAGAAGACCAGCGTGCCGGTCGAGCGCTTCGATGATAGGCTGCGACTCCTGGCCAACCGGATGCTCGAATTGATGCACGCGTTCAAGGGCGTCGGCCTGGCCGCCCCACAGGTCGGGCATAGCATCCGTCTGTTCGTCATGAACCCCACCGGCCAACCCCAGGATGACCGGATCTACGTCAACCCTGCCCTCACCGACGGCGATGGCCAAGAGGAGGGCGAAGAGGGATGCCTGAGCCTGCCTGGGATCTACATTCCCGTCGTCCGCCTTAAGACCCTGCACATGCAGGCTCAAGATGTGGAGGGCAAACCCATTGACCAGGTCGAGAGCGGCTACCTTGCCCGTATCTGGCAGCACGAGTTGGATCACCTCAACGGCGCCCTGCTGACCGACCGGATGGGCGCTGTCGCCAAGCTCACAAACCGCAAAATACTCAAAGAACTCGAGGAAGAGTATCGGGCGGCCCATCCCCAACCCATCAAGCCCGCCCCGAAGAAACGCCTCGGCCGGCTGCTGCGCAAGAAATAGCGTCTGGCCGATCTAAAGTCCTGGTTTCACGAAGACAACACACGAAATGTCTGCCGGTCACTCTATTATCACACCTACGGTTACGCCGGCCCGGCGTCCGTTTCACCTGATGGCCAAACCCAGCGGATCGGCATGTAATCTTGATTGCACGTACTGCTTCTACCTTGAGAAGCAGAAACTCTACCCTGACTCGCGGCAGCGGATGAGCGATGAAATCCTTGAGGCCTATACCCGCAGCTATCTTCAGGCAAACCCCACCGGCCAGCCGGTTGTCTTCGCCTGGCAGGGAGGCGAGCCCACGCTTCTGGGCCTGGACTTCTACCGGCATGCCCTGGCGCTGCAGCAACAGTACGGCAAAGGCCGACAGATCCAGAATACTTTCCAAACCAACGGCACTCTACTCACCGATGAATGGTGCCGTTTTCTCGCAGAGCACGATTTCCTGGTAGGTCTTTCGCTCGACGGGCCGGCCGAGATCCATGATCGCTATCGCCTCGGCAAAGATGGCAAGGCCACCCACGCCCGGGTGCTCCAGGCGCTGGAACTGCTGCAACAGCATCGAGTCCAGTACAACGTCCTCGCCTGCGTTAACCGCCTCAGCAGCCAGCACCCATTGGAGGTCTACCACTTCCTGCGTGAGCATGGGGTGGAGTTCATGCAATTCATACCCATCGTCGAGCGCCCGGCCCAGGGGCAGTATGCGCAACTGGGCCTGACCCATTCCGGCCCGACACCTCTGCAATCAGCCGCAAACAGAACGTCAGCGACAACCGTCCAACCGGAGACGATGGTCACCCAATGGTCCGTCCTGCCCGAGGATTACGGCAAGTTCCTTGGCACGATCTTCGCCGAATGGGTGAAGAAGGATGTTGGGCGGATGTTTGTCATGAACTTCGAATGGGCCTTGGCTGCCTACATGGATGCCCCCGGCGCGGTCTGCGTCCACCAGAGCACCTGCGGCAGCGCGGCCGTCATCGAACACAACGGCGACGTCTACTCCTGCGACCACTATGTCTATCCTGAGTATCGCCTGGGGAACATCCTGGAGAAGTCACTGACGGCCATGTTACAGTCGCCCGAGCAATCGCACTTCGGCCACGCCAAGGAAGACGCGCTGCCGCAACAGTGCCGGGAGTGCAAGGTCATCAAAGCCTGCTGGGGTGGTTGCCCCAAGCAGCGTTTCACCACTGCGGCCAATGGTGACGCGGGCCTGAACTATCTCTGCAAAGGGTACACCCACTTCTTCACGGGGATCCTGCCGCATGTGAAGGCTTTTGCCGAGCTGATCCGCACGGGCCGCGACCCGGCCCAGATCATGCATCTGCAGATCATCAGCACGCACGGCTAATCTGATGCCGCCGGAATCGGTCACTCCGCCGGTTCGATTGTTACCGTCAGCCCCTTCGACTGGAATTGCTCCTGATAGAGCTCAGCACGTTCCTTGTGCGTCACCAGCAATAGGGCCACGCCGGTCTTGTCTGCCTCCACGGTTCGCTGCTGGGCCTGCTGCTCATCCAGCGGCGTGAGCATAACGATGGTGTTGATCACATATCCCACGACGTTCACATCGTCGTTGTGCAGGAGCACCTTCCACTGGGGAAGCAGTTTCGGGGGGCTCTTCTTCGGCGCACGTTTCTTCGCGGGCTTGGTCTGAACCGCAGCGCCTGCCGCATTATCCGCCGCACCCTCGTTGGTTTCTTTTTCTGCCATAACTCGCCTGCTATTCAGGTAAGCCCGTCCGCTCCGGTAGGCATTATAGCGAAGCATCCGCAGACTTGCACTGGGCGAATGTGCACCGGGCGCAGTTTCCTTCCTCGATTTCGATGTGAGAGATTACAATAGGGACCATGAACAGCGCAATACCTGAGAACCTGACTCGTGAACAATTGCTTCGTGATCCGATCCGGCACATCGACATCACGGCATCGAACCCGATTGAGTTGTTGACCCAGATGCGGCAAATGGCGTATACAGCGCGCGATCTGGCGCGGGCGGCCGAGATCTACCAGACGATGCTGCGCGATGACCAGTGCAGCATTATCCTCTGCCTGGCCGGCTCGCTGATCAGCGCCGGGCTTAAGAAGGTTGTTGCCGATCTGCTCCAGTACAATATGGTTGACTGCATTGTCTCGACTGGGGCGAACATCGTCGATCAGGATTTCTTCGAGGCTCTGGGTTATCGGCATTACATTGCGCCCGAGATGCTCAAGAGCGGAATGTTCGATAACCAGCTCCGCGAACTGCACATCGACCGCATTTACGACACACTGATCAATGAAGATGAATTGCGCAAGTGCGACGAGACGATCCTCAACATCGCGGATACCCTCGATCCCCGCCCGTACTCCTCGCGCGAGTTCATCCGTGCCATGGGGGCATTTCTCGACGAACAAGGCAAGGGCGAAGGCTCGATCGTGCACATGGCTTACCGGCTTGATGTGCCGATTTTCTGCCCCGCCTTCAGCGACTGCTCGGCCGGCTTCGGCCTGGTGGCGCACCAGCACGCACGCCAGGATGCTGCGAAGGTTACGCTCGATTCAGCCAAGGATTTCCTGGAATTGACCCAGCTCAAGATTGCCAGCCCGCAGACGGGACTGTTCATGATCGGCGGCGGCGTCCCCAAGAACTTCACCCAGGACACGGTTGTAGCGGCCGAGATGCTGGGTAAGAGCGTGCCCATGCACAAATATGCGATCCAAATCACTGTCGCGGATGTGCGCGATGGGGCGCTATCCAGCAGCACACTCAAGGAAGCCAGCAGTTGGGGAAAGGTCGACACCACCCTTGAGCAAATGGTCTACTGCGAAGCAACACTCGCCATGCCGTTGATCGCGGGCTATGCCTACCACTCGAAGACATGGCAACGGCGCAAGCCGCGTCGACTCAATCAACGCCTGGAGATGGCATCAGCCCGGTGAGCATGGAACGAAGCCCGCGCATGGATAGACGCCACAAGCCGGCGTTGCACAGGCAACTCTACAGTGCATCAATGCGCCGTCATTGCGGCCGCTGATCAGGCGATTCTTTCCTGAAATACCCGAGGAAGCGGGGGATATCCAATGGCTTGGGAAAGTAGTCTACTTCGTTCTCGTCACAGAACTCCTGCACAATCAGCCTGTCAGCACCCGTGACCAACATGGGATGGATGTCTGGCTTGAACGTCCGGATCATGCGCACCAGATCCAATCCACACATTCCCGGCAGATCGACGTCCACCACGATCCAGTTGGGCTGCGTCGCGCTCCCTCCGGCAAGGTGTTGGATCGCTTCTTCAGCCGAACCTACCCCTGTCACATCAAAACCGACCGATTTCAGCAGCTTCAGCAGCGCCCGCCGGGAGAAAACCTCATCTTCGACGACAAGCATGGTCGCCAAAACGTTTCCCCCAGACATTTTGGCGGTCGTTGCATCCATCACCTTGGATTGTGCAAACCATGGGCCATTGACAGTAGCCGATCGAACCGAAAAACGCGGAGAACACTCTAAGTGCTTTCAGTTGCGCAGCTTATCGGGAAGTGGCCAGTCCACTCCCAGTGGATCGCCACAGCTCGGTACGTCAAGCAGGCACTTCCCTGAGAACGCTTGCCATTGGATGCGAATGAAAGGATTTGCAGCGAGGAACTCTTGAAAGGCCGCATGTTCCGACCTCGCCTCAAACGTTTTATCGGCAACGATATTGGCCTCCCTCTGAACCTTATCCAGCTCTTTTTGGATTGCCTCAAGCTGGATGAGCCTGCTGCGCAGCTTCTCATTCTCTCTGGCCAGCTCATTCCGGCGGTCCTGGGCCGTTTTTAGCTGCACCACAGCATCGTCATACATCCGGCGCAATTGGTCGCTGCTCAGCCCATCCTGAGCCAGAACACAAGGCACCTGCAACGCAATTGCTGCTGCGACAAAGACGCAGATCCACCGCATCGTCATCTTTCCTTTCCAAGTCGGCAGCTATTCTAAGGCAGGCTCTTCTGTTAGCTAGAGCGCTGGAGAGATATCCTCGCCACTGCCATCAGTTCACGGAATCGTCGGCTGCGTTGTCGGCGAGACAACAGGCGGCGATATGATGTGCATGCTCGCTTCGGCAAAGCTATAAGCGCGGTAACCTTTCCGCGGCGTCGGGTCAGTCATACCAACGAGGCTGACAATGACACTGATCGCCAGCACACTGCCCGCCATCACCCACGATTGTGGCCGATGCTGCCGTTTGAGCCAGACGCCGGCCCAGAGCAGCAATGCCGGCGCTGTTGCGACGAACCAGGGCGTGCCATAAGACATGCCGGTAACGGGCTCTTGCAGTGAAAAGGCGACAACAAGCAATATCCCTGCGAACAGCGTGACTGCGGCTAGCGCCTTGGTCGCTGCTGTCCAATTGCGATGCAACGCCAGAATCCCACCAAGGACCCCCATCACCAGAATGGGAAAATGGCTGAGCAGCCCATGCCCGCCGACCGCGCCTTCCAGGATTCTTCCAATCACCTCTGCGACCCGCGCCCAGATTGCCTGAATGGCACTGGGTGCAGGCTCGGCGTCTCGATCATCATCGAATTCTGATGGGGTCGCCGTATCGATATTGGAGGTGGCTATGGTAGGCAACACCAGTGATGGCATACCACGAGGCTGCGGCGCCGAGAAGACGGCCTGCAACGGAATGCCGATCGAGTGCAAAAGGACTATGTTCAGCAGAATCACCGGGGCGCCGCCGATGAGAAAGAGCGCAACGGCGCCGATGCGCGTCGCGGCATTCCAGCGCATCGCCAACAGTACCAGGCACAGCAGTGTGCCCAGCGCAATGGCCGGTGGATCCACCGTTGCCGCCAGTGCGGCAAGGAATCCCGCCAACGCCGACATCAGCAAATCACGGTACGGGTGGTCGGTGACGATCAGATGCGAGATGCACGTCACCGCCGCCAGCAGCAGCGCGGCCGCCGGCGCGTGGCGGTTCATCACCACGCCATACGTGATCAGCCCCGTGGCCGCAACCGTGGCGATCCCAAGCCCGACCCGCAATGGCCGGCGCAGCTCAAACATCCGCCCCAGGCGATAGGTCATCGCCACGCACATCGCCGTTGGCAACGCCATCCCGATCAGGATCAGAAGGTAATGAACGAAGATCAGGTTGCCGCTGTAATCCAGGCCCTGTCGCAGCAGAACCCAGTAGATTGGCACCAGCACGACGGCCACCATCGGCGGATACGGACTGTAACGATGCCCTTCATGCTCGACCGCAATGGGATTAGCGCTAAATACACTCTTGTCTATCGCCAGGCTGTGCTGCTCAACGAGCGCCTGCACGGTCGAGGCGATCATCTGCTCCTCGTCGCCCCACTTTGCCGAATCCGGCTGGCGCAGTGGCCGCAGCATCGGCAGGCACAGTATCAGCACCAGCACCGGCCCCGCCAGCGCCCACGGGCGCACCAGCGGACGCTGCACGTAGCTGCGGATGACAGGCAGCAGTTTCATTGTGATGCGCGTGAAAGATCAGGCCAGATTCATGAACGTGATGAGGTTCCGAATCAGACGGTTGCCTAATCGCTCATACTCCGAGTAATGCTTTTTCGTGTCAGAACGTATCTTCTCGCTCCCACCAGTGCCCAAGACCTTTTCCACATCCGCCTTGCCATGTTCGAGCATTGCTTCGATCGCCTCGGGAGTCATCTCAAAATGATACTGAAATCCCACCAGGCGATTCTTGAAGCGGAAAGCCTGGTTGCGGCACGCCCGCGTCGACGACAACAACGCGTTGCCCGTGGGCGGAGGCGGGATGCCAGGCCCGCTGGGTGCATTGGCCGGCGACGGCAGCTTCGGCAAGTCGAACGTGTCATAATGCCAGTGGAACATCGGCGTACCCTCATGCAGACCAAACAGCAATGGTTCCGTGCCGCCGGGGAATGGGAACATCACCGGCCCCCAGCCTATCTCCGGAACAGGTATCGGGGCATCGCCGGCCGTCGCTCCCGGGCGCGTATTCGGGTAAACCTTCGCCCCGGCCGCATGCGCCAGAAGCTGGGCACCCAGGCAGATCCCAAGCACAGGCCGGTCGGCCTCGACCATCCGTTTCAGCAGTGCCACTTCCTTTTCCAGGAAGGGATACTTTGCTGAACCAAGGTCAGCCACACCCATCGGCCCGCCCATGACCACGAGCAGGCGCAGATCCGCCGGGTCGGTGGGCACCTCATCACCACGGTAAAGGCTTCGAATCTCGATTGGGATCCCATAGTCGCGCAGGGCATCGACAATCCGGCCAGGGCCTTCAAATTCCACGTGCTGTAGCACAACGGCTTTGCTCATACATCGGTCAATCATCGTTCAGCAGTCGCAGAACTGTCAAGCGTGGTACCGAACTCAGCCGCATCTTGCCGCCGCGGCCCCCCAACCTTCGCGGCACTTGCGATGACTCGCACACCTGATTTGTCTGAATTCCTTCAGGCCGCCTACTATCGCATGGATTGGATTACTAGTAGGAGTGCAATGGATCGAAGCTATCTTGAGCGTCTGACAACTGCAAACAGCGAGCGTGTACTACTGGCCCTGACGCAGCAGCAGCACCTTCACCCCGCCCGTAGCATTATCGGCACAGTGCGAACGATCTGCGAAACCCAGGGATTCTCCGAGCTCGTCGCCGATCAGGCCCTGCGTGAGTTGGCCGTCGATACCCGCACATCTATCGGCCGACTGTCGCGGCATCAGGTGCGCGCCTTGGCCGACAGCATGGAAACGGCCTGGCAAGTCCAACTCGCCAACCGGATTTCCGCCCGCAGACACCAGCATGCTTGATTAAAGGTCTCGCCTTTGGCCTTTGTGCCATGAAGATATGCAACGTAAACGACGGCAGCACCAACGCACCGCGGCTGACGCTCTACGGCAATGCATGGGGGCTCTTGGAACTGCCGCAGCGCCCATCGAAGCAGACCTGGGCGTTTGAAGTTGTGCTCGACAAAATCCGGGAAGCTGGCTTTGAGGGCATGCAGGCCGATGCCTCATCCGCCTCGGTTGTCCGCAAGCACGGTCTGCGCTTCGCCGCCAGCGGTCGAGTTAACTCTCCGCTGGATACCGATGATGTCATCAATCATGCGGCCGATGTGGGAGCGGATGCGGTGACTCTGCATGTGGGCTGGGGCATGGAAACCGACGCGGAGATGGACGCTTACGCCCAATCGGTTCTGGAAGCAGCGCAAGCTCACCATATGCCGGTGTTCATTGAGACCCACCGGGCCACCATGGTGCAGGACATCTACCGCACGCACTGCTTGCTGCAGCGCTGGCCCGATCTGCGTTTCAATGGGGATTTTTCGCACTATTACTGCGGTGCCGAGATGACCTACCAGGGATTCGATATCACCCGGTCATACCTGCTTCCGATCCTGCAGCGGGTGGGCTTCTTCCATGGCCGAGTGTCGAATGCAGAGTGTATACAGGTCGATGCAGTAGATGCGGGCGATGGACAAACTAACGCCCACGGCCGCGATTTCCTCTGGATGTGGGAGACAGGTGCGACATTCTGGCTAAAGCAGGCTCATCAGGGTGACATTTTACCTTTTGCCCCAGAACTCGGCCCTCCATCTTCTGGATACTCCTTGACTTATGTGCGAAATGGTGAGCTGGCGGAGCTTTCGGACCGTTGGGCGCAGACTCTGGTCTTGGCTCGGTTGGCACAGCAGGCGTTCGAGAACGCTGCTATGATCAGTCGCGGTACAGTCCCTTCTCCTTGATGTAGCGAACGACTGCCGCAGGCAGCAGATCATCCACCGATTCGCCCGCGCGGAGTCGCCGTCGGATTTCTGACGCACTGATATCCAGCAGTGGCGCCGCGACGACGTTCGCCTGCAATCCTCTGAATTCTGTCGGGAGTTTCTCCCACTGGATCGCAAAGCCCGGCCGGTTCATCACCAGCATGTTCGCCTCATGGATCAGCTCGCGTGCGCGATGCCACATCGGCAGCAGCAGCAGCATGTCGGCACCAATGAGCCAGGATATCTCGGGGTGTCCGGCCGCCTTCAGGCTCCGAACGGTGTCGATGGTGTAACTCGGCCCAGACCGCCGAAGCTCGATGTCGCTAACTTCGAACAGCGGATCACCTGCGGTAGCAATGCGACACATTGTCGCTCTATCCTGTGCTGGCGCGAGGTCCGCTTCAGTGGGTTTATGAGGTGGTTGCGCTGAGGGAACCAGCAGCACGCGAGCAAATTTGCAGGCATAAGCAACTTCTCGACAACAATGTAAGTGCCCATTGTGTATGGGGTTAAAGCTGCCTCCGAAACATAATAACCCCTGGCTCATGCGTTTTTCTCCCGTTTCACTAACATCTGTGGTATATTTAGTTGAGATTCAGTTTCAACTACGGCTAATTGGCAATTCGGCTCACAATATCCGCTGTGTTCTCGCGAACCTTCGGCACAATATACACGGATCGTAATAATCGCGTCATGTGGTATTCCGATTCCTGTTGAAGCCTTTGGTATTAGGATTGCTAACTGATCCGTAGAACGTCGGGTTCGCTCTGTTATGCAGGATACCGCATTTCAGTTCGCAGCCACAGAATGATTCGATTGATGGAATGGACGCTCGGACGCGATGGTATCCGGATTGGGACCTTTAAGAGCCGGGCGGCCAACTGAGTTGGTCTGGACAACCAAATCAGGATTCGTGATTCGGACAAAGGAAAGGCAGGCCTGCAATGGCACAGACAGCTATCAGTAAGCGTTCCGGGACCCGGCCACCAGCAATCGCCAAGGCTTTGCGCGAACAGGCCGAACAACTGCTGGCGCAATCTTACGACTACATGGACAGCCCGTTGTTCCATCGCAGGAACATCGAGAAAGAACTCTTCAATACGCCCGATCCTCAGCTCCCGGTTATCAGTTGGTATCAGCCCACGCGCGAAGACAGCATCGAAGACATCGGCCAGGTGCCCAAGCTGATGACAACTGCCGAGGAACGCATCATGTTCCTGCGCTTCAACTACTCCAAGATGCGTCTAACGCAACTGCAGAAGCAGGTGAAGCGCGAGGGACTGGCCAAAGAGCTGGCCGAGCAGTTCATCGAATGGCAGAAGCGGTCGGAGAACTTCCGCGAATATCTAGTGCGGACCAACCTGGCTCTGGTGCTGGCGATGGCCAAGCGCACCCGGCTGGGCGATGTCGATTTCGCTGAGATCGTCTCGGAAGGCAACATGGCACTGATGCGTGCCGTGGAGAAGTTCAGCATCGATCGCGGCTTCAAATTCTCCACCTATGCCTGCCGTGCTATCCTCAAGGCGTTCAGCCGCACGGCAATGAAGAGCTCCAAGTACCGTCAGCGCTTCCCGGTCGAGTTCGAGCCCGATATGGAAAAGAGCGATTGGCAGGACAAGCGCCGCGACCAGGTAGAAGAGGATTGCCTCGACGAACTGCGTGCCATCGTCGACCGCAACCTGGCCGATCTCTCCAGCGTTGAACAAACCGTGATCCGCCGGCGCTTTAACTGGGAACAGACTGATGATTCGCCGCTGACCCTGGAAGAAGTCGGCCAGATCATCGGCGTGACCAAAGAGCGCGTCCGCCAGATCCAGAATAAGGCTTTGGCAAAAATCAGAACGGTCATGGAAGATGGTGTGCTTCGCGCACGCACTGAGCAGACCGCGGCGATCCCGGCGGTTCAGCCGGCCGCCCAGTAGCACCGCAAACAACTAACGCATCATGACGGAAGAACGCCCCGGAGCTCACAGACCGGGGCTTCTTCTTTGGCCCCGATTCGAGCTTCAGCTTGCCTCCGATGCCCGTCTCGCCCACCGCAGTTTCGCCGATCGGCTGCGGGGGTTATCCATCGCTTCACCCTCGCCCGCCTTGATCGGATCATCGCTGATATCACAATAGGCCCCAGTTCGCAGGCCCTCCTTGAAGCTCTCCTTCACCCGTCGGTCCTCACCCGAGTGGAAGCTGATGATGGCCGCCACCCCACCGGGTTTCAGGCAGCCTGGCAGCACCCGCAGCAGGTTCTCCAGGTTCCCCATCTCGCGATTGGTGAGAATCCGCAGCGCCTGAAACGTTCTTGCCGCCGGGTGAAGCTTCGCCCCGGCCGCGCGCTGCAGTGTAAAATGCCTCGCCTCGCAGATGATCGCCATGAGTTGATGCGTGGTCCTGATTGGACGCTGCCGCCGGCGCTCGACGATTAGGCGGGCAATTTCCGGCGCATCGGTCTCATCGCCCAGTTCCACAATCGCATCGCGCAGTTCCGCTTCGCTCATCCGCGCAAGCAGTGCTGACGCCGGCTGGCCGCGCGTCGGGTCCATCCGCATATCCAGCGGGCCATCCAGCCGATAGGAAAACCCCCGCATCCGATCATCAATCTGCGGGCTGGCAACACCCAGATCCGCCAATATCCCATCCACCCCAACCATTCCACCCTCCGCCAGAATCTGGTGCAGCCCCGCAAAATTGCCGTGGTGGATACTAAACTGTCCGCCAACCCCCGTCAGCATCGGCCGGGCCAGCTCAATGTTGCGCGGATCGAAATCGATCCCGATCAGCGAACCGCCAGGTGTAACCCGCCGCAGCAACTCTACCGCATGCCCCCCCAGGCCCAGTGTGCAATCCACAACCACCTGCCCCGGCCGCGGATCGATGATCCGCAGCACCTCCTGCAGCAGCACCGGGATATGTCGAATCTCACGTTGGGCCATCGCGCCCAAGTAGACCGCAGATCACCCAGAATGCAACCCGCTTCTCCTGCATCTTCACTTCTCATGCTCCGGATGATGCTGGGTGGGCGTATGCCCGTGGTACTGGCCCATCTGGTGCATCCGGTTATGCACGCTGCGGTGGGCGCTGCTGAGCAGCAGGCGCATGCGCTTCCACGTCGCCGTCTGCGCGTGCGTGCCAATCGTATCGACATAAGCCATGGCGCCTTCGATCTGCTCCAGGATCGTCAGGGCGTCGGCCGCCGCCGAAAACGCCGAGCCGGCCACCCGCACCATCACCGGGGAACTGTGCGCGGCCACAATGGCCGGCCTGTCGGCATAATGTCCTCTCACCAATAGCGCCAGCCAACTGCTGCGCTCCACTTTCACGCTGAAAGTTCCTTGAGCCTGCTGCGGATCCACCTCCACCGATTCCCGCACCACGCCATTGACGATCAGGTCCACGCGCGTCATCGGCACCGTAACGCTCGCCACGCGCCAGGTCACATGCACCGTTCCGCCGCTGGAGGTCATCTCGATGCGGCTGCCGGGCACATGCCCATCCACCGTGAATTCGATCAACGGGCCATAGGTGACAAATGTCCGTCCCTTGCGCACCGCCTGCTTCCAGTTATCAAACGTGAATGCCTGATCGGCCTCCAGTTGCGCATACGTACGTACCGTTCCCACTGCTGTACTTGCCGACATCTTGTCAGTGCCCCCCACCGCCGCGACAAAGTAGCCGCAGTTGAGGTAGCGATACCAGTCGGCCAGCGAATTCGGGTCGATGCCCGAATACAGGCTGCCCCAGGATGTCATCTCCACGCCATCAGCCTCGCCTGTGACGATCGTGGCCGCGTGTTCGCTCCTGGGATTGGGAAAATGCGGAATGATGACCACGCCATCCTGTTGCCGGCACTGCTGCGCCCACTGCGTCAACAGCACCTCCACCGGATCACCCAACGCTGACTCATCCGGCCCGCCCGTGGTCATCGGCGCAATGATCGGACCGTTGTACCCCAGCAGCGAGATATGCCCTAGCACATGCTGACGGTTCTCCGTTCCCACGCGCACCAGGTACTCGCCATCACCGCCGGCTTCCTTGGAGCCATGAATGGTCCTGCCATCAAAGTCGCCAACATTGGTCATTAGCTCGCCCCACTGGCTCGCGAGCAGGTTCACCACGTTCACACCCTCAGCACTGCCCTCCAAGAGCGCTGTCTGCGGCGAGAGAAAATGCACATGGGTATCGGCCGTCACCCATCCCAGCGACCGCCAGTCCAGCACGCGGCTCAGCTTGATCGTGATCTCGCGCATCTGCCGCGTAACCCGCACCACCTGCCGCACCGGCCGAATCTCAAATCCCTTCGAGACCTCGATGTACACCTTGCCCACCGGCAGATTGATGGTCGTCCGCCCTGGGATGTACGTGCAGCGGTGCAGCCCCGCATGCACGAAGTCAGCGCTGTAATCCTCAAACCAGGCATCATTGGGAATGCGATGCCGATCCGCCGGGGCCAGATACTCATTGCCCGCCCCATGCACATGCAGCTTCACCGCCACCGGTTGTCCCGTCTCCTCGTCAACCACGCTGATGGTCACTCGCTGGTCGGCCGGCGGCACCACGCGAATCAGTGCACTCGCTCCCGCACGCCCAAGTTGCACCACTGGCACGTTCCGCCCCCCAGGCAGTCGCAACACCGCATCGGGATGGCTGGTGTACTCAATCAGCACGCTCTGCTCTTGTCGCGCTGGCAACTGGTTGTTGTAGCCACGTTCCCAGCGCCGATTGTCATAGACCTTCTGAAGCTCAGCCGAGATCACCTGCCCGAGGTCAACCTGAATCTGTTTGAGCAACCCATGCTCATCCAACTTCGGATCAAACGTTACACCACGGGGCAAGCGCACCAGCGCCTTGCGCCGGGTTTCCCAGCGCAGAGGGTGCGCGCTGGCCGTACCTGCCGAGATGGCCGATATCACCAGCGGCCGCCCATTGGGTTCAATCCGCAGGCCAACGATCACCTTCTGCGGGCAGGGATTCTCCCACGCCCAGATCCAATTCACCCACGCGCCCATGTCCGGCTGTTGCACGCGCGTCTGGCTCCAGCCCCACCCGCCATTAGTCTGCTCATGGTGCGCCCGCACCGCATGGACCTTATGCTGCGCAAGGGCCTCACTGCATGCCGCGCCCCATCCCGCGGTGAACGATGAAACCTGGTGCCGCCGTACGATGCGCGTGCACGCTTCAGAACCATCCGCATACACCAGCACATAGTCGCCCAGGTGCCCATGCACATTCGCCATCGCCTCTCGCCGCGCTGCAAACTCATCGCCCACCGTCGTATCCGCCTGAGGCAGCACGTCGGTCGTATGGCAGATAAGCAGCCACGGTGCCTTCACCCGCCCCAGATCGATCTGCACCGGCCGATCGCTCGCCAGCACGATGCGACCCGGAATGTCAAAGGCAATCCCCTGACATACGCACTTGCCCTGTGGCGCTTGCGCTGCCGCCTTCGCCATCTTCGCCGATACGTCGCGCGCACTGAGCTTCCGCAGTGTCGCGTTGCCCTTGAATCGTACCGATTTGAACAATCCCGACGCCGGACCATCGCACGTTGCAGACATGTCAGACCTCCTGAAACGAGATGCCATTGCATTATTACCGATTCCGTCGGCCATACCAGTTCCCCCTGTCATGATTCGCCGAACGCCCGCCCCCCTACTATCATCTGCCCGACCGGCGTAGCTGGCTATCAATTGGAGCCGTTGACGTGATCCGCTTTCGCAAACTCTTTTTCCTGTTTGCAGCAGTGTTGCCGGCCGCATTCCTGGTGGCCGGCAATCCCACCACTCGCTGGACTGGCCGCGACCTGCAGGACCAGCCCCGTGAGATCCCCACCGCCGGCCGGCCAACCGTGCTGGTCTTCCTTCATCCCGGTCAGAAACAAAGCGACCTGGCGGTCTCTGAGGTCGCCCAGGACCTCATCAATGCCAAGCAGCTCTCCATCCTGGGCATCATGAGCGGCCCGGCCGACGCCACACTGCGCCCGGCCGTCGATGCCCTCCATTGGGCTTGGCCCCTGCTGAGCGATCCGGCCTACTCTCTCTCCGGCGATTTCCAGGTCAACGCCTGGCCAACCACCATCATTTTCGACTCCCAGGGCAATCTTGTCGGCCGCATCGCCGGCCGCCCTCTTAGCCTCAGAGCCAGTCTGGCCGCCTATGTTGCCTACGCGTCTGGCACGCTCACCCGCGCGCAACTGGAGGAGGAACTCACTCACCAGCAGATCGTGCAGGATAGCGCCGACCAGAGGGCACACCGGCATCTGCTGCTCGTCCAGCAGTTCCTGGCCAGCGGCCGGGTCGAAGATGCGGCTGCGCAGATGCAGCAGGCCCAAGACCTCGCCCCCGCCGCCGAACCGCTGCGGCTTCTCATGGCCCGAGATCTCCTGCTCCTCGGCGAAACAACCCAAGCCGACGCCATCTTGGATACCCTGGATGCGACCACTCAATCCGGCGAATTAGCCCTCCTTCGTGCACGCTCCGCCATTGCCGCCGGCCACTGGCAAAAGGCCAAAGACCACCTCCTCCAAGCCCAAACCACCTCATCCGATGCGACTAGCCAGGCCGAAACCCAGTACCTCCTTGGCCTCATCTACACCCACGACAGCAACTACCAAGAAGCCGCCCGATGCTTCCGCAAAGCCTACGAAGCCGCCCTGCCCCGTTGAGCTCGAATCTTATATCTGAGCCGCAGCGCGCTGCTGGAGATGGCAGGCAATTCCACGCCCGAGAAACTGTGGTATATTCCAAATATGCTCAACGAAGTCGGATTTGCTCTCATCGGAGCGGGTTATATCGCGCAGACCCATGCGGCAGCGCTCGCTATACTGCCTGGCGCTAAGTTGCGCGCGGTTCATAGCATCATCGCCCAGGAGGCCCAAGCCCTGGCTGCGAAACATTCTGTTGCATGGAGCACGGATCTACAGCAGATTCTCCAGCGTGAAGATGTGGATGCGGTCTGCATCTGCACTCCCAGTTCGCTTCATCCCGAGCATGCAATCGCCGCCCTGAATGCGAGCAAACATGTGCTGGTGGAAAAGCCGATGGCGATTCGTCTGGCCGACGCTCTGGCGATGGTTGAGGCCGCCGACCGCAATCAGCGCATTCTGGCAACGGTGTTTCAGCGGCGTTTTACTCCCGCCGTGCGCTACGTGCGCGACGCGGTCGTGGTCGGCCACCTTGGACGGTTGGTCATGGGCGAGGCCAGTGTCAGTTGGTATCGCACGCCCGAGTACTACACGGTGTCGCCCTGGCGCGGCACCTGGGCGATGGACGGCGGTGGCGCCCTGATGAATCAGGCGATCCACTATGCCGATCTGCTGCTCTGGATCTTCGGTGAACCGCAGACCATCTCCGCGCAAGCTACCACGCGCCTGCACAAGATTGAGGTCGAGGATACGCTCACGGCGTCGATCCGCTGGCGCAGCGGGGCGCTGGCGACCCTGAACGCCACCACCGCCGCGTTCCCCGGACTGCATGAACGACTGCAGATCTGCGGCACACAGGGCAGTGCGATCATTGAGGATGGACATCTCCGATATAAGTTTTTCGCCGACGAAGATGGCCAGAAGGTGCCTGATTACGGCCACAATGCGCAGGAAGGGATTAACCGCGCCCTCACCGTCCAGTTAACGGACATTAACCTGCACCAGACGCAGCTTGGGGACTTTGTCGATGCGGTGCGCAATGGCCACCGGCCTGATGTGGACGGTCGCGAGGCATGCAAATCGGTCGCTTTGGTCGAGGCGATTTACGCGTCAGCACGCAGCGGCGTTTCAGTTCCGTGGACTTTGCCATGGATATGATTGGACCAGGAGTATCAGAAGGGTGTGTAACATGACAGTGACATTGGACGAGCCGACGACTGCGAATCTTCTGCCTTGTGTCAATTGGAAAGGGCGCCAGATCACCCGCCTGGTTCTTGGGCATAACCCCATCAAGGGGTGGAGTCATTGCGGCACGGAACTGGACAAGGAAATGAAGGCTTGGTTCAACCCCGAAGCCGGCCACGACCTGAGCATCGTACAACGTGCCGAAGCCTGCGGCATCAACACCTGTCAGTTCGGCGGCCCAACCATGCATGATCTGTTGCACCGCTATAAGGCTGCCGGCGGGCAAAACCAGTGGATCGCCACCCTCTATGACAGCGGTTCGGACTGGAACCCCGGCGCGCCTTCCTTTGAAGAAGAACTCAAGGCCATTCTTGCGGTTGATCCCAAGCCCATCGGCATCCAGAATTTCGGCGAGAACAGCGACCGCTATTTCATCACCGACAACATGCCTCGGCTGCAGGAGAAACTGAAGCGATTTCGCGACACAGGCCTGCTGGTTGGCGTCTGCTCGCATCTGCCCGAGGTCGTCGAGTACATTGAAGAACGCAACTGGGACATAGATTTCTACCAAACCTGCTTCTATACCGTCTACTCACTGGCCAATGAACGGCGAATCGACCGCGCCCACGAGATCTATGATGATGCCGCTCGCGAACGGATGGTGAAATTCATCCGGCGCACCCGCAAGCCGTGCATGGCCTTCAAGGTCCTGAAGGCCAACCGCTTCTGCAGCACCGACGATGCCGTGCGCGGGGCACTCAAGTTCGCCCTGGACAACATCAAGGAAACCGACGCCATCTGCGTGGGTATGTGGGACAAGTACAAAGACCAGGTCAGCCAGAATGCAGGTTTCGTCCGCGATATTCTCCGGGAAAAGGCCCGGCGCTGACGCAGAATAGGCTTATTTCAGATCCTGCTGGATCGAGTCAAAATACTTCTTCACCGCATCACGCGCCTGCATAGGGACACGATCGCGATCAATGTCGTCAGCCGTATCCTTCTGAGCCGACTGGATGATCTGCTTGAATTGTTCCTTGGATTCACCCTTGATCGAGTCGGCCTTCACGAAGGAACTCGATAGCACCTTGCCCTTTTCATTCATCTCCCCCTTGTCAACTTCCTTCTTCAGCGTGTAGGGAGTAGCTCCACCTTTCCGACGTTCGCCGATGCCGGCGTTGGAGAAGCCTTGGCCGACGCCCTGGCCGTTCTGCTGGCCGCCCTGAGCCTGCTGCTGCCCCGAATCCCACTTGCCGCCTTCGGCATCTTCGCCCTCACCGCCGCTGCCGGCCATGCTGCCACCTGTATCATCCTGTTTGCCCTGGGCATTGTTCAGGGCATCGTTCATCTGCTGCTGGGCATCGGCCATTTGCGACTGCCCCGGATTGCCCTGCTGCTGATCACCGCTGCCCTGCTTGCCTTGCTGCGCGGCGGTCTGCTGCTGGCCCTGGCCGCTCTGCTGCTGATTGGATTGCCCGCCTCCCTGCTGCTGTTGCTGGTTGCCCTGTTGTCCCTGTTGCTGTTGTGCATTGGCCTGCTGTTGCTGCTGTCCCTGTTTGCCTTGCTGGCCGGCCTGCTGCTGGCTGCCGGGCTGATTCTGGGCTTGTGCCTTGTTCTGGGCGTTGGCATTCTGCATCGCCTGCGCCATCTTGCTGGCGGCTTGTGAAAGCTGTCCGGCCGAATCCTGCGCCTGCATCTTTGCCTGGGCCTGCTGCACCTTCTGCATGAAGGTCGCCAGTTCCTGCGGCGCTGGGAGTATGCCACCATTCATCTTCCGCGAAAGATTCTCGGCCATATCCTTTACGCGCTGCTGCGAGGCCTGATTGCCGGCGGCCGCTTTCTCCATCTCGCGCATCATCTGCTTAGCCTGGTCGGGCGTGGCGCCGGCCTGCTCAAGCTGCTTCTGAATCTGGCCCTGCACGGAGGGATCATTGGCGATCTTGGCCAGTTGCTCTGCCATCTGCTTCATGTCGGCGGCCATCTTCTCCTGCGTCTGGGCATCGGCCTTGTTGAATTTGTCGATGGCGGCCTTCATATCGGTCCCAGCTTTGTCGAATTTCGACTCGGTGACCGACTTCTTGAAATCCTCGTAGAATCCCCCCGTCTGGGCGCTGGTCAGTGGCCGGAAGATGTCGGCCTGCTCGACCTTGTCGGCCGTGGCTTTCACATCCTCGATCCGCTGCCGGGCGGCTTCGGCCTGTTGCATTGCCTTCTGGGCAGTAACACTCGCCTCTGTCGGATCGTTAATCGGGTTCTTCAGCAGTTCATCGAGATCGCGGCGGGCAGCCTGCAGTGCCTTGGCCTCGTTCGAGACCTTCGGAATCGAGTTCACTTCCACCAGGGCCTTCTCCACCAGTTGCCGGGCCTGCTCTTCCTTCTGCTTCTGCACAATCTGCTTCTTCGCGGCTTCCTCGCGGCCGAAGAGATCGAACTGCGGCAGGTAGCGATCGGCAAGGAATAGCGCCAAAACTGCGCCCATTGCCGGATACGCCATCCGCGGCATCTGCATGGGGAAGCGTTTGCGGATGGAGACCATGTTGGCGGTATGCTCGGCATCGCTCAAGGCCGCCTGGGCAAACTCGTCGCGGTTGCCGCGGGCATAGAGCGCGGTGCTATAGCGCTCCTGCAGGTGAAGCACCTCGTCGATCTTCATCGCCGTGGCATGACGCGAAGGTGAGCAGGCGGCGGCGAGAATCAGCGAGATCAGACTGACCAGGGCCCCGGCTCCGGCCAGCAGCAGGAGCATCGACGGGATGGCGAAGTCGAAAATGCGCGACAGAACGATGGTCAGGCACAGCGCTGTACACGCGCATGCCGCCACCCATGCGGCGTAGTGCAACAGCTTCTGAATGAGGAAGCGGGTGCGAACGGAGTCTATATGCTGGTCCAGTCGGCTCATGCTCCACCTCTATCTCCGCATTATTCTAACCGACAAGCATCCGCCCGTGCAGGGCTTAGCTGCCAATTAGATCTTCATCGCCGATCAAGAAGTTCCACAACCTGCCTCTGGGCAGTGTTGCGGTGGCCTATAGAGCCCGAACCACATAAACCAGCCTGATCAGTACCACAAATTCAGGATGATCGCCGGCTCGCGCATCTTGCCTTCAAATACGCCGACAACGGAGCTCACGAATTTCACTTCCACGTCCGGATTATGATCCAGCCATTCGTTGATCTGGTTGTCCATATACTCCAGACCCTGGCTGGAAAGCCGGCCGTGGAAGCTGCGAACTCGGCACGCACCAGTGCCGTTCATGGCCGCCTTGCGGGCGTAGCTCTCCCTGCGTACTGAAGCAGCACCGCCGGCAAGAGCCTTGATCTTGCTCTCCGGCGAAGCATCGTGATCGCTGATCAAGTTGATCGGCTCACCCTCTTCGTTATCCTTCGCCGGCGGCATTGTCGGTGGCGGGGCGATCTTCGGCGTTCCACCACCCATCAGGGGTTTGTGACCCGACTGTTGACCCATAAACTGCTGAGGACGAATCTCGTTCATCTAGCACCTCACTATAAGTCGAACTGATCCGGTCGATATGCTAGTAAGCAGTATACCGGCAACCCCGGCTGGAAGGAAACAAAAGAGCCGCCGATTGTGAACAGCGACACCGGACGTAAGATGCGGAAGCGCATGGACATACAGGTACGCTTGGATGGATCGCGTGAAGACGCCCTCGGCACCCAATGGCGAGCCGGGCTCGCCTCCCCCATCTTCGTGTTGCGGGCGGAGTCGGATGGACATACATCCCTTTGCCGTGCTGGCGGGCCGCCCCTCCGCCAATGGAATGATCCTATCGAGGCCCTCCGCTGGCTTGATCAGCACCGGAGAACCTTGCCGGATCACCGCTGGGTGGGCTATATCGCATATGATCTGGGGAGATGGTTTGAGGACATCCCGCAGACCGCGGCGGACGACCTGGGGCTGCCTCTGTTCATCTTCACCTGTCACCCACTGAACCCACAACCTCTGCCGTTGCCTGAAGATACGGAGGATGCGGGCAAGTACCAGGGCAGTAACTTCACGCCCATCGCGTATCAGGCGGCCATCGCCCGGGCGATCGACTACATCGGCGCCGGCGACATTTTCCAGGTGAACCTCTCCCAGCGCTTCCACGTCCGCAGCACCCTCTCGCCACAGGCCATGTACTCCCGCATCCAACGCCAGTACCCCGCATGGTACGGCGCCCTGCTCGCCTACGGCGAGTTTGCGATCGTATGCAATTCGCCGGAACTGTTTCTCCATACCAGACAAGATGGCACCGGCCTGTGGCATGTCACCACACGGCCCATCAAAGGCACCCGACCGCGACTGCCGGGCATGGCTGAGCAACTGCGCCGCAGCGACAAAGACCAGGCCGAATTGAACATGATCATTGACCTGGAGCGCAATGACCTCGGCCGGGTGTGCCGTCTCGGGACCGTGCGCGTGACTGAGCCGCGCGTGATCGAGCAGCACCCGACCGTCTACCATGGCGCGGCAACGGTTGAGGGCGTATTGCGGGAGGGGATCGGCCTGGTGGACCTCCTCGCGGCAACCTTTCCCGGCGGCAGCATCACCGGTGCGCCCAAAATCCGCGCGATGCAGATCATCGATGAACTTGAGCCAACACGGCGAGGCCCTTACTGTGGCGCCATCGGCATGCTTGATGCCGACGGTTCGATCCTGCTCAATATCGCGATTCGCATCCTGATCGTGAAAGGGAACGATGTGTGGATCCCGGTCGGCGGCGGCATCGTCGCCGACTCGACGCCGCAAGGTGAATACGATGAGACTCTGGTAAAAGCCCTTGCCGCAATGTCGGTACTGGGTGTCAAGCCGAAGTAATGCAGAACATGAGAGACACATGGCACATTGCTGGGTGAACGGCCAACTGATCGATGAGAATGCGGCGACGATCTCGCTGAACGATACCGGACTGCTCCATGGAGCCGGGCTCTTCACGACCATGCGGGCATACCATGGCGTCGTGTATCGCATCGCCGACCATCTGCGCCGGCTGCGCAGCTCGTGCGAAACGCTGATGATCCCGCTGGCATGGAAGGATGAAGACCTGATCGCCGCAGTGAACGCATTGCTCAAAGCCAATGCCCTGGGCGATGCCCGCCTGCGGCTGACCGTGACCCGCGGCCGGATGATCCACGATGCCGAGCAGATCCGGCTTGCGCCCACAGCGTTTCTCACCGCCGTGCCCCTGCAACCGTATCCAAAGGATCACTACGAGAAAGGCATCACGGCAACTGTCTGCGACCGCTTCAAACTGAACCCCTTCGACATTCTGGCCGGCCATAAGGCGCTGGATTACGTCGGCCGCTTCGCCGCACTCAATGACGCCCGCCAGATCGGCGCGACCGAGGCGATCTGGTTCAACGTGTACAACTACCTGCAGGCAGGTTCGATCAGCAACATCTTTATCGTTCGCTCCGCCACGCTGTACACGCCTCCGACGCCGGCGGATCTGAATGATCAGCAAATCGCGCAGCGCACGCCCTATTCGCGCAGCAATGTGCTTCCAGGCGTGGCGCGCCAGACCGTAATGGAGATTGCACAAAGACAGGATGTCCCGGTAATCATTGGGCCACTCACCATTAATGATCTGCTCTCGGCAGATGAGTGTTTTGTGACTAATAGCATTATGGAGGTCATGCCGGTGTGCCGAATCGAGCGCAAAGGCATCGGCAAAGAACAACCGGGCGACTTGACCCGTAGAATCAGCATGTTATACCGCTCATCCGTAGAGTGCTTTGTGAGGGGCGATAGCGGGTCGAAGCCCTAATCGCCTTCACTTCGATGATGTCTGTTAGCGAGGCTATAGCAGTGGTTGCGCAAGTCTTTCCGAGTCCGGCCGATTTTCTCAAGGCGGTAGACATCTACCTCAACCTTGCCTATGCCGGCGCCCCGCCGTCCGCTGTGCGTCTGCGCGTTGAGACCCTGCGCGCCATGCCCGACAAAGAATTCTACGAAAGCGCGGTCTTGGAACGAGATGCCACCCGCTGTCCCGTAAAGGTCTTCTTGCGCCTGGGCAATCAAACGTATCCTCATATGAAGCTTGCGCTCTTCCGCCAGCCCGGCGCAGCGTGGGCCTTTGCTGTGGAAGAACACGACCAGGTCGGCGTGCCCATGCCCGGTTCGCGTGAGTATCGCTTCTTCTCGCAGATGGTCGCGCATAATCGCGAGCTGGCGATGGAGATCGAGGAGGCGTGGAACGTATCGGGTCTGCCGGTACAGCCGAGGCAGCCGATCGCGGGCCTCGACCGCGAGATGAAGCTCGCGCATACGCGCTAAGAGCATCCGATCCCGCTAAGTCTGCAGTCTAGATGTCCGCCGGGAAATAGCGCAGCAGCTCCGCGGCAACCAGATCATGGCCGGCTCGGTTCGGATGGTTCTGCCACGACATCAGGTTTTCCAGCGGCGTCCCGGCCGCCACCTGACGTTCGAACTGTTTCAGGCTATCGACCAATCCCGTGTTATTCAGATCGGCCAGCTCGCGCACCTGCCTGGCATGCGCTCGCAACGTATCTCGTGCTGCGGGGTCTGCCCCGATCTGCTGCGTATTGTCCGGAGTTGGCGTCAGCAGGATGAGTCGGGTCTTGTGCCTGCTCGCCAGGTCGATCATCTGCTGCCACGCCGCGCGGGCGCCGGGCAACCCGGTGCCTCGATCATTCAGCGAATAGTCGATCGTGACGACATCGGGCCGGTGACAAAGCACCTGCTCCTCGAACCGTGCCGCTCCCGCCGGCGAGCCCTCGCCGCCGATGGCTTCGACGATGACATTGATGACGCCAAACGGAAACCGCTGCTTCAGCGCCACATGCAGCAGATGAGGATAGCTGTTGAACGTATCCACCATTGGCGTGGCGAAATATCCCGAGGGCACACTATGCCCATGGCAGACGATATTCACGGTCCGGTTCGCGGGCCAGTGAGTTTTCATCACACCAACAAGATCGGCCAGGTAAACGCGTGGGTCTGCAATTGCCATATCCATCCAGCCTACGCCAGAGGGCAATTCGCGGGAAGAGCAACAACCGCCTGCGCGGGCCTGGACACATCTTGCAAACAACCGGCTACCGTATAGAATCCGCAGCCCTGTTGCATGGCGCGCTTCGCGGGACATGTACGGGCAGGTAGCTCAGCTGGTAGAGCAATGGACTGAAAATCCATGTGTCGCCGGTTCAATCCCGGCCCTGCCCACTAAACGAAAGCCCCGGTGGTTACTGCTTAAGACGCAAGTAAGCCAACCGGGGTTTTTGCGTGGGTGTTTTCCTTGGTGCAACCCAGTGCTACCGCCCCTCACGGGCGCGGACCCGGCGGGGCGTTTGCGGCGATCTCTGCCAATCTCATATATTTGAGCCCGCTTCCGTAGCGCCGCCTGCCTATGATCGAGCGTCGACACTCCAGCTCGCCTCTTTATCCAGCCACGATAAACCGGTTCGCCCGACTGCCACACGGTGGATTTGCCCGAAATTCGCGCTTGCGACCATCAGGGCTCACCGACCTTCTCGCGCTGACCAAGGAAATCGGATATGGAAGTATTCACCACTGTTCTGAACCGCACTCCGCGCGCCCTCCGCCCCGCACCCTCCGCACCGCCTGTACCTGCGCCGGGCCTGCAAGGCGTGAGCGCTATGCTTCTCACCTTGTCAATCAAACAGCGCATGCTCCTGCACGGATTGCTTCATCGCGATCTGGGCAAGTGCTCGATAGCGGGGCTCACGGCGTGCCAACGCTCGGGCTGGAGCTTGGGGTCGGGTGGTGGCCATCAATTGACAACCGCGGGACGGCGGCTGGCGGAGCTCTCGGAGGATGCCCCGGCCGATCGCGAACTGGAACTGGCTGTCCAATAGAGCGCCTCGGCGTTGCCCATACCGATCGCCGTGGCGATCCCTCTTAAAGATTTGGGGCGCTGCCTGAGCCGGCTCCGCGGGATAGAGTCCAACTTAGGTTGTAATGCGCCGCTGGGTCCCTTTCGTGGTATACTGGCGTGCAGACATCGCCGCATCCAACCCGCGGCGTTGCCTGCTACGGACAAGAAAGGATCCAGTGGGCCAGACCAACGATACGGCATCAAAGGATCTTGCGATACCAGACCCGCCGCTCATTGTTGTCGGCATCGGCGCTTCCGCCGGCGGGTTGGAAGCCTTGGGGAACTTCTTTACGCACCTGAAGCCCGAGATGGGCATGGCGTTCGTTGTGGTGCAGCACCTGGACCCCTCCCAGCCCAGCCTCATGACAGAACTGCTGGCCCGGCAGACCACAATGCCCGTGCATGCGGCCAGGAACGGACTGCGGCTGGAGAGCTGCAACGTCTACGTCATTGCTCCCAATGAGGTACTCACCATCCAGGGCGGCATCCTGAAGACGACCAGCCCGGCCGAGCACTCCACCGTCCGCACCCACATCGACACCTTCTTCCGCTCATTGGCCGAAGACCAGGCAAAGCGTGCCATCGGCGTGGTCCTTTCGGGCGCTGGCAGTGACGGTACCCTGGGGCTCAAGGCCATCAAAGAACATGGCGGCGTGACCATTGCCCAAGCTCCCACCTCCGCCAAGTACGACAGCATGCCCTCCAGCGCCATCGCCACCGGACTGGTGGACTTCACCCTCCCCGTTGAGGAGATCCCCGCCAAGCTCATCGAGCAGTTGGCCTATGTGGCAAAACGGACGCAAGACCCAAACACTGGCGCCGTGGAACATGGGATGGCCACGCACCTGCCCCGAATCTGCGAGGTGCTTCACAAGGCCACAGGGCACAACTTCAACGGTTACAAAGCTGGCACCATGGGAAGGCGCATCGAGCGCCGTCTGCAGGTTCACCACATCGATTCGGTTGCCACTTATGTGGCCAGGCTCGAGCAGGACCCCGCTGAAGCCAGGGAACTCTTCAAGGACCTCCTTATCGGGGTAACCCAGTTCTTCCGGGATCCCGAAGCCTTCGAGGTTCTCGCCAGGCGCGCCATCCCCAAGATACTCTTGAACAAGGATGTCGGGGCCGAGGTGCGCATCTGGGTGCCCGGCTGCGCCAGCGGCGAAGAGGCCTACTCCATCGCCATTCTTTTCTGCGAGGCCGTCGATAAGCTCAAGGTGGCGCCGCACGTTCAGGTGCTCGCGACCGACATTGATGACCAGGCCATTGCCGCCGCCCGACTGGGGCGATACCCCGCCAGCGTCATCGAGCACGTTTCGCCGCAGCGCCAGGAACGCTTCTTTGTGCGCCACGGCGATGCCTTCCAGGTCACCAAGCAGATCCGCGACATGTGTGTGTTCTCCATCCACAACCTGGTCCGCGACCCGCCCTTTTCGTCGCTGGACCTGATCTCCTGCCGCAATCTGCTGATCTACCTGGACACCACTCTGCAGAAGCAGGTGGTCCCGCTCTTTCATTACGCCCTGTCCCCCGGTGGATTTCTGCTTCTTGGCTCTTCGGAGGGACTGGGCGCATCGGCCGACTTGTTCCAGGAACTCGACGAAAAGCAACGGCTCTTCCAGCGCAAGGCCGGCGAACCTCGCGCTACGGTCCTTTTCCCCCTGTCACTGCCCAACCAGGCCGCTGTCCAACTGGCAGAACCCGTCAAACGGCCCGAACAGGCCAAGCCCCACGACGTCGGCGCCTTGGTTGAGCAAATGGTGCTTGCCTATGCCCCGCCCTGCGTCGTGATCAACCGGCGAGCCGAGATCATCTATTCATCGGGAGAGACCAGCCCCTTCCTGCAGCAGCCCACCGGAAAACCCACGCTCAACATCATCGATCAGGCACGCAAGGGCCTGCGCGCGGGGCTGCGGATGGCTATCCGCGATGCGATTAAGACCAATCAGCCGGTCCTGCGTACCAACCTCGCGGTCAAAACCGCCGGCGAACTCCAACTCATTGACCTGATCGTCCGTCCGGTGCCGGGCATCGATGAGAGTTCCCATCTCCTGGCGGTCGTCTTCCAGGCTGCCAGGGGCAAAGCACCGATGCAAGGATCGGGGTCAATCAGCGATGAAGCCGCCGTCCAGCAACTGGAGCAGGAACTCAAGAGCGCCCGCGAAGAAATGCGATCCACGGTCGAGGCCCTGGAAACCGCCACCGAGGACTCGAAAAGCTCCAACGAAGAGCTTCTTTCCATGAACGAGGAGATGCAGTCCACCAACGAAGAACTGCAGAGCTCCAAGGAAGAGATGCAGTCGGTCAACGAGGAACTGTCGACCGTCAACGCCGAGTTGCACAAGAAGCTGGAGATGCTGGATCTGGCCCACGCCGACCTGGAGAACCTCATCCGCAGCACCGAAATCGCGACTCTTTTCCTCGACCGCGAGCTGCGCATCAAGCGCTTCACTCCGGCGGCCACCCTCCTGTTTCGCCTGCTGGAGAGCGACACCGGCCGGCCGATCAGCGACTTTGCCCCGCGCTTCACCGAAGGCGACGTCCTGGCGGACATGACCGAAGTCCTGCACACCCTTGCCACCAAAGAGCGACAGGTTTATCTGCCCGAAACGCAGTCCTGGTTCCTGGCCCGCTTCCTGCCGTCCCGGACGGTGGGCAACGTCATTGATGGCGTGATTGCCACCTTTGTCGACATCACCACGCTCAAGCATGCCGAAGATTCGCTTCGCCAGAGCGAAGAGCGCGCCCGTCAACTGACCGATACGCTTCCTGCCATCGCCTGGACGGCCCGCGCCGATGGCGCTACCGACTTCTTCAACGATCGCATCCGCCAATATCAGGGCTTCGGGCACAACGATGATGGCACCTGGGATTGGACAAACGCCCTGCACCCGGACGACGTCGAAAAGACGCTCCAGGCGTGGGAGCAGGCGGTAAAGACCGGCACTGCTTTCCAGGTGGAGCATCGCCTCCGCACGACCGACGGTCAGTGGCGCTGGCATCTGGGCCAGGCCGTGCCCATCCGTGACGAACACGGCCAGATCATCAAGTGGTCCGGCACCGTCACCGACATCCATGACCTGCGGATGGTAGAGGAGGACAAAGTCCGGGCCGAAACGGCCAAGAAAGTCGCCGAACGTGCCGACAGAGCCAAGGATCAGTTTCTGGCGGTGCTCTCGCACGAACTGCGCACACCGCTGGCGCCGGTCGTGCTCGCCTTGAACATTCTTCACGATACTCCCGGCCTTGACGCCGACACCCGCGAAAGTGTGGAGATAATCCGCCGCAACATCGAACTCGAGTCGCGGCTCATCGATGACCTGCTCGACGTGACACGTATCGCCAACGGCAAACTTGAACTCGATCGCCGGCCGGTGGACCTGGCCACCATCCTCCGCCAGACCGTGGAAGTCTGCATGCCCGACATCGAAGCACGGAAGCTGGATATTGAGGTGGGCTATCCCGAGCACAACCTCTTTCTCGACGCCGATCCGACCCGTCTGCAACAGGCTTTCTGGAACCTGCTCCGCAACGCGGTGAAGTTCACACCGCTGGGGGGGTGCGTCGGAATCCACTGCCACGTGGATGGGAAGCAGGGGATGGAGGAAAACGGCTTCGTCGTGCTCGAGTTCACCGATACCGGCGAGGGCATCGATCCCCACATGTTGCCGCGTCTTTTCAGCGCCTTCGAGCAGGGAGGGCGCCACACCACCCGCCGCTTCGGCGGGCTGGGCTTGGGTCTGAGTATCTGCAAGACCGTCATCAATCTGCACGGCGGAACCGTAGCCGCCCACAGCGAGGGCAAGGGAAAAGGCTCGACATTCGTCGTTCGCCTGCCCTTATTGCCGGCCGGTGCTGTCTCTGCTGCCATTGGAACCAGCAGCGCTGTGGCAAAAGCTCCCGTCGCTGCGTCTGCCTCCGTCCTGCCAGCGCGGACCAGGCTGCGAATCCTGCTCGTGGAGGATCACGGCGATACCGCCCGCATCATGCGGCGGCTGCTGACCGCCCGCGGGCACGTGGTTGAGATCGCCGCCAATGTCGCGTCCGCCCTGCATCTCGCGGGTGAGAGCGATGGCGCCGGCGGCCCCCCACAGGAGTTCGATCTGCTCATCAGCGATATGGGCCTGCCCGATGGCAGCGGCCTGGACCTGATGCGCGAGCTCAAGCAGCGGAAGGTCATCCTGCCTGCCATCGCCCTGAGCGGCTACGGCCAGGAGGCTGACCTTCAGCAGAGCCGCGATGCCGGATTCCTCGAGCATCTGGTCAAGCCCGTGAGTATTCCCCGCCTGGAAGAAGCTATCGCCCGGACGGTTGGTTCTGCTTGAAACCCACCTCCGACAACAATATAAAATATTAAACATATTTTGTCCGTAACATCCGCGGAGCAGACTGGGTACACTGCCTGTGCAGCGCTACTGGACTGTTGTTTCAGTTCGCGGTTGTGCTTGCGGACTCAGCAGACAGGAACGCTCATGCCCTCAGCGGTGAAGAGTCGGAAACTGGCCAGAACCACAAGAACGCTGGCCGGCACGGATAAGCAACTGCGAAAGTGCCCCACCGGCATCACCGGTCTGGATCAGATCACCCAGGGTGGCCTGCCTTGGGGCCGACCGGCGCTGATCTGCGGCGGGGCGGGCTGCGGCAAAACTCTCATGGCTGTCGAGTTCATCGTGCGGGGCGCTACCCAGTTCGATGAACCCGGCGTCTTCATCTCCTTCGAGGAGACCTCCGAAGAACTCGCTCGAAACGTCCGCTCACTTGGCTTCGATCTCGACGACCTCATCCGCAACAAGAAGCTTGCCATGGACTTCATCTGCGTGGAGCGCGGCGAGGTTGAGGAAACCGGCGAGTACGACCTTGAGGGTCTGTTCGTCCGTCTGAATTACGCCATCGACTCGGTCAAGGCCAAGCGCATCGTACTCGACACCATCGAGTCGCTCTTCTCCGGCCTGTCAAACACCGCCATTCTTCGCGCTGAACTGCGGCGGCTCTTCCGTTGGCTCAAGGAAAAGGGCGTCACCGCCGTCATCACCGGCGAAAAGGGCGATGGCTCGCTGACCCGCCAGGGCATCGAGGAATATGTCAGCGACTGCGTCATCATGCTCGACCACCGCGTCCACGACCAGCTTTCCACCCGCCGCCTGCGGGTGGTGAAGTATCGTGGCTCAACGCACGGCACCAACGAATACCCCTTCATCATCGACGACCAGGGGATCAGCGTGCTCCCGGTAACCAGCGTGGGCCTCGACCATCCCGCCTCCACCAACCGCATCTCCAGCGGTATCGAGCGGCTGGATACCATGCTTGGAGGCAAGGGCTTTTTCCGCGGCAGCAGCATCCTGGTCACCGGCACCGCCGGCAGCGGCAAAACCAGCCTGGCCGCCAGCTTCGCCCACGCCACCTGCCAGAGCGGGGGAAAGTGCCTCTACTTTGGCTTTGTGGAGTCTCCCGCCCAGTTCATCCGCAACATGCGCTCCATCGGATTGGACATGGAGCCGGCCATCCGCAAGGGGCTGCTGCTCTTCCACGCCTCTCGTCCCACCCTCTACGGACTGGAGACGCATCTGACCGTAATGCACCGGCAGATCGAACAGTTCAAGCCGTCGGTGGTGATCCTGGATCCGGTGACCAACATGGTCAACGCAGGCCTTGCCGAGGATGTACGCTCGATGCTCATGCGGCTGATGGACCATCTCAAGGGTAAGCAGATCACGACATTCTTGACCAGCCTTACGCAGTCGGGAGAATCCTTCGAGCAGACCGAAGCCATGATCTCCTCGCTCATTGATACCTGGCTGCTCGTGCGCGATATCGAGTTGGGCGGAGAGCGCAACCGCTGCTTGTATATCCTCAAGAGCCGGGGAATGGCCCACTCCAACCAGATCCGCGAGTTCGTGCTCAGTCGCCATGGCATCGAACTGCTCAATGTCTACCTCGGCCCGGCCGGCGTGCTCACCGGATCGGCCCGGTTGACTCAGGAAGCCAGAGAACAGGCGGAGAAATCGGCCGGCAAACAGGGGGTTCAGCGGCGACGAGTTGAGGCCGAAGCCACCGGCAAGGCCCTCGACGCGCAGATTGCCGCCTTGCAGGCGCAAGCGGTGGCACAAGCTCTGGCCGTTGAACAGCTCAGAACCGAGGAGCAGGCCCGGCAAGTGCAGGAACTGGCGGATCGCTCCGCGATGGGCCGCAGCCGCAGCGCGGATATCGCTATCGTCGCTCCAAGCTCCCCCGTCATCACCAAGCCCCTCAAGGGAGGCCATCAATGACCCGGGCCAGAATCAAGAAACCAAAGACAACGACCCGGCCGGCCGCCGGCAGCGACCTCTGGGATCTGCGGCTATACGTCGCCGGTCTCACACCCAAATCGGTGGCTGCGTTCGATAATCTTAAGCGTATGTGCAAAGAATATCTTAAAGGCAAGTACCGCATCGAAGTGATCGACCTGCTGCTGCACCCACAGCTCGCCAAGGGCGATCAGATTCTGGCGATCCCAACGCTGGTGCGGAAGCTGCCCAAGCCCATCAAGATGGTGATCGGGGACTTGTCCGACACCGAACGGGTGCTGGTGGCGTTTGATCTGCGCCAGCGCACTGCGCCCACCGTCCATAGCGAGCTCACCCCGCGTGTCTCGCGTAAGTAAGGCAGGCCCTTCGGTGCCAGGGGGAAATGTGTATGAAACAACAAAACAGGGCAGGTGACGAGCCGGGACTGGGGAGTTCCGCTCACGCCTATGAACGGGTTGTCGCCGCCTATCCCCACGGGCGGTTCGTCCTGAAGCTGTATGTCAGCGGCATCAGCCCGCGCTCGCAGCGGGCAATTGAGAACCTGCAAAAGCTCTGCGAGCAGCATCTGCATGGGAACTACGACCTCGAAATCATTGACATCTACCAGCGGCCCATGGCCGCCAAACGTGAGCAAATCATCGCCGCACCCACATTGATCAAAACGATGCCGTTGCCCGTACAGCGGATCATCGGCGACATGAGCAACTCCACCCGCATCCTCACGGCCCTGGGTATCGTGCCATCCACCAACGGTAAATGAAGCGGTCGCTGCTTCATCAGTCTCACAAGCAGCGCCATCGCCATCGTCCGCGCGATCCGGTATAACCCCCGACAAGATGAATCTGAGACGGGCCAGTTGGACGCTTGCCGTGATGTTGATGATCGACTTGGTCGGCTGCGCCACGCAATCCATCGCGCCGCCGCCCGACTTCGCGGCTCCGGTCATTATCCCGCCGGCCATCGCCATCCCCAACCCCCCATCGAACACCCAGGTTGCGCCACCCAAGCCTGCTCCGCAGATTATCCGCGGCCGGGTGGTCATCGATCCCGGACACGGCGGCAAAGACCCCGGCGCCCAGATTCCCGGCCTGAACGAAGAATCTCTGAACCTGGCTGTCTCACGCGCCGTCGCTCGAAGGCTCTCCGAACGCGGCGTCACCGTCGTCCTCACCCGCAACAGTGACGTCTTCATAGAACTCGCCGACCGCGCTGCGGCCGGCAGCCATGCCGACCTGTTCGTCAGTATCCACGCTGACAGCAATCCCAGCCCCGATAAGATTGGCCACTCGATCATCCTGCCGCAATCCGGCGATCGTCGCGCCACTGAGGCCGGCCGGTACATTGACCGGCAGATGGCCGCCGCCGGTTCGCCCTCACACATCGTGAGAATGGATAACCGCGGCCTCCTCGTGCTCAGGCAGGCTCGCTGCCCCGCGATCCTGATCGAACTGGGCTTCCTCTCCAACAGAACCGAAGCCGCCCGGCTCGCCAGCCCGGCCTATCAGGAACGACTCGCCCAAGGCATCGCCGACGGCATCCTCACCTACCTCGCCAACAGGCGATAACGTTTCCGCTACGCCAACAACGAACCATCCTGGGTCAACAGCAAACTCACCGAGGAGAACACCGGCAACACCGGGGGATTCACCGGCAACGAGTAGATGCTGGACTTGGATTTGACGTAATTGATATCGGCAACATTGACCAGGCCATTCCCATCGAAATCCGACCGGTAACTGCTGGTCGTCTCCGGCAGGCTGCTGCGACTCTTGGTCTGATTGATATCGGCCACGTTCACCTTCCCCAGGCTCCCGCCAGTCGAATCCCCAGGCAGAACATCGAAGCGGAAGGCGAAATCGCCACCGGCCACTCCGTTGCCGGACGGGAAGATGCTGGTAGCGCCCACCTGGTCAAAGCTGGTGGGATTCGTCCATTCACCGTCCAAGACATTTCCCGCCACATCGGTCACCGGCGTCGCTCCACTGCCGGGAAGGGCAATGTAGAGCTTATCCGGGCCGATTACGGCCGACAGCGACCAGGTGGCGACGTGATCGGTCGAGTTATAGGAGAACCCCGACACGCTGTAGCTGCCCACTGACCCCACAATGGCAAACTGGGCCTGGGCAACCGAGACATCCTCACTGAAGCGCACGGAGATGCGGTCGAGATTGCGCCAGGGGAGGGTCTCAAGCTGGGTAGTGCCCGTGCCCACCGGAATGGCAAAGCCATAGGTGGAACTCGAACCGCTCAGATTGCCCGCCAGGAAGGAGAGGAAGCCCGAAGTCCAGGTGGAGCCCATCACATACACCCCCGTCACCGTCGGTGCCGCGGTGTCGATGGTCACGGCATAGGGTGCTGACGCTGCCGTAGTGTGGCCCAGTGTGTCGCTGGCCGTAGCAGTGAAGCTGTAGCTCCCATCGGCCAGACTGGTGCCGGTGTAATCAAAGGTCCAGTTGCCAGATCCATTTGCCGACGTTGTCCCGGCCAATACGCCGCCGCGGTAGACCGTGATAGTCATTCCCGGCTCCGAAGTGCCATTGATCAGCAGCGTCGGGTCACTGGTGATGCCATCGCTGGAACTGCTGCCGGTGTCGGTGCTGATGCCCGTGATGGTCGGGGCGACCTCGGCCACGTTGAGCACGCTGATCGTAAAGGTCTTCTCAAACCACAACCCGCCCTGGTCGGTCGTCCGCACCCGGATGCTGTAGCTACTCTTGGCCTCAAAGTTGAAGATCGCCGCCGTCTGCAGTGTATTGCCGGCGATGGCGAACGAGGCGTTGTCCGTGCTGCCGGTGCCGCTCACCAGACTATAGGTGAACGTGTTGCCGGCATCCGGATCAACTGTGCCTAGCGTGCCCACCGCTGTGCCCACTGACTGATTCTCAGCGACACTACTTGCCGACAAGGTGATGTCGGTCGGAGTCTCGTTGACATTAGTCACGCTGATCGTGAACGTCTTTTCGAACCACAACCCGCCCTGGTCAGTCGTCCGCAGGCGGATGCTGTAGCTGTTCTTGGCCTCGTAGTTGAAGATCGCCGCCGTCTGCAGCGTGCTTCCGGAGATGCTGAACGAGGTGTTGTCCGTGCTGCCGGTGCCGCTCACCAGACTATAGGTGAACGTGTTGCCGGCATCCGGGTCAGCCGTGCCCAAAGTGCCCACCGCCGTACCCACCGACTGGTTCTCAGCGACACTGCTTGCCGACAAGGTGATGTCGGTCGGAGTCTCGTTGACATTAGTCACGCTGATCGTAAAGGTCTTTTCAAACCACAACCCGCCCTGGTCGGTCGTCCGCAGGCGGATGCTGTAACTGCTCTTGGCCTCGTAGTTGAAGATCGCCGCCGTCTGTAGCGTGCTTCCGGAGATGGTGAACGAGGCGTTGTCGGTGCTGCCGGTGCCGCTTACCAGGCTGTAGGTAAAGGTGTTACCCACATCCGGATCGGTTGTGCTCAAAGTGCCAACCGCCGTACCCACCGACTGATTCTCAGCGACACTGCTTGTCGACAAGGTGATGTCGGTCGGAGTCTCGTTGACATTAGTCACGCTGATCGTGAACGTCTTTTCGAACCACAACCCGCCCTGGTCGGTCGTCCGAAGGCGAATGCTGTAGCTGTTCTTGGCCTCGTAGTTGAATATCGCCGCCGTCTGTAGCGTGCTTCCGGAGATGGTGAACGAGGCGTTGTCGGTGCTGCCGGTGCCGCTTACCAGGCTGTAGGTAAAGGTGTTGCCCGCATCCGGGTCCGTTGAGCTCAACGTGCCCACCGCCGTACCCACTGACTGGTTCTCGGGGATACTGGTGGATGACAAAGCGATGTCCGTGGGCGCCTGGTTGCTGCCGGACAAAGTTGTGGCGCTTGCCGAACTGCTATTGGCCGACTTGTTGAAGCCATTGGTGGCGCGGACGCGGAAGTAATATGGTGTCCCCGAACTCAACCCGGTGATCGAGGCGCTGGTGGCATTCATGGCCGCCGTAGTCGTCACCAGATTCTGCGTGAAACCCGAATCCGTCGCCCGGTCAATGGCGAAACCCGTCTCATTTGTGGAATTATCCGACCACGTCAGGTTGATCTGCGTCGAACTAACGGTCGTTGCCGCCAGAGTACTGGGCGCCACTCCCCCCCGGACAATGCCTCCTCCGAATGATGCCACCCACACATCCTGCGAGTTATACGGATTGATGAAAACACGCTCCGTCGTGCCGAACGGGAAGGAAGGCACGTCGGAGAAGTTGGAAGCCGAGAATCCCGCAACCGTAACATCCGGAGCGTACAGCATGCCGTAGCCCTCGGTGGTCACATACATCTCTTTGGTCGCCGCATTGATCGTGACCGACTGCACGGACAGCGAGCCATAGACAGTAGGAATGACGCTGCCAAGGTTCATCTTCGTCCAAGTCAGGCCGCGGTCCGTCGTGCGGTAGAGATCACCCAAATCGTTGCCCGTTCCGCTCCATCCGTTGAAGACACCGACGTACCAGGTGTTCTGCGTCGGATCGGTCGGATCGATCGTTATCTCTTTGGTATACCAGTGCATGTTGGCGGCGGAGCGGTCGATCCAGCTCGCCCCGCCATTCGTGCTGATGAACACACCGCTGCTGTCCGTGAACACCTGGGGAGAGCCCGCTCGCCGACCCGAGTAGGTAGCGACCAAAGTTCCATCGTTCAGAACTTTGAGGATATAGGGATGCCCCTGTGTCCGCGGAGGATTGGCCAGCTTGGTCCAGGTGGATGATGCGCCCAGGTTCAGGTTGCTGGTGACCCAGACGCCGCCGTTGGCGCCCGCGTCGCCTGACCCGATGCCATCTACAACCATTGCGTACATGCGATTGGCATTGTTCGGATCGATCTGAATCCAAACCACCGGCGCGCCGAAACTGTGGATATTCGACCAGTTTGCCCCCTGGTCGGCGGAGACAACCACCGCACCGGTCTGCCAACTTGGATTTGTGCTGGAATCGAGCAAGTGCGTGGAGACATACATATCGTGCACATTGCTGGTCGCCCCATACAGGTTGCCGCCGGAATACACCGTGTTGTACAGCGTGTTCGACACCACGCCGTTGTAGTTTGGATGAGACCACGATGCTCCGCCGTCGGTGCTGCGCCAGCCGTCGATATCCGTGTAGCTGGCAAAGATGTTGGTGGGACTCGTCCAAGTGAGATAGTGGACACTGGTCTCGGTAAGCCCGATACCTCGATAGGCCTTATGTAGCGGCGTATCCGCGCCGGCCGGATTGGAATCGCCCGGATTCTCGTATGTCTGGCGCCAACTCGTGCCGCCATCCGTGGTCAGTTGAGTGAAGTTCTGCGCGACAATCGCCTTGTTGGCATCTGTTGGGCAAACAGAGAAGCCCGAAGCAGACCCGCCCCACCACCACCCAAGGTCACCGTGATAGCCCTCGTAACCGGTCGCCGTATTCGCATTGGGCACATTTGGGGTCACATCTGTCGGCAGGGCATAGAACACGTCGGCCCAGGTAGTGCCGCCATCGCTGGACTTGAACACCTGCGGCGCGCCAACGGGATCACCGCCACCAGTATAGACAATGCTGATGTTGTTCTGCGCCATCGAGATGTAATGCATATCTCCGCCGCTGGGAACCGCTGCGATACCACTGCTTATATTGACCCAGCTTCCCCCGACATCCAGGCGATATGCTCCACCATAGGTAAGATACTCAGGATCCGAATCAGGCGCTGTAGCATCGCCGGTCGTCAATACCAGCAAGCGCACAGTACTTCCCTGTTTGGCCCCCGTAAACGACATGATCGTCTGGCCCGGCTGCTGTGCCGCTAGAGAGAAACTCGCTCCGCCATTGCTTGAGATCAACAGGCCCTGATTGGTACCAACATAGACATTGCTGCCATCAAAGAACGCCCCTGCCACATACAGATTGCTCGATGTGTACGCCGTGCTAAAGCTCGTGCCGCCATTGGTCGACAGGTATAGATTGGACCCGTTGGAAACCAGGATCTTGGTCGTCGTGGAAAGATCGGTCCCAATCCAGTACCCCGTACCGGCCGACCATCCGCTCAAAGCAGCCCAGGTAACTCCTCCATCCGTGCTCTTTGCCACATTGAGGCTTGTATTGGTGATGTAGAGAGTATTTGGATCGCTGGTGAACTGTATCTTCGTACTTGAGCCACCATTCACGCCACCGACGCTGCTGTGGTAGTTCAGCATCTGCCAGCTCTGCCCAAGGTCACGCGAGTGATAGATGCCGCTCATATCACTGGTGACCCACAGGTCCTGGCCGTTGGGGGCAATAACCGCTCCATACAACGCGCCACCCCCGCCAGGACCATCGGTCGTCCAGAGAGTGGGCATGGCCAACAGAATCCGCCGCTCCATCGCTTCGATCCGTGGCCGAGCGACGGCAAGCCTTAAAGCCGTGGACCGGCGACGGGATAGATTACGAGCTGAATGACCGATACCGCTGCGAAATGACAACATCGAGGTCTCCCCAAACGATGACAACTGCGACTCCATTCCCCACCCGTCGAATTACCACATTTTGTGTAACAAGTCCAGATTAATCTCTGAATCTGGGTCGCGGGTCGCGGGTCGCGCGCAACCCATGTCCGCGCGAAGCAGAGGTCGCTTCAGCTCCGTCGCTACGGACTCCCGAACGCTGCCCGATGCTTTCCAATGGTGCGGAGGCATGTAAGAATACCTCTCGTTCTCTCTTGAAGGAGTCGATATGCGCAAAGTGTTCGTGATGGTGCTATGGGTCTTGGCAATATCTCTCGGCATCTACCTGATGAGTACGCCTGCTTCAGTCATAGCGCAAAATGTCCCGGCAAAGAAAGTACGGATCGGTGTATCAATCCCGGCCGCCGACCATGGCTGGACGGCCGGTGTGGGATGGTGGGCCAAGCGTGCCATGGCCCTGTACCCCGACATCGAGTGGTCCTTCGCCACGGCCGCCACACCTGAAAAGCAGGTGGCCGATATCGAAGACATGATGAACAAGGGGGTAGATGGTTTGGTCATCCTGGCAACAGAGAGTGCGCCGCTGACAGACGTGGCGGAGCGGGCGCACGATCGAGGGATTCACATCGTCAACGTCGACCGCGGCTTCCTCAAACCGGTGGCCGACATCTTCATCGAGGGTGACAACAAATCATTCGGCCGGAAATCGGCCCAGTTCATGGCGACGAAACTCAATGGCAAAGGGAACATCCTGATCCTGGAAGGAATTCCCTGCACGGTAAACACCGATCGCGTCGAGGCCTTCAAAGAGGTGATGAAGGGATATCCGAATATAAAGATCCTGGCATCACAGCCCGCCATGTGGAACCGCGAGAAGGCCCTGCAGGTGACGCAGAATCTGCTGACTCAGTATGCAAACGTGGATGCCATCTGGGCGTCCGATGATGACATGGCACTGGGTGCTCTGCAGGCCATCGAGGAAGCCGGGCGGACCAGGGATCTATGGATGTTCCCGGGCGCGGGGATGAAGGATGTCATCAAGATGGTGATGGACAAGAACCCGATGTTCCCAGCCGATATCACCTATCCGCCAAGCATGATCGCAACCGGGATTCAACTTTCGGTCTCAACGCTGCGTGATGGGAACCGTCCGGTGATCTCGCAGTTCATGCCCAGGCACCTGATGATTGACGTGGAGTTGATCACCCCGGAGAACGCCAAGGGATATTACTTCCCGGATTCGGTGTACTAGGCCCTGTCTGAAAAACCCAAACTAGCGTGACCAGCACAGCATCAGCTCATCCTCCGCTTGCGCCGCCGAAGCCGCCGGAAATCGCGTGGTGGAAGCTGGCAATTCTGCCGCTGCTTCTGGTGGCGGTGCGCGTGGCCTTGGCGGGGATGATGGAACTGTCGGGGGATGAGGCATACTACTGGACATGGTCGCGAAACCTCGCGGGTGGATACTTCGACCATCCCCCGATGGTAGCCTGGCTGATCCGCGTGTCCGTAGGGATCTTCAGGACCAATGAACTGGGCGTGCGGATGCCGGCGATTCTGCTGGGGGCCGGTTCGATGCTGGTGGCCGGCGACATCGCGCGGATATGCGGGGCCACAAGCCAAACGGTGCTGCGTCTGCAGGTGGCCCTGTTCTGTTTGCCGATCCTGCAGTTGCACTCGGCACTGATGACTCCTGATGCGCCGGCGATGTTCTTCACGCTGGCGGCGATCTCCTGGGGATTGCGCTACCTCATCGAGCCGAGTTCGCCGCGTCACTGGCTGATGCTGGGCAGCGCCTGCGGCCTGGCAATGCTGTCCAAGTACACCGCGCTGCTGCCGGTGGCGACAATCCTGCTGTTCGTACTGATCGCCCGGCCGCGCTATGCCCTGCAGACCATTGCCGCCGGTGCACTGGCGGTACTGGTGCTCTGGCCGATGCTGATTTGGAACTATCAGCACGACTGGGTCTCTTTCCGCTTCCAGTTGAGCCACGGCATCGGGACCGATGACAAGTCGTCGTGGATGACCTTGGGAGACTACGCCGGCGGGCAGATCTTGGTGGCCACGCCTGTGCTTGCCGGGCTGATGCTCTGGGCCGCAGCGCGAACAATCCGCCGCGGCAAGGATGTACGAACGCGGCTGCTGGGTGTCGTGGGCGCTGCGACACTCTTGTTCTTCGCGTTCACATCGCTGCGGCATAAGGTGGAGGTCAACTGGCCGTCGATGGCCTGGCCGATATTGCTGATCCTGCTGGAACTGCACGTGCAAAGACTGGGCGGGTGGTCATTGCGGGCGCTGCGCACTGGCGTGATCGTGGCGGCGGTCGCCATGGTGGTGCTGAGCATGCCGCCGGCGTTTCTGCTTCGTCTGCACCCCGGTGGGGCATTGGGCGCTGTGGGAGGTTGGGAGCCGCTGGCGAGCAAGATCGATTCCATGGCCAAGGGGCTGCCGATCTACGCCACGCGCTACCAGGATGCCGGGCTCCTGGCATTCTATCTGCCCGGCCGGCCGTACGTGCGCGTACTGCGCAGGTCGGCCGATCGGATGAGCCAGTTTGATCTGCCTCGCTGCCCGCGCATGCCCGACGGGCAGTTCGTGATCGTCGACAATGGCAATCTGCCCCTGGGACGCAGCGTTCTGCAGATTGGCGACCACAACTACAACCTGGACATCACCGCCCGCAAAAACTGCGAAGTCGATATGGACGGCCTGCGGACACGCTCCCGTGCCCTTCGCTGGGCGAACAGCCGTGAGGGTAACGGAGGGTGACGGAGGGTGACGTGGAGCCTGCGCGCCGTTAGATTACCTCCAACGTGACGATTCTTGATCGCTACATCATCCGCAGCTTCATCCGCAATTACCTGCTGAGCTTTGTGGTCCTCGTCGGGATGTACATTGCTCTGGATATGATTTTCAACTTTGACGAGTTGACGCGGAACATGACCGGTTCAGACACCGGAAATGGCGGCGGAGATGTTCCGCTGCTGCAGATCTTGCGACTGATCGCACAGATCGCGGATTTCTACGTCTACAAGATATTCGCGTATTTCATCATCCTCTCCGGGATCATCCCGGTGGTCGCGGCCGCATTCACTCTGATGCGAATGACGCGGCTTAACGAACTGACGGCGATGCTGGCAGCGGGCGTTCCCCTGCTGCGAATCGCCGCGCCCGTCATCGCCATGGGAATCCTGGTAGGCATGCTGGTGGTGGCCGATCAGGAACTGATCATACCCCACATCGCCTACAAACTGGCCCGCGAACACGACGAGATCGCACGCCCGCGGTTGGCCTCCTACCAGATCCGCGCCATGGAGGATTCCACCGGCTCACTGCTGATGGCCGCGAAGTATGATCCGCCCGATGTCGAACAGAATATCCCCGCCAAAATGCACCGGGTGGACATCATCCAGTTCAACGAGGAAGGCAAACCATTGGCTTATGTGCAAGCCAAAGAGGCCACCTACAACGATCGCCAGAAGCTCTGGAAACTCGACGGCGGGGTTCGGCAGACAGGATTGCGGCCGGACGATCCCGTCTCCACCCAGCAGGTGACACAATGGCAGACCAGCATCGGCCCCGAGGAGATTGGCTTGCGCCGGCGGGCGAGCTTTGTTGACCTGCTCTCCACCGCGCAGATCAACCAGTTGCTTGCCTATCCGCGAAACTACGGCACCGTGCCGCTTCTGCGCGTCAAGCATTGGCGCGTAGTGCAACCGATCATGAATGTGGTGCTGATCCTACTGGCCATCCCCTGTGTGTTGACGCGTGAGCCCACCGGCGTGAAGGCGGCCGCCCTGCGAACCGTAGTGAGCACCGGCGGATGTCTGGCCGTGGTGTTCCTCTGCCTGCAAGTGGCGGCCAATCCCCCCTCCCCCAGCTTGGTCCGCTATTGGCCGATGGCAATACTCTGGTTGCCGGTGTTTGTCTTTGCCCCGCTGGCCGTGTGGCTATTGGATCGCGTCAAGTCGTAGAATCGACGCTCCCATCCCACCCACTCCCTGTCTTCGCCCTCCGCTCTTCGCTCCACGCACTTTGCTTGTCAGTGGCAGTTTGCGAACGCGGCTGGATATACCGCCGGGCTGGTGTCCCATCAGTTCGGCTCTCTCCTTCGTGATCGGCTTGTAGGTTCTCCCAACTGCAATCATCGCCAGCATCACTCCCAGATCGCTTCCCAGGCTGATGCCTCCCATTCAGTAGGTATAGACGTCCCCAAACCGCTTCTTGAATTGGAAGTAATCGCCGTTGTTGACCGTTCCGTTTGCGTCATAATCACACAGATCGAGGAATCCGGTATCGCCAGTGTTCTTGTTGAACGTCTGCTTGAACCAGAAGTAGTCGCCATTGTTCACGGTCTTATTGCCGTCATAGTCGCCATAGAGGCGATGGAAGCGCTGGCTAAAGTTGCCGCTCAGCGCATTACCCGCCAGGTCATGCACCCCCGCGGCCGCAACCGACACGTCATAGATCCCATCGGCCAACGAGCCGCCCACCACACCGATGCCCGAGAAGCTCAGGATATAGCTCTTCTGATCTCCCGACGGATTGGTCACCAGCAGCGTGGTGTTCGGCACGACCGAGCCATCGCTCTTTCTTACCGTCACCGCGCCAGTATCCAACACTACATTCTCGCCGAAGCTCAACTTCAGCTTCTTCACCATCGACCGCTGCACGGCCCCATCATTGATCGACGCAGTCGGCAATGCCGGTGCTGTTCCATCGATAGTCACCGCGAACTGAGTTGACATCGCCGTGGTATTCCCCAGACCATCGGAAGCCGTTGCCTTGTAAATGTGCATGCCCTCCCCGAGCTTGTTTGCGGTATCGTCGAAGGTCCACGCGCCGGCAAGGTCGGCCGTTGTCGTGCCGGCCAGCGCACCGTCGCGGTAGACCGTGATGGTCATCAGCGGCTCTGACTTGCCGTGGATCAGCAGCGTCTGGTCGGAAGTGATCTGGTCCGAGCCGCTGCTCCCGGTATCAGAATCGATGCTCATGAACTTCGGTGCCATTTCAGCAACGTCGATGACTTTGATGATGAATGTCTTCTCAACCCAGAGGTCGCCGGAATCGGTGGAGCGCACGCGGATGTGGCACATGGGCGTGGTTTCGTAGTCGAGGGTGGCGTTGGTTTGAAGCTGGTCGCCAACGATTCGGAACAGCGCATTGTCATCGGCGCCATCGCCTGCGACGAGGGTGTAGGTGAACGTGTCGCCGAGGTCACGGTCGATGGTGCTGAGCGTACCGACGGGTGTGCCGGGGGGCAGGTTCTCGGGGATGCGATCGTTGCTGAGTTGGATGTCGGAGGGCGCGGTACCGGGGTCTTGCGCCCACTCGATGCGGAACATGAGTTCGCCGGTGGTCGAGACGCCGGAGATGATGGCGTCGCCGCCGGCGTACTGGTTGTCGGTACGCACGATGCTCCAGCGCGGCGTATCGTTGTTGGCGACGAGGGTGTAGGTTCGGCCGGCGACGAGGGTCACATCGCTGAAGTCAACGGTGGTGTACCCGTCGAAGCCATCGGGCAAGATGTTGGACTCACGGGAGCCCACAATCTGGCCGCCTGTGCCGACACCTTCGTAGAGGCTGAGGGTGACCGAGTCATCGCCGGGGCCGGCGGAGGCGTTCATGTCAACGACATGGAAGGAGGCGGTGGAGAGACGGTTGTCGGAGATGGCGGTGAACGACTGGCCGAAGGGGGTGTTGGCCTGGATCGGCAGCAGGAGGCCCGCAGAGCCCCCGTTAACGTCGTTGGTGATGCGGGGAATCGTGCTATCGGGCTGCCACTGGACGCGGAACGCGGCATCGGCGCCAGGTTCGGCGGCGCCGGAAGTCCATGCCGTGCCGCCGGCGTATCGGTTGGCAGTGCTGATCAGGCCCCAGCGCGCAGTATCGTTGCTGACGGCGATGGTGTAGGTGCGGCCGGCAACGAGCGTGACGGTATTGAAGTTCACATCCACCCGACCGATGAAGCCGTCGGTCAGGGCGGTGTAGTCGCGGCTGCCCAGAAGACGGGTAGTGCCCGCGCCCTCGTACAGGCTGATGGTAACGGAGTGGTCGGCGGGCGCGGCCGGGGCGTTCATGTCGGCCAGGTAGAGCGACACTGAGGAGAGGCGGTTATTGGAGATGGCGGTGAAGGTCTGGCCCAGCGGCGAGAAGGCCTTGATCGGGGTGGTAGTATCCGTGAACAGGTTGTATTGCTCGTTGCCAATGACCGGCGTGGTGGTGTCATCCTGCCACTGGACGCGGAAGTAGGGGTCGTGCGTTGAATCCGTGAGAAAGCCGCTTGTGAAAATGCCCCCGGCGTAGTGGTTCGTGGTACCCAGCAGCGCCCAGCGACCGTTCTCGTTGCTGACAGTAAGGGTGTATGGCTGGCCTTTAACCAGCGTCACAGAACTGAAGTCTACGGTCGCCCAGTCCCGGAATCCGTTGTAGAGGCCCGTGTAGCTGCGTGAGCCCAGCAGCTGGCCGGTAACACCGGCGCCTTCGTAGAGGCTGAGGGTGACGGAGTAGTCGCCCGGACCGGCAGAGGGGTTGAGGTCGGCAATGAACAGCGAAGCGGAGGAGAGCGGGTTGTTAGAGATGGCGACAAAGCTCTGGCCCTCCGGATCTGCGAACATGGCTGTGAAACGGACCGTTGGATCCTGATCGTTGGCAAGGATGGGCGTGGAGCTATCAGGCTGCCAGCGGATGCGGAACAGCAGATCCATCTGGGGGTACGTCGTTCCCGCTGCCATGTCCATGCCACCACCATAGGTATCACCGGTCCCGCAGACGGCCCATCGCATGGTGTCGTTGGTGACCGCGATAGTGTAGGTGGAGCCCTCGCAGAGCGTGACATCGCTGAAGTCCAGTTCAACCATTCCGTTGAACCCGTCTGTCAGGCTGTCATACTCATGCAGGGAAAGGATCTCACCGCTGGTGCCTGTGCCCTCATAGAGAGTGAACGTCACCGAATGGTCATCTGGGGCGAACGAGGGATTCATGTCTTCCAAGGCCATCGCCACGCTATCCATGCGGTTGTTGGATACTGCCGTGAAGGTCTGCACGATGGGCGAGACCAACTGGATCTGGGTGCTCCAGCCCCAGCTGCCCACTCGGCCGTTGTCGATCTCGGGGACACCCGTGTTCGCCTGCCACTGCACGCGAAACAGCGCGTCATTGGCGAGGATAGGAGTATCGCCGGCCAGCAGGGCGCCGCCAGCGTAGCGGTTCTGGGAAGTCTGCATGATCCAGCGCGATGTATCGTTGCTGGCGACGATGCTATAGACGGAACCCTTGCGCAGAGTCAGGCGGACAACGTCCAGGTCAACCCAACCGCTGAAGCCGTCGCCTACGCTAACCGTTTCCGCGATGTCCATATGCGTTCCGGCGGCCCCTGTCCCTTCGTAGATGCTCACGGTGATCGAATTGTCGCCGGGCGCCACCGAGGGGCCACGATCCGCCACGTAAAGCGAAACGGTCGAGAGCCGGTTGTCCGAGATGGCCAGAAACGATTGGCCCACGCCGCCGGCGCTGATCTCCACCCAGCCGTCGCCGGCCTGGTCGTTGGCGAGCGTGGGAACGGAGCTCAGCAGCCGCCTCGCCTCCAGCGCCTCAGCCATGGCACACGGGTTCCGCGTCATTCGCCCACGACGAATCAAGCCATTGGACACCACAAACGCTTTGCCTGACGACTTCACCGGCTGCGCATACCTGGACATGGCCACCTCCTGTATTCACCCTGATCGACGAAGAGATCTCGCCTCCGCCGACGCCAGAAGGAGCCCTGAGAATATCTCCCGGCGTGTCACCTAGGATAGCTTTGTCCCAGCCTCATCGCAAATATAAACATTCGCCAAGGACCGCTGATCGGGGACGTTTATCCTTCAGAATGCGACGCCCAAACGCTCAGATGCCGTCGTCATCCTTCGCCCATCCCGGTTCACCTCTCCTGGCCCTGCCCTGCGCCCTCCCGAATCCCGAAGCGCAGCGCAGATCCCGGCGCTCCGGGGCCGAATGCGTTTCCGCCTTTCCGTTCACGGCCAGGCTGGGGAGCTTAATGATATCCGGGAGGAAGCTGCCCTCGAAGGCGAGTCACCCGGCCGATGTTGCAGGCAGCCATATCTCAGCCCCCAAGTGTCGCGACGGTGGCGCTAACGAATGTACCCGAAGGTTACGGGCCGGTTGTGCACGTCCTGCATAATGCGGGCACGCTGAACGTGAATCAGTCGAAACTGACCTACACCCCGATGTTCGCCCCCGGAACCTGGAAGAATCCCGGCCAGCGCCCGCCCATCTGGCAAACGCTGGTGTAAACGCCCCGTCTTCATGGCGTTCGTGGTGCCGTGAGCGGTACGGAGTTTACCCGCTCGTCCTGAGTCGCCGTGGCGATCCGTGGCGGGCGGGCGTGAGACATCTCCTCTTAAACACATGGAGTGCTGCGCATGTGTCGCGCAGGCGCGCACCGCGACTTACAGCAATCTTTCCCGATTTCTCAACCCCGACCCCCCAAAACCAATGGAAAACCGCAAATCCGCCCTCTCAGTGGTGCGCTTTGCGCGCAGAAAGCGCGACACCCCCTGTATAGGTAGAGGCCCGTTATTTCTCAATTGAATACCCATACTCCTACCAGATAAGTAGGAAATGCCACCCGTTCGGGACCGCCGGCGTCTCGCCGGCGCGACTACCTGTGCGCGCTAACCTGAGCACCTTGGTCAGCCCGGCCAATGACCACTGTTGAGCGCAGCGAAATCCCGGCGGCGCCGGGACTACACCCCTGCTACACTTTGCTACACTTCTGCTACACATTACTACACTTTGCTACACCCGTGCTACACCCTACCAGGCAGCCCGAACTGCTCTAAGTCCCATCGCTGCCTGTACTTAGCGCGACGCACCCCGCCGCCCATGCTACACCCCCCCAAATCGCGCGCCCCTTCCCTCCGCCGCGACTTGCTCCAACTCCTGTCCGATACGCCACTTACGCCCCAACCGTCCCGAATTCGACCCTGCTACATGTAGCACGACACTTTGCCCACACGGACCCGAGTGCCTTCCTCTCTTCTGACTCCTGACCCCTGACCTCCGACTTCTGACTTCTGTCTTCTGACTCCTGACTTCTCCCACGGGAACCTGCGCACCTCCTCCCCCAAACCGCACCTAACTCATTGCTTGCATTTGATTTAGCGCAGAGGGGGTACCCTCGCCGAGAACCTGCGCACCTGCTACCTATCCACAATCTCTCTTCGTCGCCGTTCCCCGCGTCCCCGTGTCTCCTTGTCCCCTTGTCTCCCCCTCACCCGTGTCTCACGCTCCCACCCTCTCTAAAGCAGCCGCGTCTCCCCGGCATGCGTGCGAACCTTCCCCCCGATCATGGCCCCCTGATCCGCAAAGAAGCGGCCGCCATCGTTGATGACATCTCCCGTGATCATCCCGCTGTGAATGACCTTGGTGCCGCGAGCGAGTTTCACTTTCCCGGAAACCCGGCCGAAAATATGAACCCGGCCACCTGGTTCGACATCCATGTCGCCATGGATGTTCCCTCGAACGTAGAACTTGCCGCCATCGATGACTTTGACCGCACCAATGATCGTGCCCCAGAGGGTGAACTCCTCGTAGACCACCACATCGCCGTTGATAGTGCCACGCTCTTCTCTCATGTCTTCTCGCAATTATGCTGCGTAAGAGTCTGGTCCGCAAAGGGTGCAGACCACTAATCTCTCTATAGACGCCACGAGGGCTACAGTGGTACGCTGGTCTTAAGTATGCACCTGGGAAAGAAACCCAAGCAGCGCAAGGACATGAACATCAATCTGGATCGCCCCCGGCGTGTGCGGGCGACACTGATGTTCTGGCTGTTCTTCCTCGCCGTTGCCGGCCTGCTGGCATTTCTGCTGATGAAATTCACGGGGTCAAAGCTGGTGGCATGCGGACTCGCCGGCGGACTGCTGCTCTATATGCTCATCGCGGGAGCGGTCACCTCCAAACACCTGTCGCAAGACTCCAGCGATGGCAGGTTCGACTAGGCCCTGTCTGAGAACGCACGGACGGACACATTCTAGGCCCTGCCTGAAAAACCCATGGCCCCACGATAGGCCGGAAAGGGCCTGGATGCGAGGCACTGCGACGAAGCAGTATTTGAATACTACGGCGAGGAGCAGTAACGAAGCAGACAGGCCCTTTCAGGCCCACCCTTCGAGCGGCTTGGAATCGCCTCATCTGCGGCGGCGCATCGGCTCAAAGGGTCTACGGACCCAGCTTTCGCCAATGCTTCTTGCATCTGAGGCGATTCCAAGCCGTCGTGAGGCCATGGGTCTTTCAGACAGGGCCTCGGACATATTGGCCCAGTTCCGGCCACCAAGTCGTCTCAGTCCGGCTTGCTCACCCCATGCCCATTGGGTCCTGCCCAATAGTCGGGCATCTGGGTATGGGATTTGCCGCAGCAACTGCATAAGGAAGGTGATTGCATGATTGCCCCGGTAGGTTCTGGAAAGAGCGATGTCGTAGCCTACTGCGGGCTGAGCCTGCTTCGATGCTTCGCGGATTCGGGTATCGCGGTAACCGTGGTTGACTCCGACGCGGAATCCTTGACGCTGCACTCGAGGTACGCCAGCAAGACGCAGATGATCGCCTGCCCGCGGCTGCAACCCGAGCAGGCCGTCGCCGACCTGATCGCGCTGGGCAAACAGTTTGCCACCCGCCCCATGCTGACATTCGACAATGAACCGATGTTGCTGCTTGTATCACGGAATCGGCAAGCTCTGTCGCCCTACTACCGCTTTCTTCTGCCCGATAATGAACTGGTCGAGGATCTTACCTGCAAACTTCGTTTCGCGTCGCTGGCCGAGCGTCTGGACCTGCCCGTACCCAGGAGCATGACGCCCGCAAAGGATACCACCGTCGAGGAGATTGCCCTGCGGATGGGTCTGCCATGTGTTCTTAAGCCCAACTCTCACACCGGACGATACCGCACCGAAGTCGAAAGAGAACGCAGGTTCGTTTACAAGGTGCTGCAGGCAGATTCGCTGGAAGATTTGCGAAAGCAGTACGCGAAGATGCGCCAATACTGCGACTCATTCCTCGCCCAGGAGTATGTGCCAGGTGATGACACCACCCTGTACAGCGTACACGCCTACCTCGATGGCAACGGCAATTCGCTGGGCTGCTTTGTTGGTCGCAAGATCAGGACCTGTCCGAAGGGCTGCGGGGGAAGCACCTACCTGGAGTTGGTGCATCACCCTGAGTTGGCACAACTGGGAATGAAGTTGCTGCGGCAGATGAACGCGGTCGGTCCAATGAAGATCGACTTTAAGCGCGACACCCGGCACAACCGCTGGCTCATCCTCGAATGCAACGCTCGCTTCACTCTCTGGAACTATCTGGGCGCTGCCTCTGGGATGAACCTGCCGAAGGTGGCTCTGGCGGATCTGTATGAGCGGCCGGCCGCCCCTGCCACCACATACCGGACGAATGTGCGCTGGCTGGCGTTGGGAAACGATTTCAGAGCCTTCCTGCACGAGTATCGGCCAGACGGAGACTGGACCTGGGCCCGGTGGCTCTGGTCCCTGCGCTTTAGGAAGGTACACGAAGTATTCTCATGGAGCGATCCCAAGCCGGCGATCATCTGCACCGCGCGCTTCCTCTGGCTCAATGTGCTGAAGATCAAGCGCCGCTTGATCGGCAAGGGAAGACGTCCTTCCGCGCCGATGCATCCTGATACAGCCGCCGATCGGGCAACTCCCGCCGGCGCAGCGCTGCCGGGCCATAACCCGCTATGAGATACGCTATCATCTCCGATATTCACGCCAATCTGGAGGCATTGCGGGCTGTTCTCCATGCAATCGAGCCGATGAGCGCAGATCGGTTGGTCTGTCTGGGGGACATTGTCGGCTACTATGCAAATCCGAACGAGTGCATAGAGCTTGTTCGGGATCGCGCCATGGCATGTGTCCGCGGCAACCACGATTCGGTGGCGGCCGGCCTAAGACTCCCTCTCGAGTTCTCAGCGACAGCCCGGCGGGCAATCCAGTGGACCAGCGATGTGCTGGTGCCCGCGAATCGTCAGTATCTGGAAGACCTGTCCCTGTTACAGGTGGTTGACGATGCGCTTGTTATCGTCCACGCCGCCTTGCACCCGCAGCCCAATGAAGCAACCCGTATTCGCAACGAAACGGATGCTCGGCCCAGCCTGCAATTGCTCGCCAGCGGATATCCTGGCCACTGTGTCTGCTTCCTCGGCCATACTCACCATCGAACGGCATACGTGTTGGCCAACGGCGAGGTCGCCAAACTGGACAACGATGAACTCCACCTCGACAGAACCAGCGCCTATCTGATCAACCCGGGAAGCGTCGGTCAGTCGCGTGATGAGGATCCCAGCGCATCATTCCTGATCTATGACAGCGAACTGCGTATCGTCCAGTTCCATCGCATCAACTACGACCACGCCACGGCACGTTCCAAAGCCGTTGCACAAGGTCTGATCCGTCGGCCGCATCTGGTCATGCGCACCTTGAGGTGGCTTGCCACCGGTTGACCACGGCTCAGGGTGACTGTCTAATGCCCGCCTGCAGATTGCAGAGCCAGAAAGGCGTTAGACAATGGTCCCCGCAGCGACGATAGCCCAGTGGGTCAAGAACGCGGTTGAGCAGACCGCCGTCCATGATCTGCATACGCACCTCTTCCCGCCCTCCTTCAAGAAACTGGTGCTCTGGGACATCGACGATCTGCTCACCTACCACTACCTGATCGCCGAAACACTGCGCCTAAGCGACATTTCCTATGAGGCCTACTGGGGTATGACCAAGGCCCAGCAGGCGCAGCACATCTGGCAAACCTTGTTTGTGGAGAATCCGCCGCTCAGTGAGGCATGCCGCGGCATTCTCACCGTCCTGTCAAAACTTGGCATTGATACCTCGACCCGCGATCTGGGCGCGATCCGCCGCCACTTTCCTGCATCAGAGATGCAGCGCTTCTTCGACAGGACCTTTCAGGTCGCCAACTGCAGCGGCGTGGTAATGACCAACGACCCGCTGGATCCCGTGGAACGGGAGTATTGGCAAAGCGGTACCGAGGTCGATCCGCGCTTCAAGACGGCGCTTCGCATTGACCGCATTCTGCTGGATTGGCCTGCTGTGGCCAAAGACGTTTCCGATCTGGGCTATCGGGTCAGTGGCGACATTTCAGGCCAGACCACAGCGGAAGTGCGACGGTTCCTCGAGGACTGGGTCAAACGCATCAAACCACTGTACGTGGCATGCTCACTGTCCCCGACTTGGCGATACCCCGATGACAACGTCACCACGCGGATTCTGGATCAATGCGTCTTGCCCGTAGCGCGTGAGCACAATCTGCCGATGGCACTGATGGTTGGCGTGACGCGAGGCACCAACCCCCAACTGCGTCTGGCCGGCGACGCTGTGGGCAAGAGCGATATCACCAGTATCCACAGGATCTGCGCCACGAATCCCCGGAACAAGTTCATGTGCACGATGCTGGCGCGGGAAAACACCCACGAACTGGCCGTCGCCGCTCGTAAACACCGTAACCTGCTGGTCTTCGGGTGCTGGTGGTTCCTCAATAACCCCAGCCTGATCGAAGAGACCACGCGCATGCGCATCGAACTGCTGGGGCCGAGTTTCGTTCCGCAGCACTCCGATGCCCGCGTGCTGCTCCAGTTGATTTACAAATGGGACCATAGCCGGACAGTGCTTGCCAAGGTCCTGACCGACAAGTTTGTGGACCTGGCCGCAACGGGATGGAACGTCACCCAGAACGAAGTTACAAGTGCCGCTAAGGGTTACCTGGCGGGCCAATTCCAGCGGTTTATCGACATGAAGATATAGCGTGATTTGCATCATCATTTACTGACACTCAAAGGGAGCGCGAAGTGGACAAAAAGATCGGCTTGATCGGATTGGATACCTCACATGTGGAGGCGTTTACGCGGATCCTCAACGACGAAAAGCACCCCGGGCACATTGCCGGGGCAAAAGTCGTCGTTGCTTACCCCGGCGGATCGAAAGATATCCCCCTGAGCAACGACCGTGTTGCCGGTTTCACAAAGAAACTGCAGGAGGATTTCGCTGTCAAGATCGTCGATAGCCCCAAGGCGGTTGCCGAGGCCTGCGATCTCCTGTTCATCGAAACCATCGATGGCCGAGTGCACCTGGATCTGCTGCGCCAGACGATCCAGTACAAGCGGCCGACGTTCGTCGACAAGCCCTTGTGCAACAGTTCTTCCGAAGCGCGTGAGATGTTCCGCATGGCCCGCGAGGCCGGCATCCCACTGATGAGCTGTTCATCATTGCGTTTCTCCGAGACGTTGGCCGCGGCGCTTGAGGATCAGCAGAACGGCGCGATTGTCGGATGCGATGCCTTCGGCCCGTGCAGCGAACTGCCGACCCCCCCGGGCCTCTTCTGGTATGGCATTCACACCGTTGAACCCATTTATCGCGTCATGGGAACCGGCTGCGTCGAGGTCCGCGCCACGCGCCACGCCGATGGCGAGGTCATCGTCGGCACCTGGTCGGATGGCCGGATGGCCAGCCTTCGCGGCATGCGCAAGGGGCACAGCAAATTCGGAATGACCGTTCATCGCGAAAAAGGATTCCAGCAGATGGATCTGGCCGGCGGCAAGCGGCAACTCTATGAGGTCATGCTCGAAGCCATTCTGAACTCTCTCCCGACCGGCAAATCCGCCGTTCCGGAAGAACAAACGCTCGAACTGATTCGCTTCATGGAGGCGGCCAACGAGAGCCGGCTGGATGGGAAGACAGTGCGTCTGTAATTGGAGAATTGAACATGTCTGAAAAAGTGATTCGTGTCGGAGTAATGGGTCAGGGCCGCAGCGGCTACGACATTCATGTTGCGTGGTTGCGTCAGGCAACGCAGCAGTACAAGGTTGTGGCGGTTGCCGATCAGCTCAAGGAGCGCCATGAGGCGGTGCAACTGGGCGCCCAGGCATTCACCGACTACAAAGATCTTCTGGCCAAGCGCGATCTGGGCATCGATCTGATCGTCAATTCTCTGCCCAGCCACCTGCATACTCCCGGAACGATCGCCGCACTGCAGGCCGGCTATAACGTTCTCTCCGAGAAACCGTTCGCGTTGAACCTGGCCGACTTTGATGCCATGGTGTCGGCCGCCAACAAGGCCGGCCGCAAACTCTTCGCGTTCCAGAACTCCCGCTATCGCCCCGGCTTCAAGAAGATGCGCGAGGTGCTGGCTTCTGGCGTTCTGGGCAAACTGCTGCATGCCCGCATCAGTTTCAGCGGATTTGCCAGGCGCTGGGATTGGCAGGCCAGTCAGCGCTATAGCGGCGGCAACCTGAATAACACCGGTCCGCATCCGATGGACCAGGCGATCGTCCTCTTTGGTGAGCGCAGCCCGAAGGTCTTCGCTCATCTTGCATGTCAAAATGAGTTCGGCGATGCGGATAATCTGGCCTCCGTCAGCCTCTATGGCGATGGCGCTCCGCTGGTCGAGGTCGTGGTCAGTTCCTTCATGGCTTATCCCCAAGGCGACATCTACAACATTTCCTGTTCGCAGGGAGGGATGACCGGAACCCCCACCTCCATGAAGTGGCGCTACTATGACCCGGCCACAGCACCAGCGCACACTCCCATGACCGGATGGTCAGACAACCGCAAGTATTGCGGCGAGGGTCTAAGCTGGATTGAACAATCCTGGAGCTACACGGCTGGCCTGGCGGAATTCGATGCGATGTCGCGTGATCTCTATAACAATGTGTACGATGTTCTGGTACGCGGTGGTACGCCTGACATCAAACTCGAAGAAGTTCGCCGGCAAATCGGCGTGATAGAGGAGTGCCATCGCCAGTGCCCTCTCGCCAAGCGTTTCTCGTAAGCGCTTAGCACGGACGGCAGTTACTGATATACTGCATGATTCGATTGGTTACCGACAGATCCGCATGATGCGGATGTCTCAACATTTGTTTTTATTTCAGAGGACACCATGGGTGACGCATACCCGATTACGCCAGTGAAAGTTGATCCGATCTCGACGAAGTACCGCACGATCAAGACCGCTATTCCACATCCGGAAAGTGTGCCGGTTCTGGAGAAACTGCGAAACGTTGAACCCCTGTGCATGGAAGGGCAACCGCCAATCCTGTGGGACCGCGCTGAAGGCGCAACTGTTTATGATGCATGGGGCAATCGCTGGATCGATTTCTCCAGTGGCGTGCTGATCACGAATGCTGGCCACGGCCGCAAAGAGATGATTGACGCGATCGTCGCCCAGGCCAAGCACGGCCTCCTGACCAGCTATTGCTTCCCTCACCTCGCCCGTGCCGAACTGGGAAGCCTCCTGCAGAAACAGGCGCCCCGTCCGGATGATAAGGTTATGCTGCTGAGCACCGGCTCAGAAGCCGATGAACTGTGCATCAAGCTGTCCCGCGAACGCGGCCGCCGGCTGGGCAAGAAGAACCCGGTATTCGTAACCTTCTCTAACGCCTTCCATGGACGAACGATGGGTTCGCAGTTGGCAGGCGGCATTCCCAGCCTCAAGGAATGGATCGGCTATCCCGATGAGCACTTTGCCCAGGTGCCCTTCCCCGATGGCGTGCGCTGCAAGCCCGAAGAGAACGACTTCGCGGCATTTGAGAAGGCCCTCAAGGCCCAGAAGATCGATCCTGATCGCGTTTGTGGCGTTCTGAGTGAAACCTACCAGGGCGGCAACTCTTCCTTCGCTCCCCCGGCATACATGCAGGCCCTGCGCCGCTGGTGTGATCAACATCAGGCCGTGCTGACCATGGACGAGGTCCAGGCGGGCTTTGGGCGCACCGGAAAGTTCTGGGCGTTTGAGCACTATGGCATCCAGCCCGACCTCATTGCCTGCGGCAAGGGCATCAGCGGATCGCTGCCCCTCTCCGCAGTCATCGGCCGCAAAGAGTTGATGGATCAGTTCGGCCCCGGATCGATGACCAGCACCCATTCGGGCAATCCCGTCTGCTGCGCTGCCGCGGTAGCAAGCCTCAAGCTGATCGTTGGCGAAAAGCTCGCGGAACGCGCGGCCAAGATGGGCGAAATCATGCAGCAGTGCGCGGCGAATATCCAAAAACGTTACAAGTGCGTCATCCTGGCTCACCATGGCAAGGGCCTCGTGGCCAGTCTCCAATGTGTCAAGCAGGATGGCACTGAGCCCGATGCCCGCCTCGCCTGGGAAGTGATTGGTCGTGCCGTGCAAACCGGCGTCATGATGTTTGGCCCGGTCGGCTACGGCGGCGCCAGCGTCAAGCTTGCGCCTCCGCTCACGATTGACGAAGCGGCCATCCGCGAGGCGATGGATGTCCTCGATCGGGCATTCGACTACGTGTTGGCGAAGCGAAAAGCCTAGATGTCTTTGTCGCGATCTAATGGCATGTAAAGTTACTCTCTTACAGGAACTACAGATGGTAAAGGAAGCAATCGTCGGGAAAACCGCGGCGGCCCCTGGCACGGTGGCCGAGGAATACACACTCAACAAAGGCTCGTGCGGCCGGAAGAAGATCACCTTTGTCGGGGCTTCTTCACTGTTCGTGCATAAAGTCCTGCGCGACATGCTGCTGGTCGGCGGGTTCAACGATGTTGAGCTCTGCGTTTTCGATCTGCGCAAAGAGCCGATGACGCTCGTCGCCGATCTCTTGGAAAAGATCGCCCGCCAGAAGAAGAGCAACATCACCGTGACCCGCACCATGGATCGCACCACCGCCCTCAAGGGCGCTGATGCGGTCATCCTCTCGATCACCACGGGCGGCGCGGAAGCCGACTTCCGCTCCTTCGAAGCCTGCTCCCGCAATGGCGTTGTCACCATGATCGGCGACACGCTCGGGCCCGCAGCCCTGGCGCGTAATCTGCGCACCGTTCCGATTGTCGTGGAACTGGCCCGCGAGATTGAGCGCATCAATCCGAAGGCGGTGATCCTGAACTTCACCAACCCCATGTCCGTTCTGACCGGGGCGATGGCGCGCTTCAGCAACATCCCGGCTTGGGGCCTGTGCCACTCCGCCGATGAACTATTCAGCTACTTCTCCCGCGTGTTCAAAGTGAACAAGCGCGAGGTGGCCATGGAAGTCGGCGGCGTCAACCACCAGTGCTTCGTCAGTAAGCTCATGATCAAGGGCAAGGATCGCACCAAGGACATCCTTCAGGCCACGCTCGAATCCGAGGCCAAGCTTGAGGACAACCTGCTGGACACCCATCGTGAGGAAGTCGTTGTACAGCAGGATCTCTTCCGTGCCCTGGGAAGCTGGCCCTCCTGCGGCGAATCGCACGCAGCCGAGTTCTATAAGTACATGGATACCGAACGCGGAATGACCCGATACGGTCTGCATGGCGACCGCAAGCGGGTCAAGCCCGGCCGCGAACCGATTCCCTGGCGCCAGCCCGCCCCGATTCTGCTGGAATGGGCCTATGGGCCCGAACCGGTTGGCGACCTCCACCTCCTGACCACCGAGCACGCCCACGAGCTCCTCTGGTCCGTCTTCACCGGCGAGCCATTCTCCCGCATCCTCAACGTGCTCAATACCGGCGAATACCTCAAGGGCATTCCCAAGACCGCCTGCGTTGAAGCCATGGTGACGGTCGTCGGCTCCAAGGTAACCGGCCAACAGATCCAGCTCCCGCCGGCCATTCAGTCGCTCGTGCACCAGTGGACGAGCATTCATGAACTGAGCATCCAAGCCGCCATGAACTGCGATCGCGATGCAGCCAGGCAGGCCCTGTTCCTCGATCCGCATGTTCGTGAGCTCGACGATATTGCTCCGTTGCTCGACGACATCTTGAATGCAACGAAGCAGTGGCTGTCTCCGAAGTGGTTCGCGTAACGTCCGGAAACAGCATGTGATCCATTGCGGTCATCAAGACCGAGGCAGCGCCCGCAGCGTGCACTTGCGCATCTGCGGGCGCTGCTGTATTATGTCGGGATAATCAGGAGGCCAGAATGGCAGATCGTTCCAACAAACCATGGCGTATCGCTTTTGCCGGATTCCGTCACAGTCACATCATGTCCCTGTACGATCTCGCCCAGCGCGAACCGCGCATGCAGCTCGTCGCCGCCTGCGAGAGCGACCCGGCCACCGCTGACACTCTGCGCCGCCAGGGCAAGGTGCAGCTTACCCATCCTGATCTCAACGCCATGCTCGCCGGCGCCCAGTGCGACATCGTCGCCATCGGCGACTACTTCGCCGCACGCGGCCGGATTGCCATCGCTGCTCTCAAGGCCGGCAAACACGTCATCGCCGACAAGCCCTTGTGCACCTCTCTTGATGAGTTGCACGAAATCGAAGCCCTGTCGCGCGCCCGCAAGCTCTCCGTCGGTTGCATGCTGGATATGCGCGGCAGTGCGGCCGTGCGCACGCTTCGCCGTCTGATCCTCGCTGGCGAGATCGGACCCGTGCACACCATCGTCGTCACCGGCCAGCACCCCCTGCTCCCGGGCTCCCGCCCCGCCTGGTACTTCGAGCCCGGCAAGCACGGTGGCACCATCAACGACATTGCCATCCATGCCTTCGATGCCCTTCCCTGGATCACCGGCCGGCGCATCGCCCGCACCTGCGCTGCCCGCGCCTGGAACGCCCGCTTGCCGCAGTACCCCCACTTCAAGGATTGCGCCCAGTTCATGCTCGAACTGGACAACGGCGGCGGAATCCTTTGCGATGTATCCTACCTCGCTCCCGATGGCTGCGGCTACTCAGCGCCGCAATACTGGCGTTTGACCTGCCACGGCACCGGCGGCGTCGCCGAGATCACCGGCGATTCGCATCCCCTGCTCCTGGCAACCCACGCCGACAAAGCGTTCCGCGAGATCCCCCTGGACCCGCCGCGGCCCGATGCCGCCATCCACGACTTCCTGCAGGAACTTGCCGGCGAAAGTGGAACCGACTCGCCGCTGACCACCGCCGCCGTGCTGGAAGCCTCACGCCAGGCTCTTCTGGTCCAGCAGGCCGCAGACGATGCCAAGGCATGACAATGCAGTTCAGGCAGAATCTGGTACAAGGATGCCTGAGAGAGTATTCTCAGCACAGCCATGGAGCCGCAATATCAACTGCCGCCGCAGCAACCAGGGTATAGGCATCGTTTTCACGCGATGGTCAAGCCCGTCGGGTCGGTGTGCAACCTCGACTGCACCTACTGCTACTACCTGCACAAAGAGCAGTTGCTGCACCAGCCCAAAGCGCCGCGAATGTCGGATGAGATGCTCGAGCAGCATGTCCGCCAGTACATCGAAGCGCAGACCGGGGAAGAGGTGGTGTTCAGTTGGCAAGGCGGTGAACCCACACTGCTGGGTGTAGGCTTCTACCGCAAGGCCATGGAACTGCAGGCGAAGTACAAGAAGCCTGGTCAGCGCATTGAGAACGACCTGCAGACCAATGGCACACTGCTCGACGCCGAGTGGGCCATGTTCCTCAAGCAGCACAACTTCCTTGTGGGCTTGAGTTGTGACGGCCCCAAGCGACTGCACGATATGTATCGTGTCAACAAGGGCGGCGCCCCGACCCATGACAAGGTGATGGCGGCCGCGTCTCTGCTGAAGAAGCATGGCGTGCCCTTCAATGCCCTGTGTGTGGTCAACCGCGAGAACGCGAAGTATCCGCTGGATGTCTATCGGTTCCTGACCCGCGAGTTTCTGGATCGATCTTCCAATGCGCGGCGGCTGCAGTTGATCTCGTGCGTTGAGCCGAGAGTCTTCCGCAATGTCGCCCCGCAGAAGTGGGACCTGGCGAGCATCCCGGTCGTCGGCACTCCTCAAGCCAGGCCCGGCCAGAGCGATTCGGTGGTGACCGCCTGGTCGGTGGATCCGGATGACTGGGGCAGATTCCTGTGCAAGATATGGGATGACTGGTACGTCCGCGACTACGGCAAAGTACATGTAGATCTGTTCGAGACCGCCGTCGCACAATCGATGGGCCTGCCCTCGCAGCGATGCGTCAGCGCTGAGTTCTGCGGCAAAGGCCTGGCGGTGGAGTACAACGGCGATGTGTACTCCTGCGACCACTACGTCTACCCGGAGTACAAGACTGGCAACATTTCCCACACTCACTGGGGCGCAATGGCCTATTCAGAGCAGCAGCAGAAGTTCGGCTTTGCGAAGCGCGACACGCTGCCGAAGTATTGCCGCCAGTGCCCACACCTGAAACTGTGCTGGGGTGAATGCCCTAAGAACCGCCTTGTGCGCACCCCTGAAGGCGAACCGGGGCTCAATTATCTGTGTCCGGGATTGAAGCAATTCTACGCGCACATCCAGAGAGATATGCCCGTGATCCTGCGTCGCGAAGGCGTGCCGGCCCCGGCAGGTCGATGATCGCCGGCCGATGCGCCTTCCGCGCATTTTGTGCGATGCATCACACAGTCGAAACTGCTATAGTCGTTTCGCGAAGATGCCGTGCGCCGCGCAGGGCGGCCGTCATGCGTGTCTTGCCATTATATCAGCAGGGAAAGGACGGATTATGCAAGGGAAGGTTACGCGACGGCGTACGTGGCGGATGACAAAAGTAATCGCGGCCGCGATTGGAGTGGGACTTGGCTTGGCTGGCACCGGATGCACAGAGCATGAGCAAGCCACCGCTTCCGGGCCTGCCCCGGGGCAGAAGTCCACCGGGGGCTCTATCTATGGCACGCCAGGTTCGCCCAGTGCATCCCGGTCCATCGATGGCAAGGAACTGCCTGCCCCAGACATGAAGTTCGGCGGCGTGATCCAGGAGACAGCCTCGGGGTCGAAGCCATGGTGGGCGCCGCGCGTCGTGCCGCCCAAGGGCGCGCCCAATGTCCTGCTGATCATGACTGACGACGCCGGCTACGGCGTGTCGAGCACCTTCGGCGGCGTCATCCCGACGCCGGCGATGGATCGCGTTGCCGCGAATGGTCTGCGATTTACCAACTTTAATTCCTGCGCGCTTTCCTCGCCGACGCGTGCAGCGCTGATCACGGGGCGAAATCATCACTCGGCCGGCTTTGGCGTGGTCTCCGAGATCGCCACAGGCTTCCCAGGCTACAACAGCGTCATCACCAAGGACAAGGCGACGGTCGGCCGCATCCTCAAGGACAACGGCTATCGCACGTCATGGTTCGGGAAGGAACACAACACGCCGTCGTACGAGTGCAGCCAGGCCGGTCCATTCGACCAGTGGCCCGTCGGGATGGGCTTCGAGTACTTCTACGGGTTCATGGGCGGCGATACCAACCAGTGGCAGCCGAACCTGTTCCGCAATACCACGCAGATATATCCCTTCGAGGGTAAGGCGCCCGGCACCTGGAATCTGACGACTGCGATGGCCGACGACGCCATCGAATACATGAACCGGATCAACGCGGTCAGTCCGGATCAACCCTTCTTCATCCACTACACGCCCGGCGGTACGCACGCGCCGCACCACCCGACCAAGGAATGGGCCGACAAGATCAGCGCGATGCATCTGTTCGACGGCGGTTGGAACAAACTGCGCGAGACGATCTTCGCTAACCAGAAGAAACTGGGTGTGGTCCCGCCGAATGCAGTCCTCACGCCCTGGCCCAAGGGCCTGCTGAAGGACTGGGACGAGTGCACTCCCGATGAGAAGAAGATGTTCATCAAGCAGGCTGACATCTTCGCCGCCTATGAGGCCTACACCGACCATGAGATTGGCCGCGTGATCCAGGCGGTCGAGGACGCGGGCAAGCTCGACAACACGCTGATCATCTACATCACCGGCGATAACGGGACCAGTTCGGAGGGCACGCTGGTCGGCACGCCCAACGAGATCGCGATGTTCAACGGCGCCGTTGTGCCCGTCGAGGCGCAGCTCAAGAATTTCTACGACGTTTGGGGCACGGACAAAACCTACAACCACATGGCGGTGCCGTGGGCCTGGGCATTTGACACGCCGTTCACATGGACCAAGCAGATCGCCTCGCACCTGGGCGGCATCCGCCAGGGCATGGCGATCTCCTGGCCGAACGTGATCAAGGACAAGGGCGGCATTCGCCACCAGTTCCACCACGTAATCGACGTGGTACCCACGATCCTCGAAGCGGCGAACATCAAGCAGCCGGAGGTCGTTGACGGCATCAAGCAAAGCCCGATCGAAGGCGTCAGCATGATGTACACCTTCGATGCAAAGAACGCGAACGCTCCGTCAGCGCACAAGACGCAGTACTTCGAGATGTTCGGCAACCGGGCGATCTACCACGAGGGCTGGCTGGCTTGCACGAAGGTCATGCGTCCGCCGTGGGTGCAGACCGTGCCGAAAGAGAGTGTCACGCAATACCCGTGGGAACTCTATGACCTGAACAACGACTTCTCACAATCCACCGACCTCGCGGCCAAGCAGCCTCAGAAGCTTGAGGAACTCAAAGCGATGTTCATGGACGAAGCGAAGAAATACCAGGTGCTGCCGATCGATGACTCGTACATTGCGCGCCTCCTGACGCCGCGACCCAGCCTCACCGAGGGTCGCAGCCAGTTCACATGGACCCGGCCGATAATGGGCATTCCGCTGGGCGATGCGCCCTCGGTCCTCAACGCCTCGTTTGTCATCAAGGCCGATGTTGAGGTTCCTGAAAACGGGGTCGAAGGGATGCTGATCACCGAGGGTGGTCGCTTCGGCGGGTTCGGGCTCTATGTTCTGAAGAACAAGCCCGTGTTCTGCTGGAACCTGGTGGATCTCAAACGCGAGCGATGGGAGAGCTCCGCGGAGCTGACTCCTGGCAAGCATGTCCTGGAGTACGATTTCAAATATGCCGGTCTTGGCATGGGAACCTTGGCGTTCGGGAGCCCGGCGGGCGTCGGCCAAGGCGGCGAGGGCGTGCTCAAGATCGATGGCAAGGAGGTTGCTAGAGCCAGCATAGAGCACACCATTCCCTTCATGCTCAACCTCGACGAGGGGCTGGACATCGGCTCCGACACGCTCACGAGCGTGAACGACGCCGACTATCAGCCGCCGTTTGCGTTCACCGGGAAGCTGAACAAGGTGACGCTGAGCATCGACCGCCCCAAGCTCTCGCCGGAAGACATCAAGAAGCTTGAGGAAGCGCAGAAGAAGATGGAAGCGGGCCGAGAGTAGAGGCACGCTGCCCCACGAACCACGCCGGCCGTCCTGAAAGGGGCGGCCGGCGCATACGTGCTGCCGCTCGGATCCACCGCAAACCCGAGAACGTCGATGAGACCACTCACATTTGTCTTGGCCTGCTGCACCGCCCTGCTGGCCTCATCAATGGCGATGGCGCAGCAGAATCCATCACCTCTCCTGCCGCCGGATCGCTCAAGTCCGCGGGCAACACTCAAGCTGTTCCTCGAGTCGGCCGACAAAGTCGGCGATTTCATCGCCGGGGGATATCGCCAAAACCCCACGCGCTCAGGCTTCGCACACCTGGTCGAACTCGCCGACCCCGTCGTCGGGTGCCTGGACCTGAGCGAAGTTCCCCCCGCCGCCCGCGCCAAGAGGGGCGCTGCGGCGGCACTGGCCATCTACGAAACGCTATCCAGGATTGACCTGCCTCCACTGGAAACCGTGCCCGGCAAGGATGACCTCAAATCGCTGTCCGGCGATCCCCCACGATGGGTGATCCCTAATACCCCGATCGCGATCGTGCGTATCGCCAGCGGACCACAAAGCGGCGATTTCGTATTCAGCCCCCATACAGTTGCCAGCGCCGAGGAGTATTACGCACGCACCCGCGACCTGCCCTACGTTCGAGCCGTTCCGCTGCGCAACTCGTATGAAACCGCCGTACTAGGCGGCGGCTGGCTCATTCCTTACACAGCGATTGAGGCGATGCCCGCCTGGCTCCAGGCGCCCGTAGCGGGCGAGTCTGTCTGGAAGTGGCTCGCCCTGGTCATCGTGCTTGTGCTCTTCCTGGCAGTGCTGCGCGTCGCATACCGCCTGTCCCGCCGAGTCGGCGAGGATCGGCCCTTCCTGCAGTCCGTCGCCCGCCTGGCCCTGCCGTTCTATGTCCTCGTGGCAACACCAGTCGTCGCTTACTTGGTCCTTCTGCAGATCAACATCCGCGGAGAGGCCGGCATAATCGCCCAAATGATCGCCACGGCGATGATCTACCTCGCCGGCGCGTGGCTGAGCTGGCGTATCACCGATGTGATCGCCGAGGCCATCATCTCGTCGCCTCGCATCAAGCGACAGAGCATCGATGCCCACCTCACCCGCATCTGTACGCGCTTGCTTGGAATGGCGGCCGCCATCACCTTGCTGGTCACCGGTGCCGACCGCATCGGTGTGCCCGTCTACGGCGTCATCGCCGGCCTTGGCGTCGGCGGCCTGGCCATCGCCCTCTCCGCCCAACCTACTATCGAAAACCTCATCGGCGGCCTCAACATCTTCGCCGACCGGCCTATCCGCGTCGGTCACCTCTGCAAGTATGGCACCGACATCGGCACGGTTGAGGAGATCGGGATCCGCTCCACACGCATCCGCGGCGCTGACCGAACGGTCACTACGATCCCCAATGGCATGCTCTCGAAGATGTCCATCGTGAACATGACCGAGCGCGAACGCATGCTCATCCGAACCGTGATCACTCTGCCGGGCGACGCACGCGACCGCGTCCGCTATTTGCTGGCTGCGATCGAGGAAATGCTTCACAAGCACTCCATGCTGCACCGCGAAACGGCGCGGGCTCGCCTCACCGGATTCACCGGCAATTCCGCCGAGATCGAGGTGGTTGCCTACGCGAACACTCGGGATACCGATGAATTCCTGACTATCCAGCAGGATGTACTTCTGCATACCATGGAGATCGTTGAACAAAGCAAGTCTTCCTCGGCACCTGCCTCACCAGGCACGCAGGCTGTTCCCGCAGCCAACGCGACCAATGTGGTGGTGGCCAGGCAATATGACGAGGCTGCCGCGAAAGTGGAAAAAAACAAGCCGCAGCGGTGAACTCGAGTGCAGAACATGCTAGCCGCCCCGAAAGGAGCGGTCGGTGCATAGACCAAAGTGAGGACAGTTTTCCTCCAACCAAGGAGCTCTCGGATGACGACCAGATCAGCCATCGCAATAGCCAGTTTGGGCGTTGCTGTGTTATTGACGGGCAGCATGTCACCCGCGCAGGACGTCACTGGCCAATTGGGGGCGCCCGATGCCACGACCACTACTGGCGGCAAACACCTCCCGCTCCCGGATCCGAGATTTGGCGGCGAGATCAACATCAAAGCGTCCGAATCAAAACCCTGGTGGGCACCGCGCGTCGTGCCGCCGAAGGGCGCGCCCAATGTGCTGCTCATCATGACGGACGACTGCGGCTTCGGAGCGCCGGGCACGTTCGGCGGTGTAATTCCGACACCGGCCCTGGATCGCGTGGCGAACAGCGGGCTGCGTTTCACCAATTTTCACTCCACGTCACTCTCCTCACCCACGCGCGCGGCCTTGATCACGGGTCGCAATCATCACGTCGCGGGCTTTGGCGTCGTGGGGGAGATCACCACCGGCTATCCGGGCTATGACTCGATCATTGTGAAAGCGAACGGCACAATCGGGAGCATCCTGAAGGATAACGGTTACGCGACCTCGTGGTTCGGCAAGGAACACAACACGCCCTCCTATCAGTCAACCGCGGCCGGGCCGTTTGACCAGTGGCCGGTGGGCATGGGCTTCGAGTATTTCTATGGGTTCGTCGGCGGCGACGCCAGTCAATGGCAGCCAAACCTGTTCCGCAATACGACGCCCATTTATCCCTTCGAGGGCAAGCCGTCGGGCACCTGGAACCTGACCACCGAGATGGCCAACGAGGCGATCCAGTACATGAAGGGCATCAAGGCGGTCGCGCCAGAGAAACCGTTCCTGGTCTATTATGTCCCCGGCGGCACCCATTCGCCGCATCATCCGACCGAGGAGTGGATCAAGAAGATCAGCGACATGCATCTCTTCGATGGCGGCTGGAACAAGCTGCGCGAAACCACCTTCGCCAATCAAAAGCGGCTCGGCATCATGCCCGCAAACGCCCAACTGACCGAATGGCCCGACACCCTGCCGAAATGGGACTCGCTTGGTGAGCTGGAAAAGAAGCTCTTCATCAAGCAAGCGGATGTCTATGGCGCCTACCTCGCCTACACCGACCATGAGATTGGCCGCGTCATCCAGGCCGTCGAAGACATGGGACAACTCGACAACACGCTGATCATCTACATCAGCGGTGACAACGGCGCCAGCGCCGAAGGGATGCTCAACGGCACGCCGAACGAGTTCACGACCTTCAATGGCGTGCCCGTGCCCGTGAAAGCGCAGTATCTCTGGTATCCATTCTGGGGATCGGACAAGACGTTCCCGCACTATGCCGCGCCTTGGGCATGGGCGATGGACACACCGTTCAAGTGGGTGAAGCAGGTGGCGTCGCATTTCGGCGGGACGGCCCAGGGGGTGGCCATGTCGTGGCCCGGCCACATCACGGACGTGGGCGGCGTCCGCAGCCAGTTCCACCACATGATTGACATCGCCCCGACCATCCTCGAAGCGGCCGGCATCCCACAGCCAGAGACGATCAACGGCGTCGCGCAACGTCCCATGGACGGTGTGAGCATGGCTTACACTTGGGGCAAGGACGGTGCCAGCGTCCCCTCCAAACGTACGACGCAGTATTTCGAGATGCTAGGCAATCGCGCCATCTACCATGAAGGATGGGTGGCCTGCACGACCCCGGCGACGCTGCCGTGGGAACTGAGCACGAAGCCCGCGCCCGACGTGATCACCGGATACAAGTGGGAACTCTACAACGTCGCGGAAGATCCCACAGAATCCAACGACCTGGCGGCCAAGCTGCCTGACAAGCTCAAGGAGATGCAGGATCTCTTCTACGCCGAAGCGGCGAAGAATAACGTGCTCCCGATGGACAACTCGACGCTCGCGCGTTGGAACGCGCCCAAGCCAAGCCTCGCGGGCCGACGAACGGAATTCACCTACTCGGGAGGCCTGACCGGCGTGCCCAACAGCGGGGCTCCGAACATCCTGAATAAGAACTACACCATCACCGCCGAAGTCACGATCCCCGACGGTGGCGCCGAAGGCATGATCGTCACCGACGGCGGGCGCTTCGGCGGCTACGGCTTGTTTCTGAGTCCCGCCTTCAACTGGTGGTCTAACGCGGGCTTCTTCCGAAATGTGGGCCTGGGATTCTTGGCATTTGGGTTGTTATTGGTCTGGCGAGGGCGGACTAAGCAGTGGTCGGGCCTGAAAATGGGGATAGGCAAATTGATCGTGCTATCCGCCGCGCTCTTGGTGGTCGCGGTGTTCACCACTCACATCGTCAATATTGGCCGGGGCAAGCCGGTCTTCCTCTACAACCTGCTCAACCTCAAGCGCACCACATGGGCCGGGCCGGCACTGGCCGCCGGCAAACACACCATTGTCTTTGATTACAAGCCCGATGAGCCGGGCCTGGGCAAGAGCGGGAAGGGCGTGCTCTGGGTGGATGGAAAGGAAGTGGCCAGGAACTCCATGGAACATGGCATCCCCGTCACGTTCCCCGAGGACGAAACCTTCGACGTCGGCAGCGACACGCGCACCGGTGTCGCGATGCTGAAGTATCGCTACGAAGTTCCGTTCAAGTTCACCGGCACGATTGACAAATTGACGTTTAAGCTCGAACCACTGCCCGAGGCGCCGGCGGAGCCCAAGGTGGAACTGGGGACTACGGCGGTACCGGAGGCGGAGCCGATTGACACGTCCACGCACTAGATGCCAACCAGATCGCGAGAGCGAAAGGACTGGGAACAGAGGCGATGAAAAGAGTGCTGCTCCTTGCTGCCGCCGGTGAAACTGCGACGGGGTTGGCGTTGCTTATCGGCCCTGCGCTGGTCGGGCGGCTGCTGCTGGGTACGGAGCTTACCGGAGTCGCCGTCCCGGTGGCGCGCGTATTGGGCATTGCCCTGCTGGCGCTGGGCGTCGGCTGCTCGTCCGGCTCAGTGTGGCTTGGGATGTGGATCTACACCGCCCTTGCCACGCTCTACCTGGCTTATGTCGGTATCGGCACCGAATGGGCTGGTGCGCTACTGTGGCCTGCCGTGGTGGCGCATGCCGCCCTGACAGTACTGCTGGCGAGGGCTCGGATCGCGGATTTGTCGCTCTCAACGCCGGCTCGATCGGAAGGAGATGCGACACCGTGAGACCGATACGGCTTGCTCGTGGTTGCATAGACAGACACGCCCAGCGGAACGCTGGCGCGACAGCGTACGATTGAATCCCGCCGGCCGTCCGGAAAACGGGTAGTCGGCGATTTGGTCTCTTATCAACACAAGGAGAGCGCATGAGGAAGCTATTGTTTGTTGGAGTGCTGGCCGCGGCTGCGGCTACAACGTTCGCTGGCGGTTGTTCGCATGATTCGATCTCGCAGGCCGAGAAGGGCCAGAAGAACGCTCCCGGGTTTGCCGAGACTCGTCAGATTGCCGAGGAAGGCTTCATCTACGGTCTGCCGATCGTGATGAACTACGCAGTGCAGTATGAGTACTGCGTGGACAAGAACTCCGGGCAGTACAAAGCGCCGTTCAATCAGGTCTCTAACGAACACCGTGTCTTTACCTACCAAGACACGGCCGTTATCTCGCCCAACAGCGACACCCCCTATTCCATGCTATGGCTGGATCTGCGGGCTGAACCGATGGTGCTCTCGGTGCCGGCCGTCGAGAAGAGCCGCTATTACTCGGTGATGCTCTGCGACGGCAACTGCTTTAACTACGGTTACATCGGCAGCCGCGCAACGGGCAATGAGCCCGGTGACTACCTTGTGGCCGGCCCGGACTGGAGCGGCGAAGTGCCCTCCGGGATCAAAAAGGTCTTCCATGCTTCGACGCAGTTTGCGCTGACCGTCTACCGCACCCAACTCATGGGCCCCGACGACATGCCCAACGTGATGAAGGTGCAGGAGGGGTACAAGGTCCAGCCGCTCTCGGCATATATGAACCGACCAGCTCCTGCTGCTGCGCCGGCCATCGAGTTCCCGAAGATCAACAAGGAACTCGTGAAGACGGGCTTCTTCGAGTACCTGGACTTCGCCCTGCAATTTGCGCCGGCTGGCCCGGAGGAGAAGGAAATCCGCGAGAAGCTGGCCAGGATCGGCATCGGCCCGGGCAAGGCGTTTAGCTTCAAAGACCTATCGCTGGAGCACAAACTGGAGATCGCTGAAGGCATGAAGCGCGGGCAGAAGCACGTGGAGGCGATGGTTGCCAAAATGGGCAAGGACATCAATGGTTGGCGCGTGGGCTCGGCGTTCGGCAATCGTGAGTATTACCATGGCAACTGGCTGCTCCGCGCTGCGGCGGCGCAAGCAGGCATCTATGGCAATGATGCCGTCGAGGCGGCGTATCCGATGACGCGGTGGCTTCCCAACGGAGAAGTGCTCGATGGCAGTCAGCACAACTATACGATCACCTTCGCTGCCGATAGCTATCCGCCGGTCAATGCGTTCTGGTCCATCACCATGTATGACGGCAAGACGCAACTGCTGATCGAGAACCCGATCGGGCGCTACCTGATCAATTCGCCGATGCTGCCGACCATGAAGAAGAACGAGGATGGGTCGCTGACGATCTACATCCAGAAGGATTCGCCGGGCGCCGACAAGGAGTCGAACTGGTTGCCGGCGCCCAACGGCCCGATCTTCCTGGCCATGCGGCTCTACTGGCCCAAGGCCACGCCGCCTTCGATCCTGCCGCCTGGTGAAGGCACCTGGCAGCCGCCTGGGATCGTGATGGTGAAGTGATGCCGTCGGCTGCGCCCGACGGTCTGACATGCAATGGCGGGAATGCTCGGGCTCGCATGGAAACATGAACTACGTGGATACAATCGGAAACTAGGTTTCTGAAGGAGGAACAAGTATGAGAGAGTCTCATTCAACGATTCGTCTGCTATGTGCCGGTATGATGGTCTTGTGTGCCGGGGCGGTGGCGGCCTGGGCTCAGGCTCCCGCCGCGGGTCAGCAGGGCGAGATAACAAAGAAGGCCCAGGCCTTCGTCGAAGCCTTCGCCAAAGGCGATGCCAACGCTATCGCCGCTTTCTGGACCCCCGACGGTGACTATATCGACCTCGACGGCCACGCGCTGATGGGGCGCAAAGCCATCGCCGACCATTTCGCGCAGTTCTTTGCCGCCAACAAGGGACTCAAACTGCGGATTGATGTGCAGTCCATGCGCTTCCCAACCCCCGACACCGCCATCGAAACCGGCACCAGCTCAGTCATACCCGCCGACGGCGGCCCCGTCAGCCGCGCCTGCTACACCAACTTCATGGTGAAGAAAGACGGCGAGTGGCAACTCGCCAGCGTACGCGACTCAGACTACGTGCCACCCAGCCAATACGAGCATCTGCGCCCGATAGAGTGGCTCATCGGCGAGTGGGTCGAGGATACGAAAGAAAGCCACGTTGGGCGCATTCTGTTCGAGTGGACCCCAGGACAAAACTACATCGTCGGAAGCCGCGCTGTTGGCGTGGGCGATCTCCTGCTCGATAACGGGTCCGAACGGATCGCCTGGGATCCGGCCGCAAAATCGTTCCGCTCGTGGAACTTCAATGCCGACGGCAGCTTCTCCCAGGGATACTGGAAGAGCGACGGCGACAAGTGGGTCATCACCACCAGTGCCGTCTTGCCCTCCGGCGCCGTCGCGACAGCTACGTCGATCCTGACTCGTGTCGATGCCGACACTCTCACGTTGCAAACCAAGATCCAGAAGCCAGGCGACAAAACACCCGTCGATATGCCCGTGGTCAAAATGAAACGCGGTCAGTAAAGCATCCGCACCCTCAAACATGATCCCATACAAAGGAACACCATCATGCTAAAGACACCCGTTACATTAGGTATCGTTGGCCTGTTTGCCATGGCCCTGTTGCCTGCAACCGCGTCCGCATGGGGCGGCAGCCGCTCTTCTTCCGGTTCCACCTCTCGCGGCGGGAGCTACTCTCATTCCAGTGAAACGTCAGGAGGAGGGGGAGGCGGGTACTCGCATTCCGGCTCCGGCTCTTATACCTCCGCACGAGGACAGACGTATTCTGGCGAGCATTCCGGCTCGGGCTCCTATGGCTCCGGCTACCACGGAAGCGCTGAGGGATCGCGCGGCGGCTCGGCGGAATACTCCGGCAGCTACCACGGCGGCGGCTATGGTGGCGCTGCGTACGGCGGCTACCACGGCGGCGACTACGGTGGCGCTGCGTACGGCGGCTACCACGGCGGCGACTACGGTGGCGCTGCGTACGGCGGCTATCACGGCGCCACCTACGGCGGCACCGCCTACGCCGGCGCCTACGAGGGCCCTTATCACCCCGCCTATCCCGCCGCTGGAGAAGCGGCCGTCGCCGCCTACCACGCGCCCACCTGGGGTGCCGCCTGGACGCCGCCCGCAGCGGGGGTCTACGTGCCGCCCGTGCAGGCCGCACCGGTCGCTGTTGCGGCGGTGGCCGCACCGCCGGCCATGCAGATAGGGGTCACCGTCGCCGCCCTGCCCGCCGGATACACCACGCAGACCGTAAACGGTGTGACTTACTATGTCAGTCCCCCCAACTGGTACCAATTGCAGATTAACAACGGCAGCGCCTCTTTCGTAGTGGTGCCAGCTCCGTGACGATGACACAAAGCGATTGCCGACTCAGAACACCCGGTCTCTTGGAAAACCAACGTGGCATGGATTATACTAATCCCCATCTCTCGGGAGTGATGGCAGTGTGCCCTTTCGCTTCCCACGTTATCACTTACAAGGAATCCTCATGAGCAAGACTATAACGAATGTGGCAACAGTGGCGCTGGCGGCTGCCGCGCTTCTGACGATTGTTTCGTGCAACTCAGACTCAGGCAAGTCAGACGTCCAGAAGACCACGGCCGCTGCCATCCAGCCAGGCGTGCCGGGTGGCGTCTTTGTTGAGACCAGCACATTGACCGCCACCGTAACCGCGATTGACCCGGCCACACGAGCCATCACGCTCGTAACCCCGGGCGGATCCAAGGAAACCGTGACGTGTGGTCCCGATGTCAGAAACTTCGCTCAGATTCGCGTTGGCGACCAGGTCAAGGTCACGGCGACTCAGGAACTTGCCGTGTCTATGAGTTTGGATGCGCCCAAGGACAGTGCAGCCGCGGCAGTAGTGCTGGCTCCCAAGGGCGCCAAGCCGGGCGGTATTGTTGCCGGCACAGTTCAGGTTACGGCCACTGTCACGGCAATCGACCTCAAGAACCACAAGGCAACCCTGCGCTTCGCTGACGGCACGACGGAAACCGTCGCCGTTCGCCCGGACGTTGATCTGACGCAGCGCAAGGTTGGCGAACTGGTCTACATCCGCGTCACCCAGGCAATTGCTATCTCTGTTGCCAAGCCATAGATGCCCAGCACTTGGCGGCCATAAGAATCGGCAGCCAAAGCCGTGTCCAGCGACGGCCAGACCTTCTATGGCCGTCGATCTCCGCGACCAGGGCTATCCGCGCAACGACCACACACCCAAGGACGAACCTGCCAGCGACCGACTGGTGGGCATCTACACCCGCCTCGGCATCAACCAGGAATTTGATATCAGTTTTGTGGGCCGGCCGAACGAGGCGACGTCCGCACAGTGGGAATGTTTCCCGTGGGCGGCGGTGCGGTTGCACCGTCCTTATTCCCAGAGCCAATTCCTGCCTATTATATTCAAGGCTGAGGCCGGTTGCGCCGTGGCGACCCCCGGCTCGCGCGGCTTTGACGTGTCACCTGAGTGTTCACATATGAATCTGGTCACCGTCATCTGGTCCATGATCGCCTCGGCGTGTCTGACGCTGGCGGCGATGCATCTGCTGGTTTGGTTCAGGAAGCGCACGGCGTGGGCGAATCTGCTGTTTGCATTGACGGCAGTGGCGACGGCCGGCATGGCGGCGTGTGAGGTGGGCACGATGCACGCGCAGACGCCGGAGGAATTCGGCTTGTTCTTGCGCTGGTTTCACGTGCCTGGTTGGCTGATGATCGTGACGCTCGTTGGCTTCGTGCGCCTGTATCAGCGGGCGGGGCGGCCATGGCTCGCGTGGACGGTATGCGGGTTACGCACGGTGACGCTGATCCTCGATTTCGTCTTTACTCCCAACGTGAATTTCCGGCAGATCACCGCGCTGCGGCAGATCTCCTTTTTGGGCACATCGATCTCGGTTGCCGAAGGGGTACCCAACCCGTGGATGCTGATCGGCCATGCAAGTCTGCTGCTGCTGGTGGTGTTCGCGATAGACGCGACCGTAACCGTATGGCGACGGGGCGAACGGCGGCAGGCGACTCTGGTGGGTGGATCGATCATCTTTTTTGTCACCGCCGGCACGCTCCAGATGGTGCTGGGCATGTGGGAGATTGTCCATATGCCGCTGACGCCCAGTCTGCTGTTTATGGGCATCGTGGTGGCCATGGGGCTGGAGTTGAGTGAGGGCGTGCTCCGGGCCAGCGAACTGTCGGACGAGGTCCACGAGACCGAAGCTCGGATGGCTCTGGCGGCCGAGGCGGCGGGCGTCGGCATCTGGATCTGGAACATCGCGCTCAACGAGGTGTGGGGCTCAGAGCGATGGATGCGCATGTTCGGTTTCGCGTCCGACGCGGACGTGACCTTTGAGAATGTGATGCAGCGGATCCACCCCGAAGATCGTGAAACAGTGGAGCGCGAGATCGGCCGTGCCCTGGCAGAGCGGGTTGATTACGCGGGCGAGTATCGTGTGGTTCTGCCTGATAGTACGCAGCGCTGGCTGACAGCGCTGGGACGGGTGCATCCGGAAGCCAACGGCTCGGGCGGCCGCATGCTGGGGGCGACGCTCGACATCACCGGTCGCAAGGCGTCGGAACTGGAGATCGCGCATCAGCGCAACGAGCTGGCGCACCTCTCTCGTGTGACCATGCTGGGCGAATTGTCGGGCTCCCTTGCCCATGAGCTCAATCAGCCGCTTACCGCGATCCTCAGTAACGCACAGGCAGCGCAACGATTCATGGCACGCGAGCATGTGGACCTTGACGAGGTACGCTCCATCTTGGCGGACATCGTCGCCGCCGACCAGCGGGCTGGCGAGGTAATCCGCCGTCTGCGTTCACTTCTGAAGAAAGAAGAGGTGCACCACCAGCCGCTGAGCGTGAACGACGTTGTGCAAGAGGTGCTCAAGCTGATGCGCAGCGAGCTGATGAACCGCGGCGTCATCGTGCACGTCGAGGTGGCCAAGAACCTGCCGCAGGTCCAGGGCGACCGTATTGAGCTGCAGCAGGTTCTGCTGAACCTGGTCATCAACGCCTGTGATGCCATGGCCGAGAGATCCGCTGGGACACGCCGGCTTCGCATCTGCACCGAACTGGTTGATACTGCTTCGATTCACATCTCGGTTGCCGATCGCGGCGTGGGAATCCCGCCAGATATGCTGGAACAGGTGTTCACTCCGTTTTACACTACCAAGGTTCACGGCATGGGCCTGGGCTTGGCGGTCTGCCGTACCATCATCAGTGCCCATGGCGGCAAGCTGTGGGCCCAGAGCCAACCGAATCACGGTGCCACGTTCCATCTCACGCTGCCGGTAGATGCCCGGAGCGCGGAACAGAGGGAGGACAAGCATGAGTGACAACGCCCAGCCATTGGCAGCGCATGATCAGCACGAGATGCGCGGGCGACTCCGCTCTGCCCAGGACGCTCCTGTGGTGTACGTGGTGGACGATGATCCGGCCGTGCTCAAAGGCCTGGCACGGCTCCTCCGCTCGGCGGGCATGGAGGTGGTTACCTATGGCTCTGCACACGAGCTGATGGTCCAGCGCGATCTCAATGCACCAGGCTGCCTCGTCCTGGACGTGTCCATGCCGGGCCTCGGCGGCCTGGAATTGCAGAAGTTGCTGGCCCAACAGGGCGATGAGCCTGCCATCGTGTTCCTCACCGGACATGGCAACATCCCCATGGGCGTACAGGCAATGAAGCGTGGCGCCGTCGATTTCCTGACCAAGCCGGTGAACGATGTCGCCCTGCTCAAGGCCGTTTCCGCCGCCATCGAGCGAGATCGCACCCAGCGTCTGGCCCGGGCGCAGCTTGACGAGATCCGACAATGCTATGCCACTCTTACCCCGCGCGAGCGCGAGGTGATGCAACATGTCATTGCCGGGCGGCTGAACAAGCAGACGGCCGCCGACCTGGGCACGGTGGAGAAAACCATCAAGGTCCATCGGAGCCGGATCATGCAGAAGATGAAAGTTGACTCGCTGGCGGAACTGGTTCGCATAGCCGAGCGGGCGGGCATCACGGGACCATAGCCCCCTGCTCGGTCCTGACGACCGTTTCCACTGCGACGCAACGACGAATACCACAACGAACACCGCCTACTCGTCCTGCACATCGTTATGCGGGGACAAAATGACATTGGCCTAAGGTCCAATATCCCCATCCGATCGCCGCGACTATCGTCAACGACGTGCCCATACCCCGCCTTTTGGTTGCCATCGTCGATGATGAAGAGTCGGTGCGCACCGCCCTGCGGCGGCTTCTGCGCTCGGCCGGCCTTGACGTGCAAACCTTCGCCACCGGGAGTGAGTTCCTCGAATCCCTGAAACCCGGCCGCCCGGATTGCGTCATCCTCGACCTCCACATGCCGCAAATCAACGGTTTTGCCGTTCTCAGCAGGCTGAAGGAATTGCACAATGAGGTACCTGTGGTTGCCATAACCGGGCACGACACGCCGGAAGCGCGCGAGCGTGCCTTGGCAGGTGGAGCTAAGGCGTATCTTCGCAAGCCTGTGGATGACAAATCGCTGCTGAGCGCGATCGAGTCGGCATCCGCTGGAAGCCGAAAGGCAGCACGCGTGAAAGCGAAGGAGCGATCCGATACACCGTGACACAAATAAACCAACGGCCGATCAGCGTTGATTGGCTTGCCCTGCCGGCGGATGCCCACGTCGGCATAGGACGCAGAACGACCGGGCAGAAGAGAAGGAACCGCCTTATGTCAAGTGTCTCCAGAGTAGCACGCAAGATGTTACTGGCCGTTGGCGCCGCCACCATTCTGGCCGGCTGCTCAACAACCAGTGTACTGGCGCAGGCAGCGCCTGCCGCCCCGGCCGCCCAGCCGCCCGGCGGCAAGAAACCCAACATCATCCTGATGGTCTCGGATGATTTCGGTTACGGCGATGCCGGCGTCTATGGCGGTGGCATTGGCCGTGGCATGCCCACGCCAAGCCTCGACAAGATGGCACAGGAAGGCATGACCTTCTTCTCCTTCTACGGCCAGCCTAGTTGCACGCCCGGCCGCGCCGCGATGATGACCGGGCGATTCCCCAACCGCAGTGGCATGACCACCGTGGCCTTCCAGGGCCAGGGCGGCGGGCTGCCCAAGGCCGAGTGGACGCTGGCATCGCAGTTGAAGACCGCCGGTTACAAGACCTATTTCACCGGCAAGTGGCATCTGGGAGAGTCTGACTATGCCCTGCCCAATGCTCATGGTTACGACGTGATGAAGTCTTGTGGCCTGTACCACCTGAACGCCTATACCTATGGCGATCCAGAATGGTTTCCCGACATGCCCGATGAGCTTCGCGCTATGTTCCAGAAGGTCACCAGGGGCATGATGTCGGGTAACGTCGGCGAGGCTGCCCATGAGGACTTCAAGATCAATGGAGAGTACGTCAACACCCCCGAGAAGGGTGTGGTCGGTATTCCCTTCCTCGATGAGTACATCGAGAAAGCGGGACTGGAGTTCCTGGATGACGCCGCCAAGACGCCGGACAAGCCATTCTTCATCAACATCAACTGGATGAAGGTGCATCAGCCGAACATGCCGCACCCGGACTTCATTCACAAGTCCATGTCCAAGAGCAAGTACGCTGACTCGGTGGTCGAGAATGATACCCGTATCGGCCATATCCTGGACAAGCTTCGCGCGCTGGGCCTGGACAAGGGCAACACGCTGGTCTTCTGGACCACGGACAACGGCGCCTGGCAGGATGTCTACCCCGATTGTGGCTATACCCCGTTCCGGGGCACCAAGGGCACTGACCGCGAAGGCGGCAACCGTGTTCCCGCCCTTGCCTGGATGCCTGGCAAGATCAAGGCCGGTGAGAAGAACTACGACATCGTTGGCGGACTGGATTTCATGGCAACGTTCTCGGCCATGGCTGGCCTGAAACTGCCGGAGAAGGACCTCGAAGGCCAGCCGATGGTTTTCGACAGCTTCGACATGTCGCCGATCCTATTTGGCACCGGCAAGTGTGCCCGTGAATCGTGGTGCTACTTCACAGAGAACGAACTGCTCCCCGGCGCAGTACGGTTCCACAACTACAAGTTCATCTTTAACCTTCGCGGCGACAACGGGCAGCCGACCGGCGGCCTGGCTGTGGACGCCAATCTAGGTTGGAAGGGTCCCGAGAAATACGTTGCCACTTGCCCGCAGGTATTCGACCTGTGGGCCGATCCGCAGGAACGATATGACCTCTTCATGAACAACTTCACCGAACGCACATGGATGGGTCCTGTCATGGGGCAGGAACTCGATCGCGTGATGAAGACGTTTGTTCAGTATCCTCCGCGCAAGATGCAGGGCGAAGGCTACACCGGACCGATCACCATCACGAACTTCCAGAAGTTCGAGTGGCTGCGGAACCAGCTCAAGACCGAGGGTATCCACCTTGGTCTGCCGACAGGCAACTAGCCAGTTGGCTCGTGTACAAACCACGCGGGCCGTTCCCGAAAGGGAGCGGCCCGCGACAGAGCTCTGATCCCTAAGAGGCAAACTCCGACGATCAGCGATGAAAGGGAAACCGCTCATGTTCACCCGTATGTTAAACGCCGCCGTGTTTGCGATAGCCATCGCGACCTTGTGCGCCGGCTGCACCACAGGCAACCCGTCAATGGCGCGTGAAGCCTTGCCCTCGTGGAAGGATGGCCCCGCTCGGCAGGCCATCGTCCAGTTCGTCCAGAAGACGACGGACAAGAGCAGCCCGCAGTATGTGCCCGAGCCGGAGCGTATCGCCACCTTCGACCAGGATGGCACCACTTGGGTCGAGAAGCCCGAGGTCACCCAGATCATGTACTGCCTCGAGCGCGTGCCGGCGCTGGTGAAGCAGAAGCCCGAACTGAAGGACGTTGAGCCCTTCAAGACCGTCTTGTCCGGCAACCGCGAGGCCATCGCCAAGCTGCCCATGAAGGACCTTGAAGAGATCCTCGCCGCTACCCTTACCGGCATGACTACCGATGAGTTCCAGGCCCAGGTGAAGCAGTGGATTGCCACCGCCAAGGATCCGCGCTGGCACAAGCCTTACACCGAGCTGACCTACCTGCCCATGCTGGAGGTCATGAACTACCTCCGCGCCAATGGATACAAAGTCTATTTCGTCACCGGCGGCGGGCAGGACTTCGTGCGCGTGTACTCCGAGAAGACCTACGGCATCGCGCCCGAACAGGTGGTCGGCAGCATGGGCGGAACCCAGTTTGGGTATGACAAGGATGGCAAGCCAATCCTGACCAAAGAACCCAGGCTGCTGCTCAACGACGACAAGGCCGGCAAGCCTGAAGGCATCCACCTGATGATCGGCCGCCGGCCCCACGCTGCATTCGGCAACTCGACCGGCGACAAGGAAATGCTGGAATACACCAAGGCCGGTGCCGGCGCACGCCTAGCGATGATCGTCCTGCATGATGATGCCAGGCGAGAATACGCCTATGGACCAGCGCAAGGATTGCCCGACACCAAGATGGGAGCATTCACCCAGGCGCTCTACGACCAGGCGCAGAAGCAGGGCTGGATCGTCATCAGCATGAAGAACGACTGGAAACAGATCTTCGCATTTGAGAAGTAGCCCTGCGTCAACCGGGTATAGATCAATCCACACCCTTGAAAGGAGACCAGTAATGAAGCGGACAGCGATCACAGCAATGGCAGCGATGGCATGTGCCTTCGCCATGTTCACCCTCGTTAGCGGCTGCGCCACCACGCCCCCCTCGCCCTCCACACCCCCTGTCGGCACCAGCGGCGTCACCGCCATTGATATCCTGCTGCTGCCGGATGCCACCATGCTGCAGCATGCCGAGGCCGCCAACGCCCGCTTGCGCGCGGTCTTCCCCAAGGGCTTTGCCCTCGATGCCACGCACCATCCGCATGTCACGCTGGTGCAGCGTTTCGTCCGCACCGCAGATCTCGACAAGGTCTATGCCGCCGTCGGCAAGGTCATCGCCGACTCGAACGCGACAAGCCTGAAGTTGGAGGCCTACAAGTATTACTACATCCCCGACAAGGAGATTGGTCTCGCTGGCATCGTCGCCAGGCCGACTCCTGAACTGCTTAAGCTGGAAGCGGATGTGATTGACGCCGTCACGCCGTATACGGTGGCCACCGGAACGTCGGCCGCCTTTGTCATCACACCCGAAGACCCCATCATCAACCCGATGCTGATCGAGTACATCGCCACGTTTGTCCCGAAGGCTTCGGGAGAACACTACAACCCGCACGTCACCACTGGCGTCGCCACCCGCGATTACCTCGACAAAATGCTCGCCGAGCCTTTCGAGCCCTTCAGCTTTTCTCCTGCCGGCGCGGCCGTTTACCAGTTGGGCCAGTTCGGCACTGCGGCGAGGAAACTGCATCAGTTCGACGTGAAGTAGGAAATCAGACGAAACCAACGGCCGATCAGTGTTGATTGGCTTCCAGCCGGACCAGAGCCCCTGTCCGTCTGGGTAAATCCAAAGGGCAAAAGAGAAGGAACCATCTTATGTCAAGCGTCTCCAAAGTAGCACGAAAAGTGTTATTGGCCGTTGGCGCCGCCGCCGTTCTGGCTGGCTGCTCAACGACCAGTGCGTTGGCGCAAGCAGCGCCTGCAGCCCCGGCCGCCCAGCCGGCCGGCGGCAAGAAGCCCAATATCCTCTTCATCATGGGCGATGATATCGGCATGTGGAACATCGGCGCCTATCACCGTGGCATGATGGCCGGCCGCACGCCGAATCTCGACAAGATGGCCAAGGAAGGCATGCTGTTCACCGACTACTATGCCGAGGCAAGCTGCACGGCAGGTCGGGCGAACTTCATCACCGGCCAGCTTCCCATCCGCACCGGTCTGACCACCGTCGGTCAGGCTGGCGCCAAGGTCGGCCTGCCTGCTGAGGCCTGCACGATTGCCACCGCGCTCAAAGCGCAGGGGTATGCAACCGGCCAGTTCGGCAAGAACCACCTGGGCGACCGCAATGAGTACCTCCCCACGGTGCATGGCTTCGATGAGTTCTTCGGTTATCTGTATCACCTGGATGCGATGGAAGACCCGTCGCACCCCAACTATCCGCAGAATCTCCTGGACAAGGTCGGCCCGCGCAACATGGTCCATAGCTGGGCCACGGACGTGGACGACCAGACTGAGATGCCGCGCTGGGGCAAGATCGGCAAGCAGAAGATCGAAGATGCCGGCACGCTCTATCCCAAGCGGATGGAGACCGTGGATGATGAGATCCGCGACCTTGCGGTCAGCTTCATGGACAAGGCCAAGAAGGATGGCAAGCCTTTCTTCTGCTGGCTCAACCCCACCCGCATGCACATCGTCACCCACCTCTCTGACAAATGGAAGGCGACGATGAATTCGGAGAACGGCTGGTCGGAAGAGGAAGCGGGCATGGCCCAGCTCGATAACGACATCGGCCTGGTGCTGCAGAAGCTCAAGGACATGGGCGAAGACAACAACACCATCGTCGTCTTCACCACCGACAACGGCACGGAATCCTTCACCTGGCCTGATGGCGGCACCACGCCGTTCGCCCAGTGCAAAGGAACGATCATGGAAGGCGGCTTCCGCGTTCCGTGCATTCTGCGCTGGCCCGGCAAGGTCCCCGCGGACTCCGTGCAGAACGGCATATTCTCCGGCATGGATTGGTTCCCCACCTTCCTGGCTGCCGCCGGCAACAACACCATCACTGAGGACCTGCTCAAGGGTGTGAAGCTCGGCGACCGTACTTACAAGAACCATCTGGACGGCTATAACCAGATGGACGCCATCACCGACAAAGGCCCGTCCAAGCGTCACGAGATCTGGTATTTCGGTGAAAGCACGCTCGGCGCGGTGCGCATTGACGACTATAAGTTCCGCTTCATTGACCAGCCCCAGGGCTGGCTCGGTGACAAGACCAAGCCTGACGTTCCGTACATCACCAACCTCCGTCTCGATCCGTTCGAGCGCATGGGCTGGCCGAACAACGGGACCAAGGATGGCGCACAGGCCTACTTCGACTGGTTCAAGTACCAGTTCTGGCGGTTTGTCTTTGTCCAGCAAGAGGTCGGCAAGGAAATCCAAACCTTCCTGGATTACCCGCCGATGCAACTCGGTGCCAGCTTCAACCTCTCTGCCCTGAAGGCGGAGATGGGCAAGCGCATGGAACAGGCCGAGCAGGCCAGCCATGGCGCCAGCAACTAACTGACCTTCACGGCATGTGACCCGCGAGGCTCTCCTGCCGGCCGTAAGGATCAACCATCAGGCCGCACTCGCCTTATTGGCGAGTGCGGCCCATGCTCGATGCAGATCGTTGATGAAACGCCTGCTTACCGTAACCGCATTGATCGAACTGGGTGCCGGCCTGACACTGACGCGATGCCTCCCAGCGATGGTCATCGGCACCCTCAGCGACGCTCTGATGGCAGAGGCCGGCAAGGATGCCTGGAATCAGATCTTCCCGCTGCAAGAGCAAATAGGCGCTGGCATATAGACGAAAGTCGGCCGAAGACCCTGATATGAGCGACATCATGCCAATCCACAAACACGAGGTAGCCATACGCGAAGGCGAAAAGATGCTCGCTATTTTCCTCTACCTTTCGCTCTTTTTCTGCTCATTCACCATCTACCGCCGCCTGGTGATGAATGAGATGGGCCTCGCCTACTACCACTATGGCGCAGCTCTGCTCAAAGCCATCGTCCTGGCCAAGGTCATCCTCCTCGGCCAGTTAACGCGAATATCCAGGCGCCTGGATGATCGTCCCCTGATCGTGCCGACACTGTACAAGGTCGTCTTCTTTGCTCTCTTCACCCTGGTATTCGAAATCGTCGAACATGCCGTCGCCGCCCTGATCCACGGCAAACCAGTAAGCGATGCCTTCCAGGAGATCATTAGCGTCGGCCGCGATGAACTACTCGCCCGCACTCTGGTCATTCTCATCGTCTTCCTTCCCATGGTTGCATTCATGGAAATCGGACGAACCCTCGGCGAACGCGGCCTCCAACACCTCTTTCTCAAGAAACGCCCACCGGCGCCATCCGGCGACCCGGGAGCAACATGAAAAGCCTGCTTACCATAACTGCGCTGATCGAACTTGGTGCTGCGCTCGCACTGCTGACGATCCCATCAGAGGCCGTGAACCTGCTACTCGGCTCACCGCTGCAAGGGCCTAATGCCGCAATCCTTGGCCGTCTGGCCGGCGTGGCGCTGTTCTCCCTGAGCGTCGCCTGCTGGCTCTCGCGGCATGGCCGACCGGGCGGCAGCGATGGCAAAGGTGTGGTCGTTGCGATGGTCTGCTACAATGCTGGCGCCGTGGCGGTTCTCGGTATTGCGGGTGTACAGTTGCACCCGGCCGGGCCCTCCCCTGTGGCCGGCGGTTACACTTCACGCGGCGATGACTCTCTGGTGCATCGCGGCACTCTCTAAACGAAAGGTCTAAGGTTCCCCCATGACGAATTGGCGATCTGTGATAGTGATGCTTGTGATCGGACTGGTTGCGACTTGCGCCCTCTCCCAAGGCGTCGCGGGCGTTGCCGAGAATGCCAAGGCCAGCGTTGTCGATGGCGCATCCGCCGTGGCCGACCAGGTCAAGAACATGAAACGCGATATCGAGCAGGTCGTCCCCGACGCTCTGGTGGCATGGTCTCTCATCGGCCTGGCCGTCGGTGGCGTCGTCGGAAGCATGGTGACCATGGGCCGCGGCCGCCGTGTCGTGCATCTGCTGGCCGGAATCGCCGGCGGACTGATCGGCGGACTGATCTCCCACCTGATCCAACTCGCCCCGAATCTGGGCCAGGTCACACTTCGCTACGGCGACGTGCTGCTGGCCATCGTCGTCGCGGCCATTCTTGTTGTGGCAGCGCAAGTCAGACGGGTGCAGAAGATCAAGGCCAAGGCTCAGGAAGAAGCGGCCAAGGCATAGCCTCGTATCCGCAACACCGGTGCCGCAATGGCGACACCAGAGGCACCATGGACGAAGGAGAGACTGCGATGAAAACCATCACATCGATCGTGCGTCGTATCGCCAGCCGCGTTGCTGTTGCCGCGGTATTCACATTTCTGGTTGCCGGCTGCGCCACCAGCAAGCCCGACCCGCTTCCCTCATGGAACACGGGACCGGCGAAGCAGTCGGTCTTAACCTTCGTCGCGAAGGTTACCAGGGAAGGCTCAGCGGACTTCGTGCCGGCGGCCGATCGCATTGCCACCTTTGACAACGATGGCACCCTCTGGGCCGAACAGCCGATCTATTTCCAGTTCTTCTTTGCGATCGACCGCGTCAAGGCACTGGCGCCACAGCACCCCGAATGGAAAGAGAACGAGCCCTTCGCCTCGCTGCTCAAGGGCGATATGAAGGCGGTCATGGCTGGCGGCGAACGCTCACTGGTTGAGATCATCATGGCCACCCACGCCGGCATGACCACCACCGAGTTTGACAAACTCGTGAAGGATTGGGTCGCCACTGCGAAGCACCCGGTGACCAGGCAGCTCTATACGAGCATGGTCTACAAGCCGATGGTCGAGCTGCTCGCGTATCTGCGTGCCAACGGCTTCAAGACCTACATCGTCTCCGGCGGCGGCATCGAGTTTATGCGCCCGTGGACGGAGAGTGTCTATGGCGTGCCGCCCGAGCAGGTGGTCGGCAGCAGCATCAAGACGAAGTTCGAATATCGCGATGGCAAACCGGTGCTGGTGCGCCTCCCCGAGGTCAACTTCATCGACGACAAGACTGGCAAACCTGTCGGCATCAACCAGCACATCGGCCGCCGGCCCATCGCCGCTTTCGGCAACTCCATCGGCGACCAGCAGATGTTGGAGTGGACCCAGGCTGGTGGCGGTCCGCGACTGATGATGCTGGTACATCACGACGATGCCAGACGCGAGTGGGCCTACGGCGTTGCTTCGCCTGTCGGCACCTTCAGTGATGAACTGATGGCGAAAGCGAAGGCGGAAGGTTGGACCGTCATCAGCATGAAGGATGACTGGAAGCAGATCTTCCCGTTCGGGAACAAGTGAGCCTATGCGTGATCAGAAGGCACAGTCACGGTAGGATTGCGAGCATCACATGAGCAGACGAAACAAGACGAGACCCAACAGCGACCCGCCAGCGACACCGGCCCGGAAGAAATCCCTGAGCCGTGCGGTCACCATTCTTCTTGTGGCCACCATCGCGGTGCTCGTCCTCTGGCTAAGTCGCCCGCAAGCCGCTACCGCACCTCAGGCCGCGCCATCACCTGAACCCAATGTGGCCTCCTCCCCCTCAACTCCCACCCCGCCGTTTCTCCCCACCGTGGCCAACAAGACAGCCGCGCCCAGTCCCGCACCTGCAGGCATGGTCTGGATTCCCGGCGGCGAGTTCTCGATGGGCTGCAATGCCGCGTGCGAATCCCTATGCGCTGCGCCGGGAGTCACGCGGGATGCTCAGCCGGTTCACCGCGTGTATGTCGACGCCTTCTGGATGGACCAAACCGAGGTGACCAATGAACAGTTCGAGCAATTCGTCAGAGCCACCGGGTATCTGACGATTGCCGAGATTGCCCCCACCAAGGAAGAATTCCCCACCGCACCGCCGGAGAATCTGGTGGCAGGATCGACCCTCTTCACACCCACGCCAGGCCCCGTGCCACTGAACGACATGTTTCAATGGTGGCGCTATGAGAAGGGCGCAAACTGGCGGCATCCGACTGGGCCGGCCAGCGATCTGAACGGCAAGCAGAAGTATCCCGTCGTTCATGTGGCCTATCCCGATGCGCAGGCGTACGCAAAGTGGGCAGGCAAGCGACTGCCGACCGAAGCGGAATTTGAATTCGCCGCTCGCGGCGGGTTGGCCGGCAAAATCTACGCCTGGGGCGATGAACTCAAACCCGGGGGCAAATGGATGGCCAATATCTACCAGGGGCAGTTCCCTGTAAAAGACACCGGCGAAGATGGCTTTGCCGGCATCGCGCCCGTTGCCCAGTTCCCGCCCAATGGCTACGGCCTCTACGATGTCGCGGGCAACGTCTGGGAGTGGTGCAGTGACTGGTATCGGCCTGACACCTACGCTCGCCAGCAACTCGCCGGCGGTGTGTCGCGCAATCCTCAGGGGCCTGACAGTCCATACGACCCTGCCGAACCAACGGAAAAGAAACGCGTGCATCGCGGCGGATCATTCCTGTGCACAGATCAGTATTGCACCCGCTACATGGTCGGCTCCCGCGGCAAGGGTGAAGTCACCACCGCCAGCAACCATCTGGGGTTCCGCTGTGTGCAGGATGCCCGTAGCACGGCGCCAGGCCCAAGCCAACCGTGATCATGCATCCCGTCGGCCTGCCACTACACAAAGTGAATCGTCCTACTTCGCGAGGATCTTGCGCATCCGATCAGCGCATCCCAGGCGGAACTCCTCATCACCCATCACGCCGGCCGGCCGCCTGTTGGCATTCACCGGTATCTGGCTGCTGATCTGCTCCAGCCACTTCCGCGCTTCCTGCGCCTCGGGCTTATCCTTGTTCTTCTCGCAGGCGTTCCACAGCGTTACGGCATAGCGAAGATCATCCGCGCCCTCGCGGCATCTGGGCAAATGGATCGTTGGAATGATCTCGTTTCGTCCCCAGTTGATCATTGCCGTGTCCGGCTCCCGCCCGTCCAGGTCATAGAACTGGTAACCGTGCAGCGCCAGCATATGCCACTGCAGCCGTCCCTTCACGCCCTTTTGCATCTCCGCCCACTGATACAGCCCGAAACTATAGCGTGTCTCACCCTGATTATAGATATACAGCGTCTTGCCCAACTGCTTCGCCATATCCAGATCGGCCTGCTTGTGTGAATTCACGGCCGACCATTCCAGAGTCTTGAAAATATCCTGGATCGCCAGTTCCAGCGGATCGTTGCTCCACTGCACCGAGTATGACCCACCGATATTCACCCACGGCGCATACTGCCGATAAAGCTTCATCAGTTCCACCTGCGTCTTCGCCTGTTCCAGCACCCGCGGCTCATCGGTAAAGCTATACAGAATCTTCGGCCAGTTCTGTTCCTTGGCATGATCGCGCACCACTGCCCAGACGCTTGCCAATACCTCGCCAAAGGGTTTGCCCAACTTCTTCTCCCACGCCCGTCCCTCCTCGCCGATCTGGTAATGCCCATGCAAGCCGGTGACCATCCCTGGCCCGCCATAACAGGTCACTTCTTCAATACCCGCCTCGCGCACAAGCTTAAAGAACCGATCGCACTCCGCGAACTCCAGTTGCGGCCGGCCGGCAGCATCAAATCCCCTCAAGCGCACTTCCGGCCCGCCCGAGAACGTATTCATGCCATTCTCTTTGAGCGTCGCCAGCAGGTCACGCATTGCCCGATCCCCCCACCTCTTCTCGACTTCGCGCGGCACGTTAAACCCATAAAATCCCATCGCAAACGCCGGCTCATCCAGCTTGAACGGCAGCACCTCCACAGATAATGGTAGCTTCTCTTCCACTGCCCCCGCCTTGAGCGTTACCTCACCGGCATAGACTCCGGGCGCGGTCTCTGCCGGCACCTGTACCGTGATCCAGAATTGCCTCGTCTGATCCTGCCGCAGCGCCAGTTTCGATCCCGCCACGTGGCGCAATGACTCCGGTGCGATTGTATAAGCGATGTTGTTGAAGCCGCGCCGGGTGGCATGCTGAACGTAGCGAAGATCCACCTGCGTGCTCGCAATCGTCGCCCCCGGCCCTTTCAGGTCAGTACAGGACAGCGCCACCGCCGCCTCGCCAGCCAATTGCAGCGGCCGCACGGCAAAGGTCATCGACACGCGCTGGCCCGGCGTCGCCACACGCGACAGCTTGCCCGCCGGCCCAGGAGCATCCAAGAGCGTGATCTCCTGATCCAAAGCCGGGAATCCCAGCCACGTGCCATTCGCCTTCGCCTCAGCCGGCACATCCAGCGCTTTCTGCACCGGTCCCATGAATGTGGCGCGGTCCTCAAACTCCTTGCGATTGCGCTGCTCGATCTCCGCCACCCATTTCTCACCCTGCGCTTTTTGTGCATCGGGATAGATAACCATGGCGGCGACATTGCAGGCGCGTCCAGCGTCGGCTTCAAAGTGCAGGGTGAGTTTCCCCCCTGTAACCGTGGCATCAAACTTCCACGGCCGGAACAGGTGGGTCATGTACAGATCCCACATGCTGTCGCCCGGTTTGGGTTCCACGTTCTCGAACGCCCACAGATAATCGGTCGGTCCATCCTCGCCCCGGTCTTCGCTCCAGGCGGCCTTGCCACCGATCGCGATGGACCGCGTGCGATGCATCGCCTCCTCGCCGCCCCAGTAGCCAAGATCGTCGAACATGCCCCAGACGTGATAGTTCCCATCCGGCAAATCCACCATAAAGTCGTTGCCGTCCATCGCCACGAAGTCCTGGTACAACCGCGTCGGGAACGTGTCATCGCCAGCGGAAGCATCAGACCGCAATCCCGCCTTCACTCCATTCTTCCCATAGATCGTCTTGCCCGAAATCACCGTGAATCCCGGGAACACCACCTGGCTCTCTGGCCCAAAATCAAACGCCAGAATCCCTTCCGGCCGGTCTTCCTTCACCAGCCGCAGGTTGTCGACGTAAAGCGTGCCCTTGCCATTGAAGCCGAAGTCCAGCCGGATAATCTTCGACGGATCCAGGTTCGACTTCAGGTCGTTGTTCCGGCTGCCTGCCTCGCCGCGATACAACCCGTTCACCGGGATGGACACCGTATTGGCCCCCGGCTTGAGATTGAAACTGCCGTTATGCCGGTTCCAGTAGCTCCCCTTTCCCTTCGCTTCCCAATCCTGGTCCGCGATCAGCATCGATCCCGCCACCGGCGCATCGCCCTCAACGAAAACATCCATGTCCAGCGAGTCATATCCCGACCAATCCCCGGGCAGTTTCAGCGAAACGATGTATTCCTGGCCAGCCAGTTTCAGACTCGCCTTCCCCTGCGTCACATGCTGATCGGACAGCGATCCCGATTTCTTCTGCACCTCCCACAGCCCCATCTCCTGCTGGTCTTCAAATCCACACAGCAGCCGCACCTTCTGCTGAGCCAAGGCCATCGGAGTCACGATCAGGAATGCCAGGAACGTGGCTAGAAAACGCTTCATAACAGCTCCGCTTTGAAAACAGATGGACTGGAACCACTAGCTAAACAGCAACGCTCGCGCACCCACATACAACCGGCGCGATCCGAACACATCGGTAATACTTTAACAACCTGCCTCGCGTTGCCTACTGCTCCCATGAATTTCAGCACCCGGTGCTTTCCCCCTGGCGCGGCCAGTCGTTCACGCCCACGTCGGATTCCGCTGCGGAATCTTCGCATCCACCTTCGCCCTCCATTCAATCAGCGCCGCATGCAATCGGCGACACGTGTGCGCATCGGCCGCCGCAACGTTGCTCCGTTCCCCGGGATCATTTTCCAGGTCATACAGCTCCAGCCGCCCATCCTCAAAAAACTCGATCAACTTCCACCTGCCCCAGCGCACCGAAGATCCCGGCGTCCCGCCCTGGTTCCCGTAGTGTGGGTAATGCCAGAAAATCGGCCCGCGCTCAAACGCCTCCCCTCTAAGCACCGGCTCAAAGCTCACGCCATCCACATGTTGTTCCGGCCGCGCTCTCAGCCCCGCCGCCCGCACCAGCGTCGGATAAAAATCCGGGCTCGTCACATGCGCATCCGAAACGCTCCCCGCCTTCACCACTCCCGGCCACCGGATGATCAGCGGCTCCCGCGTCCCGCCCTCATACATCCACCCCTTCCCCTCGGCCAGTGGACGGTTGCTCGTCGGCGAACCCTCCGACGTCGCCAGACCGCCGTTGTCGCTCGTGAAGATCACGATCGTATTTGCCGACTTCCCCGTCCGCTCCAACGCCTGCAGCAGCCGGCCGATATTCGTATCCAGGTTTCCCACCATCGCCGCATACGCCGGGTCCGACTGGATCACCCGCCGCTGCACGCGCAGGTGCCGTTTCTGCTCGGTCGGGAAGTGCTCCCCCTCTATAATCGCCTTCTGCTTGTCCAACCCCAGCGCCGCCGCCTTCCTGCGATACTTCTCCACCAGAGCCGGCGGCGACTGGATCGGTGTGTGCACCGCATAATGCCAAAGGTTCAGGTAAAACGGTCGGCCATCGCTCCGCTCAATCAACCCAATCGCCTCATCGGTCAGTCGATCTGTCAGGTACTCCCCCTCCGGCCCATCAGCCAGCGTCGGTATGCCCCACGGGCTGAAGTATCCCCGGTGCGGATGGCCCAACTGACAGCCACCGACATTTACATCAAACCCATGCCGGTCCGGCCACATCTCCCGTAGGCCCAAGTGCCACTTCCCCACATGCCACGTCCGATACCCACCCTCGCGCAGCGCACTGGCGAGGCTCAGCTCCTTCAGCGGCAGCCCCTTCACATACGGCACATCGATCAGCTTCCCGCGACATGGATGGAAATCGCCATGGTCAATCCAGTCCGTCACTCCCACCGTCGCCGGATACTTCCCCGACATAATGCTCGCCCGAGTTGGCGAACACACCGGACACGCCGCATACGCATCCGTGAACCTCAACCCCTCATGTGCCAGCCGATCAATGTTCGGCGTCTCATAGAATGTGCTCCCATAGCAGGACAGATCCCGCCACCCCATGTCATCCATGAGGATGAACACAATGTTCGGCCGACCATCCGACTGTTCTTGCCTCGCCATGATTCACGCCCGATGCTGCCTATGCCTCAACCCATAGCTATACGCCTCATCGAACATAGCCCGCAGATTCTCCAAGGGTACATCATCCGTCGCCACATTCCCCAGCGCCAGCATGCAGCCACCCTCCGGGCGATCGAACGTATCCACGAGAAAGCGGATCTCCTTGCGCACATCTTCCTGCGTCCCGCGAGGCAATATCTGCTGGCAATCCATTCCCGCCCAGAAGCACAGCCGCCCGCCGTGCCTGGCGGCAATCTCCCGCTCGTCCATCGTGTATTTCTGCAGCGGGTGCAGCACATCCAGCCCTATCTCGATCAGGTCCTCGATGAAAGGTGTAATGCAACCGCAGCTATGCAGCCAGAAGTGCATGCCACAGTCGTGGGCTGTCTTGAACATCCTGGCATAATACGGCTTGAAGAACGTGCGAAACGTCTCCGGCATGAAGAACGGCCGATCCTGCATCCCGATATCATCCGTCACCCACACCCCATCGGGCTTTACCTCCCGCGCTGCCCGGCGGATCATCTGGCAATTGAAATCCGTGATGGCATCCAGCAGCCGATGCACCTCGTTCGGATACAAGTGAAAATCCATCAATAGATTTTCCATACCCCGAAGTTTCCACGCCCGTTCGAACAGGCAATTCCACCAGTGCAGGCAGGTATATCGGTCCCCGATCTCATACGGGTCTTCCTCGCAACGGACGAACTCCTTATGCGCCATCGGATCCGGCAGCCGCTCCAGAACCTCATCCAACTGCGACCAATCCTCTATCGCCACTTCCGCATCCAGCCCCACGCTCTGGTCGCTGGTCTTCGCCGGGGCCGGCCGGCGCATCCATGAATACCCAGGAATCCCCCACGTCTCCTCCCACACCGGCGGCATGCTCGCAATGTGGAAGTAAACATCGGTGGGATACTCGCGAAGCAATTGCCGAAACTCCTCCTGCCGATTCTGGTAGAGCCTCAACGGCGTGTAGTGATGAAAGATCATCGGCACCCGCGATGGCCGCTTGTGTTCAATCGCCTTGATGATTTCCGACTTGGGCAAACAATGTCTCATCTCCCGCGTCATCATATCCCCTCGTGGGGCAGGCTTGAAGCCTGCAACCCCAATCCTCTCGCTCTCCGGCCCTCTCCCACTCTCCCTCTCCGCTTTTCCGCTCTTCCTCAATGCCGGATGGAAAACCGAGAGAACTCCCCCGTCGCGAGGGACTCAGTGATCTGGACATCGCTGATGAAGTCGCCCATGTGCTGCTTAACTTCGCTTACCAGGCCCTGACAGTCGGCTTCGCTGCCTTCGATCACCAGTTCCACCCGGCCATCAGACACGTTACGCACATACCCAACCACATCGTAACTCTGGGCAATGTTCATGGCCGTATAGCGAAACCCAACCCCCTGCACATTCCCGCTGAAGAAACATGTTGATCTGTGTGTTGCCATGTTGTGTCGTGCTGGGCTCGGTCTGAAAATCCAACCGCCCCACGACGGCCATTGGGTTTTCAGACCGCGCCTAATGTAGCGTTTCGCCGGGCCGGCGAAAAGGTGCCTTCTATCGCGATGGTTCGTACAATGGCGGCCATGAAGTCATCCGTTGATGTCTTTTCCGATCAGTTCCTGCAGATGCGGGAACGCTGTCTTTCTCTGGCGGCCGATTTCGACCGCCTGGCCCGGTCGCCCGGCGGCCTGGGCGCCATCAGCGTCGACCCGCGTCTGGCGCAGTTGCGGCAGGCCATTGATATCGTCCTTGATGCCCAGGCCGACAAGGCTCGCCGCGTTCTTGAGACGATGAGTGACAAGACCCCTTACCAGAAATAGAAGTCGGACCATGCAACTGATTGAGCCGCATATCCACATGGTGTCACGCACCATTGATGACTATGAGTACCTCGCACGCGCGGGCATCGTCGCCGTTTCCGAACCGGCATTCTGGGCCGGCTTCGATCGCTGTTCGGCCGATGCCTTCCGCAGCTATTTCCACCAACTCACGGACTTTGAGCCCCGCCGTGCCGCCCAATACGGCATCCAGCATTACACCTGGCTATGCATAAATCCCAAGGAGGCCGAAGACCTGCATCTGGCGCGCGAGGTGATGAAACTGATCCCCGAGTTTCTCACGGCCGCCAACGTCCTGGGAATCGGCGAGATCGGTCTGAACAAGAACACCCGGAACGAACTGGCAATCTTCCAGGAGCACGTGGACCTCGCGATACGGCACGACCAGCTTATCCTGATCCACACCCCCCACCTCGTCGATAAGTTCAAGGGGACAAAGATGATCATCGAGGTACTCAAGAGCGATAAACGGATCAACCCGGATCGTGTGCTGATCGACCATTGCGAGGAACACACCATTGGGCTGGTGCGCGATGCCGGCTTCTGGGCGGGACTTACGGTGTACCCGGTAACCAAATGCACTCCGCTGCGTGCCGCTGACATCCTTGAAACTCACGGCACGCACCGCATCTGTGTCAACTCGGCGGCCGACTGGGGCAAAAGCCATCCATCGCTTCTGCTCGACACCATGCTGGAGTTCCTCCGTCGCGGTCATTCGCAGCAGGAGACCCTCGACGTCTTCTACAACAACCCCTGCCGTTTCATGGGCCAGAACCCCCGGTTCAAGCTGAAGCCCAATGCCATCGGTTAGTGTGCGCCAGACCGACTACGGCACCCCTTGTTAACAAGCATTCACTGACTTGAAGCTAAGGCCGTATGTGATTAGCATTACCGAATCATCTCAAGCTGCTCTGGATCACGGGATGAGGGCCTGTCCGGAGCCGTTGTATGCAGGAGATCGTGGGCATTGGCCGATTGCAGGAGGGTGGAGTCAATGCGCTCCATGCGCCAACCTACTAGCTACACGCTGGGTAAAGCCGCGGAGCTCGGCAGATTGATGGCCATTACCGAACCACGCCTGGTCGCATACCTGGTGGATGCTCATGAGTACGCGGGCTACGTCGAGTTTCTGCAGGCGCACCGCCATCGCCTGGAACAACACGCGGCCTTTGCCCCTTGGGACTACCGTTTGAATCTCCTGATTGAGAGCGAAGGCCGGATACTCGGATTCGACGTAACTGATCGCGATCAAGCGGATGAATTGGCCTTCTCCATCGATGGTCCGATCCGCTGCGCGTTCTGGTACGGCTGGGAGACCGTCCTCAACCTGAAAAAGAAGTACGATCAGCACATCGCCGAGCTCCACGCCAAAGACCAGCCGGTGCAGATCCTGCGCGCCCCTGAGGCAGTAATTCCCCCCGTGATCACGAAGCGAGCGGTCGCTCGCGAAGAAACCGACGAGGATTTCTGGGATGCCGTGGCCAGTGACATGCTTTCCTCGGTCACTTCAGACAGCGGGCAGACTCCTCCTGCACCTGACTCCATCTCGCCCCTGCCGAACAAGCCTTAGGGTACACACAAAGCGGGTCGTGCGGGGTTGATTTTAGGGATCGATGACCTACATTCTCACCGGCTGTATGCCCTTGGGTGGCTTCATTGCAGAGGCGGTAACTGATCATGGCAAAATTTGCAGGGAAGATCCTCGTCATCGGTCTGGGTGCTGTCTCGCGCTGCACGATTCCATTGTTGTTCAAGCACATCGAGATCGACCCGAAGAACGTGACGGTTCTCGACTTTAACCCGGAAACCAGCGAAGCGGCAAAGGATGTCATCGCCCGCGGTGCGAACTTCGTGCAGGAGAAGATTGAGCGCGACACGCTCGAAGAGCAACTCGCCAGATACGTTGGCCCTGGCGACATGATCGTCGATCTCGCGTGGAACATCGACTGCGGCGAACTGATCGCATGGTGCCACGACAACAATGTGCTCTATGTCAACACCTCAATCGAGGTCTGGGATCCCTATGAAGGCGCCCAGGACAAGACTCCCCAGGAACGCACCCTCTACGTCCGCCACCTCGCCTTGCGCAAACGCATGAGCAGGTGGCCAGCCAAAAATGGCCCTACCGCCATTCTCGATCACGGCGCAAATCCCGGCCTGGTCCAGCACTTCACGAAGGTGGCACTGGAGACCATGGCCAAGCAGTGGCTCTCTGATTACACGACGCCATCGCACCGCCGCGACACCATCACCGATGCCCTGAAGAGTAAGGCCTACAACAAGCTGGCGATGGACCTAGAGGTGAAAGTCATTCACATCTCCGAGCGCGATACGCAAATCACCAACCAGCCAAAACAGATTGACGAATTCGTGAATACCTGGTCCATCGAGGGCTTTCGTGAGGAAGGACTCGCACCGGCCGAAATGGGCTGGGGCACGCATGAACGCATCATGCCGCCGCGGGCATGCTCGCACAGCAAAGGCCCGATGAACCAGATCTGTCTGGCGCAGATGGGCTGCCGCACCTGGGTGCGCTCATGGGTACCTTGCGGCGAGATCGTCGGCATGGTCATCCGCCATGGCGAAGCCTTCTCCATCTCCGAATTCCTGACGGTCACGAAGCATGGCAACGCCATCTACCGGCCGACCGTTCACTATGCCTATATGCCATGCGACTCAGCGATTGCCAGCCTGACTGAACTGCAGACGCGCAGCTACGAACTGCAGCCCAAGCTGCGCATCATGGGCAACGACATCATCGCTGGCGGCGATGAACTGGGCTGCCTGCTGATGGGCCATGACTACAACAGTTGGTGGATCGGTTCCCTTTTGAGCATTGAAGAAGCACGCAAACTGGTGCCCGGGCAGAACGCCACAACGCTGCAGGTGGCCGCCTCGGTCATGGCTGCCACGCTGTGGATGATCGACCATCCGAATGAGGGTGTCCTGCTGCCGGACCAACTGCCGCACGAGGAAATCCTCAAGCACGCCAACGCGTACCTCGGTCCCATGCTTAATGAAGCCGTGGACTGGGACCCGCTTAAGAACTGGAGCCACCTCTACGCGAAGTGGGGGGTGCGCAAGCCGCCGGTCGAGGACAAGTGGCAGTTCACGACGTTCCTGGTCAACAACATCAGCGGTGACGGATACTGACATACGGTCTCGAGATGGCAAGCTCGAAATGGTGGCCCAGGTCTTTGATCTTCAGCCGAGGTCATGCACATGCCGCCGTTCACCGCGATCGCGGTGAACAACATCGGCAGCCAAGGTTACTGACCACTCTCAGCCGGGCACTCCCGGCTCAGTTCTCTAGCCATACATCCGTCTGCTCTATCTCTTTCGCAACCTGATGGTTTTCCCATACTGCGAAAGATTTGCTTGTTTTGCCGCCACAGTATGTCATCATGAAGGACAATATACAGGTTCTGCCGATCTCACGAGCAGTTGCCTCTTTCTTTGCGTCTTTGTTCAGGCTGCTGCGCGTGAGAGCGGTCTATTCTCAAGGTGAAATGAATTGAAACATGGGAGAAGACCATGTTGGGCGACAGTGATTATGGGCCGGATATGCATCCCCTCCCGCGCCGGGCGTCCGAACGACCCGGCAGCGCACAAGAACTGATGGCCTTTGCAAGCTATCAGGCGAGCGAAATAGATCGGGCAGAGCAGATCTGCTGCTACCTGCTGTCCAGAGACCCGCGGCAACTGGATGTCATCGAATTGTGGGGGGTGATCGCATTTCACCAAAACCAGATAGACGAGGCGATCAAGCGATTCCGCAGGGCTCTCAACGCATCGGAGGATCCGCCCGGCTTGTACTTGCTGAATTTGGGGCTGGCACTCAACGCAGCGCAGCGGTGGGATGAGGCAATCGAAATGCTTCGGCGTGTCTGCGACATTGAACCAGACAATTTGGATTTCAACACGAAACTGGCAGCCGTAATGCTGAACGCGGATCGCCTGGATGAAGCCGAAGCGACGATCCAGAAGAGCCTGCAAATCCAACCCATGGATATGCAGGCAATGGAGACTGCGAAGAAGATTCAGGCGAAGAAGTTGGCCCGCACCCAGCCCTCCCTGTCGGCCGCGGCGTGTGAGCCGCAACCGGACCAGGCGGCCGCAACGGCGATTACTGACTATACCCTGACCATTTCCGCGAGAAGGAAGAAGTCTAGTGTATCTCAACTGCTGCAGGAGCAGTTTGCCTCATTGCCGCTTAAGAACGTTGACTCGTTCTTTGGCTTTCACCAGCGCTGTCGGCTTTATGGTGGCCGGCCCTTCCAGAATCCGGACCTCGATGATGCCGATCTGAAATGGATGTATGCAAATGGCATCGGCTTCCGCATCCCGCTGACCAACAAGCTGGTCACCCGCGAAGACTACGAACAGGAGAGACCATTCCTGGAGATGCACCACCGCGAAGGTAACTCGGTCATCGTTGTCCGAGAGACGCTGGCACAGTGGATCCGCCAGGATTTTCCTCTCTACAAGATCGAAGCTTCAGTCATACGCGAGACCGATACCGCTGAGAAACTGCTTAAGGCACTGGAAGTCTTTGACACCATCGTGCCATTGCCCGAGTCATTCAACACCAACTATGCTCTGCTGGACAGTTTCCCTAAGGACGTCAAAGCGCGGATTCGATTGTTCTTGAACGCCGGGTGCATGTATCACTGCCCCAGCCGGATCTGCTACACATCGGTCTCGAAGTTGAACAAGGAGATGCCCGGTGCCCAGTTCGAGTGTTCACAGCATCGGTTCAGCTACTTTTTCACGCAGGGGATGACCGACTTCCCGATACAACGGTATCTGGACATGGGATACCGGAAGTTCAAGGTTCTCAGAGCCCGAGGCACCTCCGGGGACACGGCCAACTGACTGTTTGTGGTCTGGGCTATCTGTTGCCCGCAATGCGATGAGCCGCCTGAACCAGAGATGAAACGACACAATCGGGAACCGCCGTGCCCTTCTCAGCCGCGGCCACCGAGGCAGGCAGACCGGCATCCACGAATAGGATCGTCCGGCAGCCGGCGGCCGCTCCAGCGTCGATGTCGCGTGGGGCATCACCCACCATCCAGCTTCGCGAGAGATCCAGCTTCAGGTAACGGGCGGCATCCAGGAGCATGCCGGGTTTGGGTTTACGGCACGAGCAATCCTTCCGGTAACGCTCGATCGGAGCCTGCGGATGATGGGGGCAGTAATAGTGCGCGTCGACGATAGCCTCGCGGTTCGCCGTGCGCAGCAACTCATCAAGGCGGGCATTCACTGCGTCGGTATCCGACTCAGTAAACATTCCCCGGGCGATTCCTGACTGGTTGGAGACCACTACGACAGCGTATCCCAGCGTGCGCACCTCCGCGATCAGGTCGGCCGCGCCCTTGATCAACACCACCTTCGCAGGATCGCCAAGATAGCAATCTGACGCAATAAGCGTGTTGTCGCGGTCGAGGAATACGGCTGGTCGCTTCATTGCGGGCCTTTATCAGCCGCCAGGGTGTTCGAGTCAAGTTGGTATGATGCCGCTAATGAATCGATATGACCTGCACACACTCGCAAATGATCTTGAGGTCATCCTCAAGCAGCGCGAAGCCGAGCTGCGCCTTGAACAGGCCGTCTATGGCCTGGACTCGTTGAGCGAGGTCGACCTGCATGCCCTGCTTGCCAGTGGCCTCGCCCAGTCCTACGAGGTGTCACGCGAAGTTCATTACCCATCGACCTCGGGACGCAAACTCTCACACCGCGCCCGCTGTGACTTGGCACTTACTGCCAAAGGCTTTCCGCTCCAGCTCGATAGCCATCCTCCCGACCTGTTTGCGCCGAAGGATGTCGCCCGGCCCCAGGAAGCGCTCTGGCTCGAGATCAAGGCAGCCTGGCAGTATCGTGAAGGTGGCGTGCGCCACGCCGGTTATGGTGCACAGTGGCGCAATGCCATCGTCGCGGACCTGATGAAGATGGAACGGGATCCCCTGATCGAGGAGGGAGCACTGCTTCTGGTCGTCTTCAATGAGTCGGATCAGATCCTGGCAAAAGACCTGGACCTGCTCGAACTGGTGCTCGCGGAGAAGGAGGTCCTCGCCGGCTTCCGCCAGGTGCGGTCTGTGCCCATTCAGGACCGTATTGGCCACCGCATCTGCACCGTGGCGCTATGGCCGACCGTCCAGAGGGGAAGCGATCACGGCTGAACACCCGGACGTTCGGGTGTGCTCTCGTAGGCATTGCCAGGCGGGTAGGAGATGAACTCGACCGGATTGCCAGACGGGTCAGCGGTATAGAAGCTGCGGGTGCCGTCGCGGTGCGCCTTGATGACCTGGTTCTGCTGGCCGGCCAGTTGTTCCAGTTCGATATCGGTCACCGCAAATGCAATATGCGGCGGATGCTGCCCCGGCGTCAGCAGTGCCAGCTTGCTGCCGCCAACTTTCAGGAATGCCCAGGTGGCATCCTGGTAGAGCACGGATGCCCCGAACTGCTTTATGTACCACTGCACGGTCTCATCCAGTTTCGGTGCATCAACGGCCACATGATCGATCCTCATGGTGTGTCGCGCTCCTCCACTGATCATAGCCGCAGAGATCTTCGTTCTTTGGTGAACTACACCACAGCGACTCGAGACCGTTTGAGTACAATTGCCCACAGCGCCACTTGCCTTCACGGCTCAGGCCGGTAACTTACGGGTGTCCGATGGACGGCCGCCGTTTCTTCGTCACCAATTCTTTGCTTGGTCGCTATGTGTAAACTAAGGTTCTTCATCGCCGCTGCCCTGGCAGTCGCTGGCCTGGTCAATACAGCCGCCGCTGATCTCACCGGGGATATCAAACGTGCTCTCTCCGATAAGCTTTTGACGCGTGCTCGCATCGGCGTTGAGATCGTCAAGCTCTCAGATCGGGCCGACTCCTGTCGCATCGTATTCCAGCAGAATCCGCATTTGCTGCTGATGCCGGCCAGCAATATGAAGGTGCTGACGACGTCGGCGGCCCTGCATGTCCTCACGCCACAGTTCCGCTTTCGGACGATGCTCGTCCGCCATGGGAACGATCTGGTCCTCTGGGGCGATGGCGACCCGACACTTGGCGACATAGAGCTGATGGACAAGATCGGCTGGAGCCAACTGGCCGTCTTTGACGACTGGGCCGACCAACTCGCCAAGCGCAACATCACGTCCGTGGCCAATGTCGTCGTCGATGACAGCATCTTCGACACCGAGTTTCTCCATCCACGCTGGGCGAAACACCAATTCATGTCGTCAGGGGCACAGGTCGGCGGCCTGAATTTCAACACAAATCTGATCGAGTTCCTGATTCGCGAACGGCGCGGCGGTCCAGCCACATGGACCACCCGACCCGCGACCAGCTATGTCCATGTGCTGAGTGACAGTTGCATGGCCGGGCAGAGCAATGCCGTGATTTTGGCGCGAGAGCCTGGCACCAACGATGTGCAACTCAAAGGCACCGTTGAGAAGGCCTGTGACGTCAGCTTGACGATCCACGACCCGCCCATGTACGCGGGAACGGTATTCACCGACCTGCTCAAATCCCGTGGCATCCAGGTATCAGGCACCACCCTGCGGGATGGATCGACCCGGCAGCAGTATGCCAAGGCCGACCCCGCAACCAAGGCCCAGCAATGGCAGGTGCTCTGCATATTCGAGACCCCGCTGCCTACCGCGATTAACCGCTGCAATAAAGATTCCATGAACCTGTACGCCGAGGCATTCTGCAAACGCCTTGGCGCCACGGTTGGCCAGGGTTCCTGGCAGAACGGCACGGCCGTGGTTGGCCGGTTCCTGAAAGAGCTTGGCATACCGGAGAGTGATTTTCGCCTCGATGACGGTTCGGGGCTCTCCCGTGAGAACGCGACCACCGCCGATGCCATGGTTCGCGTGCTGATGCACAACTACTTCTCATCGTCAAAGAGCGCCTTTCTCGATTCTCTGCCAATCGGTGGCGTTGACGGCACACTCCGCAAACGGTTCACCGGCTCTCTGCGCGGCCGGGTATTTGCGAAGACCGGCTTTATCGCCAATGTCTCGGCGCTGTCGGGCTACCTGAAGACCCGTGCGGGCGACTGGTATGCATTCTCGATCCTGATGAACGATATACCCGACCTCTCCAATTCGAGCATCAAGCCGCTGCAGGATGATATCGTGGAAGCCTTGGATAAGGCCGCGAGCGGTGGGTGATTCCGTCCAGCATCGACCTTCGACAGACGATAACGCACGAAGCCGGCCCCTTGAGGAGCCGGCTTCGCAAAAGCATCGTTGCCAGTCTTGCAGCTGTTAATACCCCATCACCTGAAGATCCCACATGGAGTAACCATAGAGTGTGGCCGCTTTAGTGCAGTAGACCCGCACATACCTGCCGGTGGCAGCAACGGCGGTGTTCTTCTGGCCTTGGGCACCATCGGTGACGGTGGCGGCCGTCGTCCAGTTGACTCCGTCGTTGCTCACCTGGATCTGGTAGTTCGAGGCAGCTGCCCATTCCCAGTTGATGTTTACACTGGTGAGGGTGTGCTGAGCACCAAGGTCAACCTGGATCCACTTGGGCTGGCTCATCGTCGTCCAACCGCCAGAGGCCCAGCGGGTCGTGCCGCTGGCGTCGATGGCGTTCGCCGCCGCTGTTGCAGTACTCTCTTGACCAGATGCGGTAGCCGTTGCGCCGCTCGCCAGATTGTGCACCACACCGACGGGCGTCGGGGTAGGAGTAGGGGTAGGCGTAGGCGTAGGCGTTGTGGCAACTGTTGAGATGACTGGGCTGGTAAGAGTCGCGTCACCCGTGAAGTTATACGTTGCACGGCTATTCAACTGCGTTACCGCCGCCTGTTCCGTGCGGAATGCGTAGGCCTTGGCGATCTGGGTCACTTTGCCCGAGGGGTCAGTCACATAGACGTCGTACGTGTGGGCGGTGACGTTGGCCACTATCTTAATGTGGTACTTGCTGTTGGCAGAGTACGCGACACTCGCCAGAGCAGCATAGGTCCCGCCATTGCGGGCATCGATGACGCCCGTGTCACTGAAGCGGACGATGGCGGCAAGGCCCGCGACCGATGTCGCTGTGCCATTGGCCAGCCCCATGGCCATGTCCTGCTTCGCCATCTTCGGCGTTGCATCCCACTCGACCGTGAAGGCGCCTTTCTGCGCTGTAAACGTGCTGGTTGTCCAGGCCGGAGTAAAGGTTGGAGTGGGCGTCGGCGTTGGGGTAGGAGTCGGCGTTGGCGTTGGAGTCGGCGTTGGCGTAGGTGTCGGAGTAGGGGTAGGCGTTGGAGTCGGCGTCGGGGCCGACGTAGCCGTGCCGCCGAACTCCCAGGCGCCAATGTCGAACGCTGCGCCCGATGGCCTGCCATTCATGCCAAAGTCGTATGCGGCCGGCGCCGTCTTGCCTGCATCGATGGCCGGGCTGCTGCTGGTCAGCTTGTAGTTGCTGCCGGTCGCATCGAGCTGGGCACTAGCCCAGATCGAGTTGCTGTCATATCCCAGCGTCTGCCAACCCGCGAGCCCACCATAGTAGGCATGCACATCGTCCGACACCTTTCCAGTGCCGGTGTTGTAGTAGTCGTTATTACTCATCGTCAGTGTGCCGGTCAGGCCACCGGTGCGAATGTTCAGCACCGGGCGGGCGCTGCTCATCTGCACGACGTTGTTGTAGATCGTCACGTTGTTGGAGGGTATGACCACATCCTGCCCGGCAAGGGGACCGGTGCTGGGCCAGTGTTCCTGCCCCTGGATAAGGATGCCACCGAACATGGTCTGAGCCACGTTCACCATGGTATTGTTATAGATTTGCGCATTCTGAGCGGCCCACGCGCCGATTCCAGCGCCCTGCGTGTTGTACACGATGTTGTCGCGGACGATGCCGCCGATGCTCTCATAGTAGTTCGGGTTCACACTGGTGTTGAACCAGTTCTCGTCGCTCGCCTGTCCCAGCAGAATGCCGGAATATGCCGCGTTATAGACCTTGTTCCGCTCGATCAGGGTGTTGATCGATCCACCCTTATAGTAGATACCATTGGTGGTGGTGTCGTGGATCACAGAGTCGCGCACGATGGCGTAGTTCGCCTGCACCGCATCAATCCCCTCGGCATTGGATGGGTCGCGGCGCCCGGAATTGTATATCTCGCTGTTCTGGATAATGCTGTAATCCGTTGCCGGTGTGAACTTGATCACGTCGCGGCCGGAGTCGTGCACCTTGCACCCACTGATGAACAGGTTCGACGGCCCGTGCGGATTGCTTGCACCGGTATCCCAGGTGCTCTCGGTCTTGATGGCGTAGTAGTAACCACCGGAAATATCGAGGTTGATCAGTTTCGTGTTACTGGCGTTTTCGCCGATATCCACGCTGACCTGGACATTGGCGTCGGTGTTGGATGCGGCGATCTTCGCCGTTTCGCCCGTGTACCCCTGGATCGTGAGTCCAGGCGTTGTGATCTTGATGCCGCCGGCATACGTGCCGCCGCGCAGCGTGATCGTATCACCCGATGCCGCCTTGTTGATCGCCGCCTGAACTGTCTGCAGCGGTGCGGCGAGCGTCCCTGCCGCAGTATCCGAACCCGTCGTCGATACATACCAGGCGCTCAAGAGCGTGCGCATTTCCAACGACTCAATCCGTGCGGCCTGCGCAAGGACGTTCTGGCGCCGTAGTGCGCGTGTCCGGTTTTGTTGGGAAGATGAGAACAGCATCCTTTACTCCTTTTTGTGCCATCAAAGTCAGCGCATAATCTGTCCTTGACAGCCGTCTACACGGAGTGTGCACACACCGTCTCCGCGGTTATGTTTCTGAGGAGAGTGATCCCAGGCGCATTTCCCCTTGAAGCCTGCCTAAGTACCACAGCACCTCATCCGATCGCCATTGCGGCGACGAGGATGGCACACCGGCGAAGTTCACCGGCATACCGGCGATTCCTTCCGCAAGGAGTCGCCGTTGACGCCACCGTGCCCTCGCTCGGCGGCGTGCAGATCGTGTGACTTGTGTTGGATTCCCTTAAACGCAAAGTGTAGTTGCCACCCGAATGCTGGCCGCCACGACGATACACCTTAAGCAGGCATCAAACTGACACCTGCCAAGGGATTAGCCGCAACACTACACAACCAATGGAACCCCAAAATCCTACCGAGCTCTTGCCCGGTTAGCTGTAGTACGTACAAACGAGTTGCGGGTTCAGGTCCCTTCATAAATCTTCCTCACAGAGCAACCTCATCTGTGTTTGACGGCTCACAATGCACATGGTGCTATCGCACGCCCGGCAGAGTCCGTTATCATGTCTTCCATGCGACTACTCATTGTGGTCAACAAGGACAAACCTCAGGTCCGCACAGCGTTGGAGCAACTACTTCGGCAGTTGGATCCGCAGATGCACGTCGCCACCGTCATCGACGACGATGGCCGCGATCTGTCGGCCGAGGCCGTGGACCTGGTGTTGGTACTGGGCGGCGATGGCACGCTGCTGTCGGCCGCTCGCCGGCTGCATGGCCGGCAGGTCCCGCTGATGGGTGTGAACTTCGGTCGACTCGGATTCCTCGCGAGCTTTACTCCCGAAGAACTGCCTCGCTATTTGGATACCGCCCTTGCCGGATCTCTGCACGCGCATCCTCGGATGACCATAGAGGTATCCGTTCTTGGCGCCGAGGCTCCGGTCGATCCGCTCGATCACCCCAGCGTGCGCTCCGCCCGCCGCTTCGGAACCACCGCGCTGAATGATGCGGTCATCACCGCTGGCGAGCCGTTCCACATGCTGGAACTGGAGATCTGCGCCGACGGCCAAACGCCCATCCGCTACCAGGGAGACGGCGCTATTGTCTCAACCCCGTCCGGCTCAACTGCCTACAACATCTCGGCCGGCGGACCAATCATCAGCCCAAGCATAGACGCCATGTGTGTGACCCCCATCTGCCCGCATTCACTGGCGTTCCGGCCGGTGGTGGTCTCGCCTCGGAGTACGCTTGAGGTCCGGCCACTGAGAGTAAACCCGGGAACAACACTGATCTGCGATGGCCAGGCCACAACGCGTCTCAACAAGGGCGATCGCGTCATCATTCACCGCGGGAGCCACGATGTGCTTATCGTCGAAAACCCGCACCACCGCGAATGGCGCTCCCTGGCCCAAAAACTCCACTGGGCGATCAGCCCCAGCTACGAAGATGACGGAGTCCACTCGTAGCATCCGCTTGCGGTGAATGCGCAAGCCTCTGATGCGAGCTACCCAAAGAACGGACTCTTCGCTTCTCGTTGCTGTGAAGCAACGGCATTCTTCGGCAGCGCCGCCATCGGATCGTCTGCCGGCGCGGGGCGCACATTGCGGGCATACGCCTCTTCATACATCCGCATCATCGCGGGCAAAACAGCCTCCACACTGTAGCGGTCCCTGATCATTTCCTCGGCGGCTCGGCCCAGCGGCCTGAACGCATCGGGATCCTTCAACACCTCAACCGCCTTCGCCGCGAACTGCTCCGGAGAGAAAAAGTCGGCCAGCAGCCCGTTCTGCCCATCCTGGATCATCTCCATCACCGGCGCTGTCGCCGATCCCAGCACCACCGCCCCGCAGCTCATTGCATCCATCATGCTCCAGGAGAGCACGAACGGCACTGTCAGGTAGATGTGCAGATCCGATGATGCCAACACCCGGCAAAGTTCCGCCATCGGCAGCCGGCCGACAAACGCGAACTTCTCCATGTCATACTGATCCTGCTCCAGCACCCAGGTCTTGAAGGTCTTGCCACCCAGGTGCTGCATATCGCCGCCATAGGCCACCTTATCCTCACCGACGACGATAAACTTCACATCCGGATACTGCTGGTAGATGCGCTTGGCCGCCTTCATGAACTGATCGAATCCGCGCAACGACTCAAAGCCGCGGCTGACATACGTGACGACGCGTGTGTTCGGCCCGATCTCCACACCTGCAATCGTGCGGGGCCCCCGCTTGGCGACCGGTGGCCGCAACGCGTCGTTGTATGCGTGATACACCTGACGATCGACCCCATCGAAAATAACCCGCAGGCGCGAGTAGTACTCCTTCGGGAACCGCGATTTCTGGAACAGCGTCGGCGCATATGCCGCATCGCACGACTGCAAATCCAGCGTGATCATGGCGTTGCGGCAACGCGAACGAAGATAGGTCATATCCGATGGCGTCCACGGCAGATCATGGCGAAACTCCATGTCCGACAGCGGTCCGTGCGGATGGTAGAAATACTCAAAGAAGTTCACGATCGGCGTGTCCTGGTACAGTTCCTTCAGGAACAGCGTCGAGCCAAAACCGGAGTGACCGACAATCAGGTCCGGCTTGATATCCAGCCGGCTCTTCAGAGCCCGATACACGCCATCGCAATGCCAGACGGCATTCTCAAAAGTGCGTCCGCAAAAGTGGCTCTTCTCTGTCGCACCACCGCCAACGCGGTAGATCACCTTCCGTATGCCATCCTGAACGTTCGCCACCTCCGCGTGAGTCACGAACGTGCATTCCCACCCCATGCGCGTGACGAGGTGTCTAGCGATATGCCCGAATTGGGCCGGGTAATTCTGATGGACGTAAAGAACATGCATGGCTGTACGACAAGTTAGGCGAACAGATGAGGGTGTCAATCGCCGCTGTGCGTGCCAGGTCGCCCATCTTCTGCTATCATTCTTCCCCTTAAGTTCCAGCGAGATGATCAAGGAGACTCAACTATGATCAGTGACACAATCAAGAAAGGCGCGATCCGCGCCCCCCACCGTTCCCTGCTCCGCGCCACCGGCGTAATCCAGGATGATGCCGATTTCGATAAGCCCTTTATCGCCGTCGCCAACTCCTTCGTCCAGATCATTCCCGGCCATGCCCATCTCGACGTCGTCGGCCGGAAGGTGCGTGAAGCCATCCGTGCCGCCGGTGGGGTGCCCTTTGAATTCAACACCATTGGCGTTGACGATGGCATCGCCATGGGTCATATCGGCATGAAATACTCCCTCGCCAGCCGCGAGCTGATCGCCGACTGCGTCGAGACCATGCTCCGCGCCCACTGCTTCGATGGCGTCGTCTTCATCCCCAACTGCGACAAGATCGTCCCTGGGATGCTGATGGCGGCCGCACGCGTGAATATCCCCTCCATTTTCGTCTCCGGCGGCCCGATGAAAGCCGGCGTGAATCCGTCCACCGGCAAACCCATTGATCTGATCAGCGTCTTTGAAGGCGTCGGCCAGGTTTCCGCGGGCAAGATGAGTCTGCAACAGCTCACGGAGATCGAGCAGAACGCCTGTCCCACCTGCGGTTCCTGCTCCGGGATGTTCACGGCCAACAGCATGAACTGCCTATGCGAGGCACTGGGCATGGCCCTGCCCGGCAATGGTACGGTCCTGGCGACCGATCCCAAGCGCGATGAGTTGTATAGAGCCGCGTCCGCCCAGATCCTTCAATTGGTCAAGATGAATCTTCGCCCCCGCGATATTCTCACCAAGAAGGCATTCGAGAACGCCTTTGCACTGGATATGGCCATGGGCGGCTCGACCAACACCGTCCTGCATACGCTCGCCATCGCCATCGAAGCCGAAAACCCCTTCGACCTCGCGCACCTGAATGAGGTAGCGGCCAGGGTTCCGCACATCTGCAAGGTCTCACCCTCCGGCCATCACCACATGGAAGACATCGACCGCGCCGGCGGCATCAGCGGCATTCTCAGGACGATCAGCGATAAGCCCGGCGTGCTGGACGGCTCCTGCATCACTGTGACCGGCAAGACCCTGGGCGAGAACATCGCCAATGCCAAGGTGACGGATCGCGACGTCATTCGTTCACTGGACAAGGCGTACTCCGATCGCGGCGGCCTTGCGGTTCTGTTCGGCAACCTCGCTCCCCGGGGCTCGGTGGTCAAGGCGGCCGGTGTTGTCCCGCAAATGATGAAGCACCGCGGCCCTGCTGTCATCTTCCACTCTGAAGAGGAAGCGGCCAGCGGCATTCTCGAAGGCAAGGTCAAGGCCGGAGATGTCGTCGTGCTCCGCTATGAGGGACCCAAAGGCGGCCCGGGAATGCAGGAGATGCTTGCCCCGACTGCCAACATCATGGGCCGCGGTCTTGGCGAATCCGTTGCCCTGATCACCGACGGCCGATTCTCCGGCGGAACCCGCGGCGCGTGCATCGGCCACGTCTCGCCCGAAGCCGCGGCCGGCGGCCCGATAGGCCTGGTCGAGCCCGGTGACATGATCAGCATCGACATCCCGAACCGAAAACTCGAACTGGAAGTCTCTGACGCGGAATTGGCGAAGCGCAGAGCCGCGTGGAAGCCCCTGCCGCCCAAGGTCAAGCACGGTTGGCTTGCCCGCTACGCCAGCATGGTGACCAGCGCTGACACCGGGGCGGTTCTTCGCCAGCCATAGGCGTTGCCGTCGTTCAACGAATTCCCAGACAAACAAAGAAGGCCGACGCAAGTCGGCCTTCTCTGCTTTAGTTGCTGACTTTACCTGAGGTCTTACCGCCGGCGCTGCCGCCGTCCGCCCTGATTGTTGCCGCCGGCGGCATTGTGGCCGAACCCGCCACCATAGCGATGGCCGCCCTGCTCAGACTGGCCCTGCATCAGTGGATGTACCGGCCGACCTTCGCGGCGAACACCACCGCCGACTTTGTGCTGGTGAGCCGTGCCCTGGCCCTGCGGCTGATTCGCATGCGCTGCAGGCCTGGGGGTGCCAGGGTGCGATGCATGCAAGGGATGTTTGGCGCCATTGGCCGGACGGCCGGAGCTATGCTGTCCGCCGTCATGCCGTGCCGCATGCATCGGCTGTGCCGCCGGTCGATTATGGTTCTGGGCATCGCCGCCACCGTAGCTCGCCAGCGTCGTGCGTGGGGCATGCAACTGTGATGGTGATACGCGCGGCGGATACGGCCGCATCGGCGTTCGATCGCCTGGATTCCGCTCCGGCAGCGGATGATGCCGCGCTGCCACCGTACCGGCGACGACAAGCGTCTGCGGTGTCGCAGCCACTGGAATCGTACGCCGGATCAGTCTCTGGATATCGCGCAGATACGCACGCTCATCCTGATCGCAGAAGGAGACTGCGATACCAGAGGCGCCGGCTCGCGCAGTCCTCCCGATCCGGTGCACGTAAGTCTCGGGCACATTGGGAATCTCGTAGTTGATCACATGCGAGACATCATCGATATCCAGCCCGCGAGCGGCGATATCGGTTGCCACCAGGATCGGCGGCGCATCTCCCTTGAAGGCCGTCAGCGCCCGCTGTCGGGCATTCTGGCTCTTGTTGCCGTGGATCGCCTGAGCGCGGATGCCCGAATGCAGAAGCGCTTTCACGACGCGATCGGCACCATGCTTGGTGCGGGTAAACACCAGTGCGCGCTCAATGCCATTGGCATTGAGGTAGTGAACCAGCGCGCCTGGCTTCAATGCCTTTTCGACAAACAGCACCGACTGCTCGATCTTCTCGACCGGGGTGGCGGTCGGCGTCACTGCGACGCTGATTGGCTGATGCAGGATGGTATCCGCGAGCTTGCGGATCTCCCCTGGCATCGTCGCCGAGAACATCAGCGTCTGGCGCTTGCTCGGCAGGCGCGAGATGATCTTGCGAATGTCATGGATGAAACCCATATCGAGCATGTTGTCGGCTTCATCAAGCACGAGATGCTCAACCTGGCGCAGGTCGACAAACCCCTGGTTCATCAGATCCAGCAGCCGGCCCGGTGTAGCGATCACCACATCGACGCCGTTTCTGAGCGCCCGCACCTGCGGGTTCTGGCCGACGCCGCCGTAGATGACCGTATGCCAGACGCTGCAGAAGTGGCCGTAGGTCTTGAAACTCTCGTGAATCTGAACCGCCAGTTCACGGGTGGGCGTAAGCACCAGCGCTCGAATCGGGCGCGGCGATGCCTTGGAAGGCTGCTGCATAAAACGATGCAAAATCGGCAGTGCGAACGCGGCCGTCTTGCCGGTGCCGGTCTGGGCGCAGCCCAGCAAATCCCGGCCTTGAAGGACATACGGCACAGCCTGCAACTGAATCGGGGTGGGGGTGTCGTACCCCTCATTGGCAATCGCTTTCAGCAGCGGCTCGCACAGGCCCAAATCAGCAAACGTGGAAACGGTTCCCGCATCCGCGGGAGAAGCAAACGAACTCATCAAACAGATCCATTCTGGAACCCAAGTGTAGAAGGAGGGCTCGCAAAGGTCCTGACAGTGCCGCACGAGCTTCACGACCCATTGTCGCGAAACCGCGGCCAACCAAATGGCTCAGGACCTCGAATGTCGTAAGAACAGTCAGATCCTCGATTGAGACCTAAAGAGCTACAAGGCTCTATTTCAGCAGGTGCAACCCGATTAGAGGAGGCGAATCCCGGTGACGCTCAATAAGAGCAACAAGGCAGTTGTCGAAAGATACTGTATGCGAACGAACGGGGAATGTACAGGGCAGCCCTGGCGGGAAAAGCTAAAAGGCTAAAAGCAGACAGGAAGAGCAGAGCGACGAAGCGGAAGGAAGGTGCTCAGGATTGTGATCGTCATTGGTCCTTGGTCCATGGTCAGGGGTCGCTACAGCAGGGGTCGAATCTGGGCATCGGAGGTGTAAGTGGCATGTCTTGCAGGAGTTGGAGCAGAACGCGGCGGCGGGAATGGGGGCGTGATCTCACAGGTGTAGCGTCACTGCTCTGCAGAGTTCGCCTGGTGAGTCATTGAATGTCGCAGACAACGCGTTGGCAACTATGTGGAATGTTACGCTCTGTGCGCGTGGCTCCTTCTTGCGAGTTTTTCCCGCTCTGATCCCTTGCCTTGAGGCGGCGGGCGCTCGAACAATCTCACAATGCGCATAGCCACTGATCCAGTGTGCGGCTCGGAGTTAGAAGAGGAGGAGGCCGAGGGCGCGCGGCTCTACAGCGACTATGAAATGAGGCAGGTTTACTTCTGCTCGCCGTGCAGCAGGCAACAGAGGTCGCGATTCTTCTTCTGCTCGCCGGAGTGCAAGGCGAAGTTCGATTTGGCTCCGGGGTTCTACGGAGGCTTGGCGGCGCAAGAGGCATGGCCGACCTGAATCATATACCGCAAAAGTGCTGAGGCATGCACGGTGCACCTGAAGGGGTGAAGGCGACCTCAGCCTTTTGCGGCGTTTGTTTTTGTCACGGGCATCACTCAATGGTTGTTTCAGCATTGTGAGCGTGCACAGGGGGACGGGACGCCGAGCACGCCGAGCGTCAAGGGTTCTGCCCTGCAACTCGTGCGTTGGCGACAAGGGTCGTAACGGCTTCGATGAGGCGGGACATGTCCACCGGCTTGGTCAAATGCAGTGCGAATCCGGCCGCGAGGCTTTGCCTGATATCCTCATCCTGCCCGTAGCCGCTGAGGGCGATGGCGGGGAAGAGGTGACCGCGGCCACGAAGAGCGCGCAAGAGATCCAATCCGCTGCCATCGGGCAGGCCCAGATCGCTGAGCATCAGATCGAACTGCTGAGCGTTTGCCAGTTCCAGAGCGGTGGCGACATCTGCGGCGGCGTGGACCTTGTGGCCTTCGCGCACGAGCACTTGCGTCATGATGCGCGCGGTGTCGCCGTGGTCCTCCACGAGCAGTATGCGCAGGACCTCGAGCGGCGCGCCTTCGCCGGCGGGTTGACCGGGCAGCACGGCGGTTGCCGGCGCTGACAGGTGGCTCAGCGGGAGGCGAATGGCGAAGGTCGCCCCCTTGCCCTTGCCTTCACTATGGGACGTAATCGCGCCTCCATGCATCTCCACCAGGGCCTTGGAGATAGCGAGCCCCAAGCCCAGGCCGCCGAACTGGCGGGTGACGGATCGTTCGCCCTGTTCGAAGGCGTTGAAGATGCGCATCAACGCCTCGGGCTCGATACCGACGCCGCTGTCACTGATTTCCACCAGGACCTGAGAGTTCTCGCGCCAGCAGCGCACATCCACGCAGCCGCCATGGGGCGTGAACTTCACGGCGTTCTTGATGATGTTCCAAAAGACCTGCTGGAGGCGGCCGGCGTCGGCGTCGACCACATGCGGTGGATCTTTGATATCCAGGCCAAAATGCAGGTGGCGCGACTCGATGTCCGGGCGGCAGACCTCCACCGCGTGACGGAGGATCGTACAGAGTTCCACCGGGCGGCGGTGCAGTTCCACCTTGCCGCGGCTGATGCGGGTGACGTCCAGGAGGTCGTCGATCAGCCGCGCCTCCAGTTCGGCGTTGCGGCGGATGACCTCCAGATGGTCCCTGGTCTGCTGGTCAAGGCGATCATCCTGCTGGAGCAGCGACGCGGTGGCCAGCACGGGGGCGAGCGGGTTGCGCAACTCGTGACTGAGTACGGCCAGAAAGTGGTCCTTGGCCTTGCTGGCGTGCTCGGCATCGGCGGCGGCTTTCTCTGCGGCAAGCTTGGAGCGCTCGGCGGACAGTTTGGCGGCGACCATGGCTTCCTCAGCGCGTTTTCGATCGGTGATGTCGCGCAGGATGACGCTGAAGAGTTTTTTCCCCCCGACCGACACCTGCGAAATGGACGCTTCGATGGGAAACTCTTCGCCGTTGGCGCGCCGGCCGCTGATGGCTCCGAGGTGACCCATGGCTCGCGAGGTCTCGCCGGTCTGGCCAAAGCGGCGGATGTGCCCGGCGTGGGTAGCGCGGAAGCGTTCGGGGATGAACCGCTCCACCGGGCCGCCGATGGCCTCTCCAGCCGGCAGGCCGAACATTTTCTCGGCGGCGGGGTTGAACAGGATGACCCGCTGGTCCTCGTCGATGGTGACGATGGCATCCATGGCCGACGTGATGATCCCGACGAGCTTTCCCTGGCTGTCGGCCAGCGCCTCCTCGGCAAGCTTGCGTTTGGTGATGTCGCGGTTGTTACCGCGGATGCCGAGGAAGGTGCCGGCCTCATCAAAGATCGGCACGCAGGCATGGCCGATCCAGCGAACGTCGCCCTCGCGGTGGACGATGCGGAACTCCACTTCGGGCGTGGCGCAGGCCTCGTGGCCGTAGCCGCGGTGTTCTTTGTAGTGGGCCTGATCGTCGGGGTGGATAATCCGTTCGGCCAGTTCCGGGTCGGCGAGAAACGCCTCGGCGGGGTAGCCGGTGACGTTCAGGCAGGAGGGGGAGACATAGCGGTAGCGACCATCGGGAGCCAGCCAGAATTCCCAGTCGTGGGTGTGCTCGGCGACAGCACGATACTGGCTCAGGGATTGGCGCAGCATGCCGGCGACCAGGCTGACGCCCGCTCCCCCGACAAAGAAGAGCGCCTGACGCCCCCAAATCACGGGGTCGTGGCTGAACTCGCCGAAAGGCGGGATGAACAGCAGGTCCAGAGAGATGATGGCGAGAAGAGTCGCAACGATGCCCGGCCCAAGTCCGCCGAACGCGGCTGCGGCCACAACCGCGGGGTAGAAGACGAGGTAGGGCGTCGGGCTGAGAATCTCCGGCAGTGCCCAGCGCACAGCAGTCGCGACCCCCACCGCGCCAATCGCCACGGCATAGCGTCCCACGCTGTGCAGCAGCACGCGGCTCGTGGCTCGGCCCGACGGTGTTGGACTCGTCATGGGACACTCCGCAGATGCGTAGTTGGCCCCTCCTTACCCCATCTCCCTGCGCCCTGTCCGGCACAGCAGCAGTTGCCTATTGTAGGCGCTGGATGCGGCTGGGCACCGCACGCCCGCTCTTTCGTGATTCAGGCGCAGGAGGTCATCGAGGATGTGCTTTTCGACTTCGGCGCGATTTTGTGTGAGGGGTGATTGGGTGGGAGGGGCTGGGCCTTGCCGTGATGCGCTTGGCGTCGATAAGGCGGGATGTCCCTGCGAGATGTCCTTCTTACTTGGCGTCGCGGTGCAGTGGCGAATGCTCCAGCGCGAAAAGCACGACCTCTTCTGCGGTCGTGGTGCTCATGTCGTGGTGCATAGAGTTGAGGCGCAGGTTCTGGCGCAGGCATCGCGGAAGCGGTCGGCGAACGTGCCAAGGACTATGTCGATGCAGGCGTAAGCGCCTGCATCGACATCTCGGACAAGGCTCTGCAGATCGGCCAAGATGCTGACGAATATGTCCGCGCCCGTCCGTGGTGGGCGATCGGTGTCGCCGCCGGCGCTGGCGTACTGATTGGCATGCTGGTTGGCCGTGGCTAGCGTTCCTGATGTAGACGATGGTTCAAAATGAAGAGCCCCCCGCGGGCCGGTGCTCATACGCACGCCGTTGTGGCCGACCTCCTCACGCCCCGGCGTTCAGTGCCGTCGCCACCTGCATCGGCCGCAACATCTTCACCGCATCGGCTTCACTTCCGGTACGCAAACTCTTGAGTGCTCCCAGCAGCCCGCCGGCCGACGTGCTCATCAGGGCGCCCACATGCACCGAACTCCACGCCACCAGTTGCTCCAGCCGCGCTGTGTCATCGCCCAGCTTGTCCCAGACCTTGGCATCGAAGATCACAGCCGCGTCTTCGCACCAGGTCGGCGGCTTCTCATCCTTACGGAGCTTGGCCTTGCCGGCAATCTGCTCGGTCATCCAGTAGGCCAGTCCATACTCCACCCACTTGGGCGTCCGCGGCCCGCCGACAGCCAGCACGACCGCCCTGCTCACCTGCAGAGTCATTGGCCGCATGAATGCCGCCGGCTTTGCGGCAGTCGATGGGCCGCTCTGGTCTTGCGCGCTGACCACGCCCTGGTCCGCATTGACATCGCCGTCCAGAAGGCCCATCTCTACGCGAGTCGCGTAAATCGTAATCATGACGATATCATCGTCCGACAGCACAAACGCCCCGGGCGCTGATGCTGCCAGCCCCGCTCCCGTCAGCCATGCCACGTGATCGAACAATTTCCGCGTTGAGAGCATCAGGATCATCGCCCGGCCGTGCCAGAGCGGCTGCTGGGCTTCCAGTTTCAGCAGTTTGCGGATCTGCGTGAGGCCATCCTCCAATCCCTTGAGCGTCTTCTGCAGCAGCGCGCCGGACTGATTGGCTGGCGCGGCAAGCGCGAAGTGCTCGCTGATGTCCGCCTGCTGGGCATAGTCCAGTTCGCTCTCCAGCCGCGTGATCATCGCCCGCTGCTGCACCCACAGGGCATCGCGCACCACGTTGCGATCCAGCGTTGCGTCCGCCTTGAGCTTCTCTCCCGCCAGGATGCGCAGAGGCATCGGCTGCAACTCAAAGATCTGCTCTTTCACCTCATCCGATGCCAGCGCGATCATCGGCTGCGCTTTCTTGCGCGTCAGGTCATCCATCTTCACTTCCGCTTGCGCGTGGGTGACCTCGGGCCAGAAGTAGTACGCCAGCATTGCCAGCGCCAAGAGCCCGAACAGAACCAACGTCGTTTCGTCAAAGTTTGAGAAATCCATAGACAAACGCCACATCATACACGATCAGCCACAGAAGTCCGAAGAACATTAACTTTCTTCCGGTCCTGCGCTGTCGTTCAACAAGGCCTCGATTTGACAACCCCTCTTCCTGACGCAGCGCCAGCACTGTCGCAAACACAAATGCCGCGAACACCGCCGCCGCGATTCCAGGCCAAAGCAGTTCCCCACCCAGTCCCATCCGCCTGGGCAGGTCATCCCACCCATCCCGCCACCAGATGGCAGTGGCCACGCCACCGATCAGCAGCAGGTTCAGCCCCAGCAGGATCAGACCCACCGTCCAGCGATGCGCCCTGCCGAGGTGCGGGCGCTTGCGCTCCAGGATGTAACAGACCACGGAGAGCACCACCACATGATCCATCAGCAATAGCGGATGCCAGAGCACACCCATGCTCGGTTGCGCTGTTGCCGCATGGAAGAACCGTATCAGCCCAAGTGTGAGGATTCCCACCGCCCCGACGAATTTCCCCATCAGGTTATAGAAGAAGATCAGCAGAACCGTCCACGCCACCAACAGCAACGATGCCCACCCCCCGCCGAACTCAACCGTAAACAGGATGCCACCTGTCAACCCCAGCCCCAGCAGCCCGCCGGCCAGCCACCAGGCTTCGTTCATCCCGATCCGCCCGGCCACGAGCGGCCGGTTTGGCGCCAGATAGCGATCCCGCCGCACATCGATGATGTCATTGCTGACCATGCCGAAGCAGTACAACCCCAAGGACATCGCCGCCAGCGCCAGCGCCGCCCCAATGCGCCACTCGCGCTCGGTCGTGCCACACCAAAGCAGATACCCTGCCTGTGCGTTGCTGATTGCCGTCACTGCCAGCGGCACCCGCATCAGTTCCAAAGCCGGTCGAAGACGATCTGTCAGGCCGCTCACCATCGGCAAGAAGACTAACCGCCCGGCCGTTGCGAGGGAAGAAGCTCGCATTAACAGCGAATGGGTATCCTGCCAAACGGCGAGCCAAGACAATCAGCCTACGGCTTGCCGAAGAATACGGCCTCACCCTCACCCTTTGGCGCGATGACGTACTGGGCACGTTTGCTGATTTGCACCTGCGCCCGAATAACGCCGTTCCTGGTATCGCTGGCGATTTGCCTGACCTTGAAGCCGGACTGTCCGGTGATCAGTTGTTCGAATGCATCTCCGTCGATCCCCTCGACCTCATAGAGGACGAACTGAGCCTTGGGATCCAGGCCCAGCTTATCGAGGCGGAACTCGATCTGGCCATTCCAGAGACCCTTGGGAGTCGATGCCAGCGCAAATGGGGGCTTGATGCGAGGCTCTTTAAGTCGGTCGCAGCCGATGACGATGTTGCCGTGGTTGAATACGGCGACCCACGCGCCTGCGCCCTTCTGGTAGGCCACATACTCGATCTGATCGTCAGCCGGCGTCAAGTTCAGCAACTGTGCTCGCCTTCCCATCGAAGCGAGGATCGGCCGGAGGGCATCGCCGCCCTGATGGATTAACTCGCCCAGATACACGTACGCGGGGGCGCCGCCGATCGTCTTGCTGACGACAAGAGGCTGCTCACCGACGGAGGCGATGGTCTGCCAGCCGTCTCCCTTGGCGGTCCACACCTTGCCATCGAAGCTGCCTTGGCCGGCCGCGTACAGATCCGCGCTGCCGGTAATCGGGCCCCTCACATCGCTGGCCGATCTTGGGACTAGGGTCAGGCCCAGCGCACTGCCCCCGTCGCCGCTGCGAATGTGCTGAGCGCCAAACAGGACCGGCACGCCCGCAGCCAGCGACTGCTGCAGTTTCTGCTCGATAGCCGTGTTGATCGTCGCATGGCCAAGGAATGCCAGCATGCCGTAACTCTTAAGTGTGTCGGCACTGGCCGCGTCGCCATAGACGAGATCCACCGGGCCATAGGGTGTACCGGTCATGAGGCGAGTGAGGGTGGCCGTATACGCATCCCCGTACTTGGGGAAGAAAACATCCAGCAGGTCGTAGCCGCGGATCTCCGGTAACGAATCGATGAACCAGCCGAGGTGGCCAGCCGTCTGAAAATTCCATTTGGAGCGGTCCTGCGGCATCCATGGGAAAGGGTGCGTAAAAGCCGGCTCATAGCTCAACGTGCGCGTGGCATGGTCGTAATCGAGATGACGCATAACGGTGTCCATCTCGCCGAAGGGGTTGTAAGGGACGGTCCATTTGTCGCCTTTACCCCAGACGATGCCGATCGGCACAATGCTGCGCCCGCGTGCCGGATGCGCCATCGCGAAACGCATAGCCTTCACATATGGCATCACCCATTCGGCGACAATTCCATTGCTGAAGCTCGGGGCATTCTCGGCCTCCGCGCCAATCCAGGAACCACCCGAAAGGTAATAGAGCAGCACGCAGTGCAGTTTCTCGTCGAAGCTGGGATACGGGTAGTGCGTCTGCTCCCAGTAGAACCCGAAGGGCTTGCCAAAGGAATGGCCAGCCCCGCGCGACATCGACATGAGTATGTTGTACTGCGGGTCCTCTTCATTCTTGAGGATCAGCATGTCGGTGCCACACTCGTATTCATGCGCGCTCGCCAGCGTGGGTGGGAAGGGCTCGTGGACCGAAATGCAGCGTACTGGAGCGCCGGTGGCCTGCTTGGCGGCAGCAACGACGGCGACGTTGCCGGGGCCATTGTTGCCCTCGCCAGTGAACCAGACGACTTTGAACGAAGGATCCATCGCCAGCACCGACGTGGCTGTCCTGCCATCGCGGATATCGGCCAGCGCCCCGCGGAGGTACGAGACATTCTTTCTGGCTAGTTCCGAATCAGGACCATTGCCCATCAGATTGCAGCCGCCATAGGTAACCATGAAATCGTGATAGCTGCCTTTGCCGGACTGATCCTCGATATTCGGGCACAGGAAGACCTCGTCGACGGGATAATCGGGACGGAAATTCGGCTTCCACGTCTTCTTGATATCGGCGATGGCCGTTCCCTGATCGGTCCAGAACTCGTAGCCAGAGGGGAATACGCCGAACTCGAACTTCTCCAGGGCATCGGCAGGTGAGCGGCTCGCCGTTTCCTCAGCGCCAACCAGATCCACCTTGACGCCCGGTTCACCCAGGTGGGTGACGAAGAACATGCGAAAGGCCAAGCCCTTGGTTTGCGGGGTATAGGTCTTGTCGATGACGAAGTCGATCACCGGATCGACCGCATCTTCAACAGAGAACGGCACCAGCAGTTTGCCATCCTGCATCGGGTGTTTCTTGAAATCCCAGATCTTCCGGCCATTGGCGTAGATGTAGCTGGGGTAATACTGCCTCAGCAGCGTGTCCGTCCGCATCAGAAGCAGGTAGGAGCGATGGGCGGCCGGTTTGCTCTTATAGCCGTGAATCGTGGCGCGGATTCCATAGATATCGCCGCCATCCTGCATCACGTAGTCGAGCACCTCGGTCCACCAGCGGAAAGGCTTCTCATAGAAGAAGCTGAGATCCTCGCTGTGGTTGCCCATCACCATGCCGCCGATGAAGGAGATGTACGGCCACCGTCCGGTGTACCAGTTGGCGTACCCCGCTTCCTTCAATCCCTGCTTGGCCAGCGCATCGCGGAAGGCTTTCTCGGTGGTGATGCCCGTTGGGTCAATCTCCACCTGCTTAGTCCAACCGGTTGAGACAGCGTTAGCGGGCTGCGCTGCTGTGGTGGTGGTCCAGAGCCCGCAGGATGCGAGGATGACGATGGCCGCGGTAAGATTGGGTCGCACGGTGCGTAGCCTCCACTGGAAGATGCTGTAGCATACCACGATCAGATCTGTAGGGAGCGACTATGGCGATGCTGAAGCTCACGGTAACTGATGATGGCGGCCAGCCGATTGCCTTCCGCGTGCAGGCGTTCAAGGCTGGCCAAACAGTTGCCAACGTTTGGGATCATGGCGCCACCAGCCTTTCGCTACCGGCTGACGAATACACCATTCTGGTACGCCATGGTTTCGACTATGACGCGGTGCAGATGGATGTGGACTTGAGTGGCGCTGCGGTTGAGAAAGCGGTGACGCTCAAGAAACGGTATGACATCCACAGCCTGGGCTGGTACTGCGGCGAGAGCCACATGCACGGCCAGCACGGCCGGGAGGATCAGCCGCGAACCTTTCTGGATGCTCGTCGCCTGGCCGAGGCCAATGGGCTGGATTATGTGCAGATCGCCCAGGCATGGACGCCGGATTTCGCGTGGACGCCGGTCGAGATCCTGGAGCGGATGGCAAAGGATGCCAGCACGCCGCAGGTTACGGTGAACTGGAACCTGGAGAGCCCGAAGTGTTTCATGGATGTGGACGATGGCGGCGAAAGCGGCAACCTGCACGGCTATGGACACGGCTGCACCGTGGCTCTCAAAGAGCGACCATACGATGAGGCGTTCTGGTTCACCGGGCCGAACTTCCGCATCATCCAGGAAATCCATGGGCAGAATGCGGTAGTGACATTGGCGCACCCGGCGCGATTCTGGTTCAACAAGGGGAACTTCGTATCGAACTGGGCGAGCGAGATTGCTTTTGACTATGTCGCCGGCCATGGCTACGACGGCGTCGATATTCTCAACGATGGATCGCCGGTGTTCTTCCAGCATGAGCACGTGTGGTGGAATCTGCTGAACATGGGCTACAAGGTGGCTGGTACCGGCAACAGTGATGGCTCGATCGCCGATGGCCAGGCGGGACGGTTCCGGACGTACACTCGGATCGAGGGTGGTTTCTCCTGGCAGGCTGTTGCACAAGCGATACGCCGCGGCGCGTGTGTTGCCAGTTCGGGCCCGATGGTGCTATTCCAGGTGGATGGCCAGGATTCAGGCACCGAATTCCCGGCCGACGGCCGGAAGCACAAGGCGATGCTTAACGTATGGTCCGGCCCCCTGCCTGATGAAATCCTCCTCTGCGTTCAAGTGATCCGCAATGGCGAGATTGTGCAGGCGTGGGACCTGCGCCACCTGAAGGCGCGACACTGGGCTGGCGAGTTTGAGCTGAGCGATACCGCGTTCGCGTGGTATGCCATCCGCGTTAGCGCCACCTGCAAGGACCCTCGATCACTTGCGATATGGGCTCAGCCAACGGAACTCTATGAGGTCGCCGTGGCCAGCCCGGTCTACTTCATCCCCGAGGGCTTCCGCCGACCGGAGCCGGCGGCCGCGAAGGTGAAGCTGTGCGTGATGGACGAAGACGGCAAGCCGCTGGCAGCATCCGTATCGGTATTGGATATGGGCAGGGAGATTGCCCGCGAATCGGTGGACCAGAGCGGCGTCGCGATCCTGGAGACACCCGCCACGGCGATTCTGATCATCAGGGCGCCAGGATACGCCGAGGCGAAGAGAGACCTCTACATGGACTCGGCGATCTATGCCTACTGCCGCAACTTCAATGGCTTCTACACTCCCGAGGCCTGGAAGGACTTGCGCAGAATGCTGGGCGCGCTGAGCTTTGATGTGAAGTTGGCCAGGAATACCACGATGCACTTTTGATGCCCGTGCTGCCCGAGGAATCCGCTCCGGTCAATCATAAGGATCGGGCAGTTCGCCCTTGGGGCGCGTCTTCCAGCGGCGGTGAAGCCAGAGATATTGCGGCGGATCGGCTCGCACCACATCCTCGATGGCTTTGGTATAGCGCTGGGTGATATAGCGCAGCGGATCATCCTGGTCCTGCCAGTCCTTCGGGTAGATGACATCTTGAACGCCGGCCTTGAAGTGAAACGCCTCCCCCGTGCGACGGGCATACCCGACCGCCACCGGCACGTTCATTTCCATCGCCAGCAGCCCAATCGACTTATAGGTGCTTGCTTTGCGGCCAAAGAAGTCGACAAAGATGCCTTTGCTGCCGGCGTTCTGGTCGGCGATGAAGCCGACGGCGCCCTTTTGCTCCAGTACCGGCAAGACCTCCCCGGTTGCGCCTTTCTTGGCGACAATGCGTTGCCCTTGTTTCTCGCGCACGCCCAGCAGCCAATGATTGATGTATGGATTGTCCAGCGGCCGGGCGATGCTGGTGGTTTCGAAACCCAGCATCGCCAGCATGTAGCCCAGAACCTCCCAGTTCCCGTAGTGCCCGGTCAACAGGATCAGGCCGCTCTGCTGGCGGATCAGCAGTTCCAGCACCTCAGAGAAGTTCTCCAGTTCGATGTGTCTGCGCCAAGTTGTCTTGCGAATCAGGCTGGGGGTAAAAATCACCTCCACCGCCAGCAAAACCATATGCTGAGTGCTCTGCAGCGCCATGCGCTGACATTGCGATTCAGATAACTCCGGAAACGATCTCTTCAGGTTGTGCATCGCCCGCTTGCGATGCTTCTTGTCGACAATGTAGAGAATCCACCCCATCAGCCGCGCCGTCTGCACGTTCAGCTCGATTGGAAAGCAATGAAAGAGCATCGCCACAAATCGGCAGCACAGGTACAGAAGATAGTCAATCGTAGTGTTTCGCTCTTTAGCCATGGCGCTGTTCGGCGGGCATTGTACGGCAACAGCGCTGTGGTGGAAGCATGCTTAAGCAGGCTTAGCTGCCAGCCAGTCCGGCCCGCCATTTGCAGATGTCTCGGCTCTGACCGGTATCCCCGCAGCCGACTGATTTCAGCCGAATAAGGAGCACTGATTATGTATGCTGGCTCATCTCGGGCATCACGTGCATCACGCCCGATCGCATCGCGCAGCCGCATCGCTGTCGCAGAATCCCTCGAACAACGCACGCTCCTCTCCGCGGATGTGCTCACTTGGCATTACGACCCGACCAGAATGGGCGTCAACCCGGCCGAGACTGCGCTTAACTCCGCCAATGTGACCGCGTCGACGTTCGGCAAACTGACATCCTTCCCCGTCGACGGCTATGTATATGCCCAACCTCTGATCCGCCTGGGGGTGAACGTTCCTGGCTTTGGGGTGCACGATCTCCTCCTGGTCGCGACCGAGCACGACACTGTCTACGCCTTCGACGCCAACGGCAACAACCCGGCCATCGGTTATCTCTGGAAACACTCGTTTCTCAGTGGGCCTGCTGGCACAACCGTCACCACCGTCCCCAGCGCCGATGTCGGAACCACGGACGTCGTCCCTGAGATCGGCATTACTGGTACACCCGTTATCGATCCGGCAACGAACACGCTGTACGTCGTGGTCAAGACGAAGGAGACCACCAACGGCGTTACCCGATACGTCCAACGCCTTCACGCTCTCGACCTCGGAACCGGAAGCGAGAAGTTTGGCGGCCCCGTCGAGATCACCGCAACTGTCGCTGGCACTGGCGATGGCGGCTCTACCGTCACGTTCAACGCCCTACGGGAGAACCAGCGCTCCGCCCTGCTGCTCGCTAACGGCAGTGTCTACATCGCCTGGGCAAGCCACGGCGACAATCCGCCATATCACGGTTGGGTCATCGCCTATAACGCGTCCAATATTCAGCAGCAGACGGCCGCCTGGACCGCGACCCCCAATGGCACGGCGGGCGGCATTTGGATGAGCGGCGGCGGCATCTCGAGTGATTCGACTGGCAACCTGTATGTCGCCATCGGCAACGGCACCTTCGATGCCAGCGCCGGAGGCAAGGATTACGGCGACAGCCTGGTGAAACTTAGCCCTAATCTCGCGGTCCTCGGCTACTTCACACCAAAGAACCAATCAACGCTCAGCTCACAAGATCTGGATTTCGGCGTGTCGGTCGCCATGGTCCTTCCCGACCAGCCAGGGCCGACACCACACGAACTACTCGTCTCAGACAAGACCGGGCGTCTGTACCTACTGAATCGCGACAACCTCGGCGGATTCAACTCCGTCGTCAATAACGACGTCAGCGAGATCACGCCTGGGCATATCACCCTCCACAACAACGTCTCCTACTGGAATGGCCGGGTCTACGTTGGCGCCGATGGCGCCCCGCTGACTGCATATCCCATCGTCAACGGAGTCTTCGGCCCGGCACAAAGTGTATCACCCGAGGTCTTCGGAACCTATGACGCCAATGGCAACGGGTCTTCACCCACGGTCTCGTCCAACGGCAATGCCAGTGGCATCGTCTGGATATCGGACAACTCCGGCTACGGTTCGAGTTTGCCCGCAATCATCCACGCTTACGATGCCACCAACCTCAGCACCGAGCTGTGGAACAGCTCTCAGGCCGCCGGCTCGCGCGACAGCGCCGCAGCGGCAGTGAAATTCACCTCGCCGGTCGTCGCCAATGGCTTCGTCTATCTCGGCGGCCAGAACGCCGTAACCATGTATGGCCTGCTGACAACGACGCCCCCTCCGCCACCGCCCACCGGCTCGACCCTGCAAGTCCCGCTGAGCAGCGCCTTCAACCAGACCGGCATCTATCTCGATGGCGCAACCTTCCCGAACACGGGTGGCTTGGATCGCTCGGGCAATGCCCTATCCGGAACACTGCTGGGCGCCAACGCGGTCTGGGGTGGCAGTTCGTTCGTGCTCGGCCCCGCCGGGACCAGCGACGTGGTCCACGGTGGAACTGGCGTAGTCATCAACCTGCCCGCGGGGCAATACTCCTCACTGCAACTGCTGGCCACGGCCGTCAACGGCAACCTCAGCAGCGGCACCTTCACCGTCACCTACACAGATGGGACTACACAGAGCTTCAATCAGGGAATCAGCGACTGGTTCACACCCCAGAGCTACGGAGGCGAGTCGACAGCGATAGCGATGCCATATCGCAACACTTCCAGCGGTGGGCGCGATACGCGAACGTTCTATGTCTATGGCTACACGTTTGCCCTCAATTCCGCCAAGACCGTGCGGAGTGTCACCTTGCCGACTTCGAACAATGTCATGGTGCTGGCGGCTGACCTGACCGGCGCATCGACTGTCACCACGATACCGGCAATACCTACCGGCATCGCAGCAGTTGCTGCAAGCAGCAGCCAGATCAACGTCTCATGGAATGCGGTGACAGGCGCGAGCAGCTACGATCTCTACCGCAGTTCCACGCCTGGAGGCGAAGGCACAACACCCTACCGCACCGGCATCACCGCGACCACATTCAGTGATTCGGGACTGCCGGCCTCCACGAAGTACTACTACACCGTCGCCGCACGCAACAGTCTGGGCGCTTCAGCGCAATCGATTGAGGTCGCCGCGACGACCCTGGCGGCAAGTTCGGTGGTGCAGGTCTCTCTGGCGTCGAACTTCAACCGCATCGGCATCTACACAGATGGCACAACCTTCCCAAATACCGGCGGGTTGGATCGCTCCGGCAGCGCTCTCTCGGGCGCCCTGATCGGCACATCGGTCCTCTGGAATGGAAACGCATTCGCCATCGGCGCAGCCAACGCCAACAACGTCGTTGCTGGCGGTGCGACCATCAATCTGCCGGCCGGCTCCTACTCGTCGCTTAGCCTGCTCGCCACCGCCACCAACGGCAACCAGTCGGGGCAAACCTTCACCGTCCACTACACCGATGGGACAACCCAGACCTTTACTCAGAGCATCAGTGACTGGTTTACTCCCCAGAACTATGTCGGTGAAAGCAAGGCTCTAACCATGAGCTACCGCAATACGTCAACCGGCGGCCGCGACACTCGCGTATTCCAGGTCTACGGCTACACACTGGCCCTCAACCCGGCCAAGACCGTGCAATCGCTGACCCTGCCACCCAATGCCAACGTCGAGGTGCTTGCCATCGATCTGGCATGAACAGGACTACCATTGGACATGATGCCCAGAATGGTCGTCGGAGTATTCGTAACGGCAACACTGGCCGCATACGCCGTGTGCGCCCAAGAGCCACTAAAGGAAGGAACTGCAATAATGCCCGCAACACAGGAAACATCCAAAGCGATACCGTCGGTGGGAACCCAGGCCCCTGACTTCACACTGCCGGACAGCAACGGAAGCCCGGTGAGTCTTGCAAGCCTCAAAGGCCAGACTATTGTGCTCTACTTCTATCCCAAGGCGGATACGCCCGGCTGTACCAAGGAAGCCTGCGGCTTCCGTGATGCCATCGCCACATATAAGAAACAGGGGGTGCCCGTACTGGGGATCAGCCCCGATCCCGTGGAGGATGTAAAGAAGTTCGCCGACAAGTTCCAGCTCAACTTCCCGCTGCTGGCCGATGCCGATCACAAAGTGTGCGAGCAATACGGCGTCTGGCAGGAGAAGAACAACTACGGCAAAAAGTACTGGGGCGTCGCGCGAACGACTTTCATCATCAGAGATGGGAAGATCGCTCACGTCTTCGAGAGCGTAAAGCCCGACGGCCACGACAAGGAAGTGCTCGCCTGGCTGAGTGGCAATTCCAAGTGACACGACCTTCGGTGACACAGCGTTTCTACGCACCTGCAGGCGGGGGCAGAGGTGGTTCGTTCCCGCCCGGCTGATCAAGAGGCGCTGTCTGGGGTGGTGCAGACGGCGCTGCTGGGGGCGGCGGTGAAGGTTGTTGTGCACTGGCCGCCTGCTGCTGCAGAGCCAACTGATACTGGTACTGCTGCTGATAATACTGCTGCCACTGCGCCTCGTACGCGGCCTTGGCCGCTTGCGAAGCCGACGATTCACGCATCGCGAATGCCAGGGCCACACTCAAACCGGTTTGGAGTAGAATAAGCAGGCCGTTGAAGCAAAGCCCAATGGCCAGTTCGTTCAGCAAGCAGTAAGCGATGACGGAAATCGCCATGAGGGCGGTCAGGACGGCCGCCCCGATTGAGGCCCGGATTGCCCAGCGCCGCCCTCTCCAGACCCACCACCCGAAAGCGATCTGCAGAAGGCTGCCTGTGACCATGGCGCAACTATCGAGAACGAGGACGTGGACGCCTTCATCGCCTAGTAGAGCCTTGGCTTGATCGAGTTGCTGCTGCTGCTCCGAAGACAGCGACTGGAACTCCGTTGACAAAGCGAACCCATAGAAGCCGGCACAGCACCCGCAGCCAAGCATCAGGCAAGCGATTACGATCTGTGCGACAGCGGCCGCTCTGCACATCTTCAGGTTGCCACCGGCGCCTTGTGCTGCATAGGGATCAGCCTGCACGTATCCCGACATCGGCGGCTGATTCGCTCCCGGATACGGACTTGGGTTGTACTGTGTCAAAGACACTCCTTAATCGGTCGCTCCCGCGCTTCTCCCCTTGGTCATAACCACAGCGGCCAGCGCCAGGGCGGCAGTCTCGATCCGCAGTATTGTGCGAGTCAGACCGACCAATTGGAAGTGCGCATCCTGCATCAGTTCTGACTCCCCTTCCGTCCATCCACCCTCAGGTCCGATAAGAGCCAGCAATGTCCCAGTCCCACCAAGCTGCGGCAACAGTTCCGCAATCGGCAGCGACCTCTCCCCCGTCGTCATGCACCACCGCGCTGACTTTGCCCACTGCGATGCTGCACACACCGCCTGAAGCGTCATCGGTGCTTCGATTCGCATCACACCGTTGCGTTTGCACTGCTTCGCCGACTCTTCGGCAATCCGTCCCCAGCGCTGCAGCTTGCCCGCCTCGGGATGCACGATACCCCGGTCGGTTTCCAGGGGGATGTAACAGGCCACGCCCAATTCCGAAAGTTTCTCCACCATCCAGTCGGCACGTGGTCCCTTCGGCACTGCCGCCGCCATGACCAGTTCGATTGCCGGTGATCGCGCCTCTTGCACGGCTTCGACCTTGAGCACCACCACATCTGCCGTGGAAAGCACTCGCGCCTGCGCCCTCCGCCCGGCATCGTCAAACAGCTCCACCGCCTCGCCGACGCCAATCCGCAGTACATCGCGCAAATGCCTCGACTGCCGGGCATCGAGCTGCACCTGGCCGATCGCAAGTTGCATGATGTAGAAGCGACGGTTCACAGTTCGAGGCGATTATGCTTCCCAAAACCTGCAGGGCAATAGGGCACGTTGCCTAGCTCCGCGCGTCGCTAGATCACCTGCTCTATCGCCAGACGGCTGCGCTCATCCAACTGCTCGAACGATGCCAGTTCATAGACGCAGCCATCCACATCTTTGACGCTGAACCGCCCATCGCCAAGGAAGCGCACATCCTCGCGTTCCTGCACCCTGAACTCGACCGGCCCGCGGTCGGTCTCCACCTGCCACTGCTGGAAGCCGAAGCGCATATCAATCTTGATGATCTGCTGGATCTTTGGCACAAACGCCCATTTCTCCAACTGCTGCTCAATCAACCGGCGCTGCTCCTGGGCAATGCTCGCCAGGTCCTCGATGAGCACCAGTTCCTTGCCCTCGGATGAGCGGATGCTGATGTAGCGGCTCGGATCCGACCAAGGAAATGCCCTGCGGATGCGCACCTCCTTCACATCCGCTTCACCCGGCCGCAAGAGAACCACTTTCCCCTGACCATCCACCGATAACGTGAATGCCGCTTCGCTCATTGCCTCTACCCTACCCCGAACCCGCCCGGTGTCCAGCCAATAGCCACTATTGCCAACCCACCCCCATTGACATAGGGTACTCGGCCGCCGGGCAGGGATTGCCCGGCATTACTCGTTAGTGGTGCGCCCAAGGCAAGGCCCCCCGGCCCAATCAGGAGCAGATGTGAACGCAGAAAAGAAACTGTACAGATTCGGCGTCGTTGGATGCGGTTCCATCGGCCCAACCCATGGCGCCGCCATTGCGCAGATTCCGCAGGAAGCGGAACTGGTTGCCGTTGCTGACGTCAACTCTGAACGTGCCCGCAACATGGCCCAGAAGTTCGGCGTGAAGAAGATCCACGGCGAGTTTGCCGAATTGCTCGCCGACAAAGACATCGACGTCGTGTGCATCTGCACACCCTCCGGCATGCACGCCGATATGGCCATTCGCGCCATGGAAGCCGGCAAGCATGTCGTGGTTGAGAAACCGATGGAAATCACCCTCGAAGCCTGCGACCGCATGATCGCCGCCGAGGCGAAGACCGGCCGGAAGCTCACCGTCATCAGCCAGCATCGCTTCGATGCCGCCACCCAGCTCGTGAAAGAAGCGATTGATTCCGGCAACCTCGGCAAGATCATTATCGCCGATGCCTATGTGAAGTGGTGGCGTACCCAGGAGTACTACGACTCCGGCGACTGGCGCGGCACCTGGAGCCTTGATGGCGGCGGCTCGCTAATGAACCAGGGCGTTCACACCGTCGATGTGCTGCAATACCTCGTCGGCGGGGTCAATAAACTCTGGGGCCAGACCCGAACCGGCGCACACACCGACATCGAGGTCGAGGACATCGCCGTTGCCGCCTGCGACTTTGCCTGCGGCGCTGTCGGTTCGATTACCGCCACCACCGCCGCATACAAAGGCTTCCCGGTTCGCATCGACATCTACGGCACCGAAGGCAGCGCGGTCATTGAGGGTGATCGCCTTAAAAGCATGATGCTCAAGAACGGCCAGACGTATACCACCGAAGAGGCGGCCGCGCACGCCGTCTCCGTCGCCCAGGGCGGCACCGCCTCGGTAAAGGACCAGGCCGCCGGCCGTCAGGCCTCCGCCAAGCAAGGCTCAACCTGGGGCGATTCCCATCGCGCCCAGATCCAGGATTTCCTCAAGGCCGTCCGCACCGGCGGCAAGCCCCTGATCGACGGCCGGGCCGCCCGCAAACCCGTCGAGATCATCCTCGGCATCTACAAGAGCCAGAAGACCGGCCAACCGGTCGTGCTGGGCCAGAAGTAGAACGCCCGGCCATCATCACACGCTTCTCCAACTCCAGTAGGTGCGCTTTGGCCTTCCGCCCTCCGCCAAAACCGGTGAGCTTGCCGTTCTGTCCGATCACACGATGGCATGGCACCACGATGGAAAGCGGATTTCGCCCATTGGCCGCCCCTACCGCGCGACAGGCGCTCGGCCGCCCGATCGCCCGCGCCACCTCACCGTAGCTGCACGAACTGCCGTACGGGATCCGCTGCAGTTCCCGCCATACCCGCCGCTGAAACTCGGTTCCCTCCGCCCGCAACGGCACCTCGAAACTCCTCCGCTCGCCCGCAAAGTACTCCGCCAGTTGCCGCTGCGCCGCATCCAGCACCCGATGGTCTTTCCCCGGCAGCGCTGCGGCATGCCTGGCCCTGCCGGCCGTATCACACTCCCACAGGATCGCCACCAGTGCCGACTCATCCGCCACCAGCCGCAGTTCTCCTACCGGAGACTCGATATCCCTATACCACCGCGTCATCTTCTCTTCTCCTTGCGCTGTGAAAGCACATGCGCATATTCCTTCCACAAATACATCGCCACATACGAGCGCCATGGCCGGACACATTCGCAATCGAGGTCCGGATGCTGCTCCATCGCCCGCTTGAGGATCAGGTCCGTCCCCGGAAACGCATCGGTATCGCCGATCGCGCGCAGGCTGATGTAGTGGGCGGACCACGGCCCGATCCCCCTCACCTCCAGCAGCGACTCCCGAAACCTCTGCATATCCTGCGCCTCCGACAAACTGATCTTCCCGCTTAGCACCCGCCGGGCAAACTCGCGGATCGTCTCTTTCCTCGCCGATGTGGTTCCCACCTCCGCCAGATCGGCCCTCGCCAGCGTCGCCGGCGAAGGAAATAGCTGCACCTCCTGCTTCGTAACCGGATGGATCACCTTTTCCCCATACGCCCGCACCAGTTGCCCCACCAGTTGCGATGCCCGCTCGACCGAAACCAGTTGCCCCAGGATCGCCCGCACCGCCGTCTCAAAAGGATCCCATCCCCGCGGCAGGCGCAGCCCCGGATATTTCTCGATCAGCTTCGCCAGCACCGGCACCTCGGCAAAGCTGTTGGCGATGAGAATGGGATCGGAATCCAGGTCAAACATCCGCCTGACCCGGGTCGCCACCTCGAACAGAATCGCCGGGTTATCGGTCAGCACCTGCAACCTGATCGCCGCCTGCGTCTCCTCCGGCCGAACTCGCAGCACGCTCACCGCACCGTCCAACTTGAACACCCGCTCGTACCAGTTCTCGCCCACGCTCTCAATTCCCGGCACAATATGCCTGACGTTGAACCGGTGAATCGTCTCCCAATCAAAGGGCGGCCGGTACGACAACTTCAGTTCCACTCCCCCATCTTCCCCCCGCTCGCCATCACCCTTGCGCAACTGCGATGGCGCCCGCCGGAACCGTATCTTGAACGCATCGTTGAATCGCCGCAGCGATGCGAACCCCGATACCATCGCCACCGTGGTCACGGGCATCCGTGTCTCCACGATCAGCTTGCGAGCGAAGTTGAGCCGGTTCGAATCGGAGATCTGCTTGGGCGTCTGCCCCACCTCCTGTTCAAACAGCCTCCGCAGATGCCGGGCCGTCACCCCGAACTGCCTGGCGAACTCATCTTCATCCGCATCCCGCAACCCATTGGCCGCGATGACCCGCAGCGCCCGCTGCACCACCGCCGACTTCCCAAACCACGCCGGCGACATCGGCGCACACTCCGGCCGGCACCGCAGGCACGGCCGATACCCCGCCCGCTCGGCCGCCAGGGCCTGCGTGAAGAACTCGCAATTCTCCCGCTTGGGCCTGGCCGGGCAGATCGGCCGGCAGTAGACCCCGGTCGTCTTCACCCCAACGAAGAACTTCCCGTCGAACCGATAGTCCCGGGCAAGCATCGCCTGATAGAGCACATCATCATCGCTCATGCACAGAGCATAGTACCCTACATCGCCAGATACTCGCCATTTTCGGACCTTACCCCCAATTCACTTCCGCCTCGGCTCCATTTCGATCCTTCCGATCCTAAGCCCCAACGGGGCGTCATTGCATAGCCCAGGGCAAGGCGTACCCGCCGCCGCCCTGGGTACCGTCATCATAAACAACCAATAGCCCTGAAAGGGCGGGACAGGAGTTTGCAGGACAGGAGTTCAAGACGGCTCATACAGCGCCACCGCCATCCCGAAGTAGGTTGGCACCGCATAGTGGAAGAACCGCAGCGGCAGCGGCACCGTATCGAGCAGCCCCGCGAGGATAAGCGTCACCCACAGCGAATCACTCCACGAGTCCCTGAGCAACTGATCATCAACACCCATCAGACGATCGAGCCGGCCATGCCGCACCGCATCGCAGTACATCGCGTCGTACTCTGCCGCACCCGGGGAGAACCCAAACTTCGGATGCTTCGCATCATGGGTGTGGCCATGGTCGGCCGACGCAACCAGGGCGATCCTCTTCTCAGACTTCTGTGCCAGCGTCGCAAGAAACGCCCCAAACCGCCGAAGTTCTCCGCGGGCAACGCCCGGGCTGGGCGTGATCACGACCAGTTTCGGCCGGGGCGAGGGAAGCGGGTGAATGGTGTACCACAGCGGAATCAGGCCCCCGCCAACCAGCGGAAACTCACCGCCCTCACCCTCCGCGGCCACGACGGGAAATGACTGCTCTCTGCCGGCTGTAAAAATCTCCCGAGCCCACCGCAGATCACACTCGAAGCTATCGCGAGTTTTCCCAAGCGTTCCCCCCGCACGCGGTGCCGTCGCGACGGTGATGATCGGCTCACCGGTGTAGAGCGTACGCGTGGCAGACTTATTCTGCCGATGCACAAGGTCGGGATCCAAAAGAATAAGCGTATCCACCCGCGCCGCCGCAAACCGCCCCGCCGCATGCTCCATCGCCCCGCGTGTCTCGGCCATCATTGCGAAATCCGAAGTGATCTCCGGAACAATATCCGGTCCGTGTGGCAGAATGGCCGCAAACACAAGGCTCATGATGGCTTCCCAAGAAGACTCTTCTTGAATGCAGCTGCCAGAAGCTCAGCATCCGCCTTGTCCTTCATCAATGTCGTGAGTGTCAACGGCTCGCCCGTCGATCGCGCGGCGATAACTTCATAGTAAGGCTGGTCGTTCAGTTGGCCGCCAATTCTGACCGTAATATCACTAATGTCTCCGGAGGACATCTGCCGTCGCCGCATGAACATCGCGACGCCGCGTTCGATAACGAGTGAACCTGGTCGCACGGTGATCGTGGCGCATGCCAGTAGCCCATAAACTCCGAGCCCGAGTCCGATGGATGCGCCGACCGCCACGGCGATTGTGCCGAATGCCAGGCCAATAGCGCCATCGCTAGTGAAGAAGGGGATCGTACCCACGCCGGCAAAGCCCGCTCCTATTACCATCCACAGCATCGCCATTCCCACATTGCGCCCCGCCGCAAACTCACATTGACACCCGCCGTCGGCTAGCACCCTAAGTTGGATGCGTCGGTCGGCGGGCGCTTGCCGCGCCGGTTGCGGTGGTGAGCGCAGCGCCGCTGTCACATCAGGCAGATTCCTCGCTTCCGGTGACAGCGGGCCAGCCAGCACCGGCACGATGAAAGACATGAAGCACGGCACGCCTGCCGTCTTTGCCTTCACATCCAGTCTCCAGAGAATCCGCGATCCCGCCTGAACATCTTCCGATGGTTTTGCCCGGCTTGGAATCTTGAAGAACACAGGTATCTGCCCAACCGTGGCGTCCGGTGAAAACCGATCCAATATGCAGCGATCCTCCCACAGGACGGAAAGCATCTCCACCGGATCATTGCCCAGACCTCGGCGGACAACTCCGCGCATACACGCCAGGGAAAGGTGTATCCCCTCGCGATAGACCAGCGGCTTGGGGATCCGAATCGTTCCCGTCAGCACACCACCGGGAACCGATGCAAACGTCTGGAATTCAAGAACCGGCCAGCCATATCGAAACCTGCTGATCGTGACGTACGTCGCCAGCGCCAGGGGTAGCAGTCCCATGGCAATGAACACGCAGAAGACCCAGAGAGACGGAGGCTTGCGTTCAAGCGCCATTAGGTAACAGAACCCGCCGGCAGCAATATTCATTACAATCGTGAAGGCCCAGATACCGGCAGTACTGCTCAGATTTCCTGAGATCTTCATGCCTAGGGCAAACGCGCGAATCTGTTGCGGTGAAGATTCAACCATGAAACTTCCGAGGAGTGCCATCTGCTGCGCCTATCGGCCATCCATGCCGCACACCCTCATATGCCAAACGGCCTATTCCAAGGACAACGGCTCAGGAAGCGATGACACAATTCGCCTGACCCCGGCCGGACCAGACACTACTGTACCGCCCGAACCCACCTCCGCAACAATATAGGAACTACATGCTCGATCCCCTGCCTCACAGGTGACTCCTTCGCGCCATCGCGCCGCAGCCGCCTCTCTCTTTTTCGTGCCTTCTGTGCCTTCTTGTGGCCACTCTTCTTTTCTTACTTCACACGCCAGGACCCCCCATCCACAGGCCTCAGCCAGTGGCAAATCCCGCACCAGCCATAACTTACAGCTCCCAAAGGAGAAGCTATACACATGGAGTGCTGCGCATATGTCGCACAGGCGCGCACCGCGACTTACAGCAATCTTTTCGGATTTCTCGACCCCGACCCCCAAAATCCAATGGAAAATCAAACATCCGCCCCCCAAGTGGTGCGCTTTGTGCGCGCAAAGCGCGACACCTCCTGTATAGGTAGAGGCCCTTGCGCGCCCATCGCTATTTGACAACCGAATACGCCCCACGACCTGCCAAACTGACAGTGGATCAAAGTGAAACAAGATGGAACGCATTCCACCTGGTCCATGGCCATGGTTCCCGGCACATGCCGGGAGCCACTGACAATCGAACCTGAGCACCTTCGTCGGCTCGGTGATTCGGGTTACATATCTCGCTCGATTGCATCCGCGAACTTGAGCATCTTCCCCCGCGCGCCTTCTGACTCCTGACCTCCTGTCTTCCGACTTCTCGCCCCATCCTGAGCATCTTCCCTTCCTCCACTACATCCTACGTATCACGTACACGTACTCAATGCCGAGTTATCCACAATCACCCCGAACTTGCGCACCTCCTCCCCAATATCCACCTAACCGCTTGCCTTCACAGCACTTACCGCATAGGGGGTACCCCCGCCGATAACCTGCGCACCTGCTACTTATCCACAACGGTCTCTCGCCGTTCGTTTCCGCTTTCCCCTCTCCGCGTCTCCGTGTCTCTCGCTCCCCCTTCCGCCCTCTCGCCCTCTCCCACTCCCCGCGTCTCCGTGTCCCCACGTCTCCCCCTCCGCTTTCCTGCTCTCCTGCGATACACTGCTCATACCCATCCAATGGGTCCGAACCATGATTGAGCGCATCTTCAAAGCCTATGACATCCGCGGGACCTGCCCGGACATGCTCAACGAAGACGCGGCGTGGAAGATTGGCTACGCCACGGCACTCTTCTTCCAACGCTCGCGCAACAACAGCTTTGGCCCGAAGGTCAAGCTGCCTGACACCGTCCTCGTCGGCCGGGATATGCGCCCCCATTCACCCGCGCTCGCGGCCGCCCTGATCGAAGGCATTCGCGCCAGCCGCACAAACGTCATCGACGTCGGCATGGTTGATACTCCCTTCCTCTCCTTTGCCATCAACCATGTGGATTGCGCCGGTGGCATCCAGGTCACCGCCTCGCACAACTCGATCCATTGGAATGGGTTTAACATTTCCGGTGCCCAGGCTCGCCTCATCGGCAGCGCCACCGGTCTGGAGGATATCAAACGCATCACCAATACACTCCGCGTCGGCAAGACCGGCCAGCAGGGCTCGCTTCAGCAGCTCGACCTCTGGTCCGCCTATCGCAAGCACGTACTCCAGTTTCTCGATCTCAAACGCAAGATGCGGGTCGTGGTTGATGGCTCCAACGGCATGGCCGGCTGGATGATTCCCGCCATCTTCGATGGCCTCCCTCAACTCCAGATCATCCCCTTGCTCTTTGAAACCGCCGGCGTCTTCGTCCACGAACCCAACCCGCTCGTCGATGCGAACCTCGCCATGCTCCGCCAGAAAGTGATTGCTGACACGCCTGACCTGGGCGCTTGCTTCGACGGTGATGCGGATGTCTGCGTGTTCCTGGATGAGAAAGGTCAGGCAATCAGGTCGGATCTTATGGCCGCCCTGATCTCCAAGGACCTGCTTGCGCAGCCAGCGAATAAAGGCAAGACAATCGTTTTCGACTTGCGCGCCAGCCGTGTCTTGTCCGAAGAAATCAGCAAAGCCGGCGGGGTATCACACCGCGAGCGTGTCGGACCAGCCAGCATCCGCAAAGCCATGGCAGATACCCATGCGATCTTCGGCGCTGAGTCATCCGGCCACTACTATTTCGGTGAGAACTATAGTGCTGACTCCGGTGCCATCGCCTTTGCCCGCGTGCTCTCCATGCTCAGCGCCCAGACCATGCCTCTCTCCGGATTGGCAAAGCCGCTGTTTCGCTATGCTCAATCCGGCGAGTTGAGCTTTGCCGCCGACGACAAGGATGCCCGCATGCGCGACCTGGCAGACAAATACCGCAAAGCGCACATAGACTACCTCGATGGCATTTCAGTGGATTGCGGTGATTACTGGTTCAATGTGCGCAAGAGCAATACCCAGCCGCTTCTGCGGCTGAACGTGGAATGCCGTGATGAGCACAAGCTGCAAGAGAAGCTGCAGGAGCTCAAAGCCATTCTGGGCGAACCGGTGGCCGACCATTAACCCTGTAATATCACGGCGATGAAAACTGAACCTGCGTACACCAGATCACGGCGGATCGACACGGCCTTCGGCACCGGCCGTCCGATCGTCTCCTTTGAGTTCTTCCCCCCGAAGACCCAGGAATCCGCCGCCCAGCTCTATGAGACGATCGGCGAACTCCACTCCCTGCGTCCCAGCTATGTCTCGGTCACCTACGGCGCCGGCGGCAGCACCCGCCGCCATACCATCGACGTCGTTCAGAAGATCCAGAGCGCGCTTGATACCCGCGCAATGGCCCACCTGACGTGCGTCGGCCATACCCGTGACGAGCTGGCCACGATCCTGGACGAGCTGTGGGCAGGCGGTATCCGTAACATCCTCGCGCTTCGCGGCGATCCGCCTGCCGATCCCTCCCTGCTGCCCAACGGCATGGGCGAGCTTGCCACTGCTGCCGAGTTGGTCCAGTTTGTCAGTTCGCGTCACGAATTCTGCGTTGCCGTTGCCGGCTACCCGGAAGTCCACCCAAAGTGCCCCAGCTTTGACCAGGACCTTGACAACCTGAAGTCCAAGGTCGATCAGGGCGCGTCCTTCATCATCACGCAGCTTTTCTTCGACAACGCCGACTTCTACCGCTTCCGTGATGCGGCCCGCCGCCGAGGCATCAAGGTCCCGATCATCGCCGGCATCATGCCCATCCTGAACGTTGCTCAGATCAAGAAGTTCGTGTCGATGTGCGGCGCGAAGATTCCCGCCGCGTTGCTTGAACGCATCGAGTCACTACACAGTGATCCGCAATCGGTCCTTGCCATCGGCGTCGACCATGCGCTGACGCAGTGCCGCGAGTTGATAAAACAAACCGCCGACGGCCTGCACTTCTATACCCTCAACCGCAGCAAGGCGACTATGCTGATCTGCCTGGAACTTGAAGATACCTTCGCTGCTCTGGGCGAGTAACGCAGGCTGGCCATTGCCGAGCACTTTCGGTCCCTGCCATCGCAAGCATCGCCGCAATGCGCACGTGCGGACGAGGCAGGGGATAGTTGCTTAGCCCGTCCACGCTCACCCATGCCCGGCCCGGTCGCGGGGCGGGACGCATCCGGGTCGCGCCCCTAAACACGACAAACTCATACTGCCGGTGTGTAAGCCCATGGGCTATCGTTCCCAATCGTTGGAGCGAATCGACAACCACGCCGGTGGCCTTGGCCGCCTCTTTCGCGGTAGCCTGGCCTTGGCCGCGCACGACGGTGATGAACTGCCACATCCTCGCCCAGCGCCCAGCGGCCGGCCGCTGCTCGATCAACCACCGCCCATCGTGTTCGATGCAGAAGACCCATCGGCGCTCCAACAGCCGCTCGACCTTCGCCTTGGGTCGCGGAATCTGTAGCTGCGCACCCTTCTTCGCAGCTTCGCAATACTTCCGCACCGGGCACGTCAGACACAAAGGCGACCTTGCGGTGCACACGGTTGCCCCAAGTTCCATCAAACCCGAATTGAAGTCGCCGGCATGCTTCTGCGGCAAGATCGCTTCGGCGCGCTGCCAGAGCCGCTTGCTTGTCTCCCGCTCCCGCGGATCGACCATCACGGCATCGAGCCGGCACAACACTCGCTGCACATTACAGTCGACGATCGGCGCCCGCTGGTCATATGCCTGCGAGGCCACCGCACCCGCGGTGTAGCGCCCGATCCCCGGCAGAGCCAGAAGCTGCTCCACCTGCCGCGGCACAACGCCGCCATGCCGCTGAACAATGACTTTGGCCGCCTTGTGCAGATTCCGTGCCCGCGAGTAATACCCCAGCCCCTGCCACAGCCGCAGCACCTGCTGCTCATCCGCATCAGCCAGACGCTGCACGGTCGGAAAATGCTCCAGGAACCGGCGAAAATACGGGATCACCGTCGGCACCTGCGTCTGCTGCAGCATCACCTCGGAGAGCAGCACGTAATATGGATCCGGCCGCACCGTGGACGCAGCAGCAAGCGGAGCCCGCCAGGGAAGGTCCCGGCGAGCTCCGTAATACCACTTCAAAAGACTCTTGGCGAACTGTCGTTCGGAGCCAATCAAGGGTTAGTGCTCGTGGCCGCAGCCGCAGTTGCCGCAGTTGCCGCCTTCGTTGCACACGTGCTGGTGCTCCAATTCCTCCGGCCGGGCATCGCGAACACTGACCACTTTCACGTCGAAATGCAGCGTCTTGCCGGCCAACGGGTGATTGGCATCGACCGTTACATTCTGCGGATCCACATTTACGACCCGAACCACGTGCACACCATCGGGCGTGCGAGCCTGAAACTGCATGCCGATCTCGATCTTGTCGATGGAACCGAAGTTCGAGCGTGGGACCTGCTGCACGAGCTTGGGGTTGTACTCGCCGTAGCCGTCTCCCGGGGCAATGCTGACCTTCAGGCTCTGGCCTTCGTCTTTGCCTTCCAGAGCGGTCTCCAAACCGGCGATGATGTTCCCCTGGCCGTGCATATATTCCAGCGGACGCCGGCCGGTGGAGGTATCAATCACCTCTTTATCGTCACCGGTAAGGGTGTAATCAATCGCCACAACGCTATTCTTCGTAATGGTCATATTTCCTCTTTAGTCAGTTGCTCGAAAAAACGTCGAGGCATTCTAGGGGAACCTCAAGGCGACGGCCACCCCTTAATAGCTGTCGTTCCACGGTTTTCCCGTAACCCGCTAATGCAGTTTCCGCTATTACCTGCGCCTGTCGCCCATGATGCGCAGCATAAGCAGAAACAGGTTGATGAAGTCCAGATACAGCACCAGCGAGCCGACAATTGCCATTTTGCTGGCGGTGTTCTGGTCGCCCTGAGTCTGGTAGGCGATGGCCTTGATCTTCTGCGTGTCATACGCTGTCAGGCCAACGAAGATCGCCACGCCGGCGTAGGTGATCAGCCAGTAGAGCGTCGAATTGGCCATGAAAATATTCACAATGCTCGCCAGGATGATGCCGATCAGAGCCATGAAGCAGATGCGGCCCATTGAGGAAAGGTCCTTCTTCGTAACGTAGCCGAAGAGACTGGTCGCACCGAACATGCCGCCAGTGACGATAAACGCCGAGGCGATTGTCGCATGAGCATAGGCAAGGAAGATGACGGAAAACGTTACGCCATTGAGCCCTGCGTATAACAGGAACAGCCCGGTTGCCGCAGCCGCACTCAAGCGGTTGATCATGCGGCTGATCACCAGTACCAGACCAAATTCAGCCAGGACCAGAACCATGAAGGGGCCCATGGGTGGCACAGCGCCTGCATTGGCCACCAGCATGGCCACGACGCCGGTTACGCCCAAACCCACGCACATCCAGGCGTAGACTGCATTCATGAACGCTGCCACCGACCCGACTGCCCCAGCGCCGACGCCGTAGGGAAGGTTCCGATCACGATATCCCAACTGATCCATAAATGTTCTTCTCCGTATTTGTTGTACTTATTGAACCGCAAAGCCCGGCCCGACGCCAGTATGAGCGTTCCGCTACATTATACCCACGATTGAGGGAAATCCTTCCAGCAGAGTGAGGCGGGAGTACGTTGCTCCAACCATCAGACTGCTTCCGGCGCCGCGGCCGTCGTCTACCTCACTCTCGCCCGCAACAATGATCGGAGGTACTCGGCATAGTTGCTTTTGCCCATGCTCGCGGCGGCGGTCTCCACTTCCTGGGCGCCGATCCAACCGTTCTCCCACGCAATCTCTTCCAGACAGGCGATCTTGGTCCCTTGCCGCTCCTCGATGGCCTCGATGAAGTTCGTGGCCTCGATCAGGCTACGGTGCGTGCCCGTGTCCAGCCAGGCAAAGCCTCTGCCTAGTTTCTCCACTGTCAGTTCCCCCTTGGCCAGGTAGACGCGGTTCAGGTCCGTGATCTCTAGTTCGCCGCGGGCGCTGGGCTTAAGACCGGCCGCGTAGTCTGGCGCTGAGCCATCATAGAAATACAGCCCGGGAATGGCATAGCTGCTCCGTGGAGCGGCCGGCTTCTCTTCCAGCGATAGAGCCTTCCCTGCCGAATCAAACTCGACAATGCCATAGCGCTGCGGATCGCGCACAGGATACGCGAATATCTTCGCCCCATGCTTCAGAGCCGCCGCGCTGCGGACCAGTTCTGACAGCCCATGCCCATAGAACAGGTTATCGCCCAGAATCAGACTCGATGGCGCCCCGGCCAGGAACTGCTTCGCGATGATAAGTGCCTGAGCCAATCCATCCGGGCTCGGCTGCTCGGCATACGCCAATCGCATCCCCAACTGGCTGCCATCGCCAAAGAGCCGGCGGAAGTTCGGCAGATCATGCGGGGTCGAGATGATCAGCACCTCGCGCAATCCGGCGAGCATCAACACGGACAATGGGTAATAAATCATCGGCTTGTCATACACAGGCAGGAGCTGCTTGCTGACAGCCCGGGTAAGCGGGTGCAGGCGCGTTCCCGCGCCGCCGGCGAGAATGATCCCTTTCATCATAGTTTGGAAGTATAGCAGCCTCGTGCGCTGACGCGACGGGGCAATGCCATGGCATTCTCGTATTTCGCTTGCTGCCTGTACCACGTCGGCTGAGTCATCCCCAGTTTGGTGCAACGGATTCTGAGAGTTTCAGGACAGCATCGAAGGCTTGGGGCGGGGTAACGTCCATCTTTTGCAGCATGATCATGCCGATGGTGTAGATGCTGCACTCATTCT